>ENA-OQCN01000084-OQCN01000084.1-human-gut-metagenome-genome-assembly--contig:-NODE-84-length-41386-cov-4.751594_pt1 | contig 41386 bp, 62 predicted proteins | sample MGYA00242497_ERZ504576 | MGnify/ENA primary metagenome ERZ504576 (study PRJEB26092, sample SAMD00036296) | human gut metagenome | host: Homo sapiens | study: EMG produced TPA metagenomics assembly of...
TGGATATGCTTTTTCAATTTCTCCATAGCGACCTCCTGTTTTCGTTTTATCCGAATCCAGTTGATCGTGTCCCTGTTCATCTGTTATTCAAGGCAACTGAACTCGTCACCATGAATTATGGCATATCCTTTCCTGTTTTTTGATAGTTCATCCCGTAAGAACGGCTCTGTCCACGGGTGTCCGAAGTGTTATATAAATCAATCGTTTCTTTTCCCAGCGTCTCGGAAATCTCCTTTAAGGTCGAACTTTCCTTACCGCCAAGGAATAACATCGTGTCGCAGTTACCTAAGATTGTCTCAGCTGCATCTTTGTAGATCGTCTTTAACTGGGACTGCGACTGGAGGATAATGGATGCAGAGATTTCCCTGCTACGGATGGTGGCGATCAGCTTGTCAAACTTTGGAATCTGACCGATATTTGCGAACTCGTCACAGAGGATTCTGACATGATATGGCAATCTTCCATGATGTACATCGTCCGCTCTGTCACATAACAGGTTGAATAACTGGCTGTACATCATCGCCACAACAAAGTTAAAGGTATCATCCGTATCAGAAATGATAATAAACAGTGCTGTCCTCTGGTCACCTACCATATCCAATTCCATCTCATCATAGCTCATGATCTCACGAAGCTCTGCAATGTCAAACGGTGCAAGCCTTGCACCACAGGAAATCAAAATACTCTTTGCTGTTTTTCCTGCCGCCAGTTTATATTTCTTATACTGACGCACTGCAAAATGCTCCGGTTCTTCCTTTTCCAGTTCCTCAAACAGCATATCTACTGCATTTTTAAATGTCTCATCATCTTCCCTTGTTTCCGAAGCGTTGATAAACTCAAGCAGGGTCGCAAAGTTCTGTTCTTCTTCCGGTGCTTCATACCAGATATAGCCGATCAGGCACAGTACAGAAGCCTCTCTGCTTTCGTCCAGAAATCCTCACTGGACTTCTCGCCTTCCCCTTTCGTGTTCACCATGATCGTATTTACCAGTTTCAAAATATCCTTTTCCGAATGGATATAGTGGAAGGGGTTATAATGCATACTCTTGGAAAAATTGATCGTATTCAATACTTTCACTTTATATCCATGCCGTACCAGCATCTTTCCGCACTCAATGATGATCGTCCCTTTCGGTCCGTGACCACATAACTGATGTATTTTCCCATCTGCATCAAGTTGGGTTTTACATAAAAACGTGTCTTTCCTGAGCCAGATCCGCCAATCACGATCACGTTCTTGTTCCTCGCAAATTTCGGATTCTTTGGTCTGCCATTCATGGTCAGCCGTTCCGTCATGGTCAGCAGGATATTGTTTTCAAATACCGGGTCGATAAAGGGTGCAATGTCTTTTGCCGTCCCCCATCTTGCCGAACCATACTCCACTCCCTGCCGGAACTTTTTGGCATTTTTTCCTTTCATGTAGACCATGAGCTTCACTGCCACGGCTCCAGTAATCCCAACCAGCAATTCATTTTTATGCATACTTGGGAGAATCCTGCTAAATGCCATCTGGAAATTTAAGATCAGTACCATCAGTCTTTTTATCATGGAATCACCTACACAGTATTGATATAACCATGCCAGCTTATTTCCCACATAAAAGATCACGATATATGGAAGATTCATCAGAACAATCCGAAGCAGCTTATGTACATCCACCGGCGGTAATCTCTCCAGGTATCCTTTTCCTACACCAAGCAACTTCTGTAATCTGCTCATAATGACGGCTCCTTCTCCTTTCCTTTTGTTTTCTCCAGTTCCCTGTGCTTTGCAAGCGATTTGGTGATTGCCTGCTGTAACTTCTTCCTCACAGATGGTTTTTTGTCCTTATTCAGAGACTTGCCCGTGTATTCCTTAAAAGCGGCAGTCATCACATCAGCATCCCTTGCCTTAAAGAACACATAGTATCTTGGCGGGTCCGCAGTCACATCTTTTTTCAGGCTGAAATCAATGCTGTACTTCTTTGCTACCCGTTCAAAAGACTTGATGTTTCCATCTGTGATCTCAATGTTGGACAGCTGTACATTCTGCTTCATCAGCTTATCAAGGCTCTGTTTTCCCTTGTAGGTCTTAGCCTCCTTTTCCTTCTGGGGCTGCTTCTGGTTTGTTTTCTGTCCCTGCTGTTTTTTCTCCTGCTCCATCTTTGCAAGAGCCTTTACCATGGCAGCTTTCAGCAAGTTGGCAGTGACCTTGCCACAGCGGATACAAAGTGAGACTGTTTTCTCATTCACTTCATCCTGCAATCACACCACGCCCTTTCTTCTCTCACTGCTGTCTTATCCTCATTTATCACATTGCTGCTCCTTTCCTCTCTTTTCTGCCAGTTTCATATATTCTTTTTCTGATTCCGCCCCCACTTTGATACAGCACCAAAGGACAAATCCATATACCAGAAATACTGCAGCTGCAGCAACAATCAATACTGTTTTTGTCATCTTCTTTTCTCCCTAATTCTTTTGAAATTTTATAAAAGGGCATCTGTGAATCCTGTGTCCATAAATGCCCTCATCCATTACTAAGAAATCTTATGATCTCTTATTTCTTCTTTTTGCGAAGAATCACTGTTCCACCAAGACCAGCCATTCCAGCCCCTGCAAGCAGAATCCAGAACAGAATCGGTGTATTATCTCCTGTCTTTGGTGAAGTCGATTTCTTTGTTTCTTCTGTGGTTTTTGTCTCCGGTGTTGGTGTGGTTTCTGGTGTTTCCGTCGGTGTCTCTGTTGGAGTTTCCTCTGGTTTCGCCTCATCCTTCATCACAACCTTCTGGATTTCTCCAGTATCTTTGACCGTAAACTTCACATCTTCTGCAACCAGATAACCATCCGGTGCAGTTTCTTCACGGAGGATATATTCCCCGATTGGAAGCATCTCAATATAGTGTGGTTTTTTCTCAGATGTCCAGCTTTCTACGGTCTTTCCATCTTTATCAAGGATCGTCAGTTTCGCTCCTGGCAGCTCCTTACCGGAAATATCGGTCTTGGAAATCTGCACTTTTGTCACATCATCCTTCATTTCCACCTTCTGTACTTCACCGGTATCTTCCACCGTAAAAGTGATGCTCTCTGCTGTCACATAACCGTCCGCAGGAAGTGTTTCTGTCATGGTGTACTTCTTGCCAGCGGTCAGTTCTTTGATGATATGTGGTTCTTTACCAGAAGTCCATTCATCCACAGTGTTTCCACTCTCATCTGTAACTTTCAGTTTTGCTCCCTCAATCTCCTTTCCGTCTGTCAGGGATGTTTTGGTAAACTCTACGGTTGTCGGCTCATCTTCAAAAGTAAACACATAAGACAGTGTTTCCTTATCTGCCCCACCATATTCAAAAGTAAATTCCTGTACCTGGTCTGTTGTCGCAAATCCCGGTGCCGGAGAAGTTTCTTTCACATAGTAGGTATAGCCAAGTGGCAGATCTGCGTAAAGGTCAGTTTTCCTTCCTTATCCGTAGCCTGCTCCTCAATAACCGTATCCGCTTTCAAGATCACATCGCCCTTTGCATTGACAATATTTTCTTTATTGCACAGGGCAAATACAGCCCCTTCCAGTACACGGTCGGAATCTTTTTCTTTCTTTAACACGTTTACTTCTGCTCTCTGGCGTTTGTTCTGCCAGTCAGCAGAATAAGTAACAACTGCGGTATTCTGGTCACGGTAAGTCAGATCCACTTCACGAGCTTCTCCATCCAGGACATATCCATTTGCTGTCTCTTTCTCTTTGACACAGTATTTGCCAAGAGGAAGGTCTGTCAGTTTCGCCACTCCTGTTTCATCCGTCGTGATCGTTGCTACCAGTGCATCCTTTTTGTAGTAATCTTCACTCTCACCATCCGCCGCTTTTATATCTTCTAAGGCATAAACCTCAAAAGTAACGTCTTTCAGGGAACCGGAAAGATATTCAAACAGATGCTTCATCCATCCGCCAATGGAATCCAGTGCAGATATTTTCTCCAGGAACTCACCTTTTTTTATTGATGATAAGTGTTCCGGTTGGCACTGCATCTTTCATCTCTACCTTCTGGATTTCAGCAGTATCGTCCACAGTAAAGGAAACTTCTTCCGCCATCAGATAGCCATAAGGAGCCATTTCTTCACGAAGAGTATATGTCTCCCCGGCTGTGAGTCTTTCAATCAAGTGTTCCTCACCCTTTACAGACTTCCATGTATCTACCACATTTCCATCCTTATCAAGCACCGTAAGCGTTGCCCCGGAAAGTTCCACGCCTGTCGTAATATCGGACTTCGTAAAGGTTACTTTTGTCGGCTGGTTCTTAAATACAGATTCCAGCTCTACCATTTTCACATCCTGTCCCTGATATTTGGCAGTTACTTCCAAAGTCTCAAAAGAAGAGACATACCCTGCCGGAGCTGCAAGTTCTTTGATATAGTAAGTACTAAATGGAAGGTCAACATCAAATACTGCCTTTCCATCTTCCCCACTGACTGCTTTTCCAAGTAAGGTATCTGCCTTCACAATCACTTCTTCATGTGCCAGAATATCTTCTTTTGCATAGATACCAAACTCTGCACCCGCCACAACCGTTTTTGTCTCTGCATCCTGTTTGACTACGGACACTTCCACTTTCTGGCGGTCATTCTCAAAGGTTGCTGTCTGCTCAATAACTGGTGTTTTCTGGTCTTTGTATTCAAATGTTACTGTCTGTGCTTCTTCATTTAATACAAAGCCCTCTGGTGCTGTCTTTTCAACAATCTTATAGGTTCCAAGTGGAAGGTCAGCGATCTGTGCCTTTCCATCCTTATCCGTGGTAACAGTTCCTACCAGTTCCCCAGAAGCATACTCCAGGATACGGTTTCCATTATCATCTTTCTGGAAATCTGCTGTATAAATATCTTCGGCAGCATATACCTCAAAGACTGCTCCCTCCAGAGTTTCTTTCTGATAAGTAAAGTCATCTTTATAACCATTTAAGACCTCACCCTGTTTTACGATGTTCAGTTCTCCCTTAACCGGATGATTCTCGTATGCGATCTCAATGATCACATCGCCGGAAGTTCCGTCCATCTGATATGCTGTATTGGAATCTACATCTACCTCATAGTAATTCTCATTGAGCGTATATCCATAAGGTGCGTTCACTTCCTCAATACGGTAATGTCCAATCTTCAGATTCTGTGGAAGGATTAAGTATCCCTGCTCATCTGTAAAATAAGATTTGTGTTTTACCGTCGTCGGATACGTTGTTACCTGCTCCACATACTTTTCTGTATCCAGGTTAAAAATCTTAAACTCCGTATTTTTCTGAAGGACTGCTTTCTTTGTCTCATCGTCCTGTTTGATGATCTTCAGCTTCGCTTCAAACTCTTTGTCAAGCAGCACCCTCCATACCTGCGGTGTAGTCGGATGATTCTCTGTAATCTGTACGATGAAATCATTGACCGGAGTGTAATTATGTGGTGTGGTTGTTTCACGGACGATGTAAGTTCCATACGGAATCGCAATACTGCGGGCATACCCTTTCTCATCTGTAAAGATCTCTGTTGCACCATTTTCCCCGATCACTACCGGCTTGGCAGAACCAAAGTCATAGCTGCCATCTTCTTTTACTGTCAGGGAAGATACCAGATAAGCGGTAAATCCTGCACCTTTCAATAAATCGGCATCTGTCTTTCCGTTGTTCGCTGCCTTGATGATTTCAAATGGCTGCTTCATTACCTGTTCCAGAGACAGACAGTCACGTTTTACTTCCGCTACAAAATCACCCTCATAGTTGCAGACCAGATCATGTTCTTCTTCATCTGCCAGGTAACCCGTTGGAGGAGTAATCTCTTTTACATAGTAATTGCCAAGATATAATCCATCTACAGAAGCCTGTCCATTCTTATCTGTTGTAAGAGTGGCAACCTGCTCACCCGCTTCGTAGATCACACCAGTTGCTCCATCCGGATGGACAATATCCTCACGGGCATATAGTCCATAGACTGCCTTTTCTAAAGTAGCATCTCCCTGTGGAACAGCCTTCTTTGTTTCTTTGTCCTGCTTCTGTAAGGAAATCTTTGCTGTCACACGCTCGTTTTTGAAGGTATGCTTAAATGTCAGTTTCGCTTCCTTATCGTTTGTATAAGAAAAAGTAAACGTATAGACATCATCCGCATTTCTCAGATAGCCTTCCGGAGCCTGTACTTCCTTTACATCATAGGAAAATCCCAGCGGCAGATCTGCGGTAAACTTCGCCGTTCCATCATTTCCAGTTGTCACTTTCTCAATCAGAGTGCCTTTCTTTACAACAACCGTTCCATCTGCATTTTTAATGTCACTGGCTGCATAAAGTCCAAAAATTCCTCCATCCAGAGGATTTTCTGTATCCTTATCCTGCTTTGTCACAATCACTTCTGCTTTCTGTCTGTCATTCGTAAAGGTTGTCTCAGAAAAAACAACATCTACATTCTGTCCTGCATAAGAAAGAGTGACAGACTTTTCTTCCCCGGCATTATAAAATCCGGTCGGAGCCTGTTTTTCTTTGACGATATATGTACCAAGATGCAGATTTTTCAGAATGACTGCCCCATTCGAGTCTGTTGTCAGATTCTCTTTGACCAGATCACCCTTGCTGTAAACCTTGGCACCATAAGCAGTTTTAATATCTCCCCCGGCATACACATCATAAATCGCACCTTTCTGTCTGCGTTTCTCATACTTAAATGTTGTTCCATTCTCGGTAACATCTGCACCTGTCAGAACCTGACCTTCTTTATAAACAGTCAGCTGTCCCATCTGTTCTTCATCCGGAACAGTCACGGTTGTTGTTTTGCTGACTTCCAGTTTTACGTTGTAGGCAGTTGCATTGATACGGTATCCTGTCGGAGCTGTAATCTCTTTCAGATATACGGTATCCTGTGTCTTAATGATCTGTACGGACGCTTCCCCATTCGCATCGGTTGCCGGTAACTTTGTGATCAGCTTTGTACAGTTTGTATCACTGTATAAACCAAACACAGCACCCGCCAGCTTTGCGTCTGCTTTTGCATCTTTTTTAATCACCTTAACACTTGCGTACTGTACCCATGTTACTTTGAAGTCCACATATTTTTCATCATCAACACCTTCACCAAATACCAGGGCCAGGTCCTGTGAACCAGAGCCGGTACTGATCTTATACGCAGAATAATCTTTTGTTACACTGCCCTTCATCGTTGCAGACCAGCTTCCTGCGACATCCTGTACCTGTGTAAGAGGTGCAGATAAGTAAAACTTAGTTCCACCACTGATTTCTACTGCTTCACCAGCTTTGCTTGTCTTTCCGGTTGTCACGTTGTGAAGTTTCACACCACTTGGAAGTTTCATTGTGATACTCTGCAGTTCATCTGCTTTAAAAATGATTTCCTTTGTTCTCTGGCTGTTGCCATCTACATAGCTGTCACATCTGCATCTGAAAAAGACATTGCCACATCCGGAATATCTGGCTGAGAAATACAGTAATTGTAAAGTTTTTTCGCAAGATTCTGTGCAGTAGTATTTGCACCTGAAAAAGCATCTGAACTGCCATTCGCATACGACGCAGCAAGATGTACCAGAATAAATCTGGCTCCTGCACTCAGATTTCCATAGCCATTTTCTTCTGTAAAAAATCCATCATCGCCAGAGGCTTTTGTGCCATAGTAGCATACTTTAGCCAGTGCTTTACCATCCCCAACCTTATTGATTGTATATGTTCCCGTACCAGGTCCCGGTTTGGACGGCTGTACACAATAAGCTGTGGCGGACACATTACCGAATTTTACGGTATACTGATACGTCAGATAAGTTCCATAACCATAATCCGCATATCGGTATTCGGCACCTCTTGTCACTGAAACCTGTTGTGAACTTCTTGCATTTCCTGCTGCCGCCATAAATGTCACTGTTTCACCCGGCTCCATCTCATACAAGTCAATTCCTTCATTTTCTGCCTGATCCATTACTTCTGAAACAGTCAGACCAGGTTCTTCATCTGTTGTTACTTCCTGTCCATCTGTAAGATCAGTTACAATCTCTTTTGACCCGTCCGAATCAACATCTTCCTCCGCATTACCGGAATCTTCTGTTTCACCGGCATTTCCTTCACCAACTGTATTTTCAGAAGAACTCTTTGTCTGTGCTTCTGTTTCCGGCTCTTTTACCGTAATGTTTCTGTCTTACTCTGTAACTGGGTGACCGCTGACTGGCTCTACTGCATAGACAGCTTTGTAGGTATCCGATGTATGTGCATCAAAATCTGTACCGGCTTCACTCTTTGCTTCATGGAATAAAACTTTCACCTTTTTTTCATTCACGCCCTCTATACCGGACAGATCGACTTCCACCTCAAATTCTTCTCCATAGGGAATCTCAATATCCTTTGCTTCCACAATTTCGTCTTTGTCAAGAGTATCCTGCACATCCTGCAGTTCCGGATATTGCCGTTCAAATGAAGTTGTCTCCGGTTCTAATTCAGAAGCAGAAACCGTGACTGGTTGAACGATAACAGACGCCAAAGTTGCAACTGCCATAAATCCCGACAAGAATCTTTTAAATCGCATTTTCATTTTGACTGAGTCCTCTCTTTCTTCGATAATTTACTCCACTTTCGTTCAGGCTTACACCTGCATGAATCAATCATAGAAACCACCTCCCTTGTCTTGGATTGACTTTTAAATAAAAACAGGATTGAGCTATTAAGCCGCAAGAGGTAATTCGTAATCATTCCTGCCAAGGGTGCCTCTCATCCATTGCCCTTCACGTTGCCACCGAATACCCGCCGCCAGATGCGTAGCTGGGAAATTCAGGTATCCTCTTGCTGCTGATATGAAATTGTCAAGGTTCACTTTTAGGGGGAATTTATTGTTTTGAATTAAAATAGACATTTGCCCCTCCACTAACCGCATGTGTGAAAGGGCAAAAATTAACCTGTTTGAAATTTTTTAGAAAATTTTTTGAAACGGCAAAAACTTACAAAGTTTCCAGCCTGTCTTTTAGTTTCTGCAATACTTTGTTTTTCCTGTTTCTGATTGTCTTTGTACAACACCCGAAATACTGTGCTGTTTTTTTAACTGTGTACTCTTCAAAAAATAATAGTCTTATCAATTCCATTTCTTCTTCAGACAAATATTTCAGTGCTTCCTGCAGCTCTTGTATTTCTGACACCCTGATGACTATTTCTTCTGGTGATAATATATGCAAATAACTGTTGTAACTCGTTTCTCCTACTTTTTCTATTCCGCATACACCATTTTTCTGCATTTTTTCAAGCTGGTATCTTTCTTTTCTTCTTGACTGGTACCATGCCAGATATACGTCTCTGGTAACTTCTATGAGAGTTTCATTTACACGCAGCACATACCGTTGTCTTTCCTTTGGTTTTTTACCACGCATCTTTTATTCTCCCTTCTGAAGCACTCCGGTCAGTCTGCCTGCATTTCTTCTCATTTTCTGCTTTGCCTGTGAAATACATTTTGATACTGCCGGTTCTGTAATTCCAAACACCCGTGACACTTCTCTTTGTGTCCGCTGCTGAAAATAAATTTGATGGATCACCTGTCTCTGCCGGTCAGTCAGCAGATCCATGAATTCTCCAATAGCTTCTTCTATGATCAGTTTTTCGAGTACATTCTGCCTTTTATCCACCAATTCGCACCAGCCTTCTGAAATATGGCTATATGAAATGCAATTATTATGTTCTCGTACCTCCCTGTTCCTGCACAGCCGATCTTCACCTTCTAATATCAACCGCACATACCAGCTGATTATCAAAAAAATCTTCCTTAACAACTGTTATTTTTCTTCCTGCTTCATATACATAATCTCGACAGGTAAATAAAGGAAAAACCGTTCCATAATCACCTGCACAATAGAAAACATATCCTGTCTGATATGCAATAATTTCCGCACCATCTATCAGTCTATGCTTTACAACTGCCACATCGTTTTCTCTCAAATACCTGGCGGACGGAACCTTTCTTTTTTCTTTCCTGTTACCTACAACCTGTTTCAATTCCTGCAATGTCAGCATAATTACCACCCTTCTGCCTGCTGGCAACAGGTGCCCATCAGCAGAAGGATAGGATTATTACTGATCTACTGGCAAAAGGGCAGTAAAAAACAGCTTCCGGCACACCCGTTTTTTTTAACGAGAGCCTGAAACTTCCTTACTGCCCTTTCTGCTAATTTACAGCATCCCCTATTTTATTTTCCGTCTGATGTCCCGGTCAGACTTCTTTGCATTTCTTTCCGTTTTTATGTTCTTTTCATTTTCCATCAAAACAGAATAGTCTCCCATTGCATCATAGGGACACTGCTTCCGATAGATTAAATTTTCTTGTCTGGTCATCAATCCTGTCTCCCTTCCTTGTTTCTGTCTCTTTCTCTCTGTTTGCTATTTTAACAGCACAAAAAACTATTATCCTTAGCATATATGGGGAGTTTTTTTGTTTTACACCCCATATATGGTGAAATTTCACCTGTACTCATTAAAACTTTCTATCAGTGAATCTATTGTCTGCATGATAATTTTCTGCTCTTTCCATTCCATCTTCTGAATACGATAAAATACTTCCTCAAACTGCTTTCTTTTTTCTGCATCGTCCCCCTCTTTTCCCATTAGGATATTGGCATCTGTTTCCAGGATCTCAATCATCTTCCTGAAAATCTCAACAGACATTGCCGTTTGCCCTCCTTCTATCCTGCTGACCGTATTGACACTGATACCTGCTTTTTCCGCAAAAGATTCCTGTGACAACTTCATTTCCTGCCTGCGTTTTCTGATCCGTTCTCCCAATTCAATAAGTTCTGTGGAAATTGCACGATTGCTCAATACGGTGTCTCCTTTCCTGCAATTTGTCCCAACTTTACGCCATTGTGTCGCAAAGTTTCCCAAAAAAAGCAGCTAATTTTTGTCTTAGCTGCTTTTCAAAAAATCTATTTCATTTTATTCTCGGTATTTTATGTATCCCTGTAAGAACTGTAATCAGAAAAACGCAGAGATAAATGATCGCCTGTCCAATCATTGCCAGAAGAACGATGCTTCCGATCAATCCTCCGATCAGAAGATTCATTGTCCAGACTGCCAGCGTTCCTCCGAGGTCAAAACCTCCTGGAACCATCCAGACACACATTTTTCCGATTCCAAACGGTATCCCCATCAGGAGTAACAGCAAGAAATAATTGCACTTCCCATCCTGGATACAAAACGGTCTTAATACTGCAAACAATACCGCAATCACCAACACTGGTGCTATTACTTTTTTAATCATCTTCTTCATGTCCCTTTATCCTCCATACATATCGTGATTAACCTCTGCCTGATAATAGCTGTTTATCGTTGCCGGAGCATTATACAGGGCGGTCAGAAGATAGGCTTTAATATTTCCAACCTTGGTCGTATTCCGGTTCAGGCAGAACAACACATATTCGATATGTGAATAGTTCAGTTTCATAAACCTGCTTTTCACCAAAGCAACTGGCTTTTCTACTCCCGCAATGCGAATCATACTGTCCTCCGGCATCATCATAACTTCCACTATCAGTTCTACCAGTTCATCTACATCTTCCTTTGCATGATATTGATAATCAATGTTTTCATGGATCACTTCACGATATGCTCTCATCTCCTCCATCACATCTTTTTTCTTTGGGAAATTATTTGATGTGATTGGATAAGATTGATTTATCTCAGTTTCACTAATATCAGTCTTGTTAATATCAGTATTATTAGATTGTGATTTCGGGTATTCTGGATTTGTGATTTCCACTATTCTGGAATGATGATTTTCACTATTTTGGAATTGTGATTCTGGAAATTCTGGATTTGTGGTTTCCACCATTCTTGAATTGTGATTTTCACTATTCTGGAATTGTGATTCCCCATAATCCTGAATTGTGGTTTTCACTACTCCTGAATGATTATTTTCACAATTCAGAGAAATGCCTGTTTTCCCCTTGTTTTCTGCTTCTTGTTGCAAATTTGCACATTCCTTATGTCTTTCCTGTTTCGATTGCAAATCTGCAATTTTTTTATGATCTTCCTGCTCAGATTGCAGATCTGCACAATTACCTGTCGGCTTTTGATCTGGAACCTCTCTGATCATAAAATTTTTCACATAAATAACATTCGGTTTTCCCAGTCCCAGACGTTTCTTCTCTATCAATCCAATCCCATTACTGCTGTCCAGCTCTTTTACCAGTTTCACTGCCTTTTGAGTTCCACAGTTCATCAACTCTGCAATTTCTTCCACAGTGAAGATTATGTATACTCTGTCCTCTGAATCCAGCCATCTGTTCTTAATGCTCAGGCTCATACGGTCCAGCATCAGACCGTATAATACCTTTGCTTCGCAAGAAAGAGTTTTAAAGCATGGTTCTGTAAACAGCACTTTAGGGACACGATAGAAGCTGTATTGTTCCGCTTCCATCCCTGTAAAATAATCAAACTGTATCTTCTGCATCTGCTACTCCTTCTTTGTTTTCTTTCCATTTATCCAAAAGCATGAAAATGACTTCTTCTATCTGTTCTTTAGAATACGTCTCTGGAAAATAATTGCCGATTTTCTTTGCCGGGATTGTCACATTGATCTTACTGCTTTCCTTTTTTAATAAAACAGCATAGATATAACTCTGGTTTAATTTTCCGTTTGAACTGCATTCTTTTAACTGTTCTGCCTGTTGCTTTGTCGGAAAGATACTGCTGTTGGTAATCACTTCCAGAAGCCACTCCTGTTCCTCTGGTTTCAGATAAGACAGCTTTTCTCCCACAATCATAGGGATTTTATTATTGTCCACATATTCCAGCAAGGCATCAGATAATGCCGCCAGACGGATATATCTCTGTACAGTTCTTCCACTGTCCCCGGCAGCTTCCCCAACCATATCTGCTGTATATTTTTCACCTTTGCTTCCCTGATGCTTCATTGCATCATATTTCATCTTATAAGCATGGGCTTTTTCACTTGGCAATAGATTTTCACGCTGAATATTGGAATCAACCATAATAATGACTGCTTCATCATCCGTATAATTTCGTACAAGAGCCGGCATGGTCGTCTTTCCGCACAGTTCACAGCCTCTTTTTCTTCTGTGTCCGGAAATCATCTCGTATCCACCCTCGGCTCGAGGTCTTACCAGTGCAGGGGTCAAAACACCGTATGTTTTAATACTCTCTACGGTTTCCGCCATTTTTTCATCATCATTTACATGGAACGGATGATTTTTAAAGGGATAGAGCTTTGCCAGATCTATTTCCACAACCTGGTTCATACTCTTTTCCGGTGTTTCCTCTAATCCCAGTAATTCATCATAAGAGGTAAGCTGAATATCTTTTTTCGGTCTACGCATGTTTCAACACCTCCTGAACCAGTTCCAGATAGCTGTCTGCCCCCTTGCTTTTTCCATCATAGGCAAAGATACTTACACCCTCCGATGCTGTTTCTGCAAGACTTTCTGTTCTCGGAATTGTCTGCTCGAAAATCTTAATATCATTTCCATATGTAGTTTTGATTGCCTGTTTGTTTCTCTTTGCATTATTGTAACGGCAATTATCCATTGTGAATAAAATGCCTTCTATCTGTAAATCTGGATTGAACCTCTGATGGATTCCCTTAACCACTTTCAGTAATTCCATGAGTCCATCTGCCGCATAATATTGTGGCTGCACTGGAATCAGAACACTGTCCGCTGCACTCAAAGCATTGAGCGTCAGCATTCCCAGGGATGGCATACAGTCAATCAGAATATAATCATACTCATCCTTCAGCAGTTCCAGATACTCTTTCAGCACCTTTTCTCTGTCCTCTACTGTAAATAAGGACATATCCATTCCAGCAAGCAATTTATTGGACGGAATCAGGTCAACCCCTTCTTCATGGTGAAGAATTGCTTCTTTTGGATCAAATTCCAGTCCCATGATGATATTTTCCATCATGCTCTTTAATGTTACCTTGAGATTTTTAGGGAATCCCAATCCCATTGTCAAATGCCCCTGTGGATCTGCATCTACCAAGACTACTTTTTTTCCTGACTTCACCAGTCCGGCTCCCAAGTTGATTGTTGTCGTTGTTTTGGCTACTCCGCCTTTCTGATTTGCAATAGCAATTACTTTACACATATATACTTTCCTCCGATTTACTCTTTTTCTTCTACTTCAACATAAACACGAAAATATTTGCTTGTTCCTTTGTTCGCATAAGCATCCGATACTTCCAGAACATCCAATTCTTTATGCTTTTCCAAAATATGACGGAACCATTGAATATCCTTTAAAGTACCCTGTAATCTAATTTTCAGCATACATATCCTCCCAGTCTTTGCAAAAACAATACTCTGGATAACGGATTTTAATGGCTTCCCAAAAATACCGGGCATATCCGCAGCAAAACAGATCTTCTACGGTATAATACTGGCACTCTTTTAACCGATCTTCCTCTGCTTCATAATCTCCGACACTTGGTGTCCCATTGCAGTAAAGATTAAATGCCATGCGGACAATCCGTAAACTTCCACTGGTCTGCCAGCCTTCCTGCAGGCATTCCGTTTTTACACATCCAGTTTTAAAATTATAGATTTTATTCACATTTTCTCTTGTGTCTCTGTCGATACCCAGGCAATAAACCAGAGCCTGATGATAAACATCCTGATATCTGCATTTTTCCAGATAATCCTCATAAAATTTTTCGTGTTCCTTGCTCTTGAAAGTAATTGTGCGAGAATTGCTATTCTCTGCTCTTAACGCTGTGTTTGTCATTTTTTATTTTCCTCCTAAATTTTAATAAAAAAAGCACCCCATTTCTGGAATGCCCTATAAAAAATAGGGACACCCGCTTTTAACAAGTATCCCTATAATCTATCAACTATCTGATAGTCCACTATTCACTTTCATATTCAGGATTTTTTGTGTTCCCCGTACCGAGGTCTAACGCAACAACAACGGTTACTTTCTTCACAAGGCTCTTTTCTTTGTGATTTTCACCTATTTTTCTGAAACTGAAAAACTCTACAAAGTGCGTAAATTCAAGGATTTCTACATATTCTTCCTTTGTAGCAACACCACAGTCTCGACATGTTCGGTCCAACTAAACATATCAACTGGCACAGCGCTTTTTGCCTCATATCCATGTTTTGTTAAATATTTTAAGTCTCTTGCAAGTGTTTCCGGATTACAGGAAATATACACCACTTTTTCAGGTGCAAGTTTAATCACAGAACTCAAAAATGCCTCATCACTTCCGGCTCTTGGCGGATCCATAAATACAACATCGACTTTCTTGCCCTGTCCAGCCAGATTTACCATGAATTTTCCGGCATCACCCTGATAAAATTTCACATTTTTAATTCCATTTCGTTTGGCATTGATAATCGCATCTTTTACAGCGTCTTTATTTAATTCTACACTGATGACTTCTTTTACATGACTGCTTGCAATCAGACCAATCGTTCCAATTCCGCAATAAGCATCAATGACTTTCTCTTCTCCCTGTAATTTCGCCATTTTAATTGCTTTTTGATATAGTTTTTCAGTCTGTACTGGATTGACCTGATAAAACGAAGCCGGAGAGAGGCGGAATATACAACCGCAAAGCGTATCTTCAATAAATCCTTTTCCATATAAAGTAATATTACGTTCTCCAAGTACCATGCTTGTCTTTTTATCGTTTACATTTAAAATAACCGTTGTAATTTCAGGATGAAGTTTTCTAAGAGCTTTCACAAAATTATTTTTTGATGGAAAGATTGGAGAAGCACATACTAATACTACCATTACTTCACCGCTTGCAAACCCTCGCCTTACCATGACATGACGCAGTAACCCATATCCGCTGTCCTCATTATAGACTTTTATCTTAAAAGATTTTAATAGGCCTCGGATATCTCTGATAATTGCATCCGCAGTCTGGTCTTCTATCAAACATTCATCAACCGGAACAATACGATGTGTTCCTTCTTCATAAACTCCGGAAACAATACTGCCATCTCGTCTGTGTGCAAACGCTGCATTGACTTTATTTCTATAATGATATGGATTTTTCATACCAATAATCGGTTCTACCGGACAGATATCTTTCAAAAGTTTTCTGATCTGCTTTTGCTTTTTCTTTAACTGTTCTTCGTAAGAAATCCCCTGCCAACTGCATCCGCCACATTTTTTTGCCACTGGACATACTTTTTGTTCTTCCATTTCATAACAACTCCAATTTTATTTTTTTGTTTCATTATATCAGATTTCCTCTTTGCTTAAAAGCTATGTTATTCTGTACTTTTTTTTATAAAATATGCTATTATTTTATTTTGTAAACTTTTATAAACCTATTAAAAAGAGAGGACTACAAAAATGCTCCAAACAATTGAAGCAGTTAACTCTGCTGTAAACAACTTTATCTGGGGTGTGCCTGCCATGATTTGTATCATCGGTGTCGGTCTTTACTTAAGTATCCGTACCCGATTTTTGCAAATCCGCAAGTTCCCTTATGCAATCAAAACCACAATTGGACGTGTTTTCCGTAAAAGAGAAGCTTCTGATGGCGCAATGACTCCATTTCAGGCAGTCTGTACGGCACTTGCCGCCACAGTCGGTACCGGTAATATTGCCGGAGTTGCCGGTGCGATCGCAATCGGCGGTCCAGGTGCCGTATTCTGGATGTGGATTTCTGCTGCCCTTGGCATGTGCACTAAATTTTCAGAAGTTACCCTTGCAGTTCACTTCCGTGAAACCAACGCACGGGGAGAACTGATCGGCGGACCTATGTACTACATAAAAAATGGTCTTGGAAAGAACTGGAGATGGCTTGCTGCTTTATTCTCTCTTTTCGGTGTCTTAACTGTATTCGGCACCGGAAATGCTACACAGGTTAATACAATTACGACCGCCATCAATTCTGCATTATTAAATTATCATCTTATCAACGAAGATGCTGTTTCCACCAGCAATCTGATTATCGGTATTATCATTGCCATTTTAGTTGCCACTGTACTTCTTGGAGGCGTGAAACGAATTGGACGTGTAACGGAAAAACTTGTTCCATTTATGGCACTTATTTACATTGTACTGTCCCTTGGTGTGATTTTATTAAATTTAAACCGTGTACCTTCTGTTTTTGCTTCTATTGTTGAAGGTGCTTTTTCTCCGGCATCTGTAACCGGAGGTGTCGTAGGAAGCTTCTTCCTGAGCATGAAAAAAGGAGTCTCACGCGGTATTTTCTCAAATGAAGCAGGTCTTGGTACCGGTTCTATCGCTCATGCCTGTGCGGATACCAAAAAACCGGTAAAACAGGGATTCTTCGGTATCTTTGAGGTTTTTACAGATACAATTGTAATCTGTACTTTAACTGCACTGGTTATCTTATGCAGTGGAACCCCTGTCGGATACGGAGAAGCAGCCGGTGCTGAACTGACTATTTCCGGCTTTACTTCTACTTATGGAAACTGGGTTTCCATTTTCACTGCAATTGCACTCTGCTGTTTTGCATTTTCCACTATCATTGGATGGGGACTTTATGGTGCACGTTGTATTGAATATCTGTTAAAAGAAAAATCTATCAAACCATTTATGGTTGCTTATTCTCTGGTTGCCATTATCGGTGCAACTGCTGATTTAGGTCTGATGTGGAGTGTTGCTGAGACCTTTAACGGTCTGATGGCAATTCCAAACTTAATTGCTCTGTTCTTACTTTCCGGAACGGTGGCCCGTTTAGTTAAACAGTATTTTGAAACAGAAGGAAAAACCAATTAGTTTTTTCAATAAAAAAAGCCGAAAGCTTTAAGGGGTTACCTTAACCTCTCAGCTCTCGGCTTTTTTCTTACTCTTCCCGTTCTAATTGTTTCAGCAGATATCTTCCTACAATCCCTGAAAATCCTGCCACATCCCGAATATAGGCAAAATCTTTTCCAAAGATCTTTTTTTCTGCCGGTAAATCTTTTTCTTCTCCTGCAAATACTCCAAGCACACAAACACCTTTACTTCGTAATTTACGTACTTCAAATGCAGTATCTGAAATCGCATACTTTCCCTGATAGGGTTGTGGATTTCTTGCATTTGGACGGTTTAAAATCACATCATAAGGTCGTCCGTCACTTAACACAATCAGAATCTTATGTTCCTCTTCCCGATTTAACAATTCATACCCTGCTGCCTTAATTGCCAACCCATCGCGGTTATTGGAAGACGTATTATATTCAAAAATATTTTCATTGGCACTTCTATCATCTTCATATTCCCGAAAACGGTGCAAAATCGTATAATCCCAGAAGGTGCAAAAACTCATAACCCGATGTGGAACATTTGCGATGCTCAATGCTTCACTTAAAATATATGCCTGCATCGCCACCTGCCCCTGCCGTTTTCTCTGTGAGCCACTTGCATCAATTAAAACATCCACTACAAAATCACTGTTATCGTGATTTAGTTTTCTTAAAAACACTCTTGAATCATGACTTCTTCCAACTCTCCAAAGACGTGACGGCACAATTCTTCCCCTGTCAGATATTGTTTCCTGTACTTCATCACGCATCACCAGTGCTTTTTTTAGCATATCTGAGAGCTGTCGGATGTTATTTTTCACCATCCTGTGATTGTTATAATATTCATAGCGGTTTTTATCTCGCTGTTTTTTTGCATACTCATACTGATAATTACGAAGAACCGCATGTTTTAATACTCCTTCTGTAAAATACAGACTGCAGTCACTGTGAATTCCACGACATAATAACAGGTTTCGTCTTTTCTCTTCAGTTTCAGAAAGATATCCAATTCCGTAATTTCGCTGAACGTAACTGTGCATCTTAGAAAGTGCCTCTTCATCTACAACCAAAATTTTCTTTTTCTGACTTGTCTCTTCTTCGGGTTCTTCTTTCTTTGTCTCCTGGTCTAATTCCATTTTATCCAGATTGGTCATCGCTTCATTTAAATGTTCCAGATAGGTGCCAAAGCTCTCTTCTAACGCCTCTTCTTCCAGATAATCTTTCCAGGAAAACTCGGCAAGTTCTTCCAGCGAAACTGCAAGTACCGTTTCCAGATTTCCATAACGTTTTTCAAAATTAGGATCTACCATAGCGTTATATAACTTATCTATCGTGTGAATCAGCTCTATCGTTTCTTTTGCATCAGAAAGTGCCTGAACCTGTTCCATAAATGCTCTCATCCGGTTTGTAGCAGGCTCAGAACCGTTTAAACATTCTTTAAACAGCATTAGCTTCAAACGCCCTGGCTCAGAAGCTGCAAGGCGTGAAAAATCCATTTCCAGTATATCTTCAAGCGCCTTTTTTCGGATTTCTTTGACTCCTTCCCGCTCCTTTGTAATCCGCTCGGCTACCGACCATTCAATACAAAGCTGTGCAAGGCTCATAAGAGGTCCTTCTTCCCCATGCAGATAGATTTTCTTCATTAAGTATAAAGAAAGCTCTTCTCTGTTAAAATAACGTGCAAATGCGCCCTGTTTGATTCCGTCATAAAGCCCAACTGCATGAGAACGATGATAACTCTCAATGTCCGGTTTTACATCCAGCGTATAATCTCCACTTACCGTCCAAATCAGATTTTTGATCCGGTTTTCTAATTCCAACTCAAATTCTTCTCTCATTCAAATACATCCCCTGGATTCCAGGACTCCGGTATTCTTGTCTTTACGACATCCTGCACAATTTCCTTCTCAAAAATATCAAAGCATTTATTTACAACTCCCATTTTCACTGCAAGGGACGGTTTTAATCCGCAGGAAATCGTGCGCAGTGCCCCAATCATCCCTCGCAAATCCAATGCTTTTGTTGTAATCTCGCTGTTATCTGCCTTTAACTGCAAATCCAAGAAGAGTCCAATCCATTGCTTTAACGCTTCCTCTTTGATAGTTGGAAATTTCGTTTTAAAAACGTACTCAAGTGTCTCTTCATTCTGACCCGGCATATCTATCACAAGGAAGCGGGAAACTAATGCTTCATTTAACTCTTTTGTTCCTGCATAACCATAATTCATCGTTCCGATAAAACGTGTTGCGTCGTCCATCTCAATTTTATCATATCCCGGCACATCAATACTTCTTCTATGATCGAGGGTAGCATGTAAAACGGAGACTGCATCATTTTTTGCCATATTAATCTCATCAAGGATTCCAAAACCACCATATTCGGCACAACGGTAGATACTTCCTTTTCTTAATTTGACTTCATTATTTTCAAAGGTATCTGTACCAATTAAATCTCCACTGTCTGTATTGACATGAAAGGAAATATTATAAACCGGTCTTGCGAAAATCCATGCCAGATTCTCAGCCAGTATGTTTTTACCGGTTGCCTTTGGTCCTGTTAAGAGCAGATTTTCTCCCTTTAATAAAGTTGCAATTCCCATCTCTAATACTTCTTTTCCAAAAAATGCCATATCTGGCTTTATAATACGGTTTTTCACCCTCTCATCCACTTTATGTTCCGCACGAAATTCTGCAACCGCTTCAATCAATCCCTTATCTACTTTTTGTTCCTCTAAAACCTTAAGTTCTTGTTCCATTTTCTCCATCCTGTATTTTTTTACTTTTATTCTATTCTATTTCACCATATCCATCTGTTGGATTTCCAACATTTTTGAAAATCAGGCGCTACACTTATCATAGAATAAATTTTTCATATAACTAGAAAAGGCATCTGGATTTTCCAAATACCCTTTCTTTTTTCTCAATTTCTATTTTTATACATCAAATAATAAATCACCATAAGATGCATCGGCCACATATCTTTGTCAACAATCATCTCAAGTTCATCAACCGGTGTACGAAGTGCTTCCATTGACGGCATTACTTTTTCATGATAGAACATTGCACTTTCTTTTCCTTCTTCTTTGGTCAGTGCTTCTTCTGTTACTTTCTTTAATTCATTTAATGCATCTTTTGTTTTCTTTAATAAGGCAGAAGTTTCTCTTAAGAGTTCTGTCTGTACTTCTACTTCTAAAACACCTGCTGCAACAACCGCATTAATAGAATCTGCAAGCTGTCTTGTATATTTAATTACTGCCGGAATAATCTGTTTGCTTGCCACATCAATCATAGTCTTAGCTTCAATATTGATTGCTTTTGAGTAAGCTTCGTATTTGATTTCTTTTCTGGATTCCAGTTCTGCTTTTGTAAATACACCAAATTTTTCAAACAATTCAATGGTCTGTTCGCTTGTCAGTGCTTCTACTGCATCTACCATACATCCGATGTTTGGAAGTCCTCTTCGTTTTGCTTCTTCCACCCATTCATCTGAATAACCATTTCCATTAAATACAATTCTCTGATGCTCAGTAAGTTTTTCTTTATCAAATCATGTACAGCCATATCAATGTCTTCTGCATTCTCCAGTACATCGCAGACTTCTTTAAATGCTTCCGCTACGATTGTATTTAAGACAACATTTGCCGGTGCAATAGAATCTCTTGAACCAACCATACGAAATTCGAATTTATTACCGGTAAATGCAAATGGTGACGTACGGTTTCTATCGGTTGTATCACGCATAAATTCCGGAATGGATTTTACACCGGTCTCTAATTTTTCACTTCCGATACTGTGGTCAGCCATACCTGTTGTAATCAGCTGATTCATAACGTCAGTCAGCTGAGTTCCCAAAAATACAGAAATAATAGCCGGAGGTGCCTCATTTGCTCCAAGACGGTGGTCATTTCCAACATCGGCTGCAGACTCACGAAGCAAAGCTGCATGTTTATCTACAGCTTTTAAAATACAGCTTAATACCAGTAAAAACTGCACATTTTCATGCGGTGTATTTCCAGGCTCTAACAAATTCACACCTGTATCTGTTGTCAAAGACCAGTTATTATGTTTTCCGGAACCATTGACTCCTGCAAACGGCTTCTCATGAAGCAGGCATTTCATTCCATGCTGGCTTGCAACACGTTTTAAGGTCTGCATAATAATCTGATTGTGGTCTACTTCCACATTGACTTCCGCATAAATCGGAGCTAACTCATGCTGTGCCGGAGCAACCTCATTATGCTGTGTTTTAGAAGTTACGCCCAGTCTCCATAATTCTTCATTTACATGTTTCATATATCCGGAGATTTTCTGACGGATTGTTCCAAGATAATGATCATCCAGTTCCTGACCTTTTGGCGGCATTGCACCAAATAAGGTACGACCTGTGAAAGTCAAATCTTTTCTCTGCATAAATTTCTTCTCGTCAACCAGAAAATATTCCTGTTCTGCACCTACAGAAGGAATGACTTTTTTTGCAGTTGTGTCTCCAAACAGACGGATCAGACGCATTGCCTGTTTATCAATTGCCTGCATCGAACGAAGCAGCGGAGTTTTCTGGTCAAGTGCCTCTCCTGTATAAGAACAGAATGCGGTTGGAATACATAAAGTTGCCCCTGCTGCATCATGTCTTACAAATGCCGGTGAAGTACAATCCCATGCTGTATATCCTCTGGCTTCAAATGTCGCACGAAGACCACCTGATGGAAAAGATGATGCATCCGGTTCACCTTTAATCAGTTCCTTTCCTGAAAAGCTCATAAGGACTTTTCCTGATGGAAGCGGTGCAGTAATGAACGAATCATGTTTCTCGGCTGTTACTCCGGTAAGCGGCTGAAACCAATGTGTATAATGTGTTGCACCTTTTTCAATCGCCCATTCTTTCATCTCATGTGCAATGACATCTGCCATCTCAAGAGACAATTCTTTTCCCTCCAGAATTGTCTGTTTTAATTCCTTATATACTTTTTGGAAGTCGCTGCTGCATAACAGAATCGTTAAACACATCTTCTCCAAAAATTTCAGTGACTTTAATGTTTTCACTCATTCGACTATCCTCTGTATTATGTGCCTAAAAGCTGTTTCTACGATACCTCATATAAGAAAAAAAGCAAGTGGAATTTTCAGATATCGCTTACCAAAATGCAAAGAAAGCTAAAAGTAAAAGACAAATCCCACCAATCCAGGACAAGTCTTTTTTATAAAACTTTGCACAGCATTTTCCAAGTTTCCACCCGATTTCCATCATAAAAATCCCAAAAAGAAATGCCCCTGCAATCAGCATCCAGCGTACTCCCTCTAAAAGTCCTGCTCCCATCCCAACTGCCACACTGTCAATAGACAGTGCCATTGCCAGAATAATCCCACTCATAAAATTTAATTTTCTTGTTTTTTTCGTCGTATTTTGCTTTCGTATCCGAACAGAGTGATAAATCTGATATCCCCCCATTCCACCAAGTAAAACCCCTGCCAGAATATCTGTTGTCCTGCCTTCGATAAAATAAGAAAAACCATTTCCTATCCAGACCGCCATTCCCAACATTCCGCTCATAACCAGATTCATCCCTGCAACTACCGAAAATGAAATTTTAATACGGCTTGCCCCATACGAAAAACTGACCATGAATGAATCCATGGTCAGTGCAAAAATCAATATACTGTTTTTCAAAAAATCCTCTATATTCATATCCGTTCAGCATCCACTTTTTTTATTATACTATGATAATAAAAAAGAAAAAGTCCGATGCCTTTTACGTTTTATTTACTGATACAGCATAAATTAAGCAGCTGCTATATTGATGCCAAGCGACTTTTTGCTATACAAGGCAGAAAAATAAAACATCAGACACATCAATATGGCGGTTACTTAATATTCTCTGTATTAGCCTGAATCAACGGCACTTTCTCATCTTTTTTCAATATAATGTTCACCGCATGATTCATATTTTGGATTTCCACCTCTCGATGTTCTCCACCAAATTCTCCATCCAAAGTCCAGGAAATCTGTGTCTCCGAAGTAATTTTAAGGTAAGAAGTCTTAAAAGACTCAATGTTGGAAGTATCCGCTCCTCCTAAAAGAGCTGTAATAATCTCATTTAACTCCAGAATATTTTTCGGACGACGTATCAGTAATACTTCAAACACACCATCATCCAGCAATACATCTGGTCCGGTTAGTTTTCGGAATCCACCAACGGATGTCGCATTGCTGACCATTCCGAAAATAAAATCTCCCTCGAAACTGGTATCCTTTGTTTCTACCTTAAGCTGATAAGAAGCAATATTAAATAATCTCTGTGTTCCTTCTAATATATAGGCTGCATGTCCTAAAATATTTTTTAAGTCCTGATTAGTCTCATAAGAAACATCTGTAAATAAACCAAATGCTGCAATATAAACAAAAAAGTCATCATTAAATTTCCCGACATCAAAAGCATGTGGAATGCCCTCTACAATATCTGTAGCCGCCTGTAACATATTTTTTGAAACATGAAGACTATTTGCAAAATCATTCGTACTACCTGCCGGTATGTAACCAAGTAACGTTTTATGATTTCCCTCCATCAATCCTGTTACCACTTCATCAAGAGTCCCATCTCCTCCACTTGCCACAATCAGGTCGAAATCCCCTGCTCTTTTTTTCGCAACCCGAAGTCCATCCTGATATGCCTGGGTAGAATGTACTGTTACCTCATATCCGCCTTTTATAAAAATATCTATAATATCAATCAGACGTGATTTAATACTTCCTTTTCCTGCTCTTGCATTAAAAATAAACAGTAATTTTTTTTCCATACGTCTTTCTCCTATAGAACTTTACTTTTCTAATTGATAGAACACCACTTTGTACAAGTATAAAATCAGGACAATACAAAAAAGAACATACAATTCCGGTGCAGCCATACTGTTACCGGAGGTATGTTCTTTTTACTTCAGCCTAAGGCTGCATTATCTTTTCAATTTGTCCACAACTGAAATTATACTAATTCTAATACAACTTCCATTGCTGCATCGCCCTTACGTGGTCCGATTTTGATGATTCTTGTGTAACCACCGTTACGGTCAGCGTATTTTGGAGCGATTTCTGTAAACATTTTATCTACCATGTCTACATCTTTTGTATTTTTCTTTCTACCAGCAGCAGCTGTTGGAACTTCTTTTACCGGGTAGAAAACTTTTAACATCTGTCTTCTGGCATGTAATCTGGACGGAGCATCTTTTTTGATTTCTTTCTGAACTTCGTCATATACAGTTACTTTTTTACCATCAACAACTTCTTTTACTCTTTTTCCACTTTCGTCTTTACGAGCAACTTTTGCAGTTACTGTAACAGTTTCAAAATTGTCTTTTTCTTTCACTGCCATTGCAATAAGACCTTCCGCAATTTTGCGAACTTCTTTTGCTCTGGTTTCAGTTGTAACGATTTTTCCATGATATAACAGGCTTGTTACCTGGCTTCTCAGTAACGCTTTTCTCTGGTCAGATGTTCTACCTAATTTTCTATATTTAGCCATTTTAATATTTCCTCCATTTGTGGAACAATGAGCCATGCTTCTTCGGTCTTACTGGCTCATTGCTTATATTCCATAAATTCTCTTTACTTGGTTTACTCATCACTTGGGTTCAACTGTAAACCTAACTCTTTTAATTTTGCAAGTACTTCTTCAAGTGATTTACGTCCGAGATTACGAACTTTCATCATATCATCTGAAGTACGGTTGCAAAGTTCTTCTACTGTATTAATGCCTGCACGTTTTAAGCAGTTATAAGAACGAACAGATAACTCTAATTCATCAATGTTCATTTCGAGAACTTTTTCTTTTTCATTATCTTCTTTCTCAATCATGACCTCTGCTGTTTTTGCACTTTCAGACAGGTCAATAAAGAGGCTTAAATGCTCGCTCAGGACTTTTGCTGCAAGACTGACTGCCTCATCAGCATCCAAAGTACCATTGGTATAAATATCCAGTGTCAGTTTATCAAAGTCTGTAACCTGTCCAACACGGGTATTTTCAACAGTCATATTTACACGCTCTACCGGAGTATAAATTGCATCAACTGCAATCACACCAATCGGCATGTCGTCCGTTTTTCCTTTATCAGAGCTAACATATCCACGACCTTTTGTAATTGTAAGTTCTGCATTAAACTTACATCCTGCTCCACCATTCAATGTAGCAATTACCTGATCCGGATTCAGGATTTCAATATCCTGATCTGCCTGGATATCTGCGCCCTTAACAACGCCTTCTCCATCAAACTCAATATATGCAGTTTTTGGTTCTGCGCTGTCACTTGTGTTCTTAATTGCCAGGTTTTTCAGATTCATGATAATCTCTGTCATATCTTCTTTTACACCTGGAATGGAACTGAATTCATGCAGAACACCATCAATTTTAACCTGGCTTACAGCAGCACCTGGTAAGGAAGAAAGCATAATTCTTCTTAAAGAGTTGCCGAGTGTAATACCATAACCTCTTTCAAGTGGTTCCACAACAAATTTCCCATATCTCTTATCATCAGACATTTCTGTGATTTGAATTTTGGGTTTGTTAAAATCGAACATGCAAAGCCCTCCTTGCTACGTGCATCTTATTTAGAATATAATTCGACGATTAACATCTCATCAACCGGTACGTCGATTTCTTCTCTTGTAGGAAGTGCTTTCACTTCGCCTTTCAGAGCTTCCTGATCAACATCTAACCAAGCCGGTACAAGACGTCCGCCTGTTACTTCCACGATATCTTTGTATCTCTGGGAAGATTTACATTTTTCTTTAATTTCGATAACATCGCCAACTTTTACAAGGTAAGATGGGATATTAACCTGTTTTCCGTTAACCATTACATGTTTGTGGTCAACAATCTGTCTAGCTTCTTTTCTTGTTCTGGCAAGACCAAGACGGAAAACTACATTGTCCAGACGAGTTTCCAGCATAATCATCAGGTTTTCACCAGTCTGACCCTGTTTCTGATCAGCTTTTTTATAGTAGTTACGGAAAGGTTTTTCCAGAACACCATAGATGAATTTTGCTTTCTGTTTTTCTCTTAACTGAAGTCCATATTCGGACATTTTTCTATTTGCTCTTTTTAACTGTCTTGTTGATTTTTTGTCAATTCCTAAATAAATCGGATCAAGACCAAGGGATCTACATCTTTTAAGACTGGTACTCTATTCACTGCCATGATTAATTAACCTCCTAATTAGACTCTTCTACGTTTTGGTGGACGGCAACCGTTATGTGGTACCGGTGTTACGTCGCAGATGCTTGTAACTTCCAGACCGCAGGCAGACAGCGCACGGATTGCTGCTTCTCTTCCTGAACCTGGTCCTTTTACGAAAACGTCAACAGTCTTAAGACCATGAATTAATGCTGCTTTTGTAGCAGTCTCTGCAGCCATCTGTGCTGCATAAGGAGTAGATTTCCTTGAACCTTTAAATCCCAGACCACCTGCACTTGCCCATGATAAAGCATTTCCTTCAGCATCTGTCAATGTAACGATTGTATTGTTGAAAGATGACTGGATATGTGCCTGTCCGCGTTCAACGTTTTTCTTAACACGCTTTTTTGTCACTTTTTTTGTAACTTTAGCCATTTCTAAACTAACCTACTTTCTCAAATATTTCAAATCATCATGTTATCATTTGCTTTAATTTTTCATCTAAAATTTAAAGCTTAATTATTTTTTCTTATTAGCAACAGTTCTCTTCGGACCTTTTCTTGTTCTGGCATTTGTTTTTGTCTTCTGTCCACGAACAGGAAGTCCTTTTCTATGACGGATTCCTCTGTAGCATCCGATTTCCTGTAATCTCTTGATGTTAAGAGCGATTTCTCTTCTTAAATCACCTTCTACATTGATGTTTAATTCATCAATTGCATCACGGATTTTACCAACTTCTTCGTCAGTTAAATCTCTGCAACGAGTATCAGGATTAATTCCTGCCTGCTCTAAGATACGGTCAGCACTTGTTCTACCAATTCCGTAGATATAAGTCAGACCAATTTCAACACGTTTTTCTCTTGGTAAGTCTACACCAGCTATACGAGCCATGTACTTGTTCCTCCATTGTTCTAATAAATATTGTTCCTAATTGAGACACATTGAAAATGACGGTTTCATGTGTCCAGCCGCAAATAAATTTCACGCAGCCTTTCCGAATCATACAGTCCGGTATTAAGCAATATTCTGCAATCATCCTCTCGGTAGGACGACAAACGTGATAATATTACTATATTTAATCAGTATAAACAACGCATCCACGTGGTTCATACTGCAGCCGCACTAAAATAAAACTACACAAACTTTTCCTCGTCTAATTAACCCTGACGCTGTTTGTGTTTCGGGTTTTCACAGATAATTCTGATGCTACCTTTTCTTTTGATAACTTTGCATTTTTCGCAAATCGGTTTTACAGATGCTCTTACCTTCACGGAATAACCCTCCTTTCGTATTTTTGCTGTGCTCTGATTCGAGGGCAAAAATGCCCGAGCACAAAAGTACGCTTTATATAATAGCACTACTTACATAAGATTGCAAGTGTTTTTTTCAAATTTTTAGCTGCATATCTTTGTACTTTTTTCAGTACAGATATGCAGCTATTCTTGTCTGTAATCTTATTTATCTCTCCAGATAATTCTGCCTTTGCTCAAATCATACGGAGACATTTCAATTGTTACTTTATCTCCCGGAAGAATTCGAATAAAGTTCATTCTCAGTTTTCCACTGATATGAGCCAGAATTACGTGTTTGTTTTCCAGTTCCACTTTGAACATTGCATTTGGTAATTTTTCCAGCACTGTTCCTTCTACTTCAATAACATCTGCTTTTGACATAAATCAAACCTCCTGTCCGCTTTTGCGGTTTTTCAATACTCTCTTGATACGCTCATTTGTTAATTCATTTCCCTCATCGAGAAGCTTCTGGATTTCGGGAGCAATTTCATAGGCGACCTGAATATGTTTTACTTTTTTCTTTTTCTGGTTTTCAATTGTACGGATTTTTCCGTCTGCCAGATAAACATATTCACCTTCTGCTTTCATTATCATGTATCTTTTTCCTGTATCATGACCGGCAAGTGATACAGCCGTCATTCCGGTTCCAAGTTTTTTCATTAAACCGAACCTCCTATTTTGTAAAAGTGAGAATTTCCGGCTCACCATCCGTAATTAATACAGTATTTTCATAATGTGCAGAAAGGGAGCCATCCTCTGTTACAACGGTCCAGTCATCATCTAACCATTCTACATCGGCTCTGCCTGATTAATCATTGGTTCAATCGCAAGAGTCATTCCTGCCTGCAGTTTCAGTCCTCTTCGTCTCTGACGGAAATTCGGAATTTCAGGGTCTTCATGAAGACTTGTTCCGATTCCGTGTCCAACTAGATCGCGCACGACTCCGTAACCGAATTTTTCTGCATAAGCACCGATTGCTGCGGAGATTTCATATAAATGATTTCCTGCTTTTGCAAATTTAATTCCTTCAAAGAAACTCTGTCTGGTTACATCAATGAGCTGTTGTGCTTCTTTTGATATTGTTCCTACAGCATGTGTTCTTGCTGCATCTGAATGATATCCCTGATAAATCAGACCTGCATCCAGACTTACAATATCACCATCCTGAAGAATTCTGTTTGCTTTTGGAATTCCATGGACTACTTCATCATTAACTGAGACACAGATGGATGCCGGATATCCATTATAATGAAGGAAGTTTGGAATACATCCCATCTGACGGATAATCTTTTCACCTAACTGGTCAATCTCAAGAGTAGAAACTCCTGGACGGATGAAGTTTTCAAGTTCATCGTGTACCTGCTCTAAAAGCCTTCCGGCTTCACGCATTTTTTCAATTTCTCTGGCAGTTTTTATCGTTACTGACATTTTTACGCTCCTAAAATCTCGACGATTGCTTGGAATACATCTTCCATATCAACAGTACCGTCTACTTCTTTTAACACACCGGATTTAGTATAGTAATCAATTAACGGCTGTGTCTGATCATGGTAAACTCCAAGGCGTTTCTGTACAGTTTCCGGTTTGTCATCGTCTCTTAACACTAATTTTTCACCGCAGGCATCGCAGACTCCATCTACTTTTGTCGGATTGTATTTAATATGATAAGTTGCACCGCATCCAACACAGGCTCTTCTTCCTGACATACGGTTTACAATGTTTTCATCCGGAACCTCCACATTAATTGCAAAATCCACTTTTTCTCCTCTTTTTTCAAGAGCAGCGTCCAGGCATTCTGCCTGCGGAATGGTTCTTGGGAAGCCATCTAAGATATAACCGTCTTTACAGTCATCCTGTCCAACACGGTCAATTACTAAATCTACCGTTAATTCATCCGGAACTAACAGACCCTGGTCCATATAAGTTTTCGCTTTTTTACCAAGCTCTGTTCCATTTTTGATATTTGCGCGGAAAATATCTCCTGTAGAAATATGAGGAATGTGATATTTTTCTGCGATTTTCTTTGCCTGTGTACCTTTTCCGGCACCAGGTGCCCCCAACATAATAATTTTCATACGCTTTTCCCTTTCTGTAATGCTTTTTTACTCTTTTTTTACATTTTCCTTATATAGCATTTTAGTGCACCCACAAAAGTGGGTACACTTCCATAATGTTATGCCTATTCACTTAAAAAACCTTTATAATTGCGTACCAACATACGTGATTCAATTTGTTTAAGAGTTTCCAGTACAACACCGACTACGATGATGATGGAAGTTCCGCCAAATGAAACATTTGCACCGAATACACCGTTGAAGAAAAACGGAATAACTGCTACAATTGTAAGTCCGGCAGCTCCAATAAAGATAATGTAATTCAAGATATTCTCGAGATACTCCTGTGTTGGCTTTCCAGGACGAATTCCAGGAATAAAGCACCCTGCTTTTTCATGTTATCTGCAACTTCCATCGGATTAAATGTGATAGAAGTATAAAAATAAGCAAAGAAAATAACAAGTACGATATAAAGAATAAGACCAATTGAATATACCGGTTCATCCGGATTAAACCAATTACTGGAAGAAAGTCCTTTTAAAATCTTGCTTCCGATTCCTGTACCGTTGCCTTTATTTAAAAAGCTGGCGATAATAACCGGAAAAGACATCAAAGAAGAAGCAAAAATGATTGGAATAACACCGGCAGTATTTACTTTCAGTGGAATATTACTGGACTGTCCACCCATCATTTTTCTTCCTACCATTTTCTTGGAATATTGAACTGGTATTCTTCTTTCTGCACCATTCAGGATAAGTACCATAACGACTACCAGAATAATGATTGCCGCTATAATGATTACTGACAAACCACCTCTTGCGATGGTTTTGCCTTTTACGAATTTGTCAAACAAAGTAACCAAATCACTTGGTATTCTGGAACGATGTTAATCATAAGTACGATAGAAATACCATTTCCTACACCTTTTTCCGTAATCTGCTCGCCAATCCACATTAACATAGCAGAACCGGCTGTCAAAGTGGCAACCGCAACAACTACGCTTGTGAAATTCATGTTTGTAAGCCATCCTCTGTTTCCAAATCCGATTGCCATTGTAACGGACTGGAACAGCGCTAAAGCTATTGTCACATAACGAGTGATGGCAGTCATTTTCTTTCTGCCCTCTTCTCCATCACGCTGCATTTCTTCCAGCTTCGGAATCGCAATCGTCAAAAGCTGAATGATAATGGATGATGTAATGTACGGTGTAATACTCAATGCAAAAATAGACATGGTCTCGAAAGACCCACCTGTAAATGCATTGAAAAAGTTAAACGCATCGTTTGACTGATTTGCAAACAATTGTTTAAAGAAATCTCTGTCACGCCCGGTATTGGCAGCTGTGAGCCAATACGGACGATAACAAGCATTAACACTACATAGTAAATTCGACGTCTTACATCTTTTATCTTAAAAGCATTTTTAAGAGTCTCAAGCATTAGATCACCTCGACAGTTCCACCTGCAGCTTCAATTTTTGTTTTAGCGCTTTCACTTACAGCGTTAACTTTTACATTAACTTTCTTTGTAACTTCACCGTTACCAAGAAGTTTAACGCCATCTCCAAGACGAGAGATTGCACCTGAAGCAAGTAATGCTGCTGGTGTTACCTCAGCTCCGTCTTCGAATCTGTTTAATTCGCTTACGTTGATTGCAACGATATCTTTAGAATTTCTACATTTGAAGCCTCTCTTAGGAAGTCTTCTGTATAAAGGCATCTGACCACCTTCAAAACCTGGTCTCTTAGCGCCTGAACGTGCTTTCTGACCTTTATGGCCTTTACCTGCTGTTTTACCATTTCCTGAACCATGTCCACGACCTCTTCTGAAGTTGTCGCTCTGTCTGGAACCTTCAGCTGGTTTTAAGTTTGATAAATCCATGATGGCACCTCCTTCTTAATGATTAGATTTCTTCTACTTTAACCATGTGTCTTACCTGACGAATCATACCACGAACAGATTCATTATCAGGCATTTCCACTGTTTTGTTTAATTTTCTTAAACCTAAAGCTTCTACTGTTTTTTTGTTTTTCGGAACAGCACCGATTGTAGATTTCACCAGAGTGATTCTTAATTTATCTGCCATTTTTCAGTCCTCCTATGCAAAAATCTCGTCAACGGATTTTCCACGAAGTCTTGCTACTTCTTCCGGAGTCTTTAACTGACTTAAACCTGCGATGGTAGCCAGAACTACGTTCTGTTTGTTACGGGAACCCATACATTTTGTACGGATGTTTTTGATACCTGCAAGTTCGATTACCGCACGAGCCGGACCACCAGCGATAACACCAGTACCTTCCGGAGCTTTCTTCAGAAGCATTTCAGCGCTTCCGAATTTACCGATGAAGTCATGAGTGATACTTCCGTTTTCGTCTCTTGCTACTGTAACTAATTTTTTCATAGCGTCTTCTTTTCCTTTGCGGATTGCTTCCGGAATTTCTGCCGCTTTGCCTAAACCAGCGCCAACGTGTCCATTGCCGTCACCGACAACTACTAAAGCTGTGAATCGGAAGTTACGACCACCTTTAACAACCTTGGTTACGCGCTTGATTGATACTACTTTTTCTTCTAATTCAAGCTGACTAGCATCAATAATAGTACGTTTCATGTGTTCATTTCCTCCCTTATTAGAATTCTAACCCAGCTTCTCTTGCTGCGTCTGCTAATGCTTTGATTTTTCCCTGATATATAAAGCCACCTCTATCAAAGACAACTTCTTTGATTCCTGCTTCAACTGCTTTCTTACCGATTACAGTTCCTAAATATGCTGCTGCATCAACGTTATTGGTTTTTTCTAATTCTTGCTTTTACTTCTTTCTGAGTAGTAGAAGCGGAAACCAGAGTTTTTCCAATGGTATCGTCAATAATCTGAGCATACATATGATTATTGCTGCGGAAAACTGCTAAACGCGGAGTTGTAGCTGTACCGCTCAGATGATTACGTAATCTTCTATGCTTTTTTGCGCGAACTTTCGCTCTTGATACTTTACTAACCATTTTTGCACTCTCCTTAATTATTTCTTACCAGTTTTACCAACTTTACGTCTGATAACTTCATCAGCATATTTAATACCTTTACCTTTGTAAGGTTCCGGTCTTCTCTTATCTCTGATTTCAGCAGCGTACTGGCCAACTTTTTCTTTATCAATACCTTTAACAACGATCTTGTTTCCATCAACTGTAGATTCAAGACCTTCTGGGTCTTCCATTTCTACCGGATGAGAATATCCTAAAGAAAGAACAAGTTTCTTTCCCTGTTTCTGTGCTCTGTAACCTACACCGTTAACTTCCAGAGCTTTTTCATATCCCTGGCTTACACCGATTACCATATTCTGAATCAGTGTTCTTGTTAATCCGTGTAAGGATTTCATTTTCTTTAAATCGTTTGGTCTTGTAACAACTACCTGACCATCTTCTAATTTGATTGACATTTCTGTTGGTAACGCTTTTTCAAGTGTTCCTTTTGGACCTTTTACAGTCACTACATTGTTCTCAGCAATTTTAACTTCTACGCCTGCCGGAACTGCTACTGGATGTCTTCCGATACGTGACATTCTTAATTTCCTCCTTACTTAAATTTTCGGAAAGGCCTATTATGGTTCCTCTCTGTTTTCAGTACTTCTTCGTCTGCTGTACTTAGCTTAGATTACCAAACAAATGCTAATACTTCGCCGCCTACATGCAGTTTTCTTGCTTCTTTGTCTGTAATAACGCCCTGGTTTGTAGACAGAATAGCAATACCCAGTCCACCCAGAACTCTAGGAATTTCCTGGCTTCCTGCATATACACGAAGACCTGGTTTAGAAATTCTCTTAAGACCTGTGATAATTTTTTCGTTCTTGTCTGCACCGTATTTCAGTGTGATATGGATTGTTTTGAATACTCCATCTTCAAGAACTTCGTATTTTGTAATATATCCTTCTTTTAAAAGGATTTCTGCGATAGCAAGTTTCATTTTAGATGCCGGAACATCTACTGTGTCATGTTTTGCAGTGTTTGCATTACGAATTCTAGTAAGCATATCTGCGATTGGATCGCTCATTGTCATGATAGTTTCCTCCTATAATTTAGACTTTTCATGTGAAATTAATAATTTATATTGTAACGACCCGGCACTAAGTGAAGTCTGCCGTAAGGCGAAGACTTCTCTTAAGTGGCTTATGGTCACTTACTTACATTTTCGGCTTACCAGGAAGCTTTTTTAACTCCCGGGATCTGACCTTTGTATGCTAATTCACGGAAACAAATTCTGCAGATTCCGTATTTTCTTAAATAAGCATGTGGACGTCCACAGATTCTGCAACGATTGTATTCTCTTGTAGAGAATTTCTGTTTACGCTGCTGTTTTACTTTCATTGCTGTTTTAGCCATGAATTTTCCCTCCTATAATTATTTTGCGAATGGCATGTTAAATAATGTCAATAATTCACGGGCTTCTTCGTCTGTCTTTGCAGTTGTAACGAAAATAATATCCATACCTCTTACTTTATCGACTTTATCATATTCCACTTCCGGGAAAATTAACTGCTCTTTGATTCCGAGTGCGTAGTTACCTCTTCCATCGAATGCGTTAGGATTAACGCCGCGGAAGTCACGTACTCGTGGCAGTGCTAAGTTAATAAGGCGGTCTGCAAATTCATACATCTTTTCGCCTCTTAAGGTTACTTTACAACCAATCGGCATACCTTCACGAATTTTGAAGTTTGCGATTGAATTTTTAGCCTTTGTTGTAACAGCTTTCTGACCTGTGATTAATTCCATATCAGCTACAGCTGCGTCTAACAGTTTAGCGTTATCTTTGGCTTCACCTACACCCATGTTAACAACGATTTTGTCGAGTTTCGGCACTTCCATGATATTCTTATAACCAAACTTTTTGATCATAGCATCTACGATCTCATTTTTGTATGTTTCTTTCAGTCTGCTCACTTTAAATGGCCTCCTCTCTTATTAATCGATTACTTTGCCTGTAGTTTTGGCGAAACGTACTTTTTGTCACCTTCCATTTTGAAGCCAACACGAGTTGCTTTGCCTTCATGCATAACCATTACGTTAGATGCATCAAGCCATGCTTCTTTCTCTACAATACCGCCCTGCTGATTTGCCATGGATGGTTTTGTGTGTTTTGTGACCATATTTACGCCTTCTACCAGAACAGCACCTTTTTTCGGATTAACAGAGATTACTTTTCCTTCTTTGTCTTTATCTTTACCAGCGATAACTTTAACAGTATCACCTTTTTTAATTTTAAATGTTGACATCAGGTACCTCCTATAATACTTCCGGAGCTAAGGAAACAATTTTCATAAACTGTTTATCACGAAGCTCTCTAGCTACTGGTCCAAAAATACGAGTTCCTTTTGGTGTTTTATCATCTTTGATGATTACAGCAGCGTTTTCATCGAACTTGATGTAAGAACCGTCTTTACGACGAACTCCTTTTACAGTACGAACTACAACAGCTTTAACTACATCACCTTTTTTAACAACGCCACCTGGTGTTGCATCTTTAACAGTAGCAACGATTACATCACCGATGTTCGCATATCTTCTTGTAGAACCACCCATAACACGGATGCAGAGGATTTCTTTTGCACCTGTATTGTCAGCGACTCTAAGTCTACTTTCCTGTTGAATCATGCTTAGATTCCTCCTTACGAATTATTTAGCTCTTTCTACTACTTCAACAAGTCTCCATCTCTTATCTTTAGAGAGCGGTCTTGTTTCCATAACTTTTACAGTATCACCGATATGACATGTGTTTTCTTCATCATGTGCTTTCAGTTTATATGTTCTCTTCACGATTTTTTTGTAAAGAGGATGTTTTACATGGTCTTCGATAGCTACAACGATAGTTTTATCCATCTTATCGCTTACTACTTTACCAACACGTGTTTTTCTAAGATTTCTTTCCACGATTATGCCTCCTTAATTATTCGCTGTGTTTGCCTTCTGAGCAATCAGTGTCTGAATTCTGGCAATATTTCTGCGAACCTCTTTGATTCTGCTTGTATTGTCCAGCTGATTGGTTGCATTCTGGAATCTTAAATTGAAGAGTTCCTTTTTAGCAGCTACTAATTCTTCCTGTAATTCTGCAGCTGATTTTGTCTTTAAATCTTCTACATAATTTTTAATTTTCACTGTTATCACCGCCTTCTAAGTCTGCACGAGAAACGATTTTACATTTACATGGTAACTTGTGCATAGCAAGACGCAATGCTTCGCGAGCTGTTTCTTCCGGAACGCCTGCGATTTCGAACATTACTCTGCCTGGCTTTACAACTGCTACCCAGTATTCTAAGGCACCTTTACCGGAACCCATACGTGTTTCTGCTGGTTTTGCTGTTACAGGTTTATCTGGGAAAATTTTAATCCAAACTTTACCACCACGTTTGATATAACGTGTCATAGCAACACGGGCTGCTTCGATCTGGTTGGAACGAATCCAGCATGGTTCTGTAGAAACCAAACCGAATTCACCGTAATTGATTTTATTTCCTCTAGTTGCTTTTCCTCTCATGGTACCGCGGAATTGTTTACGACGTTTTACTCTTTTTGGCATTAACATAATTATTTATCGCTCCCTTCCTTAGTTCCTTTAGCTGGAAGTACTTCGCCATTGTAGATCCATGCTTTAACACCAACTTTACCATAAGTTGTGTCAGCTTCGGCGAAACCGTAATCGATATCTGCTCTTAATGTCTGAAGCGGGATGTTTCCTTCGCTGTAGAACTCTGTACGAGCCATATCAGCACCACCAAGACGTCCGGATACGGATGTTTTGATACCTTTTGCTCCTGCTTTCATTGTTCTGGACATTGTAGATTTCATTGCACGACGGAAAGAAATACGATTCTCTAACTGAAGTGCGATGTTTTCAGCTACTAACTGAGCATCTTTATCTGGTCTTTTTACTTCTTTAATGTCTACAATTAATTTTTTATCTGTGTATTTCTGTAATTCAGCTTTCACTTTTTCGATTTCTGAACCGCCTTTACCGATTACAACACCCGGTTTAGCAGTATAGATAATCACTTTAACTCTGTCAGATGCTCTTTCGATTTCGATTTTAGAAACACCTGCGCTGTATAATTTCTTTTTCAGGAAAGTTCTGATGTTGTAGTCTTCAACTAAGTTATCAGCGAAATCTCCTTCAGCGTACCATTTGGAATCCCAATCTTTGATAACGCCGACTCTCAGTCCATGTGGGTTAACTTTCTGTCCCATGATAGTCCTCCTTATCTCTCATCCAACACAACGGTAATATGGCAGTTTCTCTTTTCGATTCTGTATGCTCTACCCTGTGCTCTTGGTTTGATTCTCTTCATGGTCGGTGCTTTGTTAGCGTAGCACTCTGCAACATAAAGGTTCTCTGGGTTCATTCCATTATTGTTTTCAGCATTAGCAACAGCTGATTCCAGTAATTTTTTGATTACGCTGGAAGCGTATCTTGGGTTGTATGTTAAGATACCAAGTGCAGTCTGAACATCTTTTCCACGGATTACATCCAGTACATAGCAAGCTTTCTGTACGGACATTCTAGCGTAGGATAATTTTGCAGACGGTCTTGTATCTTTATTAGCATTTCTTGCTCTTTTGATCTGACTTCTATGTCCTTTAGCCATGATAAAAGCCTCCTTCTAAAATATTAGCGAACACCTGATTTTTTCTCGTCTTTGCCGTGTCCTCTGTATGTTCTGGTTGCAACAAACTCTCCGAGTTTATGTCCAACCATATCTTCTGTAACATATACCGGCACATGTTTTCTTCCGTCATGGACAGCAATTGTGTGTCCAACGAATGAAGGGAAGATTGTAGAACGACGTGACCAGGTCTTAATAACTGTTTTATCTCCAGCAGCATTCATAGCATCTACTTTTTTCAGTAAGCTTTCATCTGCGAAAGGTCCTTTTTTTAATGAACGAGCCATTAGTCTTACCTCCTTATTTTGCTAATGTTTTACCATCTCTTCTTCTTACAATATACTTGTTAGACTGTTTGTTTTTCTTTCTTGTCTTCAAGCCAAGAGCCGGTTTACCCCATGGAGTACATGGACCTGGACGGCCGATACCGGTCTTACCTTCACCACCACCATGTGGATGGTCATTCGGGTTCATTACAGAACCACGAACTGTAGGTCTGATACCCATGTGACGTTTACGTCCTGCTTTACCAATGTTGATAAGGCTGTGCTCGCCATTTCCTACTACACCAATAGTAGCACGGCAGTTAATCGGAACCATTCTCATTTCGCCTGATGGCAGACGAAGTGTAGCGTATTTACCTTCTTTAGCCATTAACTGTGCACCGTTACCAGCGGAACGAACTAACTGTCCACCTTTTCCGGCGTACATTTCAATATTGTGAACCATTGTACCAACCGGGATTTCAGAAAGCGGCAGGCAGTTACCAACACGGATTTCAGCGTTTGCTCCGTTCATAACTTTCATACCAACTTTAAGTCCTTCTGGTGCAAGGATATATGCTTTTTCACCGTCAGCGTAGCAGATTAATGCGATGTTTGCTGTTCTGTTCGGATCGTATTCGATTGTTTTAACTGTTGCCGGAACATCATCTTTCTTTCTCTTGAAATCGATGATTCTGTATTTTCTTCTGCTTCCGCCACCGCGGTGTCTTACTGTGATTTTACCCTGATTATTACGTCCAGCGTTTTTATTTAAGGACACTACCAGAGACTTCTCAGGTGTTGATGTTGTGATTTCTGTGAAATCAGAACCTGTCATATGTCTTCTGGAAGGTGTATATGGGTTATAAGATTTAATTCCCATTACTGTCTCTCCTTTCATTGTAACGCCGTAAGCGTTGTGTACCAACGCATCCTGGCGTTTGTTGCCTGCAGTTAAATATTGGATTACTTTTTCTTAACTGCACTTTTCATATTTTCAGTCAAACTCTTAATCTTATAAACCTTCAAAGATTTCAATATCTTTGCTGTCTTCTGTAAGAGTTACAATAGCTTTTTTAGTTTTAGCTGTTTTACCAAATGTCATACCACGTCTTTTTGTTTTACCATCAAGATTCATAGTATTTACATTTTTAACTTTTGTTCCTTCGAACATTTTTTCTACAGCTTCTTTAATCATAGATTTGTTTGCTTCTGTATGAACGAGGAAAGTATATTTCTTTTCGCCCATAGCAGCCATGCTCTTTTCTGTAACGATTGGTTTCAGAATTACATCATAATACTGTACGTTTGCCATTATGCGTATACCTCCTCAATTGAAGCTACAGCAGATTTTGTCAGGATTAAAGTGTTGTATTTCAGGATATCAAATACATTGATTGTATTTGTGTATGCTGTTACAACATCCGGAATATTTCTTGTAGATAAAACTACGTTTTTGTTCTCTTCGTTAAGAACTACTAATGCTTTAGAAACATTCAGGTTATTTAATACTGTCTGCATTGCTTTTGTTTTTGCTTCGTCTAATGTTAAATCTTCAAGAACGATTAATTTGTTTTCCTGTACTCTGCTTGTTAAAGCGGATTTCAGAGCCAGTCTTCTTTCTTTTTTGTTCATTTTAATGCTGTAATCTCTCGGTACTGGAGCGAATACAACACCACCGCCTGTCCACTGCGGAGATCTTGTTGAACCCTGTCTTGCATGACCTGTTCCTTTCTGTCTCCACGGTTTTCTTCCACCGCCACTAACTTCAGAGCGTGTTTTAGCTTTCTGAGTTCCCTGACGATTATTTGCAAGCTGACGAACAACAGCTAAGTGCACTAAATGGTCGTTGATTTCAACGCCAAACACTGCATCGTTTAATTCCATTGTTCCAACTTCTTTGCCTTCCATATTATAAACAGATACGTTTGCCATCTGTGTGTTCCTCCTTTCCAACGAAAACTTTATTTAACAGTCTTAACTGTTTCTTTGATTGTTACTAAGGATTTCTTAGGTCCCGGTACAGAGCCTTTTACAAGAATCAGATTGTTTTCTGCATCTACGCTTACAACTTCAAGATTCTGAACTGTTACTTTAACATGTCCCATCTGTCCTGGCATTTTTTTGCCTTTGAATACTTTACTTGGGTCAGATGCAGCACCGTTAGAACCTGCATGACGATGGTATTTAGAACCGTGAGCCATAGGTCCTCTGGACTGTCCATGTCTTTTGATTGCGCCCTGGAAACCTTTACCTTTGCTGATTGCAGTTGCGTCAACTTTGTCTCCTGCTGCAAAAACATCGCATTTGATTTCCTGTCCGAGTGCCATTTCTTCAGCACCTTCCAGTTTGAATTCTCTTACGAATCTTTTGTAGGAAACACCAGCTTTATCAAAGTGTCCTTTAACCGGTTTGTTAACAAGTTTTTCTCTCTTGTCAGCGAAACCAACCTGTACTGCACTGTAACCATCATTGTCCTGTGTTTTAACCTGTGTTACTACACATGGACCAGCCTGCAATACAGTTACTGGAGTTAAAACTCCGTCTTCGTTGAAGATTTGAGTCATTCCGACTTTAGTAGCTAAAATTGCTTTCTTCATTGTTTACCTCCTGTGATTCTACAGCGGATTACACTGTGTTGTGCAATCATCCTAGACAGAAAGTTAATATATTTATATCAACCTTGTAAGGATAATTTCTCATTAAAAATTATTTCTGTTTCATCTTGATATCGATGGAAACACCTGCCGGCATCTCTAAACGAGACAGGGCATCAACTGTTTTCTGTGTTGGTGTGATGATATCAATCAGTCTTTTATGAGTTCTCTGCTCAAACTGTTCTCTGGAATCTTTGTATTTGTGTACCGCACGTAAGATTGTTACTACTTCTTTTTTAGTAGGAAGCGGAACCGGTCCACTCACAGTTGCTCCATTCTTTTTAACAGTTTCGATAATTTTGCTTGCAGACGCATCTACTAACTGATGGTCATAAGCTTTTAAAACGATTCTCATTACTTGACTTGCCATAAAAAAAAGTCTCCTCCTTTTCGCACTTTATAAGTAGTACGACAAGCGGCGACTGTACACATTCCCGTGTGTGTCATCTCATTTTTACACACACTCCCACATACCCGTGGTAAGTCTTCAAGATTTTGTACAGTGACTTGTCGTCAGTTTCCTAACTTGACATTCGCTCCACGGAAAACCTACCTTTTCGGCAGCAACCTCGCGCTTCATAGCTATCAATGTCACAGCAAGAATGAGTATACACGATTCTTCAAAATAATGC
>ENA-OQCN01000085-OQCN01000085.1-human-gut-metagenome-genome-assembly--contig:-NODE-85-length-41354-cov-5.840396_pt1 | contig 41354 bp, 40 predicted proteins | sample MGYA00242497_ERZ504576 | MGnify/ENA primary metagenome ERZ504576 (study PRJEB26092, sample SAMD00036296) | human gut metagenome | host: Homo sapiens | study: EMG produced TPA metagenomics assembly of...
CCGCATATCGCATTTCTCTGGAAATTTCCAATGCGGAAGATGGGACTTGAACCCACACGAGCGCAATGCTCACAAGATCCTTAGTCTTGCTCGTCTGCCAGTTCCGACACTTCCGCATGACCGCATTTCCTTGGGATTTTTTATTTTCTCCCTTGCGACAAGTGATAGTATAACAAAGTGGTTTCTATATGTCAACACTTTTTTTCAAAAATTTCATAATTTCTGATTCTGTTGCAATTTCTCGTTTTTTCTGCGTTTTTTCTTCCTTTTCCAACAATGTTCGAGCATATTTTTCTTCTTTGTAGTAAAATATAATTGGATTTTATATTCAATTATATCTAATCTGTAAGGAGGTACATATGAAAAACAAAAAAGCACAGATACTGTCGATCTTTCTTTCTGCCTGTATGCTTGGCACTTCAGCTCCTGTCAGTGCAGCTGATCTTTCCTCAGAACTTTTTTCTGCGGATGATATCACTGATACAGAAGCACCTGCAGATGCTTCCCAGGATCAGCCAGCAGCAGATGATGAAGTTTCCGCTCCCGACAGTACAGACACCCCGGAAGAACCAGCCGATGACCTGACCCAGTCCCCCGGCGATCCTGCCTCTGCTGAAACCGGAGCAGTAGACTCTTCCACAGATAACACTGATCCCTTCAGCGCCGGCGAAGAGGATGATTTTTCCGATTCCGAGGAAAATGATGATTTTTCTTCAGGAGAGACAGAACAGGCTCTGGCCGGTATCCTGGATGATTCACTGGAAACTCAGATGACCCGAAAAAAAGGCACTGCTGCTGAAGCAGACATCCCGATATCTTCTTCCGTCTCTACCACATGTACGGTATATAAAGGCAACAACCTGGAAAGCCAGAATTATACTAACTGGTCTGCACCTGTGGAATCTTATCTTACTACAAGTCCGGATGGTTATCTTATGCGCGTTCAGAGCGGAGCCATTGATGGCAAGATCCTGATCGAATATTACGACTCCGGATACAATCTAAAAAAGACTATGACTCTGGATCTTCCGCTTCCTGAATTTGGAGGCTTTTACGAAACCAATGATAATTATTATATTCTCACCGGTCAGAACAATACCGAACAAGACGACAGTAAAGAAGTTTACCGTATCGGCAAATATTCAAAAACCTGGCAGTCTTTAGGTTCCTGCGGACTTTTTGGTGCAAATACCACATATCCTTTTGATGCAGGTTCTGCTCGTATGGCTGTAAACGGAAAATACCTTTTTGTCCGCACCTGCCATGAAATGTACAATGGCCACCAGGCTAATGTGACTTTTTCCGTGGATACTTCCAATATGTCCATTGCTGATTCATTTACAAGTGTTATGAATACAGATCTCGGATATGTCAGCCACTCTTTTAACCAGTTTATCCAGATCGACAACGGTACACTTCTGGGTTCAGATCATGCGATGCCTACCACGTGCTATTACAGTCCTTCAGTACCAAACCGATATCAGCAACGGATCTTTTGTCCCACAGAGAACATGGGGTTCCAACACCGATACCTGTAAGGAATTTGATCTCATGACTTTCCCAGGCTCAATCGGAAATAACTATACCGGTGCATCTCAGGGTGGCTTTGAATATTCTGATTCCTCTTATCTGGCTGCCGGAAACTATGACGCAGATGATAATTCCAGAAATGTTTTTGTAGCTTCCGTTTCAAAATCCGGCGGAACTCCTGTTGTACGGTATTTTTCCAATTACGCAGGCACCAGTGACAGTGCCACCACTCCTCATCTGGTAAAAACAGGCAGCAACAGTTTTGTGCTTCTCTGGTCCAGCCAGGGCTATGTTTACTACACAGCGATCGACGGAACCGGCAAGCAGGTTGGCTCCACTTACAAGATGGCCGGAAATCTTTCCGACTGTGTTCCTTCTATTATTAATGGTAAGCTGATCTGGTATGCATGGAAAAACAGCCATAACACATTTTATGAGATCAATCTTTCTGATCTCTCCTCCAACCATGCAACAAGAATTGAAAACGGTCACAAATATGTATACGGAACAACCATCGAGAATAATCAGGTAGATAAAACCTGCCGTGTATGCGGAATCACTTCCAAGGCTGCAGTTCCAACAAAAATTTCCGCCTATATCACCCCTTCCAATTCCAGCTACCATACACTAAACGGAAGTGAGTTTCTTACAAAAGATCTCACTTACACAGTAGACTGGTCAACCTGGTTTTCCGGTGATTCCGGTGATGACTATCTGTCGGACTGCACGATCTCCTGCTCAGACAACAGTGTACTCACTGTACAGCAGACAAGCGACAGTGTTGCAGTGATCACTCCGAAAAAATCAGGAAAAGCCATTCTTACCATACAGTCCAAATATAACCCGTCCGTTGTATTTACTTCTGAATTGTATGTGGACATGCTGAGTGAAGATGTTTTCACCTTTTCTCACGGCTATATAGGATATTACGATGGCACAAAAAAAGATCCTGAAGTCAAAATATATCGTTCCGGCCTTACTCTGACAGAAGGTACTGATTATACAGCGACTTACAAAGGCGATCAGGTCAATGCAGGTACTTCACTGTAACATTTACCGGAATCGGAAAATATACCGGTTCTGTTACAAAAAAATATACATTCGGCCAGCCAGAATCTACAGCAGCTCTACCACTTGTACGATTTCTCCTGAAAACTGTGTTTATGACGCAAGCCTCAGGAACCAAATGTGATTATCACAGACCATGGAAAAGCACTGACCCGTGGCAAAGACTATACGGTGGAATATCAGAACAATACTTCTATCGGAAGAGCCCGCGCCGGCATTACGGGCATCGGTAACTATTCCGGTTATTTTACTACAGCTTTTTATATCAGCCATGGAAGCATCAGCAACTGTGACATTACGCTTTCTTATACCTCCACAACCTACAATGGTACAGAAAAAAAGCCTACGGTCACTGTCAAATGCAACGGCAATACATTAACAGAAGATCAGGATTATTATCTGTACTACCGCAACAATACTAATGTCGGTACGGCTTCCGTTACAATTTCCGGTGCAGGAAACTTCTCCGGTTCCGAAACAAAAACTTTCCAGATCAAAGCCAGTGACTTCAGCAAATGTGATATACAGCTCTCTGCTTCTTCCTTCACTTACGATGGCACTGAGAAAAAACCGAAGATCACAGTTAAATCCGGCAGAAAATTACTGGTTTCCGGTACTGACTACACTGTTTCCTGCCGCAATAATATCAATGTCGGTACGGCTTCCGTTACCATCACCGGAAAAGGAAAATATTCCGGTACTATAACAAAATCTTTTTCAATCAAGCCAGCCGGCTTTACCAAGGCTTCCGTTACACTCTCTGCTTCCTCCTTCACATGGAACGGTGCAGAGAAAAAGCCGAGGGTTACAGTTAAAATCGGCAACAGGCAGCTTACTGCCGGCAGAGATTACACTGTTTCCTATAAGAACAACGTAAGCGTTGGTACTGCTTCCGTTACCATTACTGCGAAAGGAAATTACACAGGTTCCATTTCAAAGAACTTTTCAATTACCGCCGCTGGCTTTACAAAAACTTCTGTTTCTCTTTCCGTTTCTTCCTTCACTTATGACGGAGCAGAAAAGAAACCGAAGATCACTGTAAAGAATGGCAAAAAACAGCTTACCGCAAACACTGACTACACTGTTTCTTATAAAAATAACATAAACGCTGGTACGGCTTCCGTTACCATCACCGGAAAAGGCAGCTATTCCGGTTCACAGACGAAAAACTTCACTATCACTCCGGCTGCTCTTACCAAAACCACGATTTCTCTTTCTGCTTCTTCCTTCATCTATGACGCGCAGAAAAGAAGCCAGCGATCACTATAAAAGCCGGAAAGAAACAGTTAACACTCAACAAAGACTACACCATTTCCTACAAAAACAATATGAACGTAGGCACTGCTTCTGTAACTGTCACAGGCAAGGGTAATTATACAGGCACCATCTCCAAAAGCTTCACTATTGCTGCCACTAACTTAAGTACTGCAGATGTAAAACTGTCCGCTGCTTCCTTCACTTACAACGGAAAAGCCATTACACCATCTGTCAAAGTCACCTGCAATGGTAAAGTCCTGACAAACGGTACTGATTACTCTGTTGCTTACACCAATAATATCAATGCAGGCACTTCCAGAGTAACGATCACAGGCATCGGAGCTTATTCAGGTGTCAAAACCGTTACCTTCCGGATCAAACGTGCAAAAGCTACGCTCACTCCAACTGCAGCAGCACTCACACTGACACAGAGCAGCCGCAAGACAGCAGTGATCAAGCGTAAAAAAACCGATGGAAAGATCTCCCTGAAATCTTCCAACAGCAAAATCGTAAAGATATCCGGAACCAGCATCATTCCGCTAAGTCCGGGAAAGGCAACTGTTACCATCACTGCTGCACAGGGCAGAAATTACAATGCCGTTTCTGCGAGAATCAGCATCTCTGTGCGCCCGCTTCCTGTCAGCAGTCTTTCTCTGAAGTCCTCAGCAAAAGGCCAGGCAACTGTATCCTGGAAGCAGGTAAAATCCATTACCTCTTATCAGATCCAGTACAGCACTGCAAGCAGCATGAAGAGTGCCAAAACGATCACAGTAAAAGGCACCTCAAAATCTGCAGTTCTGAAAAAGCTGACCAGAGGCAAAAAATATTATGTTCGAATCCGTACAGTGAAAACAGCGAGCAAAAAGAACTATTACTCTACCTGGAGCAAAACAACTTCCGTAAAAGTAAAATAATTAAACACCCGAACATCTAAAAACAAAAGCACCGTATCACAAACAGGCCGGTCTATTCCGGATTCCGCGATACGGTGCTTTCTCTATATACTTTTCGACAAGCAGATAAAAGTGGTCACATTCTGTTAAAACACGGTCAATACACATAAAAAAAGAACCGTGATCTCTCACCGTTCTCAATTTCATAAAATGCGGAAGATGGGACTTGAACCCACACGAGCGCAATGCTCACAAGATCCTTAGTCTTGCTCGTCTGCCAGTTCCGACACTTCCGCATATCGCATTTCTTTGGGATTTTTTATTTTCTCCCTCGCGACATATGATAGTATAACAAAGGTCCCTCTATATGTCAACACTTTTTTTCTGAAAAATATAAAAAATATTTTTTATTTATACAATTGGTACATTTCGTTCAATTATAAAGGGCAGCCTTACCAAAAAGGCCGCCCCTTATCATACTTCTGTTTTCTATATTTCGTCTATATGGATCAGTCAAAGATAATCAGTGCCATAAATACAAGATCTGTATCACCTGTATTTGTAAGGCCGTGTCCTTTTCCATCTGGTGTGATAGTAATATCACCTGCTTTTACCGGGCGTTTCATGCCGTTATCGTCGTACTCGCCTTCACCGCTTAAGATATAATAGGTTTCTGTCTCGCCATGATGCTCATGGTATCCCAGAGAACATCCTTTTTCGATGGTAACCTGTGCGTAAAGTCCGCATTTTCCCTTCAGCTCGTCTCCCTCAAGAATGTCTTTGATGATCACATGACCTTTACCGCCGCACATATTTTCTACTCTTCTGATACCCATGATAAAATCCCCTTTCGTGATTGCGTAAATTGTGAATTTTTATGAACCCAGACTCCCTGCAGTCTGTGCTTCACTTTCCCGTACAATTATAAACGATATGATGAATTTTCGCAATCCTCATTGTTATAGATTACAGATTTTTAATTCTCTCAATTGCTTCCAGTGTATTCTCATAGCTTCCGAATGCAGTAAGACGGAAATATCCCTCGCCGTGTGCACCAAATCCTGAACCTGGGGTTCCTACAATGTGTGCTTTCTCAAGGAGATAATCAAAGAACTCCCAGGAGGTCATCTGATCCGGTGTTTTCAGCCAGATATATGGAGCATTTTTTCCACCGGATACGGAAAATCCTGCTGTAGAAAGTCCCTCGAGGATAGTCTTTGCATTACGCATGTAATAAGCGATCTGCTCCTTCAGCTGTGCTTTTCCCTCCGGAGAATAAACAGCCTCACCTGCTCTCTGTACAATGTACGGAGCACCGTTAAACTTGGTTCCGTGGCGTCTTGCCCAAAGACTGTGAAGCTCTGCGCCATCACGCACCAGTTCCTTCGGAACAACAGTAAATCCAAGACGAACACCTGTAAAGCCTGCATTTTTGGAAAAGCTTCGAAGCTCGATGGCACAGGTTCTTGCACCCTCGCACTCATAAATGCTGTGCGGAACATCCTCCTCAGAAATATATGCCTCATATGCTGCATCATAGATGATCACGCAGCCGTTTTTGTTGGCGTAGTTGACCCACTCCTGAAGAGCAGCCTTTGTGATCGCACCGCCGGTCGGATTGTTCGGGAAGCAGAGATAAATCAGATCCGGCACCTCATCTGCCGGGATCTCCGGAAGGAAACCATTCTCCTCTTTGCAAGGCATGTAGATCACGCCGTCAAAGTTCTCTCTCTCCTTGTTATAAAGACCAGTACGTCCGGCCATAACGTTGGTATCTACATATACAGGATAAACCGGGTCGCAGACTGCAACCTTGTTATCCAGTCCGAAGATCTCCTGAATATTTCCGGAATCGCTCTTTGCTCCATCGGAAACAAAGATCTCATCTGCGCTGATATCACATCCTCTGGACTGATAATCATTTTTTACAATGGCACTTCTTAAGAACTCATATCCGAGATCCGGAGCATATCCGTGGAAGGTCTCTGCGTGTGCCATCTCGTCTACGGATTTATGAAGGGCATCGATGATCGCCGGTGCAAGTGGCTGTGTCACATCACCGATTCCAAGACTGATCACCGAATCCTTAAATTCCGGATTGGCCTCCTTATATGCGCTTACCTTCTTTGCAATATTGGAAAACAGATAGCTTCCCGGAAGTTTTAAATAATTCTGATTTACTGTAACCATAGTATTTTATCTCCTTCTCTCAATTTCCTCTGCCAGTGCTTTTCTGACGCTGTCAGGATTTGCCTTGCCTTTCAGTTCTCTCATCAGCTGTCCTACGAAAAATCCCATAACCTTATCCTTACCGCCCAGAAGCTCTGCCAGCGGTCCGGGGTTTGCGTCTACGATCTTTTTCACAGTTTCGGTGAGAAGGCCTGTATCTTCTACGATCTTAAGACCATTCTCTTCTATATATACAACCGGATCAATATCCTCGTCAAATACTTTTTCAAATACTTTCTTGGCATTCTGTGCGCTGACCTCTTTTTTCTCCACCATGGAAAGAAGGTCTGCCAGATGCTTCGGTGTAAAGCTTACCTTTTCCGGATCAAGGCCCTTGTCCTTTGTCAGGCGGAGAACCTCCACCATAAACCAGTTTGCCACCTTTTTCGGATTTCCGAGAAGAACCGCTGTCTCCTCAAAAAGTCCTGCCAGATGTCTGGATTCGGTCAGGATCCCTGCATCATAGGCCGGAAGCTCATACTCCTTCTGATAACGCTCCATCTTGGCTTCACGAAGCTCCGGAATAGAAGTACGCAGCTCTTCGATCCATGCATCTGAAATGTGGATCGGCGGAAGATCCGGATCCGGGAAGTAACGGTAATCCTTGGCATCCTCCTTGGAACGCATGGCATGAGAGGACTCTTTGTTATCGTCCCATCTTCGTGTCTCCTGAACAACGGCTCTGCCTTCTTCCAGAAGCTCGATCTGACGTTCTCTCTCTCCCTCGATTGCTCTCGCAATAGCCTTAAAGGAGTTCAGGTTCTTCATCTCCGTTCTTGTTCCGAAGTCTCACTTCCCACCTCACGGACGGAAAGGTTGACATCGGCACGCATGGAGCCCTCCTGGAGCTTGCAGTCAGAAACTCCAAGATACTGCATGGTGCAGCGGAGCTTTTCCAGATATGCGATGACCTCCTCGGAGCTTCTCATATCCGGCTCAGATACGATCTCGATCAGCGGTACCCCGCTTCGGTTGTAATCCACCAGTGAGCAGTCTTCCCACTCATCATGGATCAGCTTACCGGCATCCTCCTCCATATGCATCTCATGGATACGTACAGTCTTTTTGCCTGCGGAAGTCTCGATCTCAACAGCTCCGTCATAGCAGATCGGCAGATACAGCTGAGAGATCTGATAGTTCTGGGGGTTATCCGGGTAAAAATAGTTCTTACGGTCAAACTTACAGTACTGATGGATATGACAGTTTGCCGCAAGACCTGCCTTGATGGCAAACTCTACCACTTTTTTGTTGAGGACCGGAAGAGAGCCCGGCATACCGGTGCAGACCGGACAGGTATGTGTATTTGGTGCGCCTCCGAATTCTGTGGAACATCCGCAGAAGATCTTTGTTTTTGTGGCAAGCTCCACATGCACCTCAAGTCCTATGACTGTCTCATACTGTTTCATGCCTTTTCTCCCCCTTCCATTGCCGTTCCGAAATCACCGCGTTTTTTCTCATAGGCGTGTGCTGCGCGGAACAGGTTGTTTTCTTTGAAGCAGTCACCGATCATCTGGATCCCGATCGGAAGTTCTGCTGCGTCCTTTCCGCATGGAACTGTGATTCCGGGAAGTCCGCACAGGTTTACTGCTACCGTATAAATATCGCCAAGATACATAGCAAGAGGATCTTTCAGGCTCTCTCCCAGCTTCGGCGCCGTAAAGGGTGATGCCGGAGCAAGAAGAACGTCATATTTTGAAAAGGCCTGATCAAATTCCTTTTTGATAAGGGCTTTTGTGCGAAGTGCTTTCAGATAGTAAGCATCATAGTAACCGGAGCTTAACACAAAGGAGCCAAGCATGATACGGCGCTTTACTTCCTCGCCGAAGCCTTCTGTTCTTGTCTTCTTGTACATATCATGAAGTCCCTCGTACTCTTTTGCACGGAAGCCGTACTTCACACCGTCAAAGCGCTCCAGGTTGGAGCTGGCCTCTGCACTGGCAATGATGTAATAGGCAGGGATCATATATTCTGTTGTCTTCATGGAGAAAAATTCCACCACAGCGCCCATCTCGGTAAGGCTCTTCAGCGTATTCATAAAGGCCTCTTTTACCTCCGGGTTCAGTCCCTCTGAGAGATATTCCTTCGGCACACCGAATTTCATTCCCACGATCTTATCTGTCATAGAAGCGGAGAAGTCAATATCCTCTCTCTTCATGGAGGTGCTGTCCTTGGCATCGTGTCCGGCGATGATCTCAAGAAGTGCCGCACAGTCCGCAACATCCTTTCCCACCGGTCCGATCTGGTCCAGAGAGGATGCATAGGCAACCAGTCCGTAACGGGATACCGTTCCGTAGGTCGGTTTGATTCCGGTAACACCGCAGTAGGAGCTTGGCTGACGGATGGAACCGCCGGTATCAGAACCCAGTGCCAGATAAGTCTCTCCTGCTGCCACTGCCGCGCAGGAGCCGCCGGAGGAGCCTCCCGGAACATGCTCCAGATCCCACGGGTTTCTGGTAACGCCGTAAGCGGATGTTTCTGTTGTACTTCCCATGGCAAACTCATCCATATTTGTCTTTCCGATGATCACAAGCCCCGCCTGCTCCAGACGATCAATAACCTCGGCATTGTACTGCGGCACAAAATTCTCAAGGATCTTTGATGCACAGGTAGTTGTTTTTCCCTTGATGCAGATATTATCTTTAATTGCAACAGGTACACCTGCAAGAGGTCCGGTATAAGTTCCGTCCTCAATGCCCTTCTGTACCTCTTTTGCTCTTGCATAGGCTTCTTTTTTGTAAGTATCAAGATAAGCGTGGACCTTGTCCTCTTTTGCTTCGATCTGATCAAAAACGTATTTCACACCGTCCAGGACGCTTATCTGATGCTGTTTTATCTTTTCCGCAAGCTGTAATGCGGTTAATTTTCCCAAATCCATGTCCTGTCTCCTGTCTTATCCAATTGTTTTCGGAACCTGATACTGGTTTTCTTTCTGCTTCGGTGCATTGGCAAGCATCGCCTCATGGTTGTCTCCGTTTGTCACAACATCTTCACGGAATACGTTTTCGTCCTCAAAAATATGGGACATAGGCTCTACGGAAGAGGTGTCAAGCTCATCCAGCTTGTCTACATAGTCCAGCATCTTCTGCATGTCCTCTTTTGCTTTTTCCTTTTCATCCTCTGTCAGGGAAAGCTTCGCAAGGATGCAGACATTTTCCATTGTTTCATCATCGATTATCTTTGCCATCTTTTTTCTCCTTATTACGGCTCAAGTCTGTTCATATCACGTGGGAACAGACAGGTCTCACGAACGTTTTCTTCTCCGAGGATCTGCATGGTAAGACGTTCCAGTCCGATTCCAAGTCCTCCGTGAGGCGGCATTCCATGCTTGAAGGTATCCAGGTACTGCTCCATGCCCTCTTCATCCATACCACGGGCTGCGATCTTATCCTTCAGCATCTGATAATCATGGATACGCTGTCCGCCTGTTGTCACCTCAAGTCCTTTGAACAGAAGGTCAAAACTTAATGTAAATTTCTCATCTGCCGGATCATCCATTGCGTAGAACGGACGCTTCTTGGACGGATAATGTGTGACAAAAACAAAATCAGCATCATATTCTTCTTTGAAATATCTTCCGATCAGCGCCTCTTCCTCCGGCTCCAGATCATATGGGTTGCGGATCTTACGTTTATATTTTTCAGCTACCAGCTCTTTGGCCTTGTCAAAACATACTGCCGGGATCTTGTCCACCTTCGGAAGCTCCACCTTCAAAATGGAAAGCTCATGGGCATAGTCTTTCTTAAGAAGCTCTACTGCGTACTGGAGAAATCCTGTTTCCATTTCCATGATATCCTCAAATCCGTTGATATAGCCCATCTCAAAATCAAGGCTTGTATATTCGTTCAGATGACGTTTTGTGTTATGCTTCTCTGCGCGGAATACAGGTCCGGTCTCAAATACACGGTCAAAAACGCCTACCATCATCTGTTTATAAAACTGCGGGCTCTGTGCCAGAACAGCCGGTTTATGAAAATAGCTCAGCTTGAACAGGTTTGCACCGCCCTCTGCACCTCTGGCTCCGGTCTTCGGTGTGTGGATCTCGGTAAATCCCTTTTCATAGAGATAATCACGAAATGCCCGCACCAGAGCTTCCTGGATCTTGAATTTTGCACGCTCCTGCACATTACGCAGGGCGATAGGACGATAATTCAGCTTTGCCTCCAGGGAAGTATTCAGTTTCCATTTGTCAATGGCCAGCGGAAGAGGCTCTGCAGGTGAGGAAAGGATCTCCACATGGCTGATGCGGAGTTCTCTTCCGTGAGGTGCTCTTTCTTCCTCATGAAGAGTTCCTGTGAGACGCACACACATTGCCTCCTTCAGATCATGAATGGAAACATTTGTCTTGTCGTTTTCATATACGGTCTGAAAAAGCCCTTCTTTTTTTCGAAGTATCACAAATGCCACATCACCCATATTACGGATGCTGTGTATTGCACCTTCCACTGTCGCTTCCTGGTCTTTCATGCTCTCGGAAAGAAGCACATCCCAGGCACATTCTCTAGTCTTACAGATTCCATCCATAAATTCCATTCCCTCATCCTCCAATTCAAAGTAGTTTCACCGAATCAGGAAATCCCCTGAGGAATTTTCCCCGATCCGGTGTGATATCAGGCATTCAGAGCAGATCATTTCTGTCCGCTCTGTTGTTTTTTGTTTTTACACAGAATCATACAAAAGCATCAGAACCATCTGGGCTGTCTCAACCATATTAGTCCCGGAATCCATACTGCATTTCTGAATATAGCGGTATGCGTCTTCCTCACTCAGATGATTTCTTTCCATTAAAAGCATCTTTGCATTTGAAATATAATTCTGCTCTTTCCATGAACGCTGCTTCGGCTTTTTCTTATCTTTTTTCCAGCGCCTTTCTATCTGGGAAAGCATCATGCTCACCGTATTTACCAGATCTCCGGCCTTCAGAGGCATTCCCACACATAAAACGGAGGTTGGTGCCTCGCTGATCACTCCCTGGGAGGCCATAAGCAGCATTTCAAAATAATCCGGCATATAGTCCAGAAGATCACGGTAATACATATCCTGAAGGTGATAACCGCAAAGCAGAACACCGCCATCAAGCTCCGAGATACTGGCAAGGGCATTTGCACCCGAATTGCATACCGCCGCTACCGTGAATCCATATCTGTTAAGGACTGTGCGGATCTTTTTTGCATCTTCTATTTTCGGTAATGCAATCACGATACTCGTGTTCATAAGCCGCCACTCTCTTTCGTCCCATTATGCCTCGTTCATCAGATCCGATACAGATACTCCTCGATCTCCCAGTCGGAAATCTCCTGGGAATAACGCAGCCATTCTTTTCTCTTGGCCTGTGCATACTGTTTGCAGAAAGTCTCCCCAAGGATTTCCTTCATCCAGCTGCTGTCCTCAAACAGCGTGATCGCTTCCCGCAGGTTCTCCGGTAAATTCTCGATACCCTGTTCCTTCTGATCCGACTCTGAAAGAGAACGATCAGAAGCTTTGTAGGATAGATCTTCTTCTGGATTCCATCCAGGCCCGCTGCCAGGCATACTGCAAAAACAAGGTATGGGTTGGATGCAGCATCCGGGCTTCGAAGCTCAATCCTGGTATCAGCACCATTAATTCTCGGGATTCTTACAAGTGAATTCTGGTTATTTCTCGTCCAGGTCAGTTCTGTCGGTGCATCAAATCCAGGCACAAGACGTTTGTAGGAATTTACAAGCGGATTTGTGACAAGAGCCATTTCCCGGCTATGTGCCAGAAGACCTCCGATAAAGAAACATGCTTCTTCACTGAGTTTGGACGGATCATCCGGATCCACGAAAATATTTTTCCATTTTTAAACAGCGAAAAATGGATATGCATGGCTGAACCGTTTACTTCCCGTCTTGGCTTCGGCATAAACGTCGCATGAAGCCCATGACGTTTGGCTACAGTTCTTACTGCCATCTTAAAGGTCATAACTTCGTCTGCCATCTTACGTGCTTCCCCGTAATGAAGGGCGATCTCATGCTGTGCAGGTGCTGTCTCATGATGAGAGGATTCCACCTCAAATCCCATATCCTCAAGAGTCAGTACCATGTCACGTCTTGCATTTTCACCCAAGTCCACCGGACTTACATCCAGATATCCGGCTTTTTCGTGAGAAACCGTTGTAGGCATTCCGTTATCATCAATATGAAACAGGAAAAACTCGCATTCCGGGTCAACATAACAGGTATACCCTGCCTCCTCTGCTGCCTGCGCTGTTTTTTTCAGAATATATCTTGAGCTCATCTCATGCTCAGATCCGTCTGCACGGCGCATATCGCAGATCAGTCTTGCGACCTTTCCCTGCTGAGGACGCATGGGAGAATCGAAAAGGTATCATAGTCCGGATACAGGATCAGATCCGGCTCCTTCTCTCCCACAATGCCCGCAATATGAGAGCCATATACAACGCACTGGTTATCTAGGCTCTTGGAAGCTCTCTTGCTGTGATCGCAATATTTTTCAGAGTTCCAAACATATCTGTAAACTGGAGGCGGATGAACTCTACGTCTTCCTCCTCTGCCATTGCAAGAATCTCTTCTCTGGTATAATTCCCCATAGTATTCTCTCCTTTATTTCCTCATCACACAAAATAATTACCCTCAAAATCAGAAAAAGGGTGCACTTCAGAGAGCTTCCGCTCCTGAAGAACACCCTTGTTCATGGACGTAATTATAGCAATCGGTCAATTCTTTGTCAACCATTTTTTAAAAGGGGCAAAAACTCAAAAGCTTTATCGCGGAAACACGAACAGTTTTTTGACCTTTTGCCCCTGGTATCTGTTATTTTACTGTAAATAAGAATAGTTCATCAGTGATTCGTCAACTGCCTTCGCAGCCTCACGTCCCTCATGGATCGCCCATACAACAAGAGACTGACCACGGTGCATATCACCTGCTGTGAATACACGGTCTACGCTTGTTGCATACTGCTCAGGTTTCGTCTCCACGTTGGTTCTTGGTGTAAGAGCTACGCGGAAAGCATCTGTCACATATTTCTCGCTGCCAAGGAAGCCTGCAGCAATAAGAACCACATCTGCAGGGATCACTTCCTCACTGCCCTCAACCGGTACCATATTGAATCTTCCGGTCTTTTCATCCTTTACGCTCTTCAGCTTTACGATCTTGGCCTTGCAGACATTTCCTTTTTTGTCCTTGATAAATTCGGTAACGGTTGTCTGATAGATCCGAGGATCATGGCCAAATACTGCAATAGCCTCTTCCTGGCCGTAATCGGTTTTCAGGATCTTCGGCCACTCCGGCCATGGATTGGAAGGAGTTCTTGTTGCCGGAGCTGCGGCATCATCTCAAGCTGTGTTACAGATTTCGCACCAAGACGGACGGATGTTCCCACACAGTCATTACCGGTATCTCCACCGCCGATGACCAGAACATTTTTGCCCTTTGCAAGCTCATATGGAAATTTTGCAAATCTGTATCCAGAAGACTTTTTGTTACCTGCTTCAGGAAATCCACTGCAAAGTAAATTCCCTTGGCATCTCTTCCCGGAACCTTGATATCTCTCGGATGAGAAGCTCCACAGCAGAGAAGGACACGGTCATAATCCTTCAGAAGCTGTTCTGCAGTGATGTCAACACCAACATTGATATTGGTAACAAATTTCACGCCTTCCTCTTCCATCAGCTTCAGTCTGCGGTCAATGACCTTTTTCTCCAACTTCATATTCGGAATGCCGTAGCGGAGAAGTCCTCCGATACGGTCGTTTCTCTCAAATACGGTTACGCTGTGGCCACGACGGTTCAGCTGCTGTGCTGCTGCCAGTCCGGAAGGGCCACTTCCGATGACTGCGATTGTTTTTCCTGTGCGGACAGGTGGAATCTGTGGTTTTACCCATCCCTCTGCATAGGCTGTCTCAATAATAGCTTTCTCATTCTCCTTTGTACTGACCGGGTCTCCGTTCAGGTTGCAGGTACATGCAGCCTCACAAAGTGCCGGACACACTCTGGATGTAAATTCCGGAAAGCTGTGTGTCTTGTTCAGACGCAGGAATGCCTGCTTCCAGTTTCCTGTGTACACAAGATCATTTGTCTCAGGAACCAGATTGTGCAGCGGACAGCCGGAAGCCATTCCGCCGATCATCATACCTGCCTGGCAGAAGGGGACGCCGCAGGCATGCAGCGTGCTCCCTGAAGTTTCTGTTTTTCTTTATTTAATGGAATACGAAATTCGTTGAAATTCTGAATACGTTCCTTTGGCGGCAGAACCTTTGCCGTTTCTCTTTCATAATCTAAAAATCCAGTTGGCTTTCCCATTTCCTCATCCTCCTTAATGTTTCACGCCGATGCTCTCATAGAACGCTTCCATCTGTGCCTGCTGGCTGGTCAGACCTTTTTCTTCCAGCTTTGCACTTAATGTGATCATTCTCTTGTACTCATCCGGAATGAGTTTTTTGAAGTGAGGCAGATAGGAATCAAAATCAGCCAGCACCTTCTTACCGATCTCGGAGCCTGTTGCTTCCACATGAGCCTCGATGAGATCACGAAGCTCTTTTTTATCATATTTATTATCCACTTTTTCAATGGAGATCATTGCTTTATTGAGGTTCTTGTAAAGAACGTTATCCACATCAAGAACATAAGCGATACCACCGCTCATACCTGCTGCAAAGTTCTTTCCTGTTTTTCCAAGAACTACCACACGGCCACCTGTCATGTACTCGCAGCCATGCTCGCCAACGCCCTCAACAACTGCAACCGCACCGGAGTTACGTACTGCAAAACGCTCACCTGCAACACCGTTGATAAATGCAGTTCCACTGGTTGCACCATAGAGTGCCACGTTTCCGACGATGATATTCTCTTCAGCCTTGTATCCGGCCTTCTCCGGAACCTTAACGATCAGCTTACCGCCGGAAAGACCTTTTCCGAAGTAGTCGTTGCTGTCACCGGTCAGTTTCAGTGTCAGTCCCTTCGGGATAAAGGCACCGAAGCTCTGTCCGCCTGCACCTGTACAGTTTACAGTTACAGTATCCTCCACAAGTCCGTCCTTATGGTTTCTTGTGATCTCAGATCCGAGAATGGTACCAAATGCACGGTCTGTATTTGTAACATTTACATCAACAGAAACCTTCTCACCCTTTTGGATCGCCGGTGCACATTTCCTGACCAGAACTTTTTCATCCAGAGTTTTCTCAAGATTGAAATTATATACAGCCTTCGGATCAAAGGTTACTTTGCCCTTTCCTGCATATGGGTTGTTCAGGATAGCACTTAAGTCAACCTTACCCTTATGCGGCTCCTGCACACTGTCAGAAACTGTAAGAAGGTCTGTACGGCCTACCATCTCATCAATGGTGGCAACACCAAGGCGTGCCATGTACTCTCTCAGCTCCTGTGCGATAAAGCGCATGAAGTTCTCCACATACTCCGGTTTTCCGCGGAATCTCTTACGAAGCTCCGGATTCTGTGTAGCCACACCTACCGGACAGGTATCCAGGTTGCAGACTCTCATCATCACGCAGCCCATAGTTACAAGCGGCGCTGTTGCAAAACCGAATTCCTCTGCACCGAGAAGTGCTGCAATGGCAACGTCACGGCCGCTCATCAGCTTACCGTCTGTCTCGATACGTACACGGTTACGAAGTCCGTTCATGATCAGTGTCTGATGTGTTTCTGCAAGTCCAAGCTCCCATGGAAGTCCTGCATTATGGATGGAGCTTCTTGGCGCTGCTCCTGTACCTCCGTCATATCCGGAGATCAGAACAGTCTGTGCTCCGGCCTTTGCAACACCGGCTGCGACAGTACCAACACCAGCCTCAGAAACCAGCTTTACGGAAATATCCGCATATTTATTTGCGTTTTTCAGGTCATAGATCAGCTCTGCAAGATCCTCGATAGAGTAGATATCATGATGCGGCGGCGGAGAGATCAGGCTGACTCCCGGTGTAGAATGACGGGTTTTTGCGATCCACGGATATACCTTCTTTGCAGGAAGATGTCCGCCTTCACCAGGCTTTGCACCCTGTGCCATCTTGATCTGGATCTCTTTTGCAGAAACCAGGTAACGGCTGGTAACACCGAAACGTCCGCTGGCTACCTGTTTGATCGCAGAGCAGCGGTCATTGTCTGTTCCTGCGGAATCCAGACGCTCATCACTTTCACCACCCTCACCTGTATTTGATTTTCCATGGAGATGGTTCATGCAATAGCCAAAGTCTCATGAGCTTCCTGAGAAATAGAACCGTAAGACATGGCACCTGTCTTAAATCGTTTTACAATATCCTCAACACTCTCAACCTGATCGATCGGAATAGGCTCCTTGGCAAACTTAAAGTCCAGAAGACCTCTTAAGTTTCCATGTCCCTCGTCATCTACCAGCTTTGTATATTCCTTGAACATCTCATAGCTGCCCTGTTTAGTGGACTGCTGGAGAAGATGGATGGTACGCGGATTGTATTTGTGCTCTTCACCCTGGCTTCTCATCTTATGGGCACCTACACTGTCCAGAGTAAGATCTGTGGCAAGTCCAAGTGGATCAAATGCCTCAGAATGAAGTTTTTCTACATTATCCTCGATATCTTCCAGTGTGATTCCGCCTACACGGCTTACGGTTCCTGTAAAGTAGCGGTCGATCACATCCTGGGAAATTCCGATTGCCTCAAAGATCTGAGATCCCTGATAGGACTGGATAGTGGAAATACCCATCTTGGAAGCGATCTTTACGATACCGCTGATTACCGCATGATTGTAATCATCAACAGCTGCATAATAGTCCTTATCCAGCATATGTGTATCGATCAGCTCATGGATGGTGTCCAGTGCCAGATACGGATTGACTGCACTTGCACCATATCCGAGAAGTGTTGCGAAATGATGTACCTCTCTCGGCTCACCGGACTCCAGGATCAGGGCAAGGGAAGTGCTCTTCTTTGTTTTTACAAGATGCTGATGTACTGCGGAAACCGCCAGCAGGGACGGGATCGGCATATGGTTCTCATCCACACCACGGTCAGAAAGAACCAGGATATTTGCTCCCTCACGGAAGGCTTTGTCTACCTCTACGAACAGACGGTCAATGGCACGTTCAAGCTTTGTGCTCTTATAATATAATGTGGAAATAGTCACAACCTTGAAGCCGTCCTTTTTCATATTTTTGATTTTCAGCATATCGGTGTTGGTCAGGATCGGATTGTTGATTTTCAGCACCTGACAGTTCTCCGGCTTCTGAATCAGAAGGTTTCCGTCTTTACCTACATATACACTTGTGGAAGTAACGATCTCCTCACGGATCGCATCGATCGGCGGGTTTGTTACCTGTGCGAAAAGTTGTTTGAAGTAGTCAAACAGCGGATAATGTTCCTTGGAAAATACCGCAAGCGGAGTATCATGTCCCATGCTCCGATGCTTTCTGAGCCGTTTAATGCCATGTTGCGGATGGAAGTACGGTACTGCTCATAAGTGTATCCGAATGCTTTCTGAAGGCGTGCTCTCTCCTCCGGTGTGTACTCGACAACTCTCTGGTTCGGGATCTTGATATCACGAAGCTGTACCAGATTGCTGTCCAGCCACTCGCCATAAGGCTGTTTTTTCGCATATTTTTCTTTGAGTTCATTATCATCGATGACACGACCCTGAACGGTATCAACCAGGAGCATTTTTCCCGGATGAAGACGTTCTTTTAATACGATTTTCTCCTCATCTACAGGAAGAACACCAACCTCGGAGGAAAGAATCATATAGCCATCAGAGGTGATATAGTATCTGGATGGACGAAGACCGTTTCTGTCAAGAACTGCTCCCATCACATCACCATCCGAGAACAGAATGGACGCAGGACCGTCCCATGGCTCCATCATGGTCGCATAGTATTGATAAAAATCTCTCTTCTCCTGAGAGATTGTATCGTTGTTTGCCCATGGCTCCGGAATTGTGATCATCACTGCAAGTGGAAGATCCATTCCACTCATAACCAGAAATTCCAGGGTATTGTCAAGCATTGCGGAGTCAGAACCATTGCGGTTAACTACAGGAAGAACCTTGTGCAGCTCATCCTTCAGGTACGGAGACTCCATGTTTTCCTCACGGGCAAGCATCTTATCGGCATTGCCGCGGATCGTATTGATCTCACCGTTATGTACAATGAAACGGTTCGGATGTGCTCTCTCCCAGCTCGGGTTCGTGTTGGTACTGAAACGGGAATGTACCACTGCAATGGCAGACTCGTAATCCTGGCTCTGAAGATCACCAAAGAAGGTGCGGAGCTGTCCTACCAGGAACATACCTTTGTATACGATGGTACGGCTGTTCATGGAAACTACGTAAGTATTATCATTACTCTGTTCAAATTCACGACGTGCGATGTAAAGCATACGGTCAAAGGCAAGACCTTTTTCCACATCCTCCGGTTTTTTAACAAATGCCTGCATGATGCACGGCATGCACTCTTTCGCTTTATGACCAAGAACCTCCGGGAAGACCGGTACTGTACGCCATCCAAGAAGCTCCAGACCCTCTTTTTCCACGATAATCTCGAACATCTTCTTTGCCTGGGCACGTTTGATCTCCTGCTGCGGGAAAAAGAGCTGAGCTACACCGTATTCTCTCTCACCACCAATGTCAAAGCCCTCTTTTTTACAGACCTTCTTAAAAAATTTATGGGAAATCTGAAGAAGGATACCGACACCATCACCGGTTTTTCCTTCTGCATCCTTACCAGCACGATGCTCTAGATTCTCTACGATCTTAAGAGCATTGGCAACTGTATCATGTGTTTTCTTTCCTTTTATATTAACAACGGCTCCGATACCGCAGTTGTCATGTTCGAATTCAGGCGGTAGAGGCCCTGCTGCTGATTTGCTACTTCTCTCATTTTTCTCATCCTTTCATTGCAGCTTCTTCTGCCGTCTTTTTATCAACTGCCGCCTGCACAAACCCACGGAACAGAGGATGTGCATGGTTTGGTCTGGATTTAAATTCCGGATGTCCCTGTGTTCCCACAAAGAACGGATGTCCGGCAATTTCGATCATCTCAACAATATGAGCATCCGGGGATGTTCCCACAATGGACATTCCCTTTTCGTCCAGTTCCTTACGGAATGCGTTGTTTACCTCATAACGATGTCTGTGGCGTTCCTGGATCTCTTTCTTTCCAAAAAGCTCATAGGATCTTGAGCCTTCTGCAAGCACACACGGATAGCTTCCAAGACGAAGGGTTCCTCCAAGATCTTCAACATCCTCCTGATCTGGCATCAGGCAATGACCGGATGCGTTGTTTCCGGTGCCAGCTCAATACTGTTGGCATCTTCATATCCAAGCACATGGCGGGCAAATTCCACAATAGCCATCTGCATTCCAAGGCAGATTCCAAGGTACGGGATCTTATGAACTCTTGCATACTGCGCCGCAAGGATCATCCTTCTGTACCACGGTTTCCGAATCCTCCCGGAACCAGGATACCATCTACGGAATGAAGGGTCTGATCCAGATTCTTCTCATTGAGTTCTTCAGAATCTACCCACACGATATCAACCTTTGCACGGCAGGAGATTCCTCCATGCTTCAGTGCTTCCACAACACTCAAGTATGCATCATGAAGCTGTGTATACTTACCAACCATCGCGATCTTCACAGTTTTATCAGGGTGACGGAGATTTTCCACCATATTCTCCCAGTCTGTAAGATCCGGTTTGCGGTTCTCAAGTCTTAAGCTCTGCAGTACCACGTCTGCAAGCTTTTCTCTCTCCATTGCAAGAGGAGCTTCATATAAATATTCCACATCCAGATTCTGAAGCACATTGCTTACAGGCACATTACAGAACAGGGCGATCTTTCCACGGATATCCTCGGTAAGAGGATACTCACTTCTGCATACCAGGACATCCGGCTGAATTCCCATTCCCTGAAGCTCTTTTACACTGGCCTGGGTCGGTTTGGTCTTCATCTCTCCGGAAGCACGGAGATATGGGATCAGAGTTACATGGATAAGGATCGCATTGTCATGTCCCACATCATGCTGGAACTGACGGATGGATTCTAGGAACGGCTGGCTCTCAATATCACCGACTGTACCGCCAACCTCGATGATGGCAATTCTGTCTTCGTCTGCGGATTTTGCTCTGTAAAAACGACTCTTGATCTCGTTGGTAATATGCGGGATCACCTGAACGGTACCTCCGCCGAAATCACCATGACGCTCTTTCTGAAGAACAGACCAGTAAATCTTACCGGTTGTCACATTGGAATTTTTGTCAAGGCTTTCATCAATGAAACGTTCATAATGTCCAAGGTCAAGATCAGTCTCTGTACCGTCATCGGTTACAAAAACCTCTCCATGCTGAATGGGGTTCATAGTTCCCGGGTCAATATTAATGTAGGGATCAAATTTCTGCATGGTCACCTGATACCCTCTGGCTTTCAGAAGGCGCCCAAGAGACGCTGCGGTAATTCCTTTTCCCAGACCGGAAACAACTCCACCCGTTACAAAAACATACTTTACTGCCATCTTCGATTTCCTCCTCCATTTTGTGTTCCACAACAAAAAGGCGTCCGGAACAGGTTCCAAGGGGCGAGAATTCCCCTCTGGTATCCGTTCCTGACGCCTTTGTCAGTTATCTTTCATATAAAATATGGTTTACTATAAACTATTTTTTTTATTTGTCAATAACAGATTTTTTATATAGTCTGCAGAATTTCTTCCTATGAAATGGTTACAAATAAAAAACAGACGCCTGCCGAGGATTTCCATCTGATTTCCTGTCTCTGCAGCCACGTCTGTCTTTTCTTTTTATGTCTTTTATATCTTGTCTGTCGCTGCACTGTCTGTCAGGCAACTGCATATTTCTGAAGGAAACAATTAAACTCATGATCCTCACCATGACAGGTTACTGTAAGAACCTTGGTCAGATCCATGCTGAGGATTCCAAGAATAGATTTTGCATCAATTAAAATTCTGTTATATGAAATATCTACATCAAAATCACATTTACTTGCAGCCTTAACAAATTCTTTAACATCCTCTGTCGCATTCAATCTAATTTTTTTAGACATAAATATCATCCTCTCTTTTATCTCGGTAAAAACCGGCATTGTTCCGGCCTCGCTGTTTTCCTGTATTTTCCAGACCAGCGGCCTTTTCTCATCTGGCTGTTCCACATTATGTCTCATGTTGTCAGATTTGTCAAGTTGATATTTTTTATCGTTTTGGACGTTTTTCCTATAGAAACCCGAATTTTATATGATAAAATCCGGGTTTCTTAGATATTTATTGTGCAGTTTTCATATTTTCATTTTTCAATCCATTATTTTTAACTGTGAGATTAATTCCATGTAGTTCATTAATCCTGTTTGATTTCTTCTGGTATCTCCATCGGATAATTACCATCAAAGCATGCTTTGCACAACGGAAGGCCACCTGCCATGCCTTCCAGATAATCGATCTGCATGTAGCCAAGAGAATCCGCACCGATCATCTTGCGAATCTCTTCCGTACTATGCTGTGCCGCAATCAGCTGATCATTGGACGGCACATCCGTACCGAAATAACAGGGATGTAAAAATGGCGGGGAGCTGATACGTACATGTACTTCTTTGGCTCCGGCTTCTTTCAGCATGTGGATCAGATTGGCAATGGTAGTTCCACGGACAATGGAATCATCCACCAGAACGATTCTCTTACCCTTCACCACTGATTCCAGAACGCTCAGCTTCAGATGAACGCTTGACTCTCTCTCCTGCTGTGTAGGCTTGATAAAAGTTCTTCCAATGTAACTGTTTTTATAGAATGCAAAACCAAACGGGATTCCAGATTCCTCCGAATAGCCTTTTGCTGCCGGAAGTCCGGATTCCGGTACACCGGTTACCAGATCCGCTTCTACCGGATAGGACTTTGCAAGAGATTTTCCTCCACGAATCCTTGCATCATAGATTTTTACGCCATCCATAGTGCTGTCCAGTCTTGCAAAATAAATATATTCAAAAACACAATGAGCATGCTTTTTCTGTTCAGCCAGCTTGCTGGATTTCAGTCCGTCCCTGGTGATCGTGACGATCTCACCCGGTTCAATATCACGGATAAATTCCGCTCCTACAGATGTCAGTGCACAGCTCTCAGATGCCAGAACATAAGCATTGTCTCTCTTTCCAAGGCAAAGTGGTTTCAGTCCGTACGGGTCACGGGCACCGATCAGCTTCCTCGGGCTCATGATCACAAGCGCATATCCGCCCCTGATCTTCTCTACTGTTTTATGTACTGCTTCCTCTACAGTTGCAGAATGAACACGTTCCCTTGCAATATGGAAAGCAATAACCTCTGAATCTGTCGTTGTATGGAAGATCGCTCCTGTCTGGATCAGTTCCCATTTCAGAGCTTCTGTATTAACCAGATTTCCGTTATGTGCCAGTGCCAGACTTCCCTTAATATAAGAAAGTACCAGCGGCTGTGCATTCTCCGCAACAGACTCTCCGGTGGTGGAATAACGAACATGTCCGATTCCGATGTCACCATTCATATTATGTACAACATCTTTTCGTAAAACTTCGCTTACCAGTCCGAGATCTTTATGAAACTGTACGTTTCCTCTTTCTCCGTCCGTCCTTGAAACGGCCATTCCGCAGGACTCCTGTCCTCTGTGCTGCAGCGAAGTAAGACCATAATAAATAGATGGTGCAATATTCCCTCCATCCAGATCATAAATCCCGAATACGCCACATTCTTCCTTTACTCCTGACATATTTTCCTCCATCTGTTTTTCCGTATTGTGTATCTTTGTAACTGGTCAAAAAGCTTCTTTTTCCATGATCCCTTATAGCGATCACTGACTTTTCGAATGTATAACTACGATATCAGATTATAATAAAAGGACAAGATTTGTCAACCCTGCCTATTTTCCGACAGTCCGATCGCCCTGATCGATTTTTTAGATTTTTTTAAAAAGCTCTTGACAATATTTTATTTTGGTGTATACTGCAACACATAAAGCAAAGGCGCTTTGGATACGACAAGTATCTGAAGCGCTTTTTTTGTTTTTTCGGTCCGTAATACCCGGTCATTCCGGCAGCGGTCCTTATAAGATAATTAAAAATTATAATGAATGAGTGAAATCGAAAGGAGTGTACCTATATGGCACAGAGTATCCCTGAAATGTATGGCAGCCTTGTATTCAATGACAAAGTGATGCGAAGCAAACTGCCAAAGGACATGTACAAAGCATTAAAGAAAACAATTGAAAACGGAACTCATCTGGAGCTGGATGTTGCAAATTCCGTAGCAGTTGCAATGAAAGAATGGGCTACCGAAAACGGTGCAACACATTACACACACTGGTTTCAGCCGATGACAAACGTAACAGCAGAAAAACATGATAGCTTCATCTCCCCTACAGGTGATGGACAGGTGATCATGGATTTCTCCGGTAAAGAGCTGGTAAAAGGTGAGCCGGATGCATCCAGTTTCCCGTCAGGTGGTCTTCGTGCTACTTTCGAAGCAAGAGGATATACAGCATGGGATCCTACTTCACCAGCATTCATCAAAGATAAGACACTTTACATTCCTACAGCATTCTGTTCCTACAGCGGAGAGGCACTTGATAAGAAAACTCCTCTTCTCCGTTCCATGGATGAACTTAACAAAGAAGCAGTTCGTATTCTTCACATCCTTGGAAACAAAGAGGTTCGTCATATCAACACAACAGTAGGACCTGAGCAGGAGTACTTCCTGGTTGACAAGGATCTCTATAAAAAGAGAAAAGACCTGATTTTCTGCGGACGTACACTTCTAGGAGCTTCCGCACCAAAAGGACAGGAGATGGAGGATCATTACTTCGGAGCTCTGAAACCTCGTGTTGCTGCTTACATGCATGATCTTGACGAAGAGCTCTGGAAGCTTGGCATTCCGGCCAAAACAAAGCATAACGAGGTTGCTCCTGCACAGCACGAGCTGGCTCCTGTATTTGATACCACAAATGTTGCTGTCGACCACAACCAGCTGACCATGGAAATTATGAAAAAAGTTGCTGACAAGCACAACATGGTCTGCCTCCTTCACGAGAAACCATTTGAGGGAATCAACGGAAGCGGTAAACACAACAACTGGTCCATGAGCACAGACACAGGTGTAAACCTTCTTGATCCTGGAAAAACACCGGCAGAGAATACACAGTTCCTGGTATTTTTGGTAGCTGTTATTAAAGCCGTTGACGATTACGCTGATCTTCTCCGTGTATCCGTTGCAAGTGCCGGAAACGATCATCGTCTCGGAGCAAACGAGGCACCGCCTGCGATCGTATCCATCTTCCTCGGAGACGAGCTGACAGACATACTGAAATCCATTGAAAATGATACCTTCTTCAACAACAAGCATGCAGTACAGATGGATATCGGAGCAAAGGTACTTCCTCACTTCACAAAGGATACCACTGACAGAAACCGTACTTCACCGTTTGCATTTACAGGAAACAAATTTGAGTTCCGTATGCTTGGTTCCGCGGCATCTGTTGCAAACCCGAACATCGTACTGAACACTGCTGTTGCAGAGGTTCTTGCTGAATTCAGCGCAGCTCTTAAGGATGTTCCGGAAGAAGAAATGGAAAGCGCAGTACATGCACTTCTTAAGAAAACCATTGAAGAGCATAAACGCATCATCTTTAACGGAAACGGCTATACAGACGAGTGGGTTGAAGAAGCTGAGAAACGCGGTCTCTACAACCTGAAAACAACTCCTGATGCTCTTCCTCATTTCATTGCCGAGAAGAACATTGAGCTGTTTACAAAGCATGGCATCTTTACAAAGGAAGAACTCTTCTCCCGTTACGAGATCTGGCTTGAGAACTATTATAAGACCATCAACATCGAGTCCAACACTCTTGCTGAAATGATCCAGAAACAGGTAATTCCTTCTGTATATACATATGTTGAAAAGCTTGCAGATACTGCAGCTGCAAAGAAATCTGTAGTAGCTGACGTTTCTGTAGCAAGCGAAGTTGCTCTGATTTCCAAACTGAGTACACTTGCAGACACCATGGCAACGGATCTGGAAACTCTGAAAGCAGATACAGCAAAAGCTCTTGCTTCTTCTGACGATGTACTTGCATGCTCTAAGGCTTATCAGGAAACTGTTCTGGAAGACATGGAAGCTTTAAGAAAATCTGCTGATGAGGCAGAGGCTCTGATCCCGGATGAGTTACTTCCATATCCGACTTATGACGAGCTGTTATTCTCTATCTGACAACTGATATCAGATAACAATTTCATACGGTAAATACAGGGGATATCCCTTATGAACTCTACTTCATAATTCATTATCGATTTCCTCATCCATTAATCACACGATACAGATATCCCCTGTTTTACATATACTTATTTTGATTTCGTAAAGGCGCGGAAGAGAATTTCCTCTCTCCTGCGCTTTTTCGTTATACTGATACCGGATAAATTCTGTCTGTTTTTCTCCTGTCCGGTATTATAAAAATCCTTCCTGTATATATCTTATATAATAGGAAGGAAAAAATTGGGAAAGGGAGTGTTACTATGTATTCTTCAGTAAACACATTATGGGTCCTCGTCGGTGCCGCACTGGTCTTCTTCATGCAGGCTGGCTTTGCAATGGTTGAAACAGGATTCACAAGAGCAAAAAACGCAGGTAATATCATCATGAAAAACCTGATGGATTTCTGTATCGGAACTCCGGTCTTCTGGCTGGTTGGATTCGGCATCATGTTCGGTGCAGGAAACGGTTTCTTCGGCAAGATCGGCGGAATCGCCTCAGAGGCAAACTACGGAAACGCAATGCTTCCGGATGGAGTTCCTTTCTGGGCATTTCTCATCTTCCAGACAGTATTCTGTGCTACCTCTGCAACTATCGTATCCGGTGCCATGGCAGAACGTACCAAATTCATTTCCTACTGTATCTACAGCTTACTGATCAGCCTCGTTGTATACCCCGTATCCGGCCACTGGATCTGGGGCGGCGGATTTATCAGCCAGATGGGATTTCATGATTTCGCAGGTTCCTGTGCCGTTCATATGGTAGGTGGTGTTGCTGCACTGATCGGTGCCATCATCCTCGGACCTCGTATCGGAAAATATTCCAAATCCGGTAAATCCCGAGCAATCCCCGGACATAACCTTACTGTTGGTGCACTTGGTGTATTTATCCTCTGGTTCTGCTGGTTCGGTTTCAACGGTGCATCCACTGTCAGCATGGAAGGCGATGCCATTGTAAGTGCCGGAAAAATCTTCGTAACAACAAACCTTGCAGCTGCCGTTGCAACTGTAACAGTTATGCTGATCACATGGATCCGCTACAAAAAACCGGATGTTTCCATGTCACTCAACGGTTCTCTTGCAGGACTGGTAGCCATCACAGCAGGCTGTGATACTGTATCTCCTACATCTGCAGCTATCATCGGAATCATTTCCGGATTCATTGTAGTATTTGGTATTGAATTCATTGACAAAGTTCTCAAAATTGATGACCCTGTTGGTGCTGTTGGTGTTCACGGTCTCAACGGTGCTTTCGGAACTCTTGCTGTAGGTCTTTTCTCTGACGGTGCAGGTACCGAGTGGAAAGGTCTCCTCACAGGCGGTGGTTTCCATGGCTTCGGTGTTCAGTTTATTGGTATGGCTATTACTATCGCATGGGTTGCTGTTACTATGACAATTATCTTCCAGGTGATCAAACACACCATCGGTCTTCGCGTTTCCGCTGAGGAAGAGATTGCAGGTCTGGATGTGAAAGAGCATGGCCTTGCAAGTGCATACGATGGATTCTTTGTACAGGATACCATGACAAAGGCTCCGACTCCAATGGGAACTTCCGTAAAAGCCCCTGTTGTAAAACACGCTCCTTCTGCTCCTGCTGAATCTGTTCCTGAGATTCCGGCAGACGGCGTACACAAACTGACAAAAGTTGTTATCATCACACGTCAGAACAAGCTGGATGAATTTATGCAGGCCATGAACGAGATCGGCGTAACCGGTATCACTATCACAAATGTTATGGGATGTGGTGTTCAGAAGGGTGCTCCAACCTACTATCGTGGTGTTGAGGTTGACATGAACCTCCGTCCGAAGGTTAAGATCGAAATCGTTGTAAGTCTCGTACCTGTTCAGAAGGTTATTGATACTGCAAAGGCAGTTCTTCATACCGGCCAGATCGGTGATGGTAAAGTCTTCGTTTACGACATCGAAAACGTAGTAAAGATCCGTACCGGCGAGGAAGGCTTCCTGGCTCTGCAGGATACAGACGCATGATCCTCTTATAATCAAAACAGATAAAATCTTTCTACGCAATATAAACCAAATAAAAGCCAGAAAAGATCCGGAACAATTCCTTAAATGTTCCGGATCTTTTCATATATTATTCTCTTCTCAGTCTCGGCAGATTCCACCGATAATGCGCTGCCAGATACCGGATCAGGATCACCACTACCGTTCCGATCACCATAGCCGGCACTCCACCCCACAGCCTGTATATCCAAACACAGGCAATGGCACCTACAATAGATGCACAGGCATAAATATGGCGCACAAAAATATATGGCGGTACTCCTGCCATCATATCACGGATCAGACCGCCGCCAACTCCTGTGACAGTCCCAAGAAACACAAGAAAAAAAGTTCTTCCCATATATCCCTGTGAAATCCCCTTATCAACACCCATAACAGTAAACACGCCAAGTCCAACCGTATCCATCACCAGCATCACCTTATCATAGACCAGCCGGTTCCCGCCTTCCAGAAGCTCCTGTTTCCAGTACATCACTGCAAAAACAATACAGGACGTCACTGTTGCCACAATGGTATACAGCGGATCCTGAAACATTCCCGGCGGCACGATTCCCAGGATAATATCCCTGGTAGCTCCTCCTCCCACTGCAGTCACCACTCCTAGAACGCAGACCCCGAAAATATCCATTCCCCGCTGCGCTCCCACCATAGCTCCGGAAGCAGCAAACGCAATAGTTCCTGCCATCTCCAGCATAAATGTAAACATACTCTGATAATCCATTTCCCCCTCCATGCATATCAAGCCGTATTTTTTCTCACCCTCATATCTGCATCCTGTTTTCCCTGTCTGTACATTTCCACAAGGTGCACATTTCCGCAGGGTGCAAGAAGGAACCCTGCCATGCAGGATTCCTTCTCCTATTTTCGTGATCACTATATTTTCATATTAACAGAATTTTCTCATTCTGTATATCTTTTCTTTTTGTATCTGACTTCTGTTATTCTGCTTCGATCAGAAATCCTCGCCGTTTCAGCATATCCTGGATCATATCCAGGATTTCCTCGGATTCTGCTTCTACTTTATGATAATGATAATCCGCTGTGATATTCTTCAGAGGACTGGACTTGCCGCTTCGGATATCCTCCATAAAATTCTCAACCTGGCGTCTGGAGCTGATATTCAGTTCTGCTCGATATGTCCGTAAACTCTGTGATTCACCATTACATTGATCACTTTTCCGCCAAGATCCACAATCCCGCAGAGCTCATTCTTCAGATCTGCATCTGTATGATGCACTTTGAATATCCGGCTCACAGTATGAGGAGCATTGAAAATATATCCCCTGTTGGTGGATATCACGTCGTTCCCTTCTGCGCGTATCAGCGCAACATCCTGCACGATCACCTGTCTGCTGACCTGAAATGTTCTGGCCAGAGCACTTCCCGAGACCGGCCGGTCACTGTTTTTAATTTGATCCATGATCGCTGTCCTGCGTTCTGAACCAGTCATTTAAGTTCCCCTTTCCTGGCTGTACCTGTACTATTTATTCCGATATCTGTCTCCTTCATTCTCGCGATATCTCCCACCCGGTTCAGATATTACCCGTTATGCCTCTGCTTCCGACAATTCTCGCTTCTTTTTTTCTGATATTCCGGATATTTCCTGTCACAGCACTCGGTATTTTGCAAATTCCGTGATCTTCAGGAAAGCGGATGAAGATTCTTAAGTGAAATATCAAGAATCGGTGCGGAATGTGTTAATGCACCACTTGATACATAGTCTACACCAACATCCCTGATCTTTGCAATATTTTCTTTTGTAACATTTCCGGAACATTCTGTTTTCGCTCTTCCGTCAATGAGTTTTACTGCTTCTTTCATCATTTCCGGAGTCATATTGTCAAGCATGATGATATCTGCTCCAGCCTCAACAGCTTCTTTTACCTGAGCAAGAGTTTCCACCTCAACTTCGATCTTGCGGACAAAAGGAGCGTACTCCTGTGCCATTTTTACAGCATTTGTAACGCTTCCTGCCGCTCCGATGTGATTGTCTTTCAGCAGAACTCCATCAGAAAGATTATATCTGTGGTTCTGTCCACCGCCTACGCGAACTGCATATTTCTCAAAAATACGCATATTCGGCGTTGTTTTTCTGGTATCCAGTAAGTGATCCCTGTTCCCTCAAGAAGAGACGCAACAGAATGTGTGTAAGTTGCGATTCCGCTCATTCTCTGCAGATAATTCAGTGCCACACGCTCGCCGGAAAGAAGCACGCGGATATCTCCGGTAACTTTTCCCATTTTCTGGTCTTTTTTTACTTCATCACCGTCTTTACAGAACAGCTCTACTTTTGTATCAGTATCCAGAAGCGTAAATACACGGCTGAAGATTTCCAGTCCCGCAATGATTCCATCCTCTTTACAGATCAGGTCTACCTCTCCCGGAACTGCTTCTTTCATAACAGAGTTTGTGGTAACGTCTTCGCTTGAAATATCTTCTTTTAAAGCCTCCAGGATCAGATGATCTACCTGGAGTGTCATTGTAATTTTATTCATTTTACAATACCTTCTCTTTCTTAATTATCATAGCAGCCCTGTTCTCCGAAGCAAGGCTACTCCCTTCTTTCGTAATACGGATATTTATATTGCAGGCTGCATTCACGCCGCACCTGCAGCACTTTTCTTTTCTGTGGAGATTGCTTTCGCCGCGCGTTTTGCAAACACAAGGCTTTCCAGCAGGGAATTACTTGCCAGCCTGTTTGCTCCATGTACACCGTTGCAGCTGGTCTCTCCCACTGCATAAAGCCGGTCCATACTGGTCTTGCTGTCAGAATCCACCCAGATTCCTCCCATGAAATAATGCTGAGCAGGAACAACAGGGATACATTCCTTTGTCACATCATAGCCTTCTTCCAGACATCTCTGATAAATATTCGGAAAATGATTCAGGATCGTATCTTTATCAATATTTTCCATGGAAAGCCATACGTGATCTGTTCCTTCTTTTTTCATTTCTTCCCGGATCGCATTTGTTACTACATCTCTTGGAAGAAGTTCATTGACAAAGCGCTCTTTTTTGCTATTATAAAGTACTGCGCCTTCTCCGCGGACTGACTCTGAGATCAGAAATCTTCGGCCTGGTCTCTTGGAGTACAGCGTTGTCGGATGGATCTGCACATAATCCAGATGTTCCAGACGCACATTATGTTTTTTCGCAATATCAAGGGCGTCACCTGTGAGATGTGGATAGTTGGTGGAATGCTCATATCTTCCTCCGATTCCACCGCTTGCCAGGATCGTATCCTGTGCATAGATTTCTACCTGGATCTCTCCACCTGGCTGGATTTCCTCCTGGATCTTCACAGCATTTCCAGCTTCCATTGCTTTCAGACGATCTCTGTTACCTTCCGCGGAAACAGCCTTTAAACCTGCACATTTGTCGTTTTCCACAAGAATATCCTGCATGGTAGTATATTCCAGAATTGTTACATTATCAAGCTTTAACACCTGCTGGAGAAGCTTTTCGGAAATTTCTTTTCCTGTGATATCTTCATGATAAAGGATCCTCGGCCTGGAATGTGCGCCTTCTCTTGTATAGGCAAAATCATCTCCATCCATCTTGAAATCCACACCATATCCAACAAGGTCATTAATGATGTCCCTGGAACCTCGGATCATAATGTCAACGGATTCTTTTCTGTTTTCGTAATGTCCTGCCTTCATGGTATCTTCAAAATAACTGTCGTAATCATTTTCATCACGGAGCACGCAGATTCCACCCTGCGCCAGGAAAGAATCGCTGCTTCTCATATCCTCTTTTGTGATGATCACGATCTTTTTATCCCGCGGAAGTTTCAGCGCGCTGAACATTCCTGCAACACCTGTTCCGACGATCACTACATCTGTTTTAATTTTCATTGCATTTCGCCTCTCTGTCTCTGTTTATTTTGCCAGTTCCAGCATCCGTTCCAGCGGTTTCTTTGCTTTTTCACGAGTCTCATCTGTTACATGCACTTCATTCTCTCCTGTTTTCAGAACATGGAGAACTTTTTCCAGAAGTACTTTTTTCATGTTTTTGCAGACCGGAACCGTTTCTGTGAAGTAGAATTTTTTATCCGGGCAGGTGGTTTCCAGCTTGTACTGAACGCCGCATTCTGTGCAGATGATAAATTCTTCGTTATCGCTTTCCTGCGCATATTTAATGATCCCGGATGTGCTTCCGATATAATCAGCCTGTTTCAAAACTGTCTGCGGACATTCCGGATGAGCCAGAACCAGTGCATCCGGATGGTCCTCTTTCGCTTTTTTTACTTCTTCCGGATCCATAAATTCGTGGACAATGCAGAATCCTTCATTATAAATAAAATTTTTCTCAGGAACCTGCTCCGCAATAAAGTGTGCAAGATTTCTGTCCGGAATAAAAAAGATATTTTTGTTCGGAAGTGCCTTCACGATCTTTACTGCATTTGCGGAAGTAACACATACATCTGAAAGCTCTTTCAGTGCTGCTGTGGAATTGATATAACAGACAACTGCTACATCGTCATATTCTTCACGCACTTTGCGGATGCCTTCCTCTGTTGCCATATGGGCCATCGGACAGTCTGCATCCATTGCAGGCATCAGAACGGTTTTGTCCGGACTTAATATCTTTGCGCTCTCTCCCATAAATCCTACGCCGCAGAACACGATGGTCTTCTCTTTCGCACTGGCTGCGATCTTGCTCAGATAAAAGGAATCTCCTATATAATCAGCTACATCCTGTACTTCGGGACGCACGTAGTAGTGTGCAAGGATGATGGCATCTTTTTCTTTTTTTAATTTCTGGATTTCTTCTGCAACTGTCATTATCTTTCACCTTTCCTGCAGGTTTTTTTCGAATTCCTGCTTTTGCTTTCTGGTCTTTATTATGCAGATGCTTCTGATCTGCTTTTTTTATTATCATGTAGCTTTTTCAAAACATCTTACACATAATACCACAGTCCTTTACATGTGACAAGACAGTTGTTTGATATATGTAAAGTTTTTGTAAAAAAGGCAGCAAAAAACACGGTTTCCACAATGAAACTTTCATCCTGGAAACCGTGTTCCTGTACGCATTCATTATTTACCCAGCAGTTCTCTTTCAATCCGCTCTCTTGCTTCCGGTGCCTGTTTATCCATCTTCTCAGGGAATCCAAACATGGAAACGCAGGCAATATTATCGCCGCCGGCTTTCGGCGCATCTGGTTTCAACTGCTTGTTGGCGAAATCCATTTTTCTCAATGTCTCAAAAATTCCATCAAAATCCACATCTCCTTCACCCATAGCCAAATGCTGATGTACAGTCACATCTGCTTTTCCACGTCCATTAAGCTACGGTGGATTCAGAATATATCTGCAGTCCATAGTCTGGTTAAAAGTATCTGCAAAGAGCACATGTGTCAGCTCATCGCCTGCATATTTCAGCATGGAACGCACATCACCTTTTCCTTCATCATAGAAGAATCCATGCGGAGAAGAATATACGTATCCAAGGTTCGGAGAACGGAACGATTTCACCATATCACAGGTCTCATTATTCAGCTCGCAAAAATCATACGGATGGGACTGGATTTCCACGCGGATGCCCTCACGCTCAATCAGCGGAAGCAGCTCTTCCATGGATTTAAACCACATACCATTGCAGATCTCCTGCTGGTTCGGATCACCGGAAAGCTCTGTATTGATAACTTTTACGCCCATATCTCCTGCGATCTGTATCATACGCTTCCAGTTTGCAACCGCAAACTGCCTCTGTTCCTCTGTCGGACCGGACCAACGGTATACTACGATAAAAGAAGAAATCTCTACACCGGTTTCCCTCAAAGCCTGTCTGTATTCCTGCTCACACTCTTTCGAAAACAGCGGATGTTTATAGAATGGATTGATTCTCGGATGAGGAGACTGTTCAATATATTTATACCCCCAATCTGCAACCTGATGAACCATACGGTTGATATCCATCTGCTTTGCAAGAACATCTACGTCAAATGCGATCTTCATGATGCATTCCCTCCTTTTTCCTCTTCTTTATTCCGGATATAATCCAGGATCAGACCGGCAGCTCCGGCCGCTCCTGTTTTAGATACATTGATCACCATATCATAATAATGGGGATCGTCTCTGCGGATTCCGGTAAACTTCTCATAGTATTCATTTCGGATCTGATCACGTTTTTTCAGCTCTCCAAGAGACTGACCTTTATAATATTCCTGTCCCTCTTTTTCCCGGTAATCATCATCTGCATAAACGAAAAAGCTGTATGTATGCGGCTCTCCACGAAGCACATAGTTGGCACATCTTCCCAGGAATACACCTGGCCTTCTCTCAGAAAGCTCACGGATGATCCGACTCTGCACTTCAAACATCTGAACACCTGTATAATCTGCTGCCGCACCTGCCGATGAATGTCCATACGGGGAAAACGTAAGCTCACAATCCTCATAATTGTAAGAATCCAGATACTGCTTTACGCTTTCCAGATCTGCTTTCTCCATACCGAACTTTTCTGCCATAAGACAGATGATCTGGCGGTCATAAACCTTGCAGTCCAATGCTTTTGCAACATCCTCGGCAATCTTTCTTCCACTGCTGCCATACAGTCTTCCGATTGCCACGTTGATCCGGTTTCCGGAAGCTTCCGGTAATGGCATGGACTGGATCTCGCCCTGTACAGATGCAGTTTTTTCTCCGGCTTCTCTCTGGATCAGCTCTCTCATCATCCTGTCATAAACTTTATCCAACTGATAGCAGGCTGCGATCACAAACATCACCACCCAGATTGCTATCGGAACATACAGATAAAATCCCTTGATCACACGGATGGCTTCAGCCGACTGCTCCGCTGCTGTTGCCTTTGTTCCATCAAAATATGCTGCAGAAAGAATTCCTCCCATAATAGCAGAAGTCAGTCCTGAACCTGCTTTCTGGCCCATGCTCATAGATGAAAACATCAGACCCTCCACACGCTTGCCTGTTTTCCACTGGCCATACTCAATGGCATCACTTGGAAGAGAATACTGCACGCCATAAAACGGTGCGATACCGATTCCTCTCATAATACAGGTTACAACGCCAAGAGAAACGCTGGTAATGTTCATCAGAAACAGAAGCTGTCCTGCAACCCCCAAGATACAGCCGGCACAGATGAGATTTCTTTTTCCATAGCGTGGAAGCACCTTCGGCAGAAGGGCAATTCCTGCCACAGTTGCCAGTTTCTCCGCTGCGGAAAGAGGCATGACGAGGTCTACATTTCCAAGTACATACTGACAATAATAGGTAAGATCCGTTCCGATAATGATCTGATATGCGGTATAAAAGATCATCAGCCCCAGAGCAATGAGAAAATACCGGTTAGTAACAGTTGCTTTAAATGCTTCCGCAAAAGGAATATCTTCCTTTTCCTGTTTTGCTGCTGAAACACGCTCTGTACAGACCATGTAAGTATTCACAAGTACACCGACAGAAATGATCGCATAGCCAGCAGTTACCAGGATCCAGGCCATCTGCTGATTGCCTGTAATATTTGCCACGATATTGATCAGCGGCAGCGTAAACGCAGTAATGATCATACTTGCCGTAATAGACAATACCATGCGAATATTGCAGATCACATCACGCTCACGGCGATCACGGCTCATCAGAGATCCCAGTGCATGGAATGGCTGGCTGATGGCAGTGTATACAACCGTATTCATGATATTATAGGTAACAAAAGCATAAATGATCTTTCCCATATTTCCTATCGGCGGCATGGTGAACAGAAGCACCGCTGCCAGCGCATAGGGAACCGCAAGTCTTAAGATCCAGATCCTGGCTTTTCCATACCTGGAATGAGTCCGGTCGATAATAGTTCCCATCAGCACATCTGAAAATCCGTCAAAAATACGGGACAAAAGCATGATCATTCCTACTGCACCTGCTGATATTCCAACAACATTGGTATAAAAATAGATCAGCAGTGTTGTAGTCATGGTATACATCAAGGTCAGTGCCGGATCGCCAAAGCAATATGCCAGTTTTTCCGACAACGGAACCTTGATGAATTCATTCAAGTCTTTCCCCTTCTGCTTATAATTCAACAATTCAGGGATTCCCTTACCAGCCATAGTATCTACCTCCTATCGGTTTAAGGTCGGACCTTTCTGAATGAATTATCCGAAATATTTCTGTACAAAATCTCTGGTGACTTCTGCAGCTTTTTTCACATTATCCTCATGGCTCATTGCGTAGTACTCCGGACGGAACTCTTCGATAGTGCATACACCGTCAAAGCCAATCTCCTTCAGTGCTGCTGCGATTCCCGCATGATCCACAACACCTTCACCCGGCCACAGTCTCTTATCGTCTCCGCAGGAGCCAAGAGGAAGATCCTCACAGTCATTTAAATGGTATGCAAAAATCTTCCTGCCATCTGCTGCTTTTAAATCTTCCAGGCGTGAACACATCTCATGGAAATGGAAAGTGTCCACAGTAATGCCTACATTATCTCTGTCCACTGCTTTTACTACATCATAAGCTGTCCCAAACTGGTTGATGGAGCAGTTCGGTGCACCACAGAACTCCAGAGAGATCTTCATCTCAGAGCCCACTTTGTCAGAAAGATAACGAAGACGTGCAACTGCTTCTTCTTTAATCTCACTTACAGATTTATCTTTTACATCAAAACTTGGAACTGTGATCAGCATTTTCATTCCGATAGCTTCGGAAACCTTCAGAATAAAATTAACTTCGTCGTCAATCTCTTTTTCCCCTGCCTCATCTCTCTGGTTAAAGAAGATCAGAGTGTTATATGCCCATGGTTTCAGATGATGGTTCTTAAACCAGTCTGCCATTTCCTCTAGTGTATGCTCTTTAAGATAATCCTTTACACAATCAAAGCGGATCTCAATATAATCAAAGCCATATTTCTCACACATCTCCAGGTCTGCCATAAGAGACTGTCCTTTACATTCCAGTGCAGTTGCTTCATTAAATCCTAATTTCATCTTCAATACCCTCCATATATTTTTACTTTTCAGTCGATTATTCTGATCGATCTCACCGGAGGATTTCCGCTGCAGCTTCTGTAAAACCGTAGCGGAATCGGACTCTGCCGGTGACTGCCGCCGCAGGCACATTGGGAAAGCCTGCGACAATAAGCTGGTATGATAACTCACACTTGATGAGGTGGAGTTCGTAATATATATTTATTTATAAAATTCCGGCTTCTCAACTGCTGTGACGATCTTCTCGATCTGACCGGTTTCCTGTGCTTTTACAAGAGCATCTGCAGTGATCGCTGCCAGGTATCCATCCCATGCATTCGGTCCTGTGATTACTCCTGCCTCTGCGTTGTCAACCCAGTCCTGAACTTCTTTATCATAAGCGTCTTTAAATCTTACGAAGCAGTCTGTGTCAATGGCACTGGATACTGCTGCATTTTTACGGATAGACGGATAAGCCGGCTGTGCCATTTTCAGCGCGCCATCCTCACATACAACTTCACAGTTGATGTCATATCCGAACTTGCAGTTTACAAATACTTCCACATCAATGCAAACGCCTTTTTTTGTACGGAGCATCATGATCTGCGGATCTTTCAGTTCGGAGTGAGAATATTTTGTCACTCTTGGCATTACTACCTGTGCGGATTCATACTCGTCATCTACAAGCCAGTGAAGAACATCGATCTCATGTATTGCGGTATCGTGCACAGCCATCGGTGTATTATAATTGGTTCCTACCTCCGGATTTCTGTGTGTACAGTGAAGGATCAGCGGCTCGCCGTATTCACCGGTTGCAAGTGCCTCCTTGATCTGCTGATATCCCTTATCATAACGTCTCATAAATCCGAGCTGGATAAGGTGTTTGCCGGCTGCCTCCTCTGCCTTTACCACTTTCAGACAGTCCTCAGCAGTTGTACATAATGGTTTCTCACAGAAAATTCTCTTGCCGGCCTCGATTGCCTGAAGAAGGGAATCTACATGTGCAAAGCCCGGAGATACGATAAATACTGCATCTACGCTCTCTGCATTAATGAGTTCCTTACTGTCTGCATAAACTTTTGCTCCGCAGATCTGGGCTGCTTTCCTTGCACTTTCCTCAAATACATCTGAAACAGCTACCACTTCCGCTCCCTGGATTTTCTCTGTCAGTCTTCTGATATGATCTCTTCCCATTCCGCCGCATCCGATAACTCCAACTCTTAACATTTTAAATTCCTCCGTTCATTTTATTATTTTGTTTGTTTTTCGTTTCTGTTCTGTTCTTGATGATGCTATATTATCATTTTGTGCACGTGAACGCAATATCCTTTTTATACAAATTTTCTGATTCAATTTTATGCGTTTTCACAATTCGTTACTTAATTTACAATTTTCTGTTGACTTTTCAAGATTTTTTAGATGTTTTTTAATTATACAGCTAACAGCAAGTGCTATCTTCCCTGTTCTTTGTGTTAATTATGTAACGTTTTGATGTGTGCACCAGAACGCACTTCTTTCTTTTCCCTTATACCCCACTATAGTTTACGGAGAATATTGTTGTGTTTTCACACATAAAGAGTTATAATCGTAGATAGATTTATAAAAAATGAACAAGAGCATTTCATTTTCTACGGAAATAAGATGTTTCAGAAAGGAATTACCCCTATGAGCGATTATAATTTAGAAACCAAATGTATCCATTCCGGCTACACTCCTTCCAAAGGTGAGCCGTGTGCACTACCAGTTTATCAGAGCACTACCTATAAGTATGATACAACAGATGAAATGGGACAGTTATTTGACCTGAAAGCTGACGGATATTTCTACACCCGTCTCCAGAATCCAACCAATGATGCAGTCGCTGCGAAGATTGCTGATCTTGAAGGCGGTGTTGCTGCGATCCTGACTTCTTCCGGGCAGGCAGCTAACTTCTATGCAGTATTTAACATCTGTGAAGCAGGCGACCATGTTGTTGCAGCTTCCACAATTTACGGTGGAACGTTCAATCTTCTTGCTGTTACCTTTAAGAAGCTGGGAATTGACTGCACATTCGTTGATACAGATGCCAGCGAGGAAGAGATCGCAGCTGCATTTAAGCCGAATACGAAGGTTCTTTTTGCAGAGACTATTGCCAACCTGCCCTTGTTGTTCTTGATATTGAGAAATTTGCACGCGTTGCACATCAGAACGGCGTGCCGCTTATTGTGGACAACACTTTTGCCACGCCGGTAAACTGCCGTCCGTTCGAGTGGGGTGCTGATATCGTTACTCACTCTACCACCAAATATATGGACGGACATGCTGTTCAGGTTGGCGGTGCCATTGTTGACAGCGGAAACTTTGACTGGGATGCTTACGGACATAAGTATCATGGTCTGACAGAGCCGGATGAATCCTACCACGGTGTAATATACACCAAACAGTTTGGTAAAAAAGCCTATATCACCAAGGCTACATCTCAGCTGATGCGTGATCTTGGCTCTATTCCGTCTCCAATGAACTGTTTTCTTCTGAATCTCGGACTGGAGACACTTCCGCTCCGTATGGAACGTCACTGTTCCAATGCACAGAAGATCGCCGAGTACCTGAATGCCCACAAAAAAGTTTCTCACGTAAACTATGCCGGTCTTCCAGATGACAAATATCATGCACTGGCACAGAAATATATGAAAAACGGTCAAACCTGCGGTGTTATCTCCTTTGAGCTGACCGGCGGCCGTGATGCAGCAGTCCGTTTTATGGACAGCCTGAAGCTTGCCACAATTGCTACCCATGTTGCCGCTTCTATTACCATGGTCCTTCATCCGGCCAGCCATACTCATCGTCAGATGAACGACGAACAGCTGGTTGAAGCAGGGGTTTCTCCTGGAATGATCCGTCTTTCCATTGGTATTGAAAATGCGGATGATATTATCAAAGATCTGGATCAGGCACTTGAGAATGCCTGATAAAACATATTCAGGAAGTGTCCGGAATTGCGGATACTTCCCTGTTGTTTCTGATATAGGCTCTGTTTATTTTTACTTTGTATTTGCTTTCATGTGTTCGATCACTTTTTTCCAGGTTGATACTCCGCAAATACCATCTGATGAAATTTTCACATTTTTCTGGAATGTTTTTAATGAAGCTTCGGTTTTCGCACCAAAAGATCCATCAACAGTCACTCCTAACATAGCCTGCAGCATGGATACGGAAGTTCCTTTGCTTCCTTTCCTGATAACAGGGAGCTGTATGCTGATTTTTTCTGTAAGTACAGACGTTTTTGCTGCTGATCTTATTGTTTTCGGGTTCTTCTGTGTGTCTTTTTTCTGTCCTGTTTCTGTTTTTCCCATACTCTGCCCTGTCTTCATATATGCATCTGTTTTTTTCAAAAATTCCGACCACTTCCCTTCATCCATTAATCTTCTGGGACAATGTTTTCCGGAAGCATCGTAATGCCTTTTCAGCCTGTCAGTCTTCCATCCATACTGTTTCAGCAAAAAAGCCGCCAGCTGTTCTGTCTTGTCTACAGCTGTGTAATAATCAGTTTCCGGATTCACACATATCTCAATGCTGATAGAATTTCTGTTCGTGATACTGTATTTTCCTTTTCCGTCACCTACAGCCCAGGCTCCGTCGCTGTGATCCAGAGTCTGATATATGGATTTAGAATCTACATAATAATGCACAGTACCGGCCAGATTACCATTTTTCATCGCTGTTGCATGGGCTTTGGCATCTGCCCCCTTACTCCAGTTATCCGTTTCGTGGATCACAATATATGCCGGCCTGTTCTGGCCGATATAACAATTCTTTTTGCTGATCATTTTTATGATATTCATATAATTCTCTTTTTTCATCTTTCTCTTTATCATATGCAGTTATTCATCTTTTTCCAACTGTTTGATCAGCTGATTTACATATGTAGAAAGTCCTGCTACCAGGATTCCCTGTGTTACAGATGTAAATACCGCCGTGGCAATGTCCTGGCCACCAACACAGGAGCAGGTGGCAAATACATAAATCCCACATATAAGAATCCCTGCACTTCCCAGTATCAGCGGAATATATTTGTCCTTCACAGCCTGAGCCTCCTTCAGTGCGATCCCCATAAAATACAAAGCAACTGCTGTGATCAGCAATTCCGGTTTAATATAATTCACAAGCGCTTCCATGAATATTCTCAGTATCTCCCTGCCGCTTTGATTTATTTATGAATTTC
>ENA-OQCN01000086-OQCN01000086.1-human-gut-metagenome-genome-assembly--contig:-NODE-86-length-41316-cov-4.502052_pt1 | contig 41316 bp, 47 predicted proteins | sample MGYA00242497_ERZ504576 | MGnify/ENA primary metagenome ERZ504576 (study PRJEB26092, sample SAMD00036296) | human gut metagenome | host: Homo sapiens | study: EMG produced TPA metagenomics assembly of...
CCCTAATTTAACATTTTTCCCGACTTAATTCAATATAAAATCAACATTTTTCCCGACTTCACCGGAACAGAATCTGCTGCGAAACCTTCTCTTAAGACAAACATAATCTCTCTACGGAAAATACGACGGCCAGCCACCGTCGTATTTTTCGTTATCGAATATTTTTATTTTTCTTCTCTGATCAGTCTGAGTCCGTCTTTTTCCAGCAGATACTCCTTCCCGCACACCTCTCCGATATACTTCCTGTCATGCGAAATGCTGATGATGGCGCCTGGAAATTCGCGGAGCATTTTTCTTATGACCGGTCCCGATAAGGGTGAAAAGTTTCGGGTTGGTTCATCCAGAATCAGCACATTGGCATTGCCAAGGCTCATTTTCAGAAGCAATACTTTTGCCTTCTGCCGCCGGACAGTTCGCGGATGGGGTGATCCATCTCGTCTGCCGTGTACTTCAGCGATCCGAGATACGTCCGAATCTTCGTCCTCTCACTCTTCTCCCCGGTGGAATCCAGAAAATCGACCGGCGTCATGGAAAGATCCAGCTGATCCTCATAATTCTGCGGCATATAATCTACGCGGAGATCCTCCCGTTCTTTCAGCTCTGCCGCAATCTTTTTCAGCAGTGTTGTCTTGCCTGCCCCGTTCGGGCCGACAATGCATATTTTTTCCGGTCCTCTTATCTTTAAGGTGATATTTTCCGCCAGAACCCGCTCCCCATCCGGCGTTTCCAGTTTCGGAAGCTGATATTCGATGACCGTTTTCCCGGCGGGCATGGCTGCCTCTGCTCCTCCAAGCTGGAAGTAAATCGCTTCCTCCTGCTCCGGCATTTCTGTCATGCGGGCATCTTCTTTTTCAAATCTGCGGTTCATCGCCTTTACGGTATGCATTTTGTCCTTCAGATTTTTCGCCACGGACGGTGCCTGACGGGAACAGTTGCTCAAGGCGTTCTGCACGCTCTGGTATACCTTTCGGTATTTCTCATCGCGCAGCGCTTTCTCTCTCCTGTCACTCTGCGCCTTCTGTTCCTGGCGCTCGAAATTCTGCAGGCGCTCCTCTACATACGTCCGATAGGGAAGTTTCGCAACCGTGTATCTCGATTTTGTCTTCCGCACAATCTGTTCAATATGAATGACCATATTTGCCGTGTTTTCAATCAGCGTTTCATCGTGCGAAATAAAAACAACAATATGCTCCCATTCGCGGATCAGTTTCTCCAGAAGTTCCAGTGTCGCAAGATCAATATCATTTGACGGCTCATCCAGCAGAAGGACCGTGACATCCTCCATGAGAAGACGCATCATCTGCGCTTTCACCTTCTCGCCGCCGGAAAGCTCACTCATCTGCTGATCCCGATAGAAAAACTCTTCCGTCAGACCAAATTTTCTTGCCAGCACCGCCAGATCCTTCGGTGTCTGATCCCAGAACTTTTCTTTTTCATAGAAATACTCATACACCGTCTTCGTTTTCTCCGCCTCCGGAAGTTCCTGCGGCAGATATCCAAGCCGCTCCTTTCCGATGATGCGCTCGCCTGTGGATTCGATGTAATCTTCCGTCAGTGCGGGATCGTACATCCACTTCAGCAGCGTCGATTTTCCGTTTCCCTCCTCTCCAATGATAACGGCCTTATCACCGTCATTCAGTACAAGCTGAAAATCTTCGAGAATCACTCGCAGATCTTTTTTATGTGTCAGTGTTAATTTTTTTATCTGCATCATACAGAAGCCCCCTTTGCTCCGGCAGCCTCTTTTCTGCTTTTTTACGCAAAACGAGCCTGTCCTGCGTACGCAAAACAGACCCGCAAAAAAATATCCCTGTTCTATTCTCATAAAAAAGGGAAATGATTCAGCGATTCTCGTCTTTAAGCGTACACGAAAAACAGGCCTGTTTTCCAGGCTGTCCGTTCTTTGTGTTTTTCTTAAAGTCGATTATCGCAGAAACATTCCCTCACCTTTACACCAATGGTGCTCTTTCTTTTTATTTTCTGTTCCCTATTATAGGACAACTTACAGATAAATGCAATCCGTTTTTTTACAAATTGAGAAGTTCCTCTGCCAGCGCCTGTGCATGCTCCAGATACCAGCCGTCTTCGTCCTCTTCTGCTTCCACAAACTCGATATACTCATTCAGCGTGGCCAGCTTCACATCCAGATTGAACTGTTCGCGTGAAATCTTTGTCTTTAACGCTTCATACATCCGATCCAGAAACAGCTCTTTCTGTGCATCGTTCATGTAGAACGGGAAAGTACGCCGTGTCTCGGTCGCATGTGCCAGGAATCTTGCAATGTCCAGACAATACGGCATCATTCCACCAAATCCCCAGTCAATCATGACAACATTTTCGCCGTCATAGATCACATTCCACTGCAGGAAATCACCGTTTGACATCGTACATGGACAAGTCAGCTGGCGGTCCAGGAACATCTGATACGCTTTCCGCAGAATTGGATCATCCGCTACGGACGATGCTCGGCGCAGAACGCGTTTCCAGTATTCGACAAATCTCTGCTCCACTTCATTTTCCGGCGCTTTGTCCATCGACGGTGTCCAGAAATACGACTGAATTTTACTTAAGGTTTCTGCCGCTTTTTCTGTTGTCTCGTCCGTCATATCCCGCATGTCGTTTCCTTCTACATACTTCATGCAGATCCAGTCCGCATCCTCTGCCTGCCGCATGCCGACATACTGCGGTACGTGAAACTCTCCTTTTGACAGATACTGCGCATAAATCTGCGCTTCTTTGCTGCCGGTTTTCTTCAGTGTATATTTTCCTGCATCTGTCTCGATCACATACACATCGTACTCCCGCACTTCATCTTCCGCCTCGCCCCACTGCTCGCAGATGCGGGAAACTGCTTTTACCGGTTCTCCGATGATTTCAAATGCCATTGTTTTGATTTCATCTGAACCTACTGATTTCTGAAAATTTCCTAACTCCATCTCTTTTGTCAAAGCCTTCTCTTTTTCACATTATTCTACTACTATATCACATCTGTGACACTTTTGTCATTCTATCTTTCTGGCTTTTAAAAGCTTTGGAAAGTTTTTTCACAAAAAAGCAGGCGCACCAGACATTGCCGTCTGATGCGCCCGTATCTGTCAATTTTATGATCCAATCGAGTATTCCATCGATGCCACGCTTAAGATAACGGTTGCGCTTTCATCCCCTTCCGTAAAAGCCGTCAGCTGCAGAACCGTATCCTGCTCCCCCTGCCACTGATAAATCTGATTTCCGAGTCCAGTTGCAATTCCTCCGCCGTATAAAGAATTCAGTTCGTCTACTTCTTTCTGAATCCATGTATTGGCATCCTGTTCGATGTCAAAAGTAAAGGAAACCTGACTCAGCTGACCGTCCGAAAATTCCAGATCCATGTTAGATTCTGCATTTTCCAGGGAAAATTTTTCTTTGCTCTCGTATGTCTTTGTGCTGCTCTCATCACCCTGTCCCAGATCTTTTTCATCAAACTTCAGGAAGCTCTGTTTGAAAAGCTGTTCCGAATCCGTTCCCCATTCAAAATCCGCATACTGGAAAACCTGCTCCTCTGTACAGAGTTCCTTTAAATCCAGATCTCTGCTCTGTGATCCTCCTGCAGATGCGCAGCCCGCCAGCAAAAACAAAGGTAATAAAAAGATTGTCTGTCTTATCTTCATAAACTTCCCCCCTTCTGTTTCCTGATTTTTTAATTAATACTGAATATTCTATCGTTTCTTTATTTTTTCTGTAAATTTATGGTATCATACTTTATTCTGCTGCGCAATACTTTTATCATGTTTCTATTTGCATCAAAGGAATGGCCGCCTCATGATATGCATAGAAAAAGACCGGTAACCCGATCTTTTTCCATACACCTTTTATCCAATTACACTCGTGCCAAATGGCATAAACGAAAGCCTTGCCATCTTGAAAAACTGCCGTCCAAACGGAATTCCAACAATCGTAATACACCAGATGCATCCTGCAAAAATCCATGCAAGTCCGCCGAACATGCCTCCAAATATAAACCACAGAATATTTCCCAAAGTTCTCATATCCGCATCTCCCTGACGCCATTCCAGACACCACCAGCTATCCATTATTTTGTGAACAGTTTGCCGCATCGATCGCCAGCACCAGCAATAATGCCGGAATTTCATTGCTCGGATTATCATATTCGATGACATACGTGTCACCCCAGTTCAGAAGTTTTTTATGTACGTGGACGACTGCACTGCAGGCTTCATATACATCGTAATCCCATCCCATGAAGTCACCTTCTGCACGCCATCCCATGAAATCTACATCATATTTGGGGCGGAACAGTGCAAAACGTTTTTCGATATGTCCCATTAACTGCCCGTTCCATTCAATTTCGAAAGTCGGAAGAAAGCAAAATAATTTCTGTTTGATAAACCCAATTTCATTATGCGCCGCATCGTACACATGCAGACGGTGTCCCAGCGAGATAAATTCATTTTTCACAAAATACTTTTGGTTCCCCTGCTCGTCATAGATATCATACGTGTCTGACCAGGAAAATACACGTTGTTTGATTAGTAACTGCATATCTGCTCCCCTTTTCATTTTTCTATCAGACAATCGACTTTTTTATGGAAAATTTTTCCTTTTCCCCTTAATTTTCGACCGCGATTTTGACCCCATTTTTTTCGGTCTGAAACAGTCTATAGCAAAACCTCCATATATCGCAGCACCTTGGGCTTCACACGAAGCTGATCTGCGTACTGCATCAGTCTGTGAATGTTCTTATCCTTGGATGCTGCATAGCGTTTCATAGCTTCTCCGACAATCTGTATATCACTGCCGCTGCCGCGCAGGATGTCACACAGCGTCCGTTCCAAATTGTAAACACGAATTGGATTGCCGGATGGGGATTTCATTTCAATTCTGCCAAGTTCATAGTTCTCCGGCACAACGCGCTTGACAATTAGATTTTCCCGTTTCAAGGATGAAGCATTGTAGCCTTTGGGAAAGGTCATCGTATATTTTGCCGGGGTACGATCCGAATAGCCCCGCAGATACAAAGCAGTATCGTGCGAATAAATTCCGCGCCCATACTTTCGCTGTAAAAGGTAGAAATCATCCTCCCATACGTCGCTCCACACATACAGGCCACGCCCGAAGCGGTATATCTCGCCGCTCTTGACAAACTTCTGTAAAACGCTGCGGTGCAGTCCGGCTTCTGTTACTTGCGCTGCGGTAATCGTACCGTCCTCTGACGCTTCTCGCAGTTCTTCGATTTTCTCCTTAACATTCATGTTTCTCACCCCTCTTTGACAATCACACATTATATTATATTGAAATAATGTGTGATTGTAACTGTAAAGCGACGAACACACATTAAATTACGTAAAATAATGTGTGATTGTCAGATACCAGGGAATTTCTAACATGTACTTAAGTAAAAAACAAAGAACGGCATAGCCGTTAAGCTATATCGTTCCTTGTTTCCATATTTTTTAAATTACCACCGCATTACTGGCGTTTTTTCTGCGGACGGTTTCTTCCAGCACACCGAAAAATCCTGCCACCAGCGCCATTAAAATGCCGGTCAAGGTCGCATCTCCTGTTTCTAGGCTTCCGGCTTTGGTGATAGTCGTACATTTTTCATTGTCATTCACAATGTTTCCAGTTCTTACGATTAGGACCGTAGTTCTTATGAAGCGGTTATGGCATAATCAATATATAGAAGCAAATGCAATTGATAAGTTACGGAATATATTGGGCTACAATGCGAAAGGTATCATGACGCATTATTCGGATGATAATGTGTTTTAAAGCCTGTATAAATCGGCACATGCATAGAACATAATGAAACAGCCTCACCCCTGAAAGTCCCGGTAGTGAGGCTGTATTCTTTTCCTTAATCTTTTTCTGTTAATTTCACCCGTTCTCCATTTGTCAGTTCTGATGTGCTTACGACCATCGGTTCGTCTACTTCTGATAAAAGTACCACGAAATCTGAATTTCTATTTGGAAAACATGTCACAGCTTTTTCTTCCAGAATATTTTCATACCCCCAGGCTCCCTTCTGACGCTTAATATAATAGACACACGTTTTTCCAAAGTCTCCTTCATGAATCGCCTGCCGTGTGATCACTTTTGGAAAAACATCTTCAGAAGTGATTTCGATTTTTCCCTCAACGTTTTCACCAATCGAATGTTTTTCATACAGATCTACCGTAAGCTCATACAAATCATCCTTTCGAATGACAGAACACACTTTTCCAACCAGAAGATCTCTGCCCTCCTGCAGCAAAGATTCCGGAACGTTATCATACACGCTGATATAGCCAATTGCCTGATCAGCTGCGCTTACTTCCAAATCAACTGGAAATTCATACTCAATGCTGCCTTCCTGTGCCTCCTCTGTCCAGACGGAAGGAAGCGTTTTGTTCTCTTCTTTGACCGACCAAAACGTTGCGGCAGTTAAAAACAGAAACCACAGAGCGATTAACCCTATACTTATTTTTTTGAACTTCATCGTACTTTCTTCCCCTCTACGCTTTCACACCGGACATACTGATTCCCTGTATCAAATAGTCCTGTCCCATTAAGAATATCAATAAAACTGGTACTGCGTAAAAAACGGACGCTGCATAAAAGATATCCGGCTGTTCCTCTAAAATCTGGCAAAGATACACGGATAACGGCTGCTGATATGGCTCTCTCAAAAAAATGACCGCCTGGTCTACAATATTCCAATTGTCAATAAAAATCAGGATTAATGCAGCAGCAATGGCTGAACTCAAATTAGGCTTTACAATGGAACGATAAATTCTGTATTCGCTGGCTCCGTCCAGTCTGGCTGCTTCTAACGTTTCCTGCGGAAAATCCTGTATCTGCTGACGAATCAGAAATACCCCCAATGGCTGAAACATTGCCGGAAGAATAATTGCCAAGGACGAATTTTGAATGCCCAGCCAATTCGCCACTAAATAATTTGGCACTAAAGTCAGCTGCAGCGGCATAAGCATGACAATCATGTAAAGATAGAACAAAATCTCCTTGTATTTCCACCTGCATTGCCAAAAGCCGTATGCGGCAAGCGGTGCAAGCAAAAGCTGTCCAATCAAAACCGGAATAGTAATAATCAGGAATTCCACATCATCCGCAAATACAAAGGTCTCTTAAAGAGCAATATAAGATACTCTTCTGGAACTTGTACCGACTTTCCAGCCACAAACAACAACGGAATGACTGCCAAAATGACAGCTCCCATGCAGATCAGCTTTTCGAAAAAATTCGAATATCTCTTTTTCATAAAATCACCCACAAAAGATCTTTACAAATAATCCAGATTCTTCCTCTGGACCCGATAAATGATGCCCAGAAAGATTCCCAGTATGAGAAACATACACCATGCTGCAGCAGACAGTTTCTGCATATTAAGTGACAAAAACTGGTTATTCATATAGTGCTGCAGCATATAAACATACGGTGATGGATAGGCCCCATACAGCATATAGATCTCTTTAAAAACCTTAAAAGAATTCACGATCGACATCAACAGCACAACTAACGTCGTTGGTTTTAATAAGATCCATGTAATATATTGGAATTCCTGCCGCCCTGTAGCTCCATCCAGCTGGCACTGCTCATGATAGATCTGCGGAATCCAGTTTATCCCGGACCAGAAAAGGACAATCGAAAAACTGATATTTTTCCATAGATACATCAGGATAATAATCAAAATGGCCCATCTAGAATTCTCAATATCGAACATGTTTTTTCCAAAAAGCTGTAAAAACCCATCCAGAAAACCATTTCTCTCAAACAAATATTTCCAGAAAGCAATCACCGTTCCAGATGGAACGATTAATGGGATCAGGAGCAGGATAAGAAGAATTCGACCTCTCCTCTGCTTTTTCAAAACCAGTACCAGAAGCAAAGCAATCGCCATTCCCAGCGGTATTGCAATCCCGCAAAAAATTCCGGTATTACGGAGTGCTGAAAGGAATAACTCATTTTCGAATAACAGTTTAAAGTTTTTAAGACCCACCCATTCCTTGTTCATCATGTTGTCAATCACTGCAAAATACAAGGACAGAAGAAACGGCACGATATAAAAAGCCATGATCCCGATAAAACTTGGAAGGATAAAACACATATAAATAAAATTTCGTTTTTTCATTTCATATACCTGATTCCATGGATTAAGGACAGCTTCTACTCATTAACATAAAGCTCTGCTCTTTGCTGAAAAAGCTTCGCACATTCCTCTGGGGTGATTTTCTGCTCCATACATTCGTTTCGAATTTCAGTCAAAATACTGTCTAACTGTAAATCCCGAAAAGCTTTTGCAGAAACTTTTTCATTGTATGCTTCCCATTTTTCTGCTGTGTCGTCATCATTTTCCAATTGATACGCAACAAGCTGCCGTGTGTTTTCTTTGTTCAGCATACTGCCATAGGTAAAGAAATTTCTGTAGTAAGAATCACTGTTTGCATCTTCGAACTCAAATTGTTTCTGACCAATGCAGAATTTGATAAATTCCCATGCAAGCGCTTTATCTTTGCAGCCTGAACTCATGGAAAAGTCCTCACCAATTCTCCAGAAAGGAATTTTTCCATCCGTTGATTTCAACAGGATCGGTTTTGTTGCCGTATCGGTTTCTTCAAACATTCCGCTCGGAGAACCTTCGAGTAAATTTGTAAATGTATTCAGCAGGACACTCTTTCCGGAAAAGCTTTTAATATCCGTAAATGCATGGGTCGCATAGGATGGTTGATATTGATACAGTTCCTGCATTTTTCTCAGAAAATCCACATAATTTTCTGAATCAAAATTTACTTCTTCCTTCTTCAAATAAGCTCTGTCCTCTGTCATCGGCAGAAACACGTAAATATTGTTTTGTACATCAATCGTAAAATCATCATCTGCAATTGGCTTGGCCTGCTGATATAACTCATATAAATCATTGATATCCATTTCGTCCGGGACTTCATAATTCAGTTCATCCGTTATGTTTCTATTCAACCGAAGCATAACATAATAAAAACCTTCCGGAATTTGATACAGTTTTCCATCGACTTCTGCTGCTCGCAGGATATTATCGTAATAATCATCTCTGTTAAAATTAGGATCTGCATCAATATACTGATTTAAGTCCTCGAAATAGCCGCTGCCTTTCGTCTTAATTTCCGATGGTAAATACGTTGCATCATAAATATCCGCCCGTTGATCCGATGCAAGTTCTGTAAGCAAGGTATTTAAGCCTTCATTATACTGTTCATCCGTAACATCATTGTCAAAAACAACCTTTGTTTCAATTTTTACGCCTGGATGCTCCTTCATAAATAAATCAATCATATGCTGGGTCTGCGGCTCAATAAATAAGGTTCCATATGTAAGCGTTCCTTCCAAATCAGCTCCCTCTTCATAGACAGAAATATCATTTCTCACATCTTTTTCATCTTGGGACCACTTTGTGTGCTTCCACAGGCGCCAATCGCTGCTGCACATAGCATTCCAATTACCACGCAGGATACCTTTTTACCATATTTTCCGAGTTTTTTCATAGGCACTTTTCCTTTCAATTTTTCTCACCGCTTATATTTCTATATTTTATTATATACCCTCCGTTTCATTTGACAATATGCTTATTTTTACTATATTTTCAGAATTATTTTTATTAGTTTTGCACATAAAAAATGCCCTGACACTTTTTCCTTTTTGAAAAATAGCATCCGGGCATATCTCCTAATATTATCAAATCACTTTATTTCACTCTCTGATAATTTTATCTTCTAAACTCTTTTCCTTCTTTCTCCTGTATCATCCCTAACATTTTTTCAAAAGACTGTTCAAATCCCTCAGTATCCGCCTTTTTTTCGCTTCTTTGTCCTTCTGACACGATGATGCGGGTATTTTTTCACTTCGTTGTTTAAATAACGCTCCATGAGAATGATGAATCGCATAAGAACCTCTTCCCAACGCTATCGCCGTCACACCATAATCCTGCGATACGACAATATCGCCTTTATGACAGACACGGATCAGTTCATAATCCACAGCATCTGCTCCATCACCAACCACGACTATTTCGCTATAATCCGATATCAAATATCAAATCATGATTGGTATCGCACAACAGTGTTACCGGAACACAATGCTCTTTTGCAATTTTCTCAACCGTCTCAATTACCGGACAGGCATCTGCATCGACCAATATTTGCATTCTTCTGTTTCTCCTACTTTATGATTACCCAATTCGATTTTCTGTTTGTTCCATTTTGTACCAACACACCATTTTGCTGTAAAGAAACAAATATTCGTGAAACAGTTCTTTTGGACACACCGATCTGTTCCGCATAATACGCCTGGGTTGCAAATGGGTTCTTTTCTATAGCCTGTAACAGTTTTTCTATCTGAACCTGTTCCTTCGTTCGTGATATTTTAACGCCATCAATGCCATTTTTATATCATTAACGCCATTTTTTGTTTTCTTGGCGTTGATTCTGGCGTTATTTGTATCGTTTTGTCCTCGATAGATATTGATACGCAAGTCAACTTCTCCACCGATAAACTCCGGTTCCTGTAGTCCAGCAGATTTTACCTTGTCTATAATTCTCGGAATCCCGCTTCCCCAATGTTCAATCAGATTCATATACGAAAAGGCATGTGCAAGGGCTTCATTCCTGATTTTGGAATAGCCTTCTTTCATACGCTCCAACGTTTGTCCCATCGGCAATTTCCCCGGCGATGTGATTTCCAGTCGGTTGTCATACACCGCAACCTGTATTGTACCATGATCCAGATAGCTGCGATGCACCACCGCGTTGATAATCAGCTCACGAATTGCATCCGGCGGGATTTCATAAATATCCTGACGGTAAATGCCGACAAGCGTAGCTCCCAGATGAATATTTCGCAGAACAAACTGAAATGCTTCCTCTATTTGTTCCCACAAAGGACCCGTATATTCCCTTCGATCAACAAAAACCGCTTTCGTTGTTCCCTTAAACACACCGCACTGAATGGCAACATGAAGCCCTCCACAGCCCGTTAAGATAGCATAAGCGTTAGAAGGGTAGTCTTTTCCATCACGTTCAATCAAAATACCCCAGGACCGAAGCTGCTGCTTTCCAACGTCTTTTACCGATGCTTTCTGCTCCTCATTATGGGCATTTTTGACTGCCTGCTCCTTCATCGCTTTACAAAGCGTATCAATTTCTTCTTCTGTAACACTCAGTCCAGTACATAACGCCTGATCAAAATAACGATTGCTTCCCTCAAGCATCAGCTCTTTGATCATATACTCGTCAGCAAGCCGGGTTGTTCCAGCAACACGGACATATACGCCTCTCTCTCGTCCAAGCGCTTTAATGTAATATGGCCGCTGTCTGCCTTCAGAAATTTCTGCCACAATAACCGTCTTGCCATCAACTGTCTGCAGCGTAATATCTGGAATAATTGCCGGTTCACAGCTATCCGAGACGGCATTGGCAATCGCATCCATCTTTTTGAATACATCTTCCTTGTCAAAGCCAACCACTTCTCGGGTTTTATCCGCAATTCCAAAAATAATTTTTCCTCCGGTTCCATTTGCAAAGGCAACCACAGACTTCATATATTTGATGCTCTTTTCCGGCAGGTTCTCTTTGAATTCTACGTTTTTGGATTCTCCTGCAAGAATTTCTTCTATGGTCATAAATACACCTCGCTATCCGTGTTTATTTTAATAAATCAATGCTTAAAGTTCTCTTTATATCTGTTACCTTAACATATAATTCTCATTCAAGCAATGCAGTACTTTTAAAAATCGTAATTCATTTTTTCAAGTCTGTCAATTCTATTATTTTCCTTTTCTCGCGCATGATCAGATTCAATCATAGGGCGAAAAGTACAGAATCTATTAGTCCCTTACCAACTCAAAACATCCTTAAGCATTTGTTTTACCGCTTCAAAAGTTAACCTGCTGGATATTTTTTTATATTGTGAACAGAAATCTTTGTTATACGGAGCCACCGTTTTTAAATAGTGCATATGCACTATTTTCTTACCGAAGATGACGATCTTGATAAGGATGAATTTGAAGAAGGCTTTTACATTGACTTCTTTTAATCTATCGTCTGTTTGCCATGCCCGCCTTTGTGCGGGCTCTTTTTATCAAGAGTTCGACGGAAGTCGAACTTTCCTATTGTACAAAAAAGCAGGCACATCAAGTATCTCTACTTCATGTGCCTGCAGCACTTTGAAACGGTCTCTTTTACGTTCTTAACAGTGCGAATAAAGATAAAGTTTGACAAAATTTCGAATTTTTCCTTTCTTTTTTGACCAAAATTCATGCGGTTTTAAACGGTCTGAAACGGTCTAAAGCGGCATTTTTGCCCTGTTTTTTCCATCAAAAATGTACAAAAAAACCGCTAAAACACTGGATTTTAGCGGTTTTTCAGGTATGGACCTGAGGGGAATCGAACCCCTGTCCGAAAGCCTATTCATTCAGGCATCTCCCATTACAGTCATTCTATTAAAGGTTCCCCCATCGGCACGCCGGATGACAGGCTTGCCGCTTCGGTAGCTTCATAAAATCTTCCATCTCCGCAAAGCTTTGGAAACGAAGTGCTCCGCATCTGTTTGATGCCAGGAGAATAGCCGCGGAAAACTATTCAGCTGACAACGCCGCACTTAGGCAGCGTACGCTACGTAATTATCGTCTGCGTTTAAATTTAGGTTCCAGGTTGATGACGCGGTCCCGGAGTCCACGAATGGCTTCCCAAACTTCAAAACCCCCGTCGAAACCAGTACAAGCCCGTGCTGGTTCTACAGACGCTTTTCTTTGATACGGGGACGCAAACAGATCGTCCCGGTGCAGTGAAAACTCTCTTTCAACTGCCGTATATTGTATTATAGTCTTTCCCCATACTTTTTGTCAAGGATTTTTAATACAGATTTTTAACTTTGAAATCTCTCTCCGCCTCACGTCTCTGATCCTTCTTTGCGATATCCTGCCGTTTATCATACAGTTTTTTACCGCGTGCCAGACCGATCTCGACTTTTACGAGGCTGCCTTTAAAATACACCTGCAGCGGAACGAGCGTGTAGCCTTTTTCCTTGATCTGCGCCTCAAGTTTGCGGATCTCATAGTCGTGCAGCAGCAGTTTCCGGATGCGCAGCGGGTCTTATTGAATATGTTGCCCTTCTCGTACGGACTGATGTGCATGCCGTAGATGAATACCTCATCACGCTCAATGCGGATGAAGGACTCCTTGATGCTGCATTTTCCCATGCGGAGGGATTTTACCTCGGTACCGGCAAGGGAGATGCCGGCCTCGTATTTATCCTCGATAAAATAGTCATGATATGCCTTTTTATTGTTGGCAATCATTCGATTTCCTTTTTGTTTTGCCATAGCTTTTTCCTCCAGGGATTTATTCTGTCTCGGTTTCTTTTTCTACATACGTAAAATCGATTGTCCGGTTGGCAGGCTCGGCGTTTCGTACACGGACACGCACCGGCTCACCAAGGCGGAATACTCTTCCGTGCTGCTCTCCGACCAGACGGTAATTTTCTTCATCAAAATTATAATAATCGTCTTTCAGTGTCATAATGTGAACGAGTCCCTCTACGGTATTGGGCAGCTCCACATAGAAGCCCCAGCCGGTCACACCGGAAATGACGCCGTCGTACTCTTCGCCGACATGCTCCAGCATATATTCGGCTTTCTTCAGCTTCACAGCCTCTCTTTCTGCCTCTGCAGCACGCTGCTCCATCGCACTCGACTGCTCCGCCACATGCTGCAAAATGGACGAATATTTGCCGATTCTGCCGCCCTTGTCGAGACGTCCCCGCAGATCGTCCTTGATAATGCGGTGGATCTGCAGATCCGGGTAACGGCGGATTGGTGAGGTAAAATGGCAGTAATATGACGCTGCCAGTCCGAAGTGGCCGCTGCATTCAGGGGTATAAATGGCTCTTGCCATCGACCGGAGCAGCAGGCGGCTGATCAGCGGCTCTTCCGGGGTTCCCTCGATGCTGGTGAGAATCTTCTGCACCTCACCCGGCGTAATCTCATGGGAACGCTTTTCGACTTTGATGCCCTGTTCACGGATCAGCGTCAGCGTTGCCTCCATGCGGTCTCCGTCCGGCTTGTCATGCGTCCGGTATAAGAACGGGATTTCGCGTGTGCAGTATTCCTCTGCCACGGTCTCGTTCGCCATCAGCATGAAGTCCTCGATCATCCGTGTTGCCACGTTCGACGGATACGGGCGGATCTCCACCGGCGTCCCTTCTGCATCAAGAATTACTTTGCTCTCCGGGAATTCAAAATCAATTGCTCCGCGTTCTTTCCGACAGCTCCGGATCAGTGCAGACAGTTCCTGCATCTGGCGGAACATCGGAACCAGCTCATGATATTCCTCCAGCAGCTCCGGATGTGCTTCCGGCTCGGTCAGGATTGCATTGACGGCGGTGTAGGTCATGCGGCGGTCCACGCGGATCACCGTCTCAGCGATCTGATGGCCGATCATGCGGCCTTTCTCGTTGATCGTCATAATACAGGAGAGTGCCAGGCGCTCCTGCCCTTCATTCAGGGAACAGATGCCGTTTGACAGACGCTTCGGCAGCATCGGAATGACGCGGTCCGGCAGATAGACACTGGTGCCGCGCTTTAACGCCTCACGGTCGAGGGCGGAATTTTCCTGCACATAGTTGCTGACATCAGCGATATGAACGCCAAGCGTCCACGTATCGCCCGCTTTTGTGACGGATACGGCGTCATCGAGGTCTTTGGCATCCTCGCCGTCGATTGTCACCATCTGCCAGCTTTTCAGATCGAGGCGGCCGTTGTAATCGTTTGGAATTACTTCCTCCGGGCATTTTTCTGCCTGTGTGATCACGCGTGCCGGGAACTCCTCCGGGATCTGGTAAGCGTCCACGACTGCCTGGATATCGACAGTCTGGATACGCGGCTTCTTCTCTGTGTCGCCGTCCTTTCCATTCTTTCTGCGGAATCGGTCATCGCGTCCTCTTCTGCCTGCTCTCCGGCGCGGCGGTCTCTTTTTTCCCGTTTTTCCGTCGTTGTGGATGCACCGCGGCTCTTCTGGTAACGGCCGTCGGAGATCACATCGATTTTTCCTTCTTTTACCAGGATTTCCATAACCTCCGCAAGCTCCGACCGTTTTGCTTTCGGCACCTGCAGCAGCATGGCAATGTCTTTCAGACGCATCGGCTCATAGTTTTTCGAGCTTACGAGATCAATGAGCAGCGTCTTGCGGTTTTTCAGCAGTTTCGAACTTCTGGAACGCGGATGGCCCGCATGACCGCCATGGTTCCCGCTGTTCTGTCCTGCATGGGACGCCGCGCTGCCCTGCGGATATTTCCTCCGATCTTTTTTCTTCTTATTATCTTTCATCTATTATCTCCTCTTTGTAGAAAAAGACACCCTTACGCCTTCTCGTGGGAATAAGGATGTCTTTACTTTGCTAAAAATTCATGTTTAATACAACCGACAGTACAATAAACAGAACTGCCATGATTTTTGTTGCACGGATCAGAGTTCCTTCTGCAGAACGGCTTTTGTTTCTTCCCCAGTAAGTGTCTGAGATACCTGCGATAGCACCGAGACCCTGCTGTTTTCCTTCCTGCATCAATACAACAACGGTTAAAGCAATACAATCAATGACATAAATGACTGTCAAAATCGTTCTTAAAATTTCCACAATTACACCTCCTACGGCCAACTTATATTATTTTACCATAGCAGGAGTTCGATTTCAACTGTTATTTGCCTGTTTTACGCCATTTTTCACCATTCTCTTACGCCGGTTCCCTTTTGCGGGAACGGATTCCGGTATTTCGCTTCCTCACCGAGGCGTTCCTCGATGCGGAGAAGCTCATTGTATTTCGCATTCCGCTCCGACCGGCACGGTGCTCCGGTTTTGATCTGGCCGGCGCCTGTCGCGACGGCAAGGTCTGCCAGAAAATCATCCTCTGTCTCTCCGGACCGGTGGGAAATGACGGCGCGGTACCCTGCTCTCTGCGCCATCTCCACCGCATCCAGCGCCTCAGAGAGCGTTCCGATCTGGTTTACCTTGATCAGAACCGCATTTGCCGTGCCAAGTGCAATGCCGCAGGAAAGCCTTCTTACATTCGTCACAAACAGATCATCCCCGACCAGCTGTACTCTGTTCCCGAGCGCTTCCGTCATCTGTTTCCAGCCTTCGAAATCGTCCTCGCACAGCCCGTCTTCGATGGATACGATCGGGTATTTTTCGATCAGTTCCTCATAGTAGGCAACCATTTCTGCGGTATCCCGAAATACTGTCTTTCCGCACTGACGGGATTCCCCGGGAAAGTAGTAGACGTTCCTGCTCTCCTCGTAGAGCTCGCTTGCCGCCGCATCGATCGCGATCATCACGTCGTTTCCGGGCGCATAGCCGGCTTTCTGGACCGCATTGACAATGAGATGCAGTGCTTCATCGGAATCCTTTAAATCCGGCGCAAAGCCGCCCTCATCGCCGACAGAAGTCGAGTATCCCTTCTCCTTCAGGAGCTGCTTCAGCGTATGGTAAATCTCCGCGCACATGGAAAGACCCTCCCGGAATGAGGGAGCGCCGCACGGCATAATCATAAATTCCTGCAGATCGACGGTGTTGTCGGCATGACGGCCGCCGTTTAAAATATTCATCATCGGCACGGGCATACGGCTTGTGTGGCAGCCGCCCAGGTACTGGTACAGCGGTAGATGAAGCGCATTTGCCGCCGCGCGCGCCACAGCAAGTGAGACACCGAGAATGGCGTTTGCCCCGAGGTTTTCTTTCGTTTCGGTTCCGTCTGCCTGGCACAGGATATGTCAATCCGCTCCTGCTCGAGCGCATTCTCGCCGACAACGGCATCGGCCAGCACGGTATTAACCGCTTCTACAGCCTTTCTCACGCCCTGCCCCAGATAGCGCACTTCCTGATCTCTTTTTTCCAGTGCCTCAAATTTTCCTGTCGATGCCCCGGACGGCACCTGGGCACGCCCCATATGGCCTTCCAGCCCGAGAATCCCCTCCCCGACGGCCACTTCCACCTCTACGGTCGGATTTCCGCGCGAATCCAGAATTTCTCTTCCTGTCACGCTTCGAATTGGTAAATATCGAAACATAGTTTTCCCTCCTGTTTTGCTGCAAGTGAACAGTAACCAAGTTTCTTCTCTGCGTTCACAGTATGACCGTGCTATGGGAAAAATATGTTACTCTCTCTGTCGAAACCTCTTTTTTCCAGTCCTTATTCTTTTCAAACATAAAAAAACGCAATATGAAAGCCATCCGATTTTTCCATTTTCGGATGCTTTCATAAGTTAGAACTGTGCATTGGACTGAATCCTTTCTTTTTTTGTTCTTTTGTTCTTTTGTTTCGCTTTGGGGTACTTCGTTACGTTTTCTTGGGTCCATACCTTCGCTTTCTTAGTTTATGGGGTAATTCGTTATGTTCTCGGTGGTCCGTCCTCTCTTTCTGTTTTTTTCTTCCGTTTTCTTTTGTTGACTTTACTATATCAGTTTTTTCACCGTTTGTCAACACCTTATTTTGATTTTTTATCCGTCTTCCATTTTTATTCTGTCTCTTATTGCGTAATTATTTTTATTTTCAGATTATTATAATAAAATATCCCTGCCGAACCCGTTTCAAAACGAATCCGGCAGGGACATTTTCACGATTTCTCTTTATTTCTTAATCAGCAGGGATTTTCCTGTCATTTCTTTTGGCTGCTCCATTCCCATCAGCTCGATCAGTCGGTGCGATGTCTGCCAGGCATCCGCCCTCTCTTAACGTGTAGGATGGGTCTGCATTAACCAGAATGAACGGAACCGGATTGGTGGTATGAGCGGTGTATGGCTCGCCGGTCTCGTAATCTACAAGCTGCTCTGCATTTCCGTGGTCCGCACAGATGAACATCTGGCCGTCAACCTCTTTTAATGCATCAACTGCTTTGCCTACGCACTCATCAACAGCCTCAACTGCCTGGATTGCTGCGCTCTCAACACCGGTATGGCCAACCATATCCGGATTTGCAAAGTTGATGATGATGACATCGTATTTCTGGGAACGGATGGCATCCGTCAGCTTGTCGCATACTTCGTAAGCACTCATCTCCGGTTTCAGGTCATAAGTAGCAACCTTCGGGGATTTTACAAGGATTCTATCCTCACCTTTATTTGGCTCCTCAACGCCGCCATTGAAGAAGAAGGTTACATGTGCATATTTCTCGGTCTCAGCAATACGTGCCTGAGTCATGTTATGTGCTGCCAGATACTCACCGAAGGTGTTGGTGATCTCTTCTTTTTTGAACGCAACGGATTTGTTCGGGATAGTCTCATCGTATTCCGTGAAGCATACGTAGGTCAGATCCAGACGTTTTTCTCTCTCGAATCCGGTGAACTCATCTGCGCAGAATGCTCTTGTCAGCTCTCTTGCACGGTCCGGGCGGAAGTTGAAGAAAATCACAGAATCTTTATCCTGAATCGTTGCAACCGGTTTTCCGTCTTTTTTCAGAACGGTCGGCAGAACGAACTCATCGGTTTTTTCAGCATCATAAGAAGCCTGAACAGCCTCTGCTGCATCGGTTCCTTCTACGCCTTCCCCTTTTGTCAGAGCTTTGTAAGCCAGCTCGACACGATCCCAGCGGTTATCACGGTCCATTGCATAGTAACGGCCGGAGATTACGCCGATTTCGCCGACACCGATCTCATCCATTTTTGCCTGCAGCTGCTCTACATAAGATTTTCCGGATGCCGGAGGAGTGTCACGGCCATCCAGGAAGCAGTGTACATAAACTTTCTCGAGACCTTTGCGTTTTGCCAGCTCCAGAAGTCCGAATACGTGGGTGATGTGGCTGTGAACACCGCCGTCAGAGAGAAGTCCGAACAGGTGCAGTGCGGAATTGTTTGCTTTTGCATTTTCAACAGCCTTTACCAGCTCTTCATTCTCGAAGAAATCACCGTCCTGGATTGCTTTTGTGATTCTGGTCAGCTCCTGGTATACAACACGGCCTGCACCCATGTTCAGATGGCCTACCTCAGAGTTACCCATCTGTCCGTCCGGAAGACCTACAGCAAGTCCGCTGGCCTGTCCTTTTACGTACGGGCACTGGCTCATCAGCTGGTCCATAATCGGAGTTTTCGCTTCGCAGACAGCGTTATGCTCGCATTTGTCATTCAGTCCATATCCGTCAAGAATCATTAATACGGTTGGTTTTTTACTCATTGTGAATTCCCTTCTTTACTTAAATTTTGGGTAACAATCCAGAGCCCCGTCTCGATTCCGCTTACGCTGCATCTCGATGTTGCTTTTCGCCATATGAAACTCCAGAAAAAGCGCTCCTTCATGCAAGCAGGATTCGCGATTTTTCTTCCATTTCGCATGGCTCTGAATTGTTACATTTTGTTAGTATACCCGGATTGTCGAAGAAATCTCCTGGATCATCGACATTCCGCCTAAAATCTGCATGGCATCCTCAAAATGGCGCTCTTTGACCTCGTCCGTAATGACGACGATCTCGGCGTATTTTCCATTGACACGTTTCTGAAGCATCTGTGCAATCGAAACCTTGTTGTTTCCAAAGACAGAAGCTACCGATGCCAGCGTTCCATACCGATTTTCAATCTGCATGCGTACAAAATATTTCGACTTAATTTCGCCGACACGCTTGATCGGGCATTCCCGGTAGCATGTGCAGCCGATTCTGCCGCAGCAGTTCCATAAAATATTGCGCACAACATCGAAAATATCGCCCACAACGGCACTCGCAGTCGGAAGCTCTCCGGCACCTCGTCCGTAAAACATCGTATCCTGTACGGCATCGCCTGTCAGGAATACGGCATTGTAGGAATCATTGACAGTCGCGAGCGGATGATTGCTGTCGATCAGCATCGGATGAACGCGGGCTTCGATTCCTTCCGGGGTATCTTTTGCCACGCCAAGCAGCTTGATCGTGCATCCCATCTCTTTTGCATACTCGATATCAGTCGCCGTGATTTTGGTAATGCCTTCGGTGTAAACATCTTCAAATGTCACTCTGGAGTTGAACGCTGCCGAAGCTAGGATTGCTACCTTGCGGCCGGCATCAAGACCTTCCACATCTGCGGTCGGGTCTGCTTCTGCATAGCCCATGTCCTGCGCCAGACGGAGCGCATCACCAAACTCCATGCCTTCCTGCGACATTTTTGTGAGAATGAAATTTGTGGTACCGTTGAAAATACCCATCAGCTCTGTGATATGATTGGCGGCAAGGCACTGTTTCACCGGACGGATGATCGGAATTCCTCCCGCCACGGATGCCTCGTAGAGAAAATCTTTTCCGTTTCTCTTTGCTGTCGCAAGGATTTTTTTGCCCTCGGATGCCACCAGATCTTTATTTGCCGTTACAACATTCTTTCCAGCATCCAGGCAGGCAAGAATGTAATTCATGGCCGGCTGTTTTCCACCCATAACCTCAACAACAATCTCGATTTCCGGGTCATTGGCAATCTCCTCGAAGCTGGTGGTAATGATGGAGGGATCGTCAACCTTTGCAGCTGCTTTTTCCACATTGCGCACAAGAATTTTTTTCAGCTCTACACGTGCTCCCAGCTTCGGAAGCATTTCCTCCTGCTGGCTTTTCAGCACTTTATACACACCGGTACCGACAGTACCAAGACCCAGCATTCCGATTTTAATTACTCTTTCCTCTGCCATACTCATCTCTCTCTCTTATTTCAGGGATACGATGCATTCAATTTCCACTTTTGCTGCTTTCGGAAGAGCGGCAACTGCTACACAGGAACGAGCCGGTTTGGACTCGCCAAAGAAAGCACCGTATACTTCATTTACCTTGGCAAAATCGTTCATATCGGTCAGGAAAATGGTTGTTTTCATCACTTTCGTGCGGTCAGTTCCTGCTGCTGTCATGATTGCGTCCAGATTCTTTAAAGAGAGGGTTGCCTGCTCTTCTACAGTCTCCGGGATCACGCTGCCATGCTCTACATCAAAGCCAAGCTGTCCGGAAATAAATAAAAGGCCGTTGTCTGCGACTGCCTGTACATAAGGTCCGATTGCTGCCGGTGCTTTTTCTGTATTAATGATTTCTCTTGCCATAATCATATTCTCCTTTATGCTTTCTTTCGCGTCGTCTGATTTGCCGCGTTTTTTCCCTCTATCATGCGGTTTTTCCGACACTTTTGTCGTTCCCATCATATCACATGTGGGAGATGTCCGCAAGTGCGAAAAAGCCGCTCCCGGACACAAGAAAAGTTCAGAATCGTTCATTTCACATATCCAAATTCTATTAATTCATATATGAACGCACTCCGTCTAGGATATCTTTTGTGATATGTCGACATAACAGCAATCACTTGTTTCTTTGATAACTGTTCTGTAAGTTCGTCTGATTTTCTTAAAAAAGCCGGTAAATTCATTTGCCTTTTCCAATCAAATCATCAATCCTATTTCATTTTATCCGTCAATATCCATTTTCCTTTTCGATTAGACCCCTCACGGATAACTTTACCTTCATGCTGCATTTTTGTAAGCATACGCTTAATCGTTGCCGTAGAAACTGCAAGCGCTTTTGCTAATTCTTTCTGAGTCAGTTTCGGATTTTTATAAATCATTTCTGACAATTGAATTTCAAGGTCATCTTTGGGATCATGATTGGGGTCATTGGGATCTCGATCGAGGTCAACAGGCTCATGATTGAGATTATCGGGCTCACGATTGAGATCATTTGACCATGATTGAGGTCATGATCTCGATTTTTGACCTCAATGACCTCATTCTGGCCGCGATAAAGATTGATGCGGAAAGCTACTTCCATATCAATAAATTCCGGTTCACGCAATCCGTATTCCTGCATAGCCTGCATAAGTTTCGGAATACCACTTCCCCATGCTTCCACAAGGTTCATATAGGCAAAAGCATTGGCAAGCGAACGATTTCGGATTTTTGAAAATCTTCCTTCATCAACTCAATCGTTACGCCAGGAAGCAGTCCACCAGGAGATGTGATCTCCAAGCGATCATCATAAATTGCCACCTGAATATTAGAATTCTGAATGTAACTGCAATTCATAACTGCATTAACGATCAACTCACGGATACTATCCGGCGGCAGTTCATAAATATCCTGTCGATATACTCCTTCCAGCCGACATCCCATACGAATATTTCTAAGGACAAACTGCACCGCTTCCTCTACTTGCTTCCAAAGCGGTCCTTCATAATTACGTCGATCCAAAAAGACAGCTCGCGTCGTTCCCTTAAACACAGCGCACTGTATCATGGAACGGAGTCCACCTTGTCCCGTTAAATAAATATACGCATTTGTCGGATAGATTTTTTCATTCTCATCTTTTTTCAAAATTCCCCAACTGAGCAAAACATTTTTCGTTACATCTTTAACTGCTGATCGCTGAAGATTGGATTTGCAGTTGGCAATAGCAACTTCCTTCATTTGTTCACAGAGACTTTTAATATCTTCATCGGTCACTTCTATATCTCTGCGGATTATTGAATCAAAAGAGCGGGCATCGCATTCATAATATAATTCTCTTGACATATCACGGTCAGCAGGGCGTGTTGTTCCAGAAACTCGAATATATACGCCATTCTCCAGCCCCTCTGCCTTAATATAATATGGTTTCCGACGTCCCGTCCTGATTTCTGCAACAATTACAGGTTTATCATTTATATTTTGCAAATAAACATCCGGGATAATTGTAGGTTCACAACTGTCAGAAATAGCATTCGTAATCGCATCAATCTCCCGAAAAACTTTATCCTCCGGAATGCCAACAACTTCTCTTGTTTTATCGTCAATACCAAATATAATCCTCCCACCTTTTCCGTTAGCGAAAGCAACAACCGTTTTCATATATTTCATGCTCTTGTCTGGACGTTGTACTTTGAATTCAACGTTCTTGGATTCTCCAGCAAGGATTTCTTCTATTGTCATCCGATCACCTCCATGATTAAGTTTTGTCCATGATGACTCTATTATTTTGCTTTTTGCTTCCAATGTGGTTCCATTCATTTATGACTATTTTCCGTATGGTGCTTCAGATTCTGCCGCCATCAACACTGTTTCCTGATCGCTCAGATCGTATGTCACGGCTTTATGCTCTGGCTCATTAAAGGAAGACGAACCACCGATACCGAAATATTTTTCAAAAAAACGTTTTCAGTTTTTCAATGACTCTCTGTTTTTTCTTGGCTCTTCCGCCACCACCAAAACGAGAAATTGGCGGCATGATTTTATCTATATCCGTTCCCGCTGTTTTGATCTCTCCGTCCCGAAACGCATTCTCTATGAACTTCGTGTGTCTTTCGGCTTCAATTTTTCTTCCGTAATAATTACATTAAGATCATAATCGCGCTGTTCCACAACAAATTCATGCCACTCATCCATAACATCGTCCACATCATTGATTCCTGCAATAAAGGTTTCAATAAGCTGTTTCTTGCTGCGCAGCTCCGGGCTGGCATCAATCGCTTTATTGATGGTTATCAGCACTTCCTTATCTTCACAGTGGGTATCATGATACTTCTTTACAAGCATCAGAATATAATCAATGTTGATTTCTACCTGCCGGATCAATTCAATTTCAAACACCACATCATCTGTAATATCCGTACTTTCCCGGCGTTCCGTTTCCACTCGTCACGCAAATCCTGATAACGTCCAATGTAGTCTTGCAAATTGCGCTCAGAAATCAGCTCATTCCCCTTAAATTCGTCAAAGGAAAGCAGAAGGTTTCTCATACGAAGAATAGCACCAAACAAAGCAATAAAATCCTTCTGGTTCTGCTCTCCGACAATCTGCGGTTCTGACAGCGGAAACTTATGATTCAATTCCTCCATCAGATCCACATACCCTGGCATTGGCTTACCATCTACGGATTCATATCCGTAATAGTAATCCTTAAAGCTCTGCAGCAAAACAATGCCCCCGGCATTCTTATCCCCAAACAAGGAAATGGCACTATCTACTCGCTTCTGCAGATTTCTGAAACATACAATATTTCCAAAGGTCTTGATAGAATTCAGAATACGGTTTGTACGGAAAAACGCCTGTATCAGTCCGTGCATTTTCAGATTTTTATCTACCACAGCGTATTCATAGTCGTCGCATCAAAACCGGTAAGAAACATATTGACTACGATCAGAATGTCCAATTCCTTATTCTTCATGCGAAGCGACACATCTTTATAATAATTCTGGAATTTATCACTTGAGGTATCGTAGTTCGTATGGAACATTTTGTTATAATCCTTGATTACTTCTTCCAGAAACTCTCTGGACGGCTGGTCGACAGATATAAAACAAGCATATCACGAAAACGTGAATTTTTCAATCCGCGCAAAAATCACTCCGCTTCAAAACACAGAAACGAAGTGATTTCTTTTTGCACAAACTGGCACTCTCTATAGCTAAATCAAGGGTTATATGTTGCATAAAAAACAGCAAAACGCCACCAAACACCTCACCTTCAGCATTTCTGCCGAATTCACCGTGTTTGGTGACGTTTTAGCCCGTTTTATTGATTGATTTCGTACAAAATCAATTATTTATTGTAGTTTACGATAGCTCCGAAATCTGGTTTCAGGGATGCTCCGCCTACCAGACCGCCGTCGATGTTCTCCTGTGCGAACAGTTCCGGTGCGGTTTTTGCGTTTACAGAGCCGCCATACTGGATACGGATAGCTGCTGCTGTTGCATCATCATAGATTTCAGCGATGCACTCGCGGATGCCTTTGCAAACTTCCTCAGCCTGCTCTGTTGTAGCAGTTTTGCCGGTTCCGATTGCCCAGATTGGCTCGTAAGCGATAACGGCTGTTTTTGCCTGATCTGCTGTTACATTCAGGAATCCAACCTTTACCTGCTGACGGATGAAATCCATCGTTACACCCTGCTCTCTCTGCTCCAGAGTTTCTCCGCAGCACATGATCGGGGTGATGCCGTGCTCGAAAGCTTTCAGCATTTTTTTGTTTACGGTCTCGCTGGTCTCTGCGAAGTATTCTCTTCTCTCAGAGTGGCCAAGTACAACGTATTTCACGCCAGCGTCTGTCAGCATAGCCGGGGAGATTTCGCCTGTGAAAGCACCTTTCTCCTCAAAATACATATTTTCAGCACCAATCTGGATGTTGGAGCCTTTTGCAGCCTCTACAACCGGGATGATATCGATGGCCGGTACGCAGAAAACAACGTCAACGTCGTCATTTGCCACCAGTGGTTTTAATGTATTAACTAACTCTACTGCCTCGCTCGGAGTCATGTTCATTTTCCAGTTTCCGGCGATAATTTTCTTTCTTGCCATGATCGTTTGATCTCCTTAGTTTTACTTATTGAAACGGTTCAGAGCCGGTTCAGAGCCACCTCTCGATTCCGCTTGCGCTCTGAATCGTTGTTTTATTTGTCGTTTGCTGCTGCAACGCCCGGCAGTTCTTTTCCTTCCAGGAATTCCAGGGAAGCGCCGCCGCCAGTGGAGATATGAGTCATCTTATCGCCATATCCAAGCTGATTTACAGCTGCTGCGGAATCTCCGCCGCCGATGATCGTAACTGCATCTGTTTCAGCCAGTGCTGCTGCAACTGCTTTGGTTCCTGCTGCAAAATTCGGCATCTCGAAGCATCCCATCGGTCCGTTCCATACAACGGTTTTAGCAGTTTTAACAGCATCAGCGAACAGTTTTGCAGTTTCCGGTCCGATATCCAGACCTTCCCAGCCATCCGGAATCTGTCCGGCCGGAACAACCTGTGTATTTGCGTCGTTTGAGAATGCATCTGCAACAACGTTGTCTACCGGAAGAAGCAGTTTCACGCCTTTTGCTGCTGCTTTTTCTTTCATTTTGTTTGCATAATCCAGATAATCCATCTCAAGCAGAGAATCACCAACGGTGCCGCCTGCTGCTTTTGCGAAGGTATAAGCCATACCACCGCCGATGATCAGGACATCAACTTTATCGATCAGGTTGTCGATAACAGAAATCTTGCTGGATACTTTGGATCCACCAAGGATGGCAACAAACGGACGCTCCGGATTGTTGACAGCATTTCCAAGGAATGCGATCTCTTTCTCCATCAGGTAACCAACAACAGCAGTGTCAACATATTTGGTAACACCAACATTGGAGCAATGAGCACGGTGTGCGGTTCCGAATGCATCGTTTACGAATACGTCGCACAGGGAAGCCAGTTCTTTGCTGAACTCCTCACCGTTTTTGGTCTCTTCCGCACGATAACGGGTGTTCTCCAGAAGGATTACATCTCCGTCTTTCATAGCCTCAACAGCTGCTTTTGCGTTCGGTCCTACAACCTCAGGATCTGCTGCAAATTTAACTTCCTGTCCGAGAAGCTCGGAAAGGCGAACTGCAACCGGTGCAAGAGAAAGCTCTGGTTTTGGTTCTCCTTTCGGTTTTCCAAGATGAGAGCAGAGAATTACTTTTCCGCCGTCAGCGATCAGTTTTTTGATCGTCGGAAGAGCAGCTACCAGACGGTTCTCATCTGTGATTTTTCCATCGATCAGCGGAACGTTGAAGTCGCATCTTACAAGGACTCTTTTTCCTTTTACGTTGATATCATCTACGGTTTTTTTGTTTAACATGGGCGTTTCCTCCATATATCCAACTGCATCTGCCGCGCCGTTTCTTTGTTTTTGCGGCATCGCGGTCCTTATTTAAAAATGCAGTTTATAATTTTTGCACACGGAAAAGGGCTGTTTTTATGCCGTATTTTTCCGTCGCATTCGCAAAAAGGGCCCGGTCCTTAACAGACCGGACCTTTGGGCTCTGAAATTTTGCCGTTCAGTTTGTTAAATTATGCTAACTCGCTGAAGTATTTGATGGTACGAACCATCTGGCTTGTGTAGGAGTTCTCGTTATCATACCAAGAAACAACCTGTACCTCTGTTGTTCCGTTGTCCAGCGGAAGAACCATAGTCTGAGTTGCATCGAACAGAGAACCATATCTCATACCAACGATGTCGCTGGATACGATTTCATCTGTGTTGTATCCGAAGGACTCGGTTGCAGATGCTTTCATTTTTGCGTTGATCTCGTCAACAGTTACAGTTCCTTCTACAACTGCTGTAAGGATTGTGGTAGAACCGGTTGGGGTTGGAACACGCTGTGCAGAACCGATCAGTTTGCCGTTCAGTTCCGGAATAACAAGGCCGATTGCTTTGCAGCACCGGTGCTGTTTGGAACGATGTTAACTGCAGCTGCACGGGATCTTCTCAGATCGCCTTTTCTCTGCGGTCCGTCCAGAGTCATCTGATCGCCAGTGTAAGCATGGATAGTAACCATGATACCGGATTTGATCGGAGCCAGTTCGTTCAGAGCTTTTGCCATAGGTGCAAGGCAGTTTGTGGTGCAGGATGCAGCGGAGATGATGTTATCGTCTGCTGTCAGGGTCTCATGGTTTACATTGTAAACGATGGTCGGAAGGTCGTTACCAGCCGGAGCGGAGATAACTACTTTACGAGCGCCTGCATTGATGTGTGCCTGAGCTTTTGCTTTGGAGGTGTAGAATCCGGAGCACTCCAGAACTACGTCTACGCCAAGCTCTCCCCATGGGCAGTTGTTAGCATCCGGGAAAGCATAGATTTTGATGTTTTTGCCATCTACTGTGATGGAATCTTCATCGGATGTTACGGTATCAGCCAGAGCATATTTTCCCTGAGAAGAGTCATATTTTAACAGATGAGCTAACATCTTCGGGGATGTTAAGTCGTTGATTGCTACTACTTCATAACCTTCTGCTCCAAACATCTGTCTGAATGCAAGACGTCCGATACGGCCAAAACCATTGATTGCTACTTTTACTGCCATGATTTTCAATTCCTCCTAAAAAGTGAATTTTAATTTTGAGTCTCTGTACTTTGTTAAAGAAACATCAACCTTATCTGTATAATACCTAATTTCGTCGGAAAATTCAAGTTCTATTTTCAAGAAAATACGAAATTATTTCTAAAATTTGTGAAGAAGCCGGATGCCAATCCGTATTTCTGCAAAATTTCGAAAGATCCGTCTATTACAGAAAGAGCCGGAATCCAGCCTTTCCGGGGCTTTTTCCGGCTTTTCCTGCGTGTTTTCTATTGGATCGGCAGATATTCCGGCTTTTTCTCTTTAAACCGCACGTAGTACCGGAATCCGGCTTCCTGCGCGATAGCTGCCGCGTCCGCGAAATGAAACGCTATATGTTCCGGTTTGTGGGCATCGGCACCGAAGGTGATCTTTTCGCCGCCCAGTTCCCGGTATCTTCTGATGACATCCGGCGTCGGATTCGGCACGCCAAGGCCTGCCTTGTAGCCGCCGGTGTTGATTTCCAGCGCGATATCGTACTGAATCAGCTCTTTTAAAATGGTATCGATCTCGTCCGCAAATGCGCGGTAGCTGTAATCTTTTCCCTTTTCTTCTGCAGTAGCGTACCACATAATCCAGATGACCAAGCGTCTGGAAATTGTGGAAGAACCGGATATTTTCTGCTGTAGCCCGAAAATACGCCCGGTACAGCTCTTCTGCTGTCCAGTCCGGGAAAGCATCCTCATAATAGGGGTCTTTTCCGTCAATGACATGCATGGAGCCGATCACATAGTCGAACGGCCACGCATTTACATACTCTTCCATCCGTTCTTTTAAGTGGAGCTGCAGTCCCAGTTCCACGCCGAATCGGATATCGATTCTGCCGCGATATTTTTCCTGCAGTTCCCGGATTTTTGCCGCATATGCCGGTGTATCGAGCTGGAACTCGCCGGTACTGTAATCCATATCGTAGTGATCCGTCAGGCAGATTGCCGGAAGTCCCAGCTCGACTGCCCGTTTTACCATCTCTTCTGTTGGTGCTTCGCTGTCACTTGAAAAGAAACTGTGCATATGACAGTCCGCTATTTTCATCTTTCGGCCTCCGTAATCGTTCCGCCTCCGCCGACACAGCCGTCCACGTAGAAGACAACAGCCTGTCCCGGTGTCGGAGCACGCACGCCGTCCGGGAAGGTACAGGTAATCTCATCTTCCCCGGTCCGTTTGATCACGCACGGGGAGCCTTTGTGCCCGTACCGGATTTTTGCGGTGCAGGAGAGCTCTTCTCCAAGTTCCAGCGGCGGAATTGCCATATAGTTTACTTTGTTTGCTTTTACTACTTTTGCGAAAACCTCTTCATTTTCGCCGACCACAACCTCGTTCGTCTCCGGACGGATTTCCAGTACGAACACGCGGTGTCCCATCGGAAGGCCGAGTCCGCGGCGCTGTCCTACGGTGTAATGGGTAATCCCCTCATGGGTACCGAGGATTTCACCCTTTGTATTCACGAAATTGCCTTTCGGTGCCACGATTCCTGTCTCGTTCTGGATAAAGGAAGCGTAATCCTGATCCGGCACGAAGCAGATTTCCTGGGAATCCTTCTTTTTTGCTACCGGAAGACCGATTTTTGCTGCAATCTCACGAATCTGATCTTTTGTGTAGTCTCCGACCGGCATCAGCGTATGCGAAAGCTGCTCCTGGGTCAGATTATACAGTGCATACGTCTGGTCTTTTGCCGCTGTTACCGAATTTGCAATCGCATACCGTCCATTGGCAAGCTGTTCGATTCTTGCATAATGTCCGGTCGCAATGTAGTCCGCTCCAATGGAAAGACTGCGCTGAAGCAACGCTTCCCATTTCACATAGCGGTTGCAGGCGATACACGGGTTCGGTGTTCTGCCGCAGAGATATTCGTTCGTGAAATAGTCCATGACGTTCTCACGGAACTCTTTTTTGAAGTTCATGACATAATACGGAATGTCCAGCACCTGTGCCACGCGCCTTGCATCATCAACAGCAGAGAGGCCGCAACAGCCCCCGTTTTCCTCCTGGACTGTCTCGGCCTCATCCTGCCAGATCTGCATGGTCACCCCGATGACATCGTATCCTGCTTTTTTCAGGAGATACGCTGCCACCGAGGAATCTACGCCGCCGGACATTCCAACGACTACTTTCTTTTTTCCCATACTTAGTATTCTTCCTCTTCCTCGCCCTCGCTGATATCAGACTTCGGTTTTGCAAGACCTTCGATCTTGATGTGGTGTTTCTCTGCGTAATCCCAGAGTGCAGCGTGAATTGCTTCTTCTGCAAGCAGAGAACAGTGAACTTTGACCGGCGGAAGTCCGTCGAGTGCTTCCATAACAGCTTTGTTGGTTACTTCCAGAGCTTCCTGGATGGTTTTTCCTTTTACCAGCTCGGTTGCCATACTGCTGGTTGCAACTGCGGCGCCGCAGCCGAAGGTTTTGAATTTGCAGTCCTGAATGATGCCGTTATCGTCGATGTCAAGATACATTCTCATGATATCGCCGCATTTTGCATTTCCAACGGTACCTACACCGCTTGCGTTCTCAATTTCTCCTACATTTCTCGGATGCTGGAAATGATCCATTACTTTTTCACTGTACATTGTTATTCTTCCTCCTGAACTATTTCAAAGCAGTCCTCCTCCGGCACAGCTTTTACCTGAATTTTTCTGTACCGGCTTTCTGGATGGACTGTCTTATTTTTTTAAACTTATTTACCCTGCTGTTTTTTGATGTAATCCTCATACAGCGGGGACATGCTGCGCAGACGGTCTACGATCGCTTTAATCTGCTCTACAACGAAATCAACGTCCTCTTTTGTGATCTCCTCACTTAAAGTCAGACGTAAGGAACCGTGTGCTTTCTCGTGCGGCAGTCCGATGGCCAGCAGTACATGGGACGGATCCAGGGATCCGGAAGTACATGCAGAACCGCTGGATGCGCAGATACCTTTCATATCCAGCATGATCAGAAGGGACTCTCCCTCGATGAATTCAAAGCTGATGTTGCAGTTGTTCGGCAGACGTTTTACCGGATCGCCGTTCAGACGGCAGTTCGGAATCTCGGTTAAAATACGGTTGATCAGATAATCACGTACTTCGATTTCTTTTGCGGTACGCTCCGCCATAGTTCTTGCCGCACGCTCTGCCGCAACTCCATATCCTACGATGCCCGGTACATTTTCTGTTCCGGCACGGCGTTTTCTTTCCTGCGCACCGCCGTGTACGAAGGAGCGGATTTCACACCCTTTCGGATGTAAAGGAAGCCGATTCCTTTCGGTCCGTTAATCTTATGACCGCTGGAACTGAGCATATCAATATTGCACTCATCCACATTGATCGGGATCTGGCCAAATGCCTGTACGGCATCTGTGTGGAATAAAATATTGTGTTCTTTTGCAATTCTTCCGATTTCCTTGATCGCTGAATCGTTCCGATTTCGTTGTTTGCCGCCATAACGGAAATCAGAATGGTCTCAGGTGTGATGGCTGCTTCGAGTTCATCCAGATTGACAACGCCGTTCTCATCGACGCCGATATAGGTGATTTTCGCACCGCGCTCTTTTTCCAGATACTCACAGGTATGAAGAATCGCATGATGCTCGATTTTTGTGGTAATGATGTGGTTTCCTTTATTTTTATATGCTTCAAAGGTAGCTTTTAACGCCCAGTTATCGGACTCGCTGCCGCCGGCTGTAAAATAAATTTCCTCCGGTTTTGCGCCGAGCACGTTTGCGATCTGCTCTCTTCCTTTGGTGATGGCTTCTTTGCTTTTTCCTGCAATTGCATAAATACTGGATGGATTTCCGTAGTATTCGCTGAAATAAGGAAGCATAGCCTCGACAACTTCCGGGGCTGTTTTTGTTGTTGCCGCATTGTCCAGATAAATCATTGTTGTTCACTCCTTGTCATTTCTATCGCTGTTTCTGTTTTTCTCTAATTGCCGGCTCTGCTGAACCAGCTCTCCGAGGCTGATGGAATCCACAGCGTTCGTAATTCCCTCATTGATCCTCTGCCACACAAAACGCGTGACGCAGAAATCGGCCGCATCGCAGCCGCCCAGGCCTTCATTGACCGAGCACGTGACTGCCTCGAGTCCGCCCTCCAGCACACGGAGAACATCTCCTACCGAAATGGAATCTGCCGGTTTTGCAAGTACATATCCACCGCCTGCTCCCCGCACACTCTCAATGAATCCGGCTTTTCGAAGCGGACGCACCAGCTGCTCCAGATAGCTCTCTGAGATATTCTGGCGTTCTGAAATGCTGGCAATGGACACTGCACCCTCTTCTTCGTGACTCGCCAGATCGATCATGGCACGCAGACCATATCTTCCTTTGGTCGATAATTTCATTCCTGGTTCTCCTTTTTCCTGTGCTGTCGTTTTCCAATTCCGACAGTTTTAATCGGATTTATTTCTCACTCAGAATAGCACCTATCACGGGGTTCTGTCAAGGAGTTTTTTCGCATATTTTAGACTATCTGCGCAATGCCGTGAAAGGAGTCTATCCCATGCTGAAAATCACAAGAAAGAACACGCTTCTTCTTGGCACACTGATCCTGACCGCGTCCGGGATCATCTGCAGAATTCTTGGATTTCTCTATAGAATATTCCTGTCGCGCCGGATCGGTGCGGAAGCCTTTGGTATCTACCAGCTCGCCACACCACTCTACGCACTGATGCTCTCCCTTGGCGCAGGCGGCATGCAGACGGTGCTCTCGCGCTTTGTCGCATCGTACCTTGCCAAAAAGGATTCCAGACGGGCAAAGATCTGTCTGGCGGCCGGATGCTGCCTTGTAGTGATACTTTCCTTCTCCGCCTCCATCTTTCTCTTTTTCAGCGCGGATTTTATCGGAACACGGCTTCTTTTTGAGCCGCGGACGATTCTGCTCCTCCGGATTTTATCACTCGGCATTCTCCCCTCCGGGATCCACAACTGTCTCTCGGCATGGTATCTTGGCCAGAATCAGACGGCACTGCCTTCTTTTTGCCAGCTTTTGGAACAGTTCGTGCGCATGGGCGCTTCCTACCTTGCCTGGCTTTTCTGTCTTTCCACAAGCCTCCCCTCTGCCGCTGTCGCTGCATTCGGTACTGCCGCCGGCGAACTCTTTTCGTGTCTCTTTCTGATGGCCTGCCTGTCCGTCTCGCACAGCAGGTCCCCTCAGAAACACCGCCCGATTTCTGTTTTTTTCAAAGAAAAGACCCTCTGGTACGATACCTTCCGAGAGCTTGCCGTTTTGAATCTTCCGCTTACGCTGAACCGTATTCTTCTGAATGTCCTCCACAGCATTGAAAGTGCTCTGCTCCCCGGCTGTCTGGTCACCTTCGGTCTTTCCCGGAAAGCAGCGCTCTCGCAGTATGGCATTCTCACCGGTATGGCACTTCCTATGATCTTTTTTCCATCTGCCATCACCCACGCGGTGTCCGTCATGCTTCTGCCCGGCGTAGCAAAACAGCAGGCCGACGGTACGCCGGAGCAAATATCAGACACGATCCGTTATACAATTTCTTTCTGTGTGCTGCTTGGCACTTCCGCTGTTTTTGCCTTTTTCTTTTTCGGTCCGTGGCTTGGACGTTTCCTTTTTCAAAACGAAGAAGTCGGCGTTTTTCTGCGTATCCTTTCATTTTTAAGTCCTTTTCTCTATCTGGAAACGACACTTGGAAGCATTTTAAACGGCCTTGGAAAAACTTCTCTCGTTTTTTTCCAGAACCTTGCCGGAGATGTAATTCGTATTCTTGCAATTCTTTTTCTCGTCCCGGTTTTCGGCATCCGTGGCTATCTCTATGGTATTCTTGCAAGTGAACTTACCATTATGACAATGGCACTTTTGTTCCTGCATCGGGAATCTGCAAACGGATTTGCTGTTCATTGATACCTTTTTTCTATCTTTTTTAAGAGAAACAGAATTTTCGCCGAAAAAACATCGACAATCTTCGCGTTATGTATTATAATTTATAGATAGTTTGCGACGGAGCGCACCTGCAGAACCTGCTGCCGGCAGCTTCTTTCGTATGCAAAGCAGTAACATGCCTTTTCTGTCCGCAAACGAAAAAGAAGTGCATCTAAGATAAAGGAGAAACAAAATGAGCCTTGAATTTGTAAGAAAACTTCCCACCCCAACAGAGATCCGGGAGCAGTACCCTTTAAGTGCCCGCGCAACCGAAATCAAAAAACAGCGCGACGCAGAAATCGCAAAAGTTTTTACCGGGGATTCCGATAAATTTCTTGTTATCGTAGGACCTTGCTCCGCAGATAACGAAGACGCCGTTCTGGAATACAACCACCGTCTGGCAAAAGTAGCTGACAAAGTATCCGACAAGCTGATTATCATCCCGCGTGTGTACACCAACAAACCGCGTACCACCGGCGAAGGCTATAAAGGCATCGTTCATCAGCCGGATCCGGAAGGAAAACCGGACCTGCTGCACGGACTGATTGCCATGCGTAAAATGCATATGCGCGTGGTCGAGGAGACCGATCTGACTTCTGCAGACGAGATGCTGTATCCATCCAACTGGAGCTATCTGTCCGATATTCTCTCCTACGTTGCTGTCGGCGCACGTTCCGTAGAAAATCAGGAGCACCGCCTGACCGTTTCCGGCATCGACATTCCGGCCGGCATGAAAAACCCGACCAGCGGTGACCTTTCCGTTATGATTAACTCCGTCATCGCCGCACAGGGCTCCCACTCCTTTATTTACCGTACCTGGGAAGTAAAGACAAGCGGAAACCCGCTGGCACACACCATTCTCCGCGGTGCGACCAACAAACACGGAAATTCCGTACCGAACTATCACTACGAAGATATCCAGCTTCTGCTGGAGAAATACAACGAAACACATCTCGTAAACCCGGCTACCATCATCGATGCCAACCATTCCAACTCAGGAAAGAAATACGAGCAGCAGATCCGTATCGTCAAAGACGTTCTGCACACCAGACGATGCAATAAAGACATCGAAGGTCTCGTAAAAGGTGTCATGATCGAGAGCTATCTCGAGTCAGGCAACCAGAAAATCGGATGTGGAACCCATGTCTATGGAAAATCCATCACCGATCCATGCCTTGGATGGGATCAGACAGAGCGCCTGATTTATGATATCGCTGAGGAGTGCTAACTTGCACCGCATGATAGAAAAACCTCCGCTGCAGATTTTTACCGGTCTGCAGCGGAGGTTTTTGCTTATCTCTGATATTTTTTAAGGATATTTGCAACCCACTTCTTTAATTTCGTTAAATCAATACGGTCGCAATGCTGTTGCCCCAGAAGGTCAGACGGGTCGTGGTTCCGTTCATACGGAGATTGACCAGTTTATCCTCTTCTGACGTATTCATCACAACAAGGACAATCGTTCCATCCGGGTTCTTTGCCGCAGTGATTTCCAGATCCGGTGAATAAACGGAGCTTGCAATGCGGACAGCACCTGGTTTGATGTATTTTGAGAAATGTGCAATCGCGTGGAACATTGGTTTCACCTCAATGGTATCCGTTGTTCCGTCGCAGATGATCGGTGCACCGCAGAAATTGTCTACGTGGTTCGGTCCGCCGATTTCATCCAGCACAAGGTTCCAGTCGATCCAGTAGTTCATACCGTGGTTCAGATCCCCAATGATATCGTGTGCGTACTGTTTGGCATGGCGCAGGGAGTTTCCGGCTGCCGCGCCATAGCGTGCCAGTTCCACACAGCCCTCGCTGTGCATCAGCATCAGATCCGGGTAATCTTCTTTTACCATGGAAAGGGTGTCAAAATGATCGCCGGAATACCAGTGATATGCAACACCGGCAATCATGTCTTTTGTCGTCTCATCTACGATATCTCGCGTTCTCTCGTACGTTCTCTCTTTGTTATGATCCCAGATATACAGTTTTACATACTCCAGGCCTTTTTTCTTTTAAGGTTGGATACAGATAGTCACGAAGGAATTCTTTTTCCTCTGCCGCTGTATACTCGCAGGAATCCCAGGTCTGAACGGCCAGCGGCTCGTTCTGTACGGTCATCCAGGAAATCGGCATGCCAAGTTTTTCGTACTCGGTGATGTACTTTGCAATATAATTTGCGTAATCCTGGTAGCACTCTTTTTTCAGGTGTCCGCCGCCGTTTCTTACGCCTGTCTCTTTCATGAAGGCCGGCGGGCTCCACGGAGAAAGCAGAAGCGAAACTGATTTTCCAAGTGTTTTGGATACTGCTTTTACAAGCGGCTGTACGTATTTTGCATCCCGTTCCAGATTGAAGTCTTTGAATTCCGGATCGTCCGGATTTTCAACTGCGCAGTAGTTGCCAACGGAGAAATCGCAGCTGTCCATGTGAATACGGCCGATCGTATAGCCAATGCCGTCTTTTCCATAGTAAGCGTCTACTACTTTCTTCTGATTTTCTTTGCTCATGCGGGACAGCGCATAGCCTGCAGATTCCGTCAGTGCTGCTCCAAATCCTTCAATTTTTCTGATACGTTTTGTCCGGGTACAGGTTAATGACCTGCATTTCCTGATTTTTCGCGTCCGGAATCAGTGCTGTCTCATAGTCTCTTGTTTTGATGCCATCTTCCCCAAAGATGGTTGCATGTAATGTTACTTTTGCCATACAATTACCTCTCCTTTTCTCTGCTTTTGCAGATAGATTTATTGCTCCGGCGCCTTTTCCAGGCAATCCGGGTAATAACTAAGTCTTGCGGTTCCATACTCCGCGTAAAGCATGCCTTTGCGCGGCGCTTCTCTTCCCGTCACTTCACCGGACAGGATCTGTTCCGCTGTTCTGATACAGTCATCCAGAATCGTCTCCGGCTGACTGAAAAAGCACGGTTCCCCGCCAAAGCCAATATGACCGCTGTAGGAGCGTTCATAACGGTTTTCATACGTTTTCAGATGATATAAGCCTCCAGTGTCTTTCTCACACTGCATCCGAGCACAAGAAGGTTCTGGTTGCAGGCGTCTCCCGAAAACAGAATCTTTGTAATTTCGTCCAGAAAACAGATGCCGCCCGGTGTATGGCCGGCAACCGCAATACATTCCACACGACGGTTTCCAAGTTCAAAGCAGTCACCCTCGTGCAAAGCATGAAACTTTGGTAATCTTTCAAACGGCTGAATTTTTTTCGGATCATAGGAAAACGCTTCGTAGCCGCCTGCTCTTCCAAGCTCTTCTGCAAAATTACGCCGCACCTCCACATCTACATTCCGCACCATTCAAAATCGTCTTCCTGAAGATAGACATCCGAAAATGCACCAATCCCTCCAATATGATCGTGATGCCCATGTGTCAGGACAACATCATATGGTTTATCTGTCAGACTTGCTGCAATACTTTTTAAATCAGAAAGTCCGCACGCGGTGTCAATCAGAAGCGCCCGTTCCTCTCCAATCAGGAAATAGCACGCAGACAGGCCAAACTCGTTAATTGCATACGTATTTTTTGCTATTTCAATGACCATTGGTTCTTTTATCATGTTTTGTTTCCTTTCCTTTCGGATCGCTGTTTCCTTTTACTATTGTTTGTCCGAAATTTTCTGGTAACGTCATTATATAAAATTCCATATTGCATTGGTAGGCTACAAAACTACGTTTTCTAGTAATATCCTACGTTTTTCCGTTATTTTGTATAGTTTTCAAATCGTTTCCCTTTATTTTTGCAACATTTTATAGAATTTTATCTGTCCTTTTGCTTTCGCCGTCACCGGCAGAGCTGCCGCCGGCAGTTTCTTTCGGATGTATGGCACCACAAAAGACCCGACAGGATTTCTCCCGCCGGGTCTTTTGCTATTTTTATTTTATGGAAGTCTTATTTCAGGCTTGCAATATAATCGTCAAGCTGTTTCTGAGCTGCCTCTTTCATAGTCTCGATACCAGCTGCTTCCATCTGGGACTGATAATCGGCTAAACCAGACTCAGCTTCGGTATATCCGAGCTCCAGTGGCCACCAGTACTGCTGCTGTACGTTGTTGCATGCAGCAAGCTGGGTCTCAAAGGAAGAAGTATCCAGTACGAAACCTGCAAATTTCTCATTTCCCTGTCCGGAAACAATTTTGGACTCGAAATCATCTACATTTGTCTGATAATCATCCGGAGTTCCCTGCTGCTGACGGTTCAGAGCGTCACTTCTTGCAGACCACATTGCGTTGGTGCCATATTTGTCAGTATCCAGGATCTTGAACTGTCCCTGATCGTTCAGCTCATAGGAAGTTCCCTCGATACCATAATAGAATGCATCATATACTTCCTGATCGTTGGTGATCAGATCCCACAGAGCCATTGCTCTTTCCGGATGTTTGGATGTGTTGGAGATAACCATGCAGTCCTGAGTATATGGAAGATGAGCAACATCTTTTACCATATTAGCGTAATGGATATCATTTTCCGGATGAAGAATTGCCTGTCCTACGTAAGTATCAATGTTGTGGATCTTCAGAGCAGCTTTGCCGTTCTGGAATTTGGTGCTGTCGGTATCAGACAGAGCAGATTTGGAATAGAAGCCTTTCTCATTCCATCTTGCCATCATTTCCAGGAACTCAGGAGTTTTCTCCAGCTCATAGGAAGTCATAACGGTTGGATTCTCTGCTGTCGGATCATACCACAGATAACGGATACCATTGAAGGTAGCCAGTCCCTGATTTTCCATGTACATGAAGAAGATTTCCGGTGCGGTAGAGTAAAGATCAATACACTCCATCTCCGGATGAGTCTCTTTAACAAGATCGCAGTACTCTTCAATATCTTCAAAAGTTTCCATCTTTCCGTCCCAGTCGGTTCCCTCTACCAGGTCGCCACGCCACATTGGACCGTATGCATTGTAGGTAGACAGAAGAGATGGTACGCAGTAGTAGCTTCCGTTTACAGTAGCCTGCTGTTTTGCTTCCTCAGACTGTGCTGCAAAGTTCTTCGGAGCGTAGGTTGGCCAGAGCTCATCCAGGCTCTTGAATGCACCTTTCTGTGCCAGAGATGCAAAGTTCAGCCATGTTGCGCTGTATGCCATATCGAATTCCTCTCCTGAAGAGAACAGCAGCGGATATTTGTTTGCATACTCTGCCCAGCCGATCCAGTTGATCTTTAAGGAGCAGTTCAGTTTCTCTTTTAACAGTTTGTTCAGGTTCTCATCGATCTCATCCTGTCCGGATGGACGGTCACTGATGACATACATCGAAAGTTCTACAAACTCAGATGTATCGAGTTCTCCATCTGCGGATGCGGTAGAACCGCTGTTTGTGGTTCCGCTGTTAGAAGATCCGCTGGAGCTGCTGTTACCGCAGCCTGCAAGCAGTCCGCCTGTCATGCGATTGCCATGGAAACAGCAAGTGCTTTTCTTAAATTTTTGTTCTGCATATTTCTTTTTCCTCCTTTTTTGTGTTGCCTTTATAAAATCAGTCCATCAACCTTTGACAGAACCGATTGTAACACCTTTAACAAAATATTTCTGTACAAATGGATATACCAGAATGATCGGACCGGTTGCTACGACTGCCATCGCCAGTTTCAGGGAGTTGGACGGCATATCCTGCAACGGAATGTTTGCGGAGCTTGCCATCTGGGACATCGCCTGTGTTTTCTGCATCAGGGCGTACAGCATGTACTGCAGCGGGTATTTTGTTTCTGAGTTCATGTACAGCATTGCGTTGTACCAGTCGTTCCAGTAGCCAAGGGCAAGGAACAGACCGATGGTTGCCATTCCGGATTTCAGAAGCGGCAGGATGATACTGAAGAATGTTTTAAACTCACCGGCGCGTCGATCTTTGCAGATTCAATCAGTGCAGTCGGGATTGCAGATACGAAAGTTCTCATAATCAGCAGATAGAAGACATTGAATACACCTGGTAAAATCAGGGCCAGATAGCTGTCTTTTAAGTGCAGGTACTGAATGTAGAAAATGTAAGAGCAAACCATACCGCCGTTGAACAGGGTTGTAAAGTAGAAGAAGAAAGACAGAGCGTTTCTGTACTTGAAATCTTTACGGCTGATAACATAAGCGGTCATTGTGGTAAGCAGAAGGCCGATTGCTGTTCCGACTAAGGTGATGAAAATAGATACGCCATAAGCACGGACAACGGTCATCGGGCTCTTAAAAATCAGTGAGTAAGCAGCGGTGGTAAAGTCTCTTGGGAGAATGCCATAGCCCTGGAACCGAATCGCCTGCTCAGATGAAAATGATCCGGAAACTACCATAACAAACGGCAGGAGACATACAAGAGCCATCAGTGCTACGAATACATAGCAGATTACGTAAAATACTTTTGTCGAAGTACTTTTCTTGATTTTCTGTGATTTTGCAACAGCTTGCATAACGAATTCCTCCTTTTCTCTGTCTTAGAACAGTGCCAGATCTTCTTCTACATGTTTTACAACTGCATTGACGATCATGATGGTTGCAAAGCAGATGGCGGACTGGTAGAAGGACGCTGCTGCTGTCATACCAAGGTTAGAGTTCTGAAGCAGGGAACGGAATACATAAGTATCGATAACGTCTGTCTTGTTGAAGAGCTGTCCGTTGTTTCCAACGATCTGATAGAACATCTCGAAGTCACCACGAAGGATACGTCCTACCTGCAGAAGAAGCATGGTAATGATGGTTGGAAGGATGCACGGATGGTGATGTAACGGATTCTCTCAAAAATGTTTGCTCCGTCGATCGAAGCTGCCTCGTGAATCTCGGCATCTACACCGGTAATTGCTGCAATGTAGATAACGGAGTTATATCCACACCATTTCCATGAGTTGAACAGGCAGATGATCCATGGCCAGATGCCTGCTTTGGAAGCATCGTACATGTTTACTTTTTCAGCTCCGAAGAAAGTAAGAACGCTGTTCAGGATACCGGTTTCGTAGTTGAAGATGTTGTAAACGAATACACCAACGATAACCCAGGAAATAAAGTACGGTAAGAAGATAATGGACTGTGTTACTTTTTTGAACACTTTTTTGTTGATCTCTGAAATAAAAATCGCGATCAAAACGGCAAGAAGCTGTGAGGTAACCAGGTTTAACAGGTTATACACAACGGTATTTTTCGTGATTAACCATCCGGTTCCGGATGAGAAGAGGTACTCGAAGTTTGCAAATCCATTCCACTCACTTCCGAATACACCAAGGTCATATCGATAGTTCTTAAATGCCAGTACCAATCCGGACATTGGAAGATACTGCATAATCAATACCAGCAGAAATGCAGGCATCGCCATAACAAAAAGGGCTCTGTTTTTCTTTACTTCTGTTACAAAACTCTTAACATGCTTTCCCATTTGTTGACTTCCTTTCTTTTTCATAGTTCCTGCACTTAACTGTTTTTTGCCGGCGATAACTTTAAGTGCTCCCAAGACCCTCCACACATCGCTTTGTCTTGGGGCTTGTTCTTAACTGATGAACTTATTATACCGGACAATTTGGTTATTTTGTACCCAACAAAACTTTGATTTCTAGTAATATTTTATGTTTTCCGTGATCTCGTACAGGAAAATTCTTGTTTTTCTCCTGCTTTTTTGTGAACTTGTATAGTTTTTTCTGGTTTTCTGTATCGGTTTTCTTTCCTTTTGTGCAAAAAAAGAGAGAACAAATGTCTCTCCTTT
>ENA-OQCN01000087-OQCN01000087.1-human-gut-metagenome-genome-assembly--contig:-NODE-87-length-41238-cov-7.044708_pt1 | contig 41238 bp, 36 predicted proteins | sample MGYA00242497_ERZ504576 | MGnify/ENA primary metagenome ERZ504576 (study PRJEB26092, sample SAMD00036296) | human gut metagenome | host: Homo sapiens | study: EMG produced TPA metagenomics assembly of...
GTGCAGTGCACTGGGCACTGCTTTATTAATTCTATTAATTGTAATCTGCCTGCCGCTTACCGTACCAAAAGCATTTCATTATCATGTTTATACAGTAATCAGTGGAAGTATGGAGCCGGCGATTCCAACAGGAAGTCTGGTTTATATTAAAGAGATGGAGCCAAAGGATGTTCAGGTAGATGATGTGATTGCATTTTATGGAACAAAGGATGCGGCTTCTATTATTACGCACCGCGTTGTGGAAAATCGTGTACTGATGGGTGAATTTATCACAAAAGGTGATGCTAATGCAACAAAAGATATGAACCCGGCGCCGTATGATAATTTTATTGGAAAGGTTGCTTATTCGATTCCAAAAGTCGGAGGGATTGCACTTGTGCTGACTGGAGTTTATGGGAAAATTCTGGCCGGAGGAGCAATTTTAGGAGCAGTGATTCTGCATGGAATTGCCTCTGTGATAAACTTGAAGCGGGAAAAAGATGAGGATGAGGCAGAACACTTATCTGAAAAGAAAGAATAGAAAAGGTAAGGATGAAAATCAGGAAAAAGGATGCAGAGCGAAAAAGTCTGCACCCTTTATTAAGTTAAAGATTAAGAATTGTACCTTATTTGCAAGTGTGTTATGATGAAAATAGCAAAAAGGCTAAGATAAAGGAAATAAAGGAGATAAAGTTAAAATGAATCGTATTGGAATTATCGGTGCTATGGAAGAAGAAGTAGCAATGTTAAAAGAGCAGATGAAGGATGTAACGGTAAAGGAAAAAGCTGCAATGGAATTTTTCCATGGAACATTAAATAAAAAAGAAGTTGTTGTGGTTCGTTCCGGAATCGGAAAAGTAAATGCCGGAATCTGTGTACAGATTTTAGCAGATGATTATCAGGTGGATGCAGTTATTAATACCGGAATCGCAGGTTCTTTAAAAGCAGAAATCAACATTGGAGATATTGTACTTTCCACAGACACGATGTATCATGACATGGATGCAACAGAATTTGGGTATCCGATTGGACAAGTTCCGCGTATGGATGTTCATGCTTTCCCGGCAGATGAAACTTTACGAAAACTGGCAAAGACAGCCTGCGAGAAAGTAAATCCGGAAATCAGTGTATTTGAGGGAAGAGTCGTAAGTGGTGACCAGTTTGTGGCAGATAAGGCTCTGAAAAATCAGATTATTGAGAGAACCAATGGCTGGTGTACAGAGATGGAAGGAACAGCAGTTGGACAGGCAGCGCATTTAAATAAAATACCATACCTGATTATCCGGGCGATTTCTGACAAAGCAGATGACAGCGCACAGGTGGATTATCCGACTTTTGAAAGACAGGCAATTTTACATTCTGTCAAACTGGTAGAGGAACTGCTTCTCATGCTGTAAAACTGAAATTTGAACGCAGATAAGCGGATTGCGAATGTCCGCTTTGCCTGGTGGGTGTGACAAAATTCGAGGCATGGATGACTGAATTTGTCGTACGATTTTTGTTTTCAAACAGACAGCTCTGCTATATAATGGTCTCATAAAGATGCAGAAGAGGTGCATCGGACTAGGAGGGTTGTCTGTGGAATTGTTTTATTACGGAATCTGGCTTTTTGAGCTGGTAAGTATCATCACCATGCTGGTGGTTTACAAAAGCAACCGTGGAGTCTTAAAGGATTTACAGCAGATTCCAAAGGTCAAGAACAGATGGCTGCAGGCGTATCTGCAGGAATTTCAGAGGGATACGCAGAATCACATAACGATACACAATCCGTCGGTTTATATGGCAAGACGGCTGAGAGAACGAAAGATTGGGAAGATTTCCGTAAGAATGCTAAAGGGATTTTCCTGGACAGCTTTTGTTCTCTCTTTTTTTGTATCTGCAGTTGGCGTATGGCAGGTGAGAGGGACAGGCATTATGACACTTTCGTTTCCGTTTGTGAAAAGTTTCATGCCGGCTATGGAGGGGCTGATTGGAACAACTGTGGTGCTTGGTGCAGTAAATGGAATGCTGCGCCTGATTTTTTCTATTGCCTATCAGGAGGAGATGATAGAGACGAATCTGCTGGATTATATGGAAAATGAAAAGGATTCGGCAGGCAGAATTGTGAAGATAGAACCGCCCATTGCAAATGAGGCGAAAAAGGCTGCTGCAAAAAAAATGAGCAGGAAGGCGCGCAGTAAGGCGAGACAGCAAGAGCAGAAGCTCAGGGAAGAACTTTTACGAGCGCAGAAAGAGCGGGCAAGAAACGGAGGCAGGGAGAGTCCGTCTGCGGTACGGAGTCAGCAGCAGAAAATGGAACAGGTGGAAGCGAGGATTCGGGAAGCTGCGCTTACGGATGAACGCTATCGGCATCTTTTAGATGAAGAGGAGGAGAAGATTGTAAAAGATGTGATTAAAGAGTTTTTGAGTTAGAATAGATTTCATTTAGGAGAAAAGGGCAGGGGCATATCGAAAGCGATGTGTCCCTGTTTTTGGTCGTAAGAGAACTGGTCTGACTTTAATTAATAAATTATCTCTCTTCTAATGAATTATCCTGAGTTAGCCCTCTTCAATTACTTCAATGGAGAGATAGTCAAAATCAAGTTCCTCAATGAAGTTATCCTGCGTAAAGCGGGTTTTTGAATGATGCTGAAAATCTGTGATGTTGGATTCGAGCCAGATTGGTTTTTCAAGGTCAAATTCCAGACAGATAAAATTGAGTCCGGAGAAAATTTTATGAGTTCTGCTTGAAGCTGATTCATCACAGATAACCGTGCTTTTTAAAATACGTGCGTCTTTATAGATACATCCCATTAATCGAAACATAGTAATTTTCCTTTCGTGCATAAGTGTTGGTGCGCTTTCTGTTTTTGCCAATTTCATAACATAGTAACATAGATTTACATTGTTGTCTTAAAACAGTATAAGAAAGAAAAGATTTCTGTAAAGAAAGAAAAAAATTGGAATTTTACAAGAAAAAACGCACAAACTTGCTCTAAAACAGGTCTTACCAATCAAAATTGTGCAATGTGCATATTTTGAAGAAGAGAAATTCGGCAGAATGACAATGGAGAAATTTTCGTTGGAGAGGCTAACTAGACTTGTGATAATCTTTGTTTAATTGACCTATGGAAAAATGTGTGTGGTCAGTGGTATACTGATAGCAGTTGAAAACGAGACAAAAACGTTTAAAACAGCAGAACAAGCGTGGAAAACGAAACATAAGCGTGAAAACGTAACAATTAGGAGGAAGAGAACAATGGCAAGTTTATCATTACAGCATATTACAAAAAAATATCCAAATGGTTTTGAAGCAGTTAAAGATTTCAACCTTGAAATCGCAGATAAAGAATTCATCATCTTCGTAGGACCTTCAGGTTGTGGTAAATCTACAACACTTCGTATGATTGCAGGTCTGGAAGAAATTTCCGGTGGTACATTAAAAATCGGTGACAAAGTTGTAAACGATGTAGAACCAAAAGACAGAGATATCGCAATGGTATTCCAGAACTACGCTCTGTACCCACACATGACAGTATACGATAACATGGCATTTGGTCTGAAATTAAGAAAAGTACCGAAAGATCAGATTGATAAAATGGTTAAAGAAGCAGCTAAAATCCTTGACCTGGAAAAACTGTTAGATCGTAAACCGAAAGCTCTTTCCGGTGGTCAGAGACAGCGTGTTGCTATGGGACGTGCTATCGTGCGTGAACCTAAAGTATTCCTTATGGACGAACCTCTGTCAAACCTGGATGCTAAACTTCGTGTTCAGATGCGTACTGAGATTTCCAAACTTCATGAAAGATTAGGAGCAACAATTATCTACGTAACACATGACCAGACAGAAGCTATGACACTGGGTACAAGAATCGTAGTTATGAAAGATGGTGTTGTACAGCAGGTTGATACACCTAAGAATCTGTATGATAACCCATGCAACCTGTTCGTTGCCGGATTCATTGGTTCTCCTCAGATGAACTTCTTAGATGCTGTTTGCCATGTAAAAGGTGAAGATGTTACACTTCAGATTGGTAAAACTACTCTGGCTGTTCCGGCTTCTAAGAAAAAAGCATTAATCGACGGCGGATATGATGGAAAAACTGTTGTTCTTGGTATTCGTCCGGAACATGTATCTGACGAACAGATGGCTATCGCTTCTCATCCAGAAAGCGTAATCGAAGGTGACATTACTGTTTATGAATTACTTGGTGCTGAAGTTTACTTATACTTCGATATCGAAGGATTCCATCTGACAGCAAGAGTAAATCCTCGTACAACTGCCAGAACAGGCGATAAAGTTAAATTCGCTCTGGATATGGAAAAAATTCACGTATTTGATAAAGAAACAGAACTGGTTATCGCTAACTAATTGTTCGTTATTCACGATAATTCAAGCTGCTGCGGAATTTCCGCAGCAGTTTTTTTATCTACTATAGAGCAGAAAACCCCATCCGCATTAGTCGGTTGGGGCAGTTCAAAAAACTGTTGGATTTCTTGCAAATTTTAGTAAAATAAGATATTATATAAAAAATAACGAAAAGTTTTTTTGTGATAATATGCATTTTGATGTGAACTACCACACGCCGAAAGGCATGTGGTTTTACGGCGACAGAAACTTATAAAAATACAGAGAAAAGAGGATACAATATGATATCAAGTCAGGTGATACAAAAGACACTGGATGAATTGAGAAGCATAACAAGAATTGATTTATGTGTGATGGACGTAGACGGCAAAGTAAATTCAACTACTTTTCCGATAGAAGATGAGGATTTTGGAGATATATCCAGTTTTGTGGAATCTATGGCAGATAGTCAGGTCATAAGGGGGTATCATTTCTTCAAAATTTATGATGGTCAGACGGTCGAATTTATATTGATTGCAAAAGGTGGAAACGAAGACACATACATGATTGGGCGTGTTGCAGTTGCGGAGATTCAGAATCTGATTGTGGCTTATAAAGAGCGTTTTGATAAATCAAACTTTATTCAGAATTTGATTCTTGACAATCTTCTTCTTGTGGATGTCTATAATAGAGCAAAAAAACTGCACATTCCGGTAGAAGCAAAACGTGTGGTTATTCTGGTTGAAATAAGAAACGAGAAAGATCAGGATGCGATTGAAATCCTGAAAAATATGTTTATTTCAAGAAGCAATGATTTTATTACGGCAATTGATGAGAAAAATATTATTATTGTGCGTAATCTGGAAGAGAGCGACGATTATGAATCCATCGAAGCGATTGCAAGAATGATTGTAGATATGCTCAATTCTGAGGCGATGGCAAAAGCGAGAGTTTCTTATGGAAATATCATCCATGAAATTAAAGATGTATCCCGCTCTTACAAAGAGGCAAAGATGGCACTTGATGTAGGAAAGATTTTCTATGTGGAAAAAAATATTGTAGGTTACAATAATCTTGGAATCGGTCGTCTGATTTATCAGCTTCCAATGCCTCTGTGCGAAATGTTCATGAAAGAAGTATTTGGTGGAAAGCTTCCGGAATCTCTGGATGATGAAACTTTAAATACCATTAATAAATTCTTTGATAATAACTTAAATATTTCCGAGACATCAAGACAGCTCTTCCTGCACAGAAATACTCTTGTGTACCGTTTAGAAAAAATCCAGAAAAGCACCGGACTTGATATCCGTGTATTTGATGACGCATTGACCTTTAAGATTGCGCTTATGGTTTCCAGTTACATGGATTTTATGAACAATCAGGACTGATATAGTTCCTGATTTAAGCGAAAAGCTTGGTTGCTTGCAGCCAAGTAATTCACGATAGAAAATAAGAAAAGTACTTCCTGTTAAAAAAGTCGGGAAGTATTTTTTTATGCTTTAAAAGAATACGTGCACTCATGTATACAATTAAATTCATACAATAAAGTGATAAAATGCTTGCATTTTACCGTAATAAAATTTATAATTAGAGCGTAAAAGTAGTGTTGTGGATAGGAATATCCTATACAGCAGAGGCGAGGTGGACACGCCTGTAAGAATAAGGAGTGCCTGATTGGTTAGGTGGAAACTTAAATATCAGACTTCTTAAATGGGAGCGTCAGCTCCTTAGAAGCCCATTACATATAGAAGATGGGTAGTTCACTAGTAAAATACACCAATAATAATGAAGGAGTATGGTTATGGTTAAGTTGTATAATGGCGGTGCATGGCTGGTAAACGGCACAGAAATTGTAGAAGATAATAAAGATGCATCAGCAGTAATTGCAAATTTGACAGGCAAAGCACCTGTTTCCAAAGAAGAAGCTTCCAAAGAGACAATTGCATATTCAATTCTTGAAAAACATAATACATCCGGCAATATGGATGATTTACAGATTAAATTTGATAAATTGACTTCTCATGATATTACTTTCGTAGGAATTATCCAGACGGCGAGAGCTTCAGGACTGGAAAAATTCCCGATTCCTTATGTACTGACAAACTGTCACAATTCTCTTTGTGCGGTCGGTGGAACAATCAATGAAGATGACCATATGTTTGGACTTACCTGCGCAAAACGTTATGGTGGAATGTATGTACCGCCGCATCAGGCAGTCATTCATCAGTTTGCAAGAGAAATGCTTGCAGGCGGTGGAAAAATGATTCTTGGTTCTGACAGTCACACACGCTATGGTGCGCTTGGTACAATGGCAATGGGAGAGGGCGGACCAGAGCTGGTAAAGCAGTTACTTTCTAAAACTTATGATATTCGTCGTCCGCAGGTTGTCGGTGTCTATCTGACCGGAAAACCGATTCCGGGTGTTGGACCACAGGATGTGGCACTTGCAATTATCGGAGCAGTATTTGCAAATGGTTATGTAAAAAATAAAGTAATGGAGTTTGTTGGACCTGGAGTTGCAAATTTAAGTGCAGATTTCAGAATCGGAATTGACGTTATGACAACCGAGACAACCTGTCTGTCTTCTATCTGGGTAACGGATGATAAGATTAAAGAGTTCTATGAGGTTCATGGAAGAAGTGAAGAATATAAAGAACTTGCGCCGGGCGCAGTGACTTACTATGACGGCATGGTTTATGTGGATTTAAGTCAGGTAAAACCGATGATTGCAATGCCGTTCCACCCGAGCAACACTTATACCATTGATGAGTTAAATGCAAACTTATATGATATTTTAGATGATGTTGAGAAGAAAGCCCAGATTAGTCTGGACGGCAAGATTCCATTTACTTTAAAAGATAAAGTTCGTGACGGAAAACTTTATGTGGAGCAGGGAATTATTGCAGGTTGTGCAGGTGGTGGATTTGAAAATATCTGTGATGCAGCTGATATCTTAAAAGGTGCAAGCATTGGTTCGGATGCCTTTACCTTAAGCATTTATCCGGCAAGTACCCCGATTTATGTGGAACTTGCAAAAAATGGTGTGCTGGCTTCTTTAATGCAGACGGGTGCAGTTGTAAAAACAGCGTTTTGCGGTCCTTGCTTTGGAGCCGGAGATACACCGGCAAACAATGCGCTTAGTATTCGTCACTCTACCAGAAACTTCCCAAATCGTGAAGGTTCTAAGATTCAAAATGGTCAGATTTCTTCTGTCGCTTTGATGGATGCACGTTCCATTGCAGCAACTGCAGCAAATAAGGGGTACCTTACTTCCGCAGCAGATTTTGATGTAAAATATACGAAACCGCGTTATTTCTTTGATAAGACAATTTATGAAAACAGAGTCTTTGACAGTAAGGGTATAGCAGACCCGAACACAGAAATTCAGTTTGGTCCAAATATCAAAGACTGGCCGGAAATGTGTGCACTGACCGATAATCTGGTATTGAAAGTAGTCTCTGAAATTCATGACCCGGTTACAACAACGGATGAACTGATTCCATCCGGCGAAACTTCTTCTTTCCGTTCTAATCCACTGAAACTGGCTGAATTTGCATTATCAAGAAAAGACCCGGATTATGTTCCTCTTGCAAAAGAAGTCCAGAAAGCGGAAAAAGCAAGAGAAGAAGGAAACTGCCCATTAGAAGCAGTTGCAGAATTAAAACCGGTATGGGATAAGATTAAGGATTCTTTCCCGGACATGAACAGTGAAAACACCGGAATCGGAAGTACCATTTTTGCAGTGAAACCTGGTGACGGCTCTGCCAGAGAGCAGGCGGCATCCTGTCAGAAAGTATTAGGAGGATGGGCAAATATTGCAAACGAGTATGCAACCAAACGTTACCGTTCCAATCTGATTAACTGGGGCATGCTTCCATTCTTGATTTCGGACGGAGAACTGCCGTTTAAGAATAAAGATTATATCTTTGTTCCGCAGATTCGCCGGGCAGTAGAAGAAAAATGGGACGAAATCAAGGCTTATGTATCGGTGATAAATTAAAAGAATTTACATTAAAATTAGGCGATTTGACAGATGATGAGAGAGAGATTATCTTGAAAGGCTGTTTAATCAACTATTATAGAGGATAAATACTTAAAACGGGGATGCTGTGAGAATGGCATCCTCTTTTTGATCGCAAAGCGACTGCGTTCATGAGCAAGTAGCGAAGCGGATTGCGAATGTCCGCTTTACTGTGTAATTATAGAGCTATTGCCGTAATTGCTCGAAAGATTAGATATAAAATAAATTGTATATATAATTTAAAAAATAATCCACAATTTACAGCAATAAAAATCAAATAAAAAATAAATTACTAAAAATAAAACTTTTTATAAAAAATATATTGACAAATATGCTTTAGCATGGTAATATATAACCATCAAAAGAAAACACCAATTACTACATAACCAATTCCTAGATATTGAGAAGAGAAATCTATTTAGGAAGTTGGCTACAAGGTACAAACGATAGTTATCATTTTTCCTTAAGTGTATGGAGAGTATATAATAGGAATAAATCATAATTAGAGAAGTACTAAGGATAAAGTAAAAGGTGGAATCGTGAAATATTGATAAGGAGGTAACGTCCATTGGAAATAACAGAGACAACAAATTATCAGTATGAGAGTGGTAAGGCATAGTTCCCTAAGAAAGACCTGATTTCCATTAGGAAATTTTCAGAAATTCCAAAATAAGATTTTAAAAATAAAAATCAGGTAAAATATCAAAAATGTCCTCATATTGAATCATTACCACAAAAGATGATAAAAAGGTTTCAAGATATATGTAAAGAAATATATTTTGAAAAAACAAAGTATTTATATATCCTTCAAAGGTATGAAATCAAGAAAAACAAAGATAGAGTAAAAAATAGAAAGTCGGTTTTAATCAGTTGGTATCTATAGATATTTATATACTTATAATCGAAAATATTTGTTTTGATTTCCTGAGAACTTCATATCAAGAAAAAATATATAAAGAAATGTTTTGAAAACAAATGCGCGGGATATTTGAAAGAAGCTTTTTATTATCAATATAGATGATATGAACTTTCAGCAATATTATTTTAACTTTCTAAGAATAAAAAGTAAGGATGTAAAGAAATCCAATCTATATTCTAAGAAAAGAAAATAAAAGTTGTAAAATGGGGAATAAAGAGAGAAACCGGAAAAGATATTTCATTTGATAATTGAATATAGTAAAATAAAATTAAGAGGAACTAAATAACCAATTATCATTCCAAATTTTTTATAAGAACAGGTATTAGTGTTAAATAAAAAATAACAATACAAATAATAAAAAAGAGAGGAATTATTAAAATTGAATAACGCAGAACATCATTAGGGCAACCGTTGTATCTGAAAAAAGTTGAAGGTATGGCGGTTGTCCTTGTGTGCGCAGAAGAATAAAATTTTCAGAATACATTAAGGAGACGGAAAGACGAGGAAAAATAAAATGGGATATACAGTAATTGAGGACACAATTCTTTATGAAGACAAGGATTTACTGGTTTGTCATAAACCAGCGGGCATGCCGGTGCAGAGCAGACAGGTTGGAAGTCAGGATATGGAGCATGCCCTGCTCGGATATCTGGCGAGAAAAAAAGAGCCGCTGTATCTTGCGGTGATTCATCGGTTGGATCAGCCGGTTGAGGGAATCCTTGTTTTTGCAAAGAATAAAAAATCAGCGGCGGGATTGAATAAACAAATGCAGGACGGAAAGATGGATAAGTATTATCTGGCTGTGACATCTAAGATACCGGAAAAAAAGAGTGGCAGATTAGAAGACTGGATGATAAAAGATGCAAAAAAGAATACGTCGAGAATTGCAAAAGAATCTGAGGCAGGAAAGAAGAAGGCAGTACTGGAGTATCAGGTGTTAAAAGAAAAAGATGAAATGGCATTGGTGGAGATCCATCTGTTTACCGGACGGCATCATCAAATTCGTGTTCAGACTGCTAATGCAGGATTTCCACTTTATGGAGATACCAAGTACAATCCGGAATTTGTCGGAACAAAGGAATGGGTGCAGATTGCACTCTGTGCGTATAAGTTAAATTTTGCGCATCCGATTACGAAAAAACAGATGAAGTTTGAACTTCCGACGTCGGAGCATTTTCCGGTAGCTTGACAGCATGAAATAAATAAAAATACGCGATTTTGCTTAATTACACGTTGAACCTGGCTGCTTTAGTGCATTTCTTCACAAATTTATCACAAAATACCTATAGACACAAAAACTGTTTCGTGTATAATGAAAACGTGGTTGGGATACAAACTGGTTGATAACTCACTCATATAAACAGGAGTTATCGGCTGAGAAAATAGTGTAGTGAGAAGAATAGAAACACCTGGAGAAAAAAGCGGAGGAAAAAGTGTATGAAAAGAGCAGTTGCAGTTTTATTATGTGCAGTGCTTGCAACAGGAAGTATAACTTCCTGCCAGAGCAAGAAGAGTGAAACAGCGGCAAGTTCTAGTGTGAAAGAAGAAAAAGAGACAAAGACAGACAAGGATAACGAGAACGAAAAAGACGATACATCAAAAAATGACTCAAAAGGTGCAGAGAATACGGAAAATCAAGAGAATGTATCAACCGACATCAAAACAGATACAAAATCAGAAGGTGACGAGTCAGAAAATACAGATGCCGAGAACGATGATATGAAGGATGATTTGACCATGCAAAAGCTTCGTGAAAATGGAAGCTCGATTGATTATACTTCTTTAGAAGAAATTAATTTAGAGGCCGGAAGTCATATTGCAGTGGTAGTAAAGAGCACAAAGAGCGGTTTCTGGACTTCGGTTAAGCGCGGTATGGACGCAGCAGTGGCTGATTTAAATGAAAAACTGGGTTATAAAGGTGATGACAAAATAAAGCTGACCTTTGAAGGACCGTCAGATGAAACAGATGTAGAGGATCAGATTAACATTATTGATGCTGTGCTTGGTGAAAATCCGGATGTATTATGCCTTTCTGCAATTGACATGGATTCCTGTCAGGCTCAGCTTGAAGCAGCAGAAGAAAATGGAATTCCGGTGATTGTATTAGATTCTGGAGTGAAAACCGGAAATGTCAATGCAACCTGCGTTGTGGATAACTATCAGGCAGGAGTACAAGCTGCTGTAAAGCTTGCAGATACAATCGGCGGAAGTGGGAAAATAGCTGTGATGACGCATGTGGAAAGTGCTCAGAACTGTCAGGAAAGAGAGCAGGGCTTTACTGAAACAATTGCAGAAAAATATCCGGATATCGAGATTGTAAATATTTCCCATCAAAATGAAGAAACTTCTGTCAGCGAGATGGCAGAAAGTGTGTTAAAATTGTTCCCGGATGTAAAAGGCTATTTCTGTACCAATGAAAATGTGTCAGGGGATGTGCTGGATGCAATCTCTGCATCCGGAAAAGAAGTGGCAGTTGTCGGAATCGATGCGGGAAAGAAACAAAAAGATGCCATTAAGTCTGGAAAAGAAGTCGGAGTGCTGGTACAAAATGCTTATGGAATGGGCTATGCAACTGTTGTGGCAGCAGCAAGAGCAGCGCTTGGAATGGAAAATGATGAAAGTATTAATCCTGGAATGGAATGGATTGATTCAGAAAATATTTCCGATGAGCGGTATGCTAATTATTTGTATGATTAAAAATTGAACGCAGATAAGCATTCCCCTGCTTCAAGTGCGCAGAGCACTAAGCGGCGGGTGAGGGGGATGCTTCTGTCAGTGGGAGTTGAAAGCTCCCACTGACAGATCGCAAAGCGACTGCGTTTATGAGCAAGTAGCGAAGCGGATTGCGAATGTCCGCTTTACAATCGAAATGTAAAGATAAAAAAATAGAGTAAAAAATCGCCTTGTATTTTTGAATAAATACAGGGCGATTTTTTTGTGCTAAAGTACTACATTTATAATAAGAAGAAACACCTTCATTTTTTGAATGGAAACTGGCAAAATATACAAAAAAATACAGAAATAGGTGGGTAGTATGACGTGCATTTTCTTGCATGTTGTGCTTATTCTGAAATAAAAACAAAATAATGATGTAAAATATGTATTTGTACGTTAAAATATTGACAAAATGCATAAAGCATAGTAATATTTAAAATATGTGAAGGTGGTGATACTGTGATAGAAGGAACAATCAAAGAAATCAGGGATGCAGAGAAAAAAGCAGATGAAATGGTGCAGGAAGCCAAACGTCAGAGCTTAAAAATATCCCAGGAAGCAGAGGAAGCTTCCAAAAAACTGTATGCGGACATGGTTTCTGAAGCACAGCAGAAGGCGGAAAAATTGCGTGAATCTGCAGAGAACTCCGAAAAGCAACGCACAGACGAAGCTTTAAAACAGACGGAGAAAGAAATTGAAAGCATGAAAGCTGCGGCAATAGGCCGCAAGAATGAAGCGGTTGATTTGATTATTTCCGAATTAATCTGAGTGCAAAATGCACCGGAAGAAGCGGTAGAAATAAAAAATATCCGCTTAAAGTTTAACAAAACAAAAAAGGAGGGATGCGAACATGGCAGTATTGCAGATGCAGCGAGTTAGTATCTGCGCACTGAAAAAGGACCGGAAATCTATCCTTGAGAGACTGCAGTCCATGGGAGTAATGGAAGTCAGTCAGGTGCTTGAGGACGAAAGTGGCTTTGAGAAGCAGAATACGCAGGGAACAAGAATTCTCTTTGAAAAGAAAGCGTCATCTGCAGACCAGGCACTTGAGATCCTTCAGGAATATGCACCGGAAAAAACTTCCCTTTTGTCCAGTCTTGAAGGCAAGGCACTAATTGAAAAAGAAAAATACGCAGAGAGTATTTCAAAAAAAGAAGACATCATGGATGTGGTATCTGATTTGATTGGCTGGCAGAAAGAAATTGCAGAATGTCGTGCAAACATTCAGAAAACAGAAAATCAGATAGAAGCCTTAAGTCCATGGCTTAGTCTGGATGTACCGATGAATTTTGAAGGTACCGGCAGCGTAAAAGCTCTGATTGGAAGTTTTTCAAGTGTTATGACGCTGGAAGAAATTTATACACTGACAGCAGAACATGCACCGGATGTCGAAGGTGTAGATGTTACGATTCTTTCCTCAGACAGAGACAGTACTTATGTAGTAGTACTTTGTCTGAGAGAGCAGGCAGAACTGGTTGAAAACGCATTGAGACAGGGTGGATTTGCAAGACCGTCTCAGCTGTGTGATGAAATTCCAAAAGTAGAGCAGGAAAATCTGACTGCTGAAATTGGACTTTTGGAAAAACAGATTGAAGTTTGTCAGAATCATATCAAAGAATGTGCAGATAAGCGTGCACAGTTGCGTGTGATTTCCGATTATTTCCGTACAAGAGCACAGAAATATGAAGTATTAGGCACAATTCCGCAGTCTGAAAAGACATTTTTAATCAGCGGATATGTACCGAAAAAAGCAGCAAACGCAGTAAAAAAAGCGATGGAAGAGAACTATGATTTAGTTGTCGAAATTGAAGAAATCAAAGAAGAGGAAGAAGCACCTGTTGTGCTTTCTAACAATGGATTTTCTGAATCCGTAGAAGGTGTTCTGGAATCTTATGGTCTCCCGAAAAAAGGAGAAGTAGACCCGACATTTATTATGTCATTTTTCTATGTATTCTTCTTCGGTCTGATGCTTTCCGATGCGGCTTATGGTCTGGTTATTTTCCTGGCCTGTTTCATCGCAATCAAAAAATTCCCGCGCATGGAGCGTGGAATGTATAAGTCATTGAAAATGTTTATGTATTGTGGACTTTCCACTTTAGTATGGGGTGTCCTGTTTGGCGGATACTTTGGTGATGCCATTGACGTGGTTGCAAGAACATTCTTCCACGTAGATGTGCCGTCAACGGGATTGATTAAGGCAGTATGGTTTGTTCCTCTTAACGACCGATGCGCCTTTTAATGTACTCCATGCTGTTTGGTGTGATTCACCTGTTTATGGGACTTGGAATTAAAGGATATATGTTAGCAAAAGAAAAACAATATATGGATTTCTTCTGTGATGTTATTATCTGGTATGTGTTCTTAATCGGTTTGATTTTAATGTTGCTTCCAAGTTCAATCTTTGCTTCTATCTCACAGATTCCGGCAGGAACATTCCCACCGGCAGTTTCTGTGACAGGTAAAGTAATGGCAATCGCAGGTGCAGTCGGTCTGCTTCTGATGTCTGGACGTGCAAATAAAAATGTCGCACTTCGTCTGGCACTTGGAGCTTATGATATTTATAACGTAACAGGATGGTTAAGTGATGTACTTTCTTATTCCCGTCTGTTAGCTCTTGGTCTTGCGACAGGAGTTATCGCATCGGTTGTAAACCAGATGGGAAGTATGTTAGGAGATGGAATTCTTGGTGCAATCGGATTTATTGTTGTATTTATCATTGGTCACACATTAAATCTGGCAATTAACCTGTTAGGTGCTTATGTGCATACAAACCGTTTGCAGTTTGTAGAATTCTTCGGAAAATTTTACGAGGGTGGCGGAAAGCCATTTAACCCATTTAAATTAACTACGAAATACGTGGATGTTAAGGAGGAAACTTATTTATGAGTCAGTTAGGAATTGTTTATGCATTACTTGGTGCAGCAGTAGCAGTATTTTTAGCAGGTGCAGGTTCAGCAATCGGTGTAGGTATTGCAGGACAGGCAGCTTCAGGAGTTGTATCAGAAGACCCAAGCAAATTTGCGAAAGTTCTGATTATGCAGCTTCTTCCGGGTACACAGGTATTTATGGTCTGTTAGTTGGATTTATTACACTTTCTAAAATCGGTTTATTAGGTGGCGGAATGTTAGATTTAACACCTCAGCAGGGTCTTTTAGTACTTGCAGCATGCCTTCCGATTGGTATTGTAGGTCTGATTTCCGGTAAATATCAGGGAATGACTTCAGCAGCAGCAATCGGTATTGTAGCAAAGAAACCGGAACAGTTTGGTAAAGCAATGCTTTTCCCTGCAATGGTTGAAACTTATGCAATCCTTGCTCTTCTGATTTCTATTCTTTCAGTAACAAACCTGTCCTTCTAATTTTACAGGACTTATAGGGCGAAAAATAGAAACAGGAAAGAAAAAGAGCAAAGGAGAGCGCAGGGATGACTGGATTAGAAAAAATGAAAAGCCAGATTCTGAACGAAGCAGAGCTAAGTGCAAAGAAAATTTTGGATGAAGCGAAGCAGGATGCAGAAAAAGTAATGCAGACAGCAAAAGAAAATGCTGAGGCAGAATGTGGGCGTATCTCCAAAAAATCAGAGGCGGAACTCGAAGCGGTAAAAGAAAGAGCAGCATCTTCCCGTGACCTGCAGAAAAGAAAAGCAATTCTTCAGGCAAAACAGGAAGTGATTGCAAAGATTCTCGATGACGTTTATGAAGCACTGTTGGTGTTAGATGATAAATCTTATTTTGAATTTATCCGCAAAATGCTGAAAAAAATTCGTTCTGCCACAGGAGGGAAGCATCTGCTTCTCTTCCAATGATTTAAAGAGAATGCCGGAAAATTTTGAAAGCGAAATTATGGACATTGCACCAAAAAAGGCGGAAAACTGACTCTGTTAAAAGAGGGAAATGATACTATCCGCGGCGGTTTTGTTCTTTTATATGGAGGAATCGAAGAAAACTGTACCTTTAAGGCAATGTTCGATTCCAAGAAAGGTGAACTTTCCGATAAAGTTCATGTATTATTATTTTCATAAGCGATAACCGCAAAAAGGAGGAACTTGTTTTGATTGATACAAAATACACTTATGCGGTTGCGCGAATCCGTGCGTTAGAGACATCTTTATTAAATTCAGCGGTGATTGAACAGCTGATGGCATGCCAGACAGATGTGCAGTGCCTGCAGTTGCTTCAGGAAAAAGGTTGGGGAGATGCCGATACACCGGAAAATGCAGAGGCGATATTAAGCAGGGAGCAGGAAAAAATCTGGGAGACAATCCGTGATTTAGGGGTGGATATGTCAGTATTTGATGTATTGTCTTATCCGAATCTGTTTCACAATTTAAAAGCTGCAATTAAAGATGCGTGTACATCTGAAAGTGGAAAGCATTTAAATATTTATTATGAAGATACTTCCATCAGTCCGGATGAGATGCTTGAGATTGTAAGAAGCAAAGATTTTTCCAGACTTCCAAAGATAATGTCGGAAGCGGCAAAAGAAGCTTATGAGGCACTGCTTCATACCAGAGACGGGCAGCTTTGTGATATCATCATAGACAAGGCACAGCTCGAAGCTGTTTATCAGGCAGGAAAAGAGGCAAAGGACAGCATTATTAAAGAGTATGCTGAATCGACAGTTGCCATTGCCGATATTAAGATTGCCGTGCGTGCACAGAAAACCGCAAAATCTATGGAATTTATGAAGCGTGCGATGGCGGAATGTGAATCATTAAGTGTAACCCAGCTTGCAAAAGCAGCAGTCAGTGGAATGGATGCAATTGTAGAGTATCTTTCTCAGACAGAGTATGCAGAAGGTGGAAGAGCGATTGCAGAATCAGCTTCCGCATTTGAACGTTGGTGTGACAACCGAATGATGCAGACCATGCAACCTCAGAAATATCAGTCGTTTTCGGTAGGTCCTTTGGTAGCTTATGTGCTGGCAAGGGAAAATGAAATAAAAACGGTACGAATCATTGTGTCCGGTAAGCGCAGCGGACTGTCGGATGATTCTATTCGGGAAAGGGTAAGGGAAATGTATGTATAAGATTGCGGTAGTAGGTGATTATGACAGCATTTTTGGCTTTGCGGCGCTGGGTCTTGACACGTTTCCGGTAACATCCCGAAAAGAGGCCGAAGAAAAATTAGAGACACTTGCAGCAAATGAATATGGAATTATTTATATTACAGAAGCGATGGCTGCAGAGTGTGAAAAAATAATCGAAAAATTTCAGGAGCAGCTTTTCCCTGCTGTGATCCGTATTCCGGGAGTCTCCGGTAATACAGGCGATGGTGTGGAAGGCGTGAAGAAATCCGTAGAGCAGGCTGTTGGCTCGGATATCCTTTTTGGAAGTGAAACGTGATGATTAATTAAAGTCACGATACGAATATTTTAGAAAGCAGGTGATTCGTTCCCATGAGCAAAGGTACGATTAAAAAAGTTGCAGGACCGCTGGTTATTGCAGAGGGAATGCGCGATGCAAATATGTACGACGTGGTTCGTGTAAGTAACCAGCGTCTGATTGGTGAAATCATCGAGATGCATGGTGATGAAGCCAGTGTTCAGGTTTACGAGGAGACATCAGGCCTCGGACCTGGAGAACCGGTAGAATCTACAGATGCACCTCTTTCCGTAGAACTTGGACCTGGTCTGATTACCAGTATTTATGATGGAATCCAGCGTCCGCTTGATGATATCATGAAAGTTTCCGGAACTAACTTAAAAAGAGGTGTTGAAGTTCCTTCTCTGAAAAGAGATATCAAATGGAACTTTGAACCAGTTGTAAAAGCAGGTGAAGAAGTAGAAGCCGGAGATATTCTCGGTACTGTTCAGGAAACAATTGTAGTAAATCATAAAATCATGGTTCCTTACGGAATCAAAGGTAAAGTAAAAGAAATTAAAGCCGGTGAATTTACAGTAGAAGAAGTGGTTGCTGTAATCGAAACCGAAAACGGAGAAAAAGAACTTACAATGATGCAGAAATGGCCGGTTCGTCGTGGACGTCCATATCTGAAAAAACTTCCTCCGGAAATGCCGCTTGTAACAGGACAGCGAGTTGTTGATACTTTCTTCCCAATTGCAAAAGGTGGTGTTGCCGCGGTTCCTGGACCATTCGGTAGTGGAAAAACCGTAATCCAGCATCAGCTTGCAAAATGGGCTGATGCAGATATCGTTGTTTACATCGGATGTGGAGAACGTGGAAATGAGATGACAGACGTATTAAACGAGTTTCCGGAACTGAAGGACCCGAAAACAGGTCAGTCTCTGATGGAAAGAACCGTTCTGATTGCAAATACTTCCGATATGCCGGTTGCAGCCCGAGAAGCTTCTATTTATACCGGTATTACAATTGCAGAATATTTCCGTGATATGGGATATTCCGTAGCGCTGATGGCAGACTCCACCTCACGTTGGCAGAGGCACTTCGTGAAATGTCAGGACGTCTGGAGGAAATGCCAGGTGAAGAAGGTTATCCGGCATATCTTGGTTCCCGTCTGGCACAGTTCTATGAAAGAGCCGGACATGTAATTTCTCTTGGAAAAGATAAGAGAGAAGGAGCACTTTCTGTTATCGGTGCCGTATCTCCTCCAGGTGGTGATATTTCCGAGCCGGTTTCTCAGGCAACCCTGCGTATTGTAAAAGTATTCTGGGGTCTGGATTCCGCATTGGCTTATAAACGTCATTTCCCGGCAATCAACTGGCTGACCAGTTATTCTCTGTATCTTGACAATATGGAAGATTGGTTTAATACACAGGTTGCATCGGATTGGATGGAAAACCGTCAGAAATTAATGGGTCTGCTTCAGGATGAGGCAGAACTGGAAGAAATCGTTAAGATGGTAGGTATGGATGCACTTTCCGCAGGCGACCGTTTGAAAATGGAAGCGGCTCGTTCCATTCGAGAGGACTTCTTACATCAGAACTCCTTCCATGAAGTTGATACCTACAGCTCACTGAAAAAACAGCATCTTTTGATGCAGCTGGTTGTAGCATTTTATGAACAGTCCAAAGAAGCGTTGGAAAAAGGTGCTTCCATTCAGGGACTGCTTAAAATGGAAGTTCGTGAAAAAATCGGACGTTTCAAATATGTGACAGAAGATAAATTAGATGAAGAATACGACCGCATTGAAAAAGAACTGGCATCAGAAATTGCGAATGTATTAGGAAAGGGGGACTTCTAAAATGCCGAAAGAGTATAGAACCATACAGGAAGTTGCCGGACCTCTGATGTTAGTACGTGGTGTTGAAAATGTACACTATGACGAGCTGGGAGAAATCGAGCTGGCAAGTGGAGAAACAAGACGTTGTAAAGTTCTGGAAATTAACGGAACGGACGCTTTAGTACAGTTATTTGAAAGTTCAACAGGTATCAACCTGTCCAACAGTAAAGTACGTTTCCTTGGACGAAGCATGGAACTTGGTGTATCAGAAGATATGCTTGGTCGTGTCTTTGATGGTCTGGGACGTCCGATTGATGATGGTCCGGAAATCCTTCCGGAAGAGAGAAGAGATATCAATGGTCTGCCAATGAATCCGGCAGCCAGAATGTATCCGGAAGAATTTATTCAGACTGGTGTATCCGCAATCGATGGATTGAACACACTGGTTCGTGGACAGAAACTTCCGATTTTCTCAGCATCCGGTCTGCCGCATGCACAGCTGGCAGCACAGATAGCAAGACAGGCAAAAGTTCGTGGAACAGGTGAAAACTTTGCCGTTGTATTTGCTGCAATGGGTATCACATTCGAGGAATCTAACTTCTTTGTTGAAAGCTTTAAAGAAACAGGAGCGATTGACAGAACTGTTCTGTTTATCAACCTTGCAAATGACCCTGCGGTAGAGCGTATTGCAACACCGAAGATGGCATTAACCGCAGCAGAATATCTTGCATTTGAAAAAGATATGCACGTACTGGTTATTCTGACTGATATCACAAACTACGCCGATGCACTTCGTGAGGTATCCGCCGCACGTAAAGAAGTTCCGGGACGTCGTGGTTATCCGGGTTACATGTATACAGACCTTGCAACAATGTATGAAAGAGCAGGACGTAAGAGAGGAAGTAATGGTTCTATTACTATGATTCCGATTCTGACCATGCCTGAAGATGACAAAACTCATCCAATCCCTGACCTTACCGGATACATCACAGAAGGTCAGATTATCTTAAGCCGTGAACTTTACAGAAAAGGTGTAACACCGCCAATCGATGTATTACCATCTCTGTCTCGTCTGAAAGATAAAGGTATTGGTGAAGGTAAAACCCGTGCAGACCATGCAAATACAATGAACCAGTTATTTGCAGCTTATGCGCGTGGTAAAGATGCGAAAGAGCTGATGACTATTCTTGGTGAAGCAGCACTTTCAGATATCGACTTAATTTATGCAAAATTTGCAGATGCATTTGAACAGGAATATGTTTCACAGGGATATAATGCAAACCGTGATATCGAAGAAACTCTTCGTATCGGCTGGAAATTGCTTTCCTTACTGCTAGAAGCGAACTGAAACGTATCGATGACAAGTATCTGGACGAATATTACGGCAAATGTTGAAAGAGGTGATTGGATTTGGCATCTACCCAGATAAATCCAACCAGAATGGAGCTGAATAAGCAGAAGAAAAAATTAGTCACTGCCGTAAAAGGACATAAACTTTTAAAGGATAAACGTGATGAACTGATGCGTCAGTTCCTTGACCTGGCAAGGGAAAATATGGCTCTGCGTTTAAAAGTAGAAGAGGGAATCGCAAATGCAAATAAGAACTTTGTCATTGCAAAAGCCGGAATGTCAGAACAGATTTTAAATACTGCGCTGATGGCACCAAAGCAGGAAGTTTATCTGGAAGCGGGAAAGAAAAACGTAATGAGCGTTGATATTCCGGTATTCCAGTCACAGACAAGAACTGCTGATGCAAATGATATTTATTCTTACGGTTTTGCATTTACTTCCGGAGATTTGGATGGTGCGGTAAAATCACTGGCAGATATTTTGCCGGATATGCTGCGCCTGGCTGAAGTGGAGAAATCCTGTCAGCTGATGGCTGCGGAAATCGAAAAGACCCGTCGTAGAGTAAACGCTCTGGAACATGTAATTATTCCGGAAGCACAGAATAATATTAAATATATTACTATGAAATTGGATGAAAATGAGAGAAGTACCCAGATTCGTCTGATGAAAGTAAAAGATATGATGCTTGAGGATGCTCATAAGTTTAAAGAAAAAGACAGAGAGCGTGCTTACGCAAATATGGAAGAGTAAGTAAAAGCGAAAAGAGAAAAGGAAGCCATGGCAATTGCCGTGGCTTCTTTTTCTATACATATTGGATAGATAAAGATACGATAATTGTATAAAAAAATAGAAATTTTGATATTCAGAACGGTTCAGATGTGATAAAGTTTAAAGTAGAAAACCAACGTAGAAAGGGGAATTATTTTTTAATGAAGCGTGATATTAAAGCAATTGTAAAACAGATGACTTTAGAAGAAAAAGCCGGAATGTGTTCCGGAGAAGATTTCTGGCATTTAAAGAGTGTAGAGCGTCTTGGAATCCCGAGTGTAATGGTAAGTGACGGTCCTCACGGGTTAAGAAAACAGGATCAGGAGGCAGACCATCTTGGAGCAAATGATAGTATTAAAGCAGTGTGCTTTCCAACTGCGTGTGCGACAGCCTGCTCATTTGACCGAGACTTATTATACAAATTGGGAGAGACCTTAGGTGATGAGTGTCAGGCACAGAACCTTTCTGTTATTTTAGGTCCGGCAGTTAATATCAAACGTTCTCCGCTGTGTGGAAGAAATTTTGAATATTTCTCGGAAGACCCGTATCTTGCATCCGAGATGGCAGGGGCACACATCAAAGGAGTACAGTCTAAAAACATCGGTACTTCGATTAAGCATTTCGCAGCAAACAATCAGGAATATAGAAGAATGTCCTGTTCTTCGGAAATTGATGAGCGTACGTTTCGTGAAATCTATTTAGGGGCATTTGAAACTGCGATTAAAGAAGGCAAACCGGACACCGTGATGTGCTCTTATAATAAAATTAATGGCGAATTTGCATCCGAAAATCATAAACTGCTCACAGAAATTTTAAGAGATGAGTGGGGATTTGAAGGTTATGTCATGTCTGACTGGGGTGCAGTTAATGAACGTGTGAAAGGATTAAAAGCCGGTCTGGATTTGGAAATGCCGGGAAGCGGTGGATATACCGATGCAGAAATCGTATCAGCGGTCAAAGATGGAACATTAGAAGAAAGTGTGCTTGATACCGCAGTAGAACGTATTTTAAATATTATTTTTAAATATACAGATAATCGTCAGGAAGGCAGATTTGATTTAGAAGCGGATCATCAAATCGCAAAGAAAATTGCGGAAGAATCGATGGTTCTGCTTAAAAATGACGGAATCCTGCCACTTAAAGCCGGTGAACAGAAGATTGCTTTTATCGGTAAATTTGCAGAAAAACCAAGATTCCAGGGTGGCGGAAGTTCCCATATTAATTCTTTTAAAGTAGAAAGTGTACTGGATGCGGTAAAAGCGTATACGGAAGTTGCTTATGCACAGGGGTATGATGTAAAAGAAGATAAAATTGACGAAGCGATGGTAAAAGAAGCTGTGGAAACTGCAAAAAATGCAGATGTTGCAGTTATTTTTGCAGGACTTCCGGATGCCTTTGAATCCGAAGGATATGACAGAGAACATATGGGAATGCCAGACTGTCAGAATTATCTGATTCAGGAAATCTTAAAAGTACAGAAAAGTGTTGTAGTTGTACTGCATAACGGTTCACCGGTGGAAATGCCGTGGGCAGATGACGTAAGTGCAATCTTAGAAGCGTATCTTTGTGGACAGGCAGTTGGCGCAGCTGAAGCAGATATCTTATTTGGTAAAGTGAATCCATCCGGAAAACTGGCAGAAACCATTCCATATCATTTAGAAGACAATCCATCTTACTTAAACTTCCCAGGAGATGGACAAAAAGTGGAATATAAAGAAGGCGTATTTGTCGGATACCGCTATTATGATATGAAAAAAATGCCGGTTCGATATCCATTTGGATATGGTTTAAGTTACACCACATTTGAATACAGTGATTTACAGCTTTCAAAAGAAAAAATCAAAGATACGGAAACCCTTCAGGTTAGTGTAAAGGTAAAAAATACCGGAAAAATGGCAGGAAAAGAAGTGGTACAGCTCTATGTTTCTGATAAAACAAATGCAGTCATGCGTCCGGTAAATGAACTGAAAAACTTTGTGAAAGTAGAATTACAGCCACAGGAAGAAAAGACTGTGACAATGGAACTTAATAAACGAAGTTTTGCATGGTATAATACAAAAGTAAATGACTGGTATGCGGGAAGCGGAACTTATGAAATCTTAATCGGAAGTTCTTCCAGAGATATTCGATTAACCAAAACAGTAGAACTTGAATCTACAATGAAGATTCCGATGGAAATTCATACAAACACGACTATTTCTGAATTGATGGAAAATGAAAAAGCAAAAGAAGTCATGAAAGATTTAGTAGACCAGATGATGGCAAACATCGGTGGTGGAGAAGAAGGCAGTGCAGCAAGCGAAGCAATTTCTCAAGAGATGATGATTAAGATGATGGAAAATTCTCCACTTCGTGCTTTGAGAAGTTTTGCCGGAATCAGTACGGAAGAAGTGCAGGAATTAATTAAAAAGTTAAAAGAAGCAGTAAAATAAATATTTTTTGGGAAAAGGGTTTTGCCTTTTCCCATTTTTATTGCCAAAATTCGACAAATATTCACAAATGGGTATACAGGAGGACAAGAAAAACATTCTACAATATAGTAAAAATTGGAAATTATTGGAGAATGTTTATAACGTTGGAGCACAATAGTATATCTCAAAGACTGGTGTCTTACCGCCAGCAGCTTGGCAAAAGTCAGGCAGAAATGAGCAGAGAATTTGGTGTGAATCAAAGCCACTACAGTAAACTGGAAAGTGGAACAAAATATATTTCATACAGCAGTTTGAAGAAGTTTGAAAAGGCTGGAGGAGATGTCAATTATCTGGTTACCGGTGTGCATTATAAAACAGGAATCGTGGAGGACTGTATGAAACGGTGCAGGACTTCGGATGGAAAAATAGAATTAATGAAGGCATTATTCTGGCTGACCAGACAGGGAATTATGCTGATGCACGGAGAAAACTGGAAAGAGGCAAATCAGAGAGTGTGGAAGTATATCCGGCTTGCTGAAGAAAAAGAACAACATAGAAATATCTGGAGAAGTATCCGAAAAATAGAAGATTTGACACAAATGAAAATGGCGGAACGGCTGGATATTAATATCAAACGTTACCAGCGTCTGGAACGAATGGAAGCAGAGCCGGATGCTGTGATTTTAAATTCTTTGTATACACTGTTTGGGTATTCTCCTTTGATTATTTTGCATGAAAATCTGTATTATGCGGAAGAAATTAATAAATGCTGGAGTGAATTTTCGGATGAAGTCAGAATGCAATTGAATGGAGTATTGGAACAAGATTTGAAATTGATTGCACTGTGTGAGCAGGAGACAGATATAGCTTTACAGAAAATCTGAAAAATGGTAGGGTTAATTGGAATGGTAGTTTCAGGATTATTATCTCTGGCGCTTCCGTTGTGGTTAGTTGGTGGAGTTGTCGTACCGGTTTTGCGAAAAAATGAAAAATCTTGAGGGCGTTGTTTGTTTAAAACAGCGCTCTTTTTGTCGTAAAATTTACGAGAATTTTGGCGCTTGTGCTTATAATGAAATCAAGAAGAACAAAAAGAAACAGAAAATTTTGAGAATACAGAAAAAAGCACAGGAGGTCAGTTATAATGAAAGAAGAAAGCTATATCCGCAATGTTAAATATTTTTTAGAAGAGCTCATCAGAGGTTGTGGAATCATCCAAAAAGAAAATCCGGCAGTTCAATTTACCAAAGATGCAAAAGCGGGACTTTATGATAACTATACAGATGAAGTCTATAACAGCATGTTAAAGGATATTGAAGACGTCGCAAAATTCTGGCATGGAAAGAAGCGCAATGTATTATTTGCCGGACCGACAGGATGCGGAAAAACCGAAATCTGGAGGGTACTAAGCCAGTTATATCCGAATATCCAAATTGTCGATGGTACAATGCTTACAATGGAAGGCTGGAGCGGTGCGTTTAAACTTCGTGACATTTTTGCAAATGTGTCACGGGAACAGGCGGAAAGTGCCATTATCGTCATCGACGAGTTCGATAAACTGTGTGAACCAAAGTACGGCTCAGGCGGAAATAACTACAGTGCTGCAATGAAGAATGAGCTGTTAAAGATGATTGAGGGAAACAAAGTATTCTTTCCGGAAGATAAAGGAAAGGTGGCAATGGAGTTTGATACCTCAAAAATCAGTTTTGTATTCTGTGTAAGCTTTGAAACACTGATCACAAGAAAAAGAGAGATAAATTCTTCCATTGGATTTGGAAAATCTATTGACAAAAGTGATATTTCCGTAGAATATAAAAACAAAATTAAGACGGAGGATTTTACGAAAAGGAGACAGTCGTTATGGGAATTGATTGGGAAGAAATTTTAGATGCAGAAGGCGAAGATTTAGAAAGCGCTTATACAGACAGTTTACCGGATAGTGAACCTTATCCGAACGGTTATGGTGAACCGATGCGTGAAAATCGTCTCACCCCGGAGGAGATTAAGAAGATAACGTTAGAACGAAAGGAGAGATGGAAAAAATACAAAGAAGAATATGAGGAGTTTTTTGGAGAGGAGTTTGAATTAGAACTGGCTGATGATAGAAGCACAGGAAAAAAATAAACGGTAATCGAAAAGCAGATTTGTGGAAAAATCATAAGTCTGCTTTTTGAACGCAGATAAGCATTCCACCGCTTCAAGTGCGCAGAGCAATAAGCGGCGGGTGAGGGGGATGCTTCTGTCAGTGGGAGTTGAAAGCTCCCACTGACAGATCGCAAAGCGACTGCGTTCATGAGCAAGTAGCGAAGCGGATTGCGAATGTCCGCTTTACCGCAGTTTTACAAGAAAAATAAAAAGGAAAAAAGAAAATGAAACTTATGATAGTGGAAGATGACAAGGCACTTGCAAAGGGAATTGAATTGGCACTTTCTGAAAAAGAAAACGAAATCACAGTCTGTCATGATTTAAAAACGGCAGAAGAAATGTGGGAAAGTGAGAACGCAGACCTTGTCATTCTTGATGTGAATCTTCCGGATGGAAGCGGATATGATTTTTTGGCATTCGTAAAAGAATCATCGAAGTTCCGGTGATTCTTTTAACTGCCAATGATTTGGAAATCGACCAGGTGACAGGGCTTTCACTCGGTGCAGATGATTATATTACCAAACCATTTAGTCTGGCGGTGCTTCGTGCAAGGATTGAAGTGCAGAAACGCCGGATTCGGGAACAGCGTGAGAATCAGAGTATAAAGTCAATTTTGCCAAATTATTATGTGATAGAGAATTTGAAATTTGATTTTGAACGGCTCTGTTTTTTTAAAGGAGAAGAAGAATTAAGTTTAAGCAGAAATGAACAGAGACTGCTTCAGATTTTTTTGAAAAATCAGGGACGGATTTTGACAAGAGAAATTTTGATGGAACGTCTGTGGCAGGATGGCGCTGAGTTTGTGGATGAAAATGCGTTGTCTGTGACAATCAACCGGCTGAGAAAGAAAATAGAAGGCGAGACAAAATATATACAGACCGTATACGGTCAGGGCTATATCTGGAGGAAAGAAGAGTGATAAAAAAGTGATTTGGGGAAGAAGAAACTGGGAACGGTTAAATCAAATGCTTGATGAGGGAATCCGTGGAGAATTTGAAGAGTCTAAATATGATGAAAGTGAACTTTCCAAAGTAGAGTCAAAGTGGAAACGGTTTTTACAGGATTCTGCAATGGCAAAGCAGAATTTAGAGACAGAAAAGGCTAATATCAAAGGGCTGATTTCAGATATTTCTCATCAGACCAAAACTCCAATGGCAAACATAAAACTATACAGTGAACTGCTTTCGGAACAGTTGGAAGAAGACGGTATGGAAGCGGAACTGCTGGGACAGATTCAGGCACAGGCACAGAAACTGGAATTTTTAATTCAGGCGTTAACGAAACTTTCCAGATTAGAAACAAATATTTTAGAGGTGGTACCGGTTAAAAGTCAGGTAAAACCGCTACTTGAAAGTGCAGTAGAAGAAATTCGGAAGAAGGCAGAGAAAAAAGAAATTCAGATAAAGATAGAAATGGACTTTGAGGCAGAGGCTGTTTTTGATAGAAAATGGACGGAAGAAGCACTTTATAATTTGCTCGACAATGCGGTGAAGTACAGTCCGACAGGAAGTGAAGTCCTGATTTCAACCAAGCTGTATGAAATGTGGTGCGTGATTGCGGTAAGTGATAGAGGACGTGGCATTTCAGAAGAAGAAATTCCAAAGATATTTGGGCGGTTTTATCGGGCAAAAGAAGTACAGCAGGAAGAAGGCGTTGGAATCGGACTGTATCTTGTGCGGGAGATTTTGCAAAAAGAGGGAGGATTTATAAAAGTAAATTCAGAAGTGGGAAAAGGAAGTACATTTTTATGTTACCTTCAAGGTAGGACAGGAGTCTTAAATCTTTCAAAACTGTTAGATTTCCGAAAGAATCTCGAAAGAGTTCTTTGTTATACTGAAATTAACAAAAGAGATTAGATAAGAAATTAGGAAAAACAGAAAGGAAGATGAGAGATGGAAGTATTAAAATGCGAGAACTTAAAGAAATATTATGGAAATCATGAAAATACAGTAAAAGCCTTAGACGGTGTGGATTTATCTGTAGAAAAAGGAGAATTTGTTGCGATTGTCGGTTCGTCAGGTTCTGGAAAATCGACCCTGTTGCATCTGTTTGGCGGCTTGGATGAGCCAACCTCTGGAAAGGTATTTGTAGATGGAAAAGAAATTTATCAGTTAAAAAAAGATGCACTCTGTATTTTCAGAAGAAGAAAGATTGGTTTTGTATTTCAAAGCTATAATTTAGTTCCGGTCTTGAATGTGTACGAAAATGTGGTACTTCCGGTTGAGCTTGATGGAGACAAAGTAGACACAGCTTATATTAAAGAAGTCATCGGGCTTTTGGGATTAAATAAGAAATTAGAAAGCCTTCCAAGTCAGCTTTCGGGAGGACAACAGCAAAGGGTTGCAATTGCAAGGGCGCTGGCGGCGAAACCGGCAATTCTTTTGGCGGATGAGCCGACCGGAAATCTTGATTCAGCGACCAGTCAGGATGTGCTTGGACTTTTGAGAGTGACCAGTGAGCGGTTTCATCAGACGATTGTGATGATTACACACAATGAAGAAATTGCCCAGATGGCGGATCGCATCATTCGGATTGAAGATGGAAAAATTGTGTCCGGAAAACAGACCTTGCAGATAATGGACAAAAATCCAAATCAGAAAGAGGGTGCAGACTGTGTCGAACGTGAAAAATAAAAAGATGATCAATCAAATTGCATTGAAGTCTTTAAAGGCAAGAAAAAAGCGAAATTTAATTGCAATTTTAGCCATTGCATTAACCTCTGTTTTATTTACTGCGCTGTTTACGATTGGAGGAAGTCTGATTGAAAAAAATCAGGAATCTACAATGCGGCAGGTCGGAGGCAGTGCTCATGCAGGATATAAATACTTAACAAAATCAGAATATGAAAAAGTGGCAAAAGACAAGGGCTTAAAATCGGTTTCTTATCGAATTGCACTTGCTGATGCAGAGAATAAACCTTTGATTAAAGTACGCACAGAAATGGCTTATTATGAGGAGTTGGAGGCAAAATGGAGTTTTTGTTATCCGGAAGAAGGGCACATGCCGAAGAAAGAAAATGAATGTGTGGCAAGCGATTTGACCTTAAAGGCATTGGGCGTTCCGTGCAAAATCGGTGAGAAATTTTCGGTTGATTTTAGTGTAAGAGGAAAGAAATATTCCAAAGAATTTATCCTGTGCGGATGGTATAAGGGAGATCGTGTTTCGATGTCACAGGTAATGTGTGTTTCGAAAAAACTGGTCAATCAGCTTGCACCAACTGCAGAGAGCTATCAATATGGAGGAGATATAGCAGGAAGTTATATGGTAGATTTTAACTTCAAGACCTCGTTTAATCTTAAAAAACAGCTGGAAGAATTAAATAAGCGGATTGGTTTCGAAGAAAAATCAACGGGAGTGAACTGGGCATATCTTGGAGTGAAGGCAGACGCTGAAACAGTTGTACTTATTGTTGTAATGCTTGGCATTATTCTGGTTTCCGGCTATCTGATTATTTATAATATTTTTTACATTAATGTGTTTGGAGACATTCGGTTTTATGGACTTTTAAAGACAATTGGAACGACAAAAAAACAGCTTGGAAAAATAGTAAGAAAACAGGCAAATCTGCTTTCTCTTGCAGGAATTCCGATTGGACTTATTTTAGGTGCGGTTGTGGGTGCAGGATTACTTCCGATTATCTGTGCCAATTTAAGTATGGGGGATACAGAAGGAACAAATGTGGTGCTTCATCCATGGATTTTTATCGGTTCGGCAGTCTTTTCTTTTTTGACGGTTCAAATCAGCTGTATTAAGCCGTGCCGTATCGTAGCAAAGATTTCCCCAATCGAAGCTGTGAAGCTGACCGAAAGCTCTGTAAATGCAAAGGTAAAAGGGAAAAAGAGAAGAACTCATAAGCTTACCATGCATGCTTTTGGGCTGGCAAATATCAAAAGAAATCGAAAAAAAGCAGTATTGGTTGTATTTTCCTTATCGTTAAGTCTGATTCTGCTTAATACGGTTTGTACGTTGCTAAAGGGATTTGATATGGATAAATATGTATCAAACAGGAGTGTAAGCGATTATATGGTAACGGATGCGACAACGGATAATCCGGCACTTTCAGAAAGAACGGAAGATGGAGTCACCAGTGATTTTTTGACGGAATTACGGGAACAGGATGGAATCAAAGAAAGCGGAAATGTCTATTACAGCGAATGGGAACAGAAGTTATCAGACTGGGAAAAAGAACGATTGGAAGAGAGAATCTGGAAGGATTGGAAGAAAAATTTTGCTTACATGATTCAGTCGATTGGTGAAGAGGACATGAAACAGGAAATAGACGCCGATAAAGAGCGTGGGAGCATCACAGCAAAAATGTATGGTTTGGACCAGCTGGTATTTGAAAAGTTAAAATGTGAGCAGGGCGAATTAGATTGGGAGAAATTCAAGAGTGGAAATTATATTGTGGTCAATCAATTCGAATCGGATGATGGCGAGAAACCGATTTACGATGTTGGAGACAAAATCACGTTGACTGGAGAAAATGGGTTTACGAAAGAGTATGAGGTGATGGCACTTGTGTCGATGCCTTATCCGGCAGAATTTCAGATGTATTTTTCACTTGAGATAAATTATATTCTTCCCTCTTCAGAATTTTTAAATTACTTTGAAGGCAGACAGCCGATGAAAACATTATTTAATGTATCAAAAAAAGATGAAAAACAGATAGAGAGCTGGCTGGAAAATTATTGTACGAATATCAACGATGATTTAACTTATACTTCAAAATCAACGATGGAGGCAGAATTTGCGACGCTTCAAAATATGATTGTAATCGTTGGTGGATTTCTAAGTTTTGTGTTGGCATTGATTGGAATTTTAAATTTTGTAAATACGATTTTGACCGGAATTTTATCAAGGAAACAGGAATTTGCCATGCTCGAATCAGTGGGAATGACCAGAAAACAATTAAGAGAGATGTTGATGTGGGAAGGCGGATATTATGCGCTTTTTACAAGTATAGTAGCAGTTCTTGCGGGAAGTATTTTAAGTATGACTTTAATAAAAAGTTATACATCCGGATTTTTCTTTTTTACATGGAAATTTACTGTACTTCCAATTCTAATCTGTATACCGTTTTTGCTTTTGATTGTGCTTTTCGTACCGTATCTGGCATGTGAAAAAATGTGCCGTATAAGTGTTGTAGAACGGATACGGAGCGGAGAATAAAAAAGAAGATAATAGTCAGGCGAATATCCGCTTTACTTAAGATACCAAAGTCAAAAGGTGGTTTATCCCCATCATGTCTTTTGACCTTGGTATCTTATCATGTTACAATAGAAAAAAATGTAGAAAGATGGGGAAATCGTCAATGAACAGTAACTTACAGGAAAAATATTTAGCGATTCTGCAGGAAGAGTTAGTACCGGCGATGGGATGTACAGAGCCAATTGCACTGGCTTATGCTTCTGCAAAAGCAAGAGAAATATTAGGATGTGAACCGGAATATATTGTGGCAAAATGTTCGGGAAATATGATTAAAAATGTGCGTTGTGTAACGATTCCAAATTCAGGAGGAATGACAGGAATCGAAACAGCTGTATTTTAGGAGCTATTGCAGGTCACTCAGAAAATAAAATGGAAGTTTTAGAAAAGGTAACGGAGGAACAGAGAGCGCAGACGAAAAAATTGCTGGAACAAAAACGTTGTGAAGTTGAATTTCTGGATTCGGATATTCCATTGCATTTTATGGTTGAAGTGTCAGCAGGAGCAGATTCAGCAATGGTTGAAATCCGTTATTCACATACGAATATTGCAAAAATAGAAAAAAATGGAGAAACGATTTTTATCGGTGATGAGAACGAAGCAACCGGAGGTGGTCTGACAGACCGTTCCGTGCTTACTTTGGAGAATATCAAACAGTTTGCAGATGAAGTGCCATTGAATTTAGTACGTCCGATGATTGAACGACAGATTCGATATAATATGGATATTGCTTATGAGGGGATTTCCGGAGATTATGGTCTTGGAATTGGAAGAGTGCTGCGTGAGAGTTATGCAGACGGAGTAGTGACTCGTATGAAAGCCTATGCAGCAGCCGCTTCAGAGGCAAGGATGAGTGGCTGTGATATGCCGGTTATTATTAATTCAGGAAGTGGAAATCAGGGAATTGCATCCTCTGTTCCCGTAATCGTGTATGCAAGAGAAAAAAATTACAGAAATGATGAATTGTATCGGGCACTGGTTTTTTCAGGTCTTTTGACCACGTACCAAAAAATGTTTATTGGAAAACTGTCTGCATTTTGTGGTGCGGTTTCTGCTTCTTGTGCATCGGCTGCCGCAATCACTTATTTATGTGGAGGAAGTGTTGCACAGATTAAAGCAACGATTGACAATACATTGGCAAATATTCCGGGAATTATCTGTGATGGTGCAAAGATCTCCTGTGCAGCAAAAATTGCATCCAGTATAGACGCGGGAATGATGGCACATTATCTTGCAATGAATCATAAGGCGTATAAAGCATATACCGGAATTGTTAAAGAGGATACAGAAGAAACAATCAGCTGTGTGGGATACATCGGAAAAGTCGGAATGCATCAGACAGATAAAGAAATTATTAAAATGATGCTGGATACGCAGACGGAACAGGAAAATGGAAAAACGGGTGCTAATCCGGAACAGGGAAAATAGGAAAATAATACAATAGAGTTTGGAGAATACCCTGTAAATCCAGGGCATACACTGTAAAAACAGCGTCTTCGGAGGCTTATCCGTTGAAAGATTATATCGAAGAACGGGCAGTGGAAATTGCATGCTATATTATTGAAAACAAAGGAACTGTGCGTCAGGCCGCAAAGAAATTTGGAATCAGCAAAAGTACGGTACATAAAGACTGTACCGAGCGTCTGATTCAGATTAATCCTACTTTGGGATTAGAAGTACGTCAGGTATTGGACAGGAATAAATCGGAACGGCATATTCGTGGTGGAATTGCAACGAGAGAGAAATATCTTTTAATGCATGAAAAAGAAGGACAGAAATAGAAGAGGAGACAGAAAGATGGTCAAAAAAGCAGCAGTAACAAAGGAATATACTCATGTAACACATCCATTTCCGGCACTTTATAATAAAGAATCAGAAATTTTGATACTAGGAAGTCTCCCGTCTGTAAAATCGAGAGAGCAGATGTTTTTTTATGGGCATCCGCAGAATCGATTTTGGAAAGTAATCGCAGCAGTGTTAAATGAACCGGTGCCAAAGAATATCGAAGAAAAGAAAGCAATGTTATATCGGCATCATGTAGCGCTTTGGGATACTATTTACAGTTGTGATATTATTGGGTCCAGTGACAGCAGCATTAAAAATGTAGTTCCGACGGATTTAAAAGCGATTGTAAAAGATAGTAATGTAAAACGAATCTTCTGTAATGGAAAAACTTCCGGAACGTATTTTCGAAAATATCAGCAGAAAGAGCTTGGGATTGAAGCGGAAGTACTTCCATCAACCAGTCCGGCAAATGCAGCATATTCGGTGGAAAGACTGGTTGAAATATGGAAAGAGAAAATTGGAGAAATGTAGGAAAAATAAAAAAATTGGGAAGAGAGAGGAGAGCACATCCTCTCTTTTTTTACGAACATTTAATTACTCGACTGCCAAACTCCCGGGATACACAGTGTGGAATGAAAAATCTCAAAACATCTTCGAATAGATTGCTATTTGTCAGAAAAAAAGGTATGATATAAATTATAAACAATATGATTTGGTCAGATAGAGTGGAATAAGCTGACAAATGGAAAAGCGGAGGTGCGTATGAAAAGAAAGATTACAGGACTGTTTCTGGTGCTGGCAATGTGTTTGTTATTACTGCCAGAGTCGGTATGGGCAGAAGGAGAAGAACAGGGCAGTAAAACAGTAATCACTTCTGTGGACGAATTGCTGAAATTTGCAAAAGCAGTCAATGCAGGTGATTATGATGAAAAAACAGATGCAGTCGTAGTGCTTGATGCAGATTTAGATTTATCGGGTGTGGAGTGGACACCGATAGGACAAGCTAATGCTTCCGGAGATATTGAACACTGTTTCAGTGGTAAATTTTATGGGAATGGACATGTGATTTCAAATCTGGATTTTTCTTCCAGTTATGGAAAAGGAGCAGTTGGAGGTTTTTTTGGATACGTTGAAAAGGCGGAAATTTCAAGTCTGACAGTAAAAGGAAACGTTAATGTTACAGCAGACGACAGTGAATATACCTTTTTTGGAACAATTGCAGGATACGCAGAGAATGCTTCTATTTTTGACTGTGTGTCAGAAGTTGGATTTCAGAATAATGGGAAATATATTTATGGATTTATCGGAATGTGTGGATACGCAGAAAATACAAAGATAAATTACTGCGAAAATAAAGGAAATATTACGATAACAGGTGACATGGGAAGTATTTATGCAGGTGGAATTTTAGGATATGCTACTGGAGATACAGAAGTAAGTTATTGTGTAAATACTGGAAATATGATACTGGCAGCAAGTCATGGTGGTGGAATTGTCGGACAGACTAGTGGAACTTCTAAGATTTTAAACTGCTATTCAACAGGAACATTAACCCCGCTCGGAAAAGGGATTACGGATGTTGGAGGAATTGTAGGAACAGTGGGAAATGAAACGACAGTCAGCCACTGTTATTTCGCTGGAAATATTGATTTGTCACAGTATACGGTAACGACTGTTCCATATAGCCGGTTTGGTGGCATTAGTGGAGCAGTTTCAGGTACAGGTATTTTCACGAATAATTATTATACAGAGAAAGAAAATGTTTTGGCGTGCGGAAAAAATGCAGCAGCAGGTACAGCGAAACCATTTGATTCTATGAGAACAGAAGCATTTTATAAAGAAATTGTGGCAGGTGGCGGAAATTATAATTATGTTTCTGAAAAGACTCCGGTTCTGCCAAAACCTAAGTATGAAGTTTCCTTTGCTGTAGTGCCGGCAGAATTGACAAATGTGGTTCTTAAAGTAAATGGAGAAGAAGTGTCTTCAGGTTTGGCTGAATTAGAAGCAGGAATCTATCCGGTTGAAATAACTGCGGATAATTGTAATCCTTTTAGCGGTGAAATTACGGTTACTGCAGATATTGCTACGCATACCCAGACACTGACATTGACTTATAAAGATGCAGATTATACAAAAGCAGATGAAGCAATTGAAAAGGCAAATGCGCTGAAAAAAGAAAATTATAAAGATTTTAGCGGAGTAGAAAAAGCAGTTCAGGCGGTTGTTCGAGGCAAAAATATTACAGAGCAGGAAGAAGTCGATAAGATGGCAAAAGCAATAGAAGATGCCATTAGCGCTCTGGAATATAAAGATGCAGATTATACAAAAGTAGATGAAGCAGTTAAAAAAGCAAATTCACTGAAAAAAACAGACTATAAAGACTTTACTGGAGTAGAAAAAGCAGTAAAAGCAGTAGTTCGAGGAAAAAATATCACCGAGCAGGAAGAAGTCGATAAGATGGCAAAAGCAATAGAAGATGCCATTGCTTCACTAGAGAAAAAACAGACCTCATCTACCAAGACAACGACGGATAATACAAATAAGGCAACAGCAAACAACTCAAACAAGACAGCAAATAAAGCAGCAACAAATAATGCAAATAAAACAGCAACAAGTAATGCGAATAAGAGTACAACTGCTAAAAATGCACAGACGGGAGATAACAGCAGAATAGAATTTTGGCTTGCTCTGTTTGGAATAAGTGGCTGTGTGGGAATTGGAGCAGTGATTGTTGGAAAAAGAATGAAACATAGAATGAAATAATAAATAATGAATCAGTAATGAATAAGCAGTAGAAAGAGAGTAAGACAGCTGCTGCTGATTATATTGTAAAAATTAAGAAAGTCAGAAAATCTGGCTTTCTTTTTTGTTTTGGAAGAAAAAAAGATAGTTCTTTGCAGAGAAGGGAAAGAATGGTAAGATAAGAGCATAAAAATAAAAGGTTGGGGGAAATAAGATGAATCAGGCAGAAAAAAATAGGATTTGTGAGTTGATAAAACAAAATAAGAAAACAGAAATAGTAATCAATTACACTCTAAAAAGTGGTGCTGCAAAAAGAGCGTCTAAAATCGGAGGAAAGCCGGATGTTCCAAAAGATTTTGAATGGCCAGTTTATGAAGGGAAAGATTTTGAAGATATCAGGAAAGAAAGACCTTATCATTTATTATACAGATTAATTTAAAGGATGTTGCACCTTATGATAAAGAAGAATTATTGCCGAAACAAGGAATTCTTAGTTTCTTTTATGAAATGCGTTCGATGGATTATGGATATGATCCAGCAAATAAAGGTTGTGCGAAGGTTTATTATTTTCCGGATGAAAATGAACTTGAAGCATGGATTTTCCGGCAGAATTAGAGAAAGATGCAATCATTTCAGAAATGAAAATTGTAAGGATAAAAAACGAAGAAAGTCTGCGGTATATGAACAGCTACTTCCGGATTTAGAAAAATTAAAAAAAACAGAGGGAATTGTGTGTGATGATTTAGACGACTATGATGAATGTCTGCAATCCTGTGGAGTTCCGATATTTGAGGAGGGAATGGAATATTATTACGAATGGGCATACAGAAGGATAAAATTGTTAGGGAATCCGGATGTCTTACAGGGTCGAATGGAAGAAGAATGTGAAGGAGTTACAAGGGGATATTATCTAGGCAGAGGCTGGCAGGATGTGCCGGAGCAGGAAAGAGAGGAAATTTGGGAAAAAGGTAAGGATTGGATGCTTTTATTTCAGGTGGGAACAATAGATGGATACGATGATGAATACAGATGGGAATATCAAGGAAACCTTTATTTTTGGATAAAAAAGCAGGATTTAAAGATGCGAAATTTTGAAAATGTATGGTTGATTTTGCAGTGTTTATAAAGAATAAAAGAGTCTGGAACGTTCCGACTCTTTTATTTTTCTCATCGCAAGAGTATAATAGACTCATCTGAAAATGTACAAAATAGTATGGAGTGTGAGTGAAAAAATGAAGCGATTTTTTTCAAATGAGGATTTGAAAACTGATTGTACCATTGATTATCGACCAGTTTCTGCAGGCATTTGTAGGACTGGCAGATTCTATTATGGTAGCAAGTGTAGGAGAAGCAGCCGTATCGGGAGTTTCGTTAATTGATACAGTAATGGTTTTAATTATTAATATTTTTACGGCATTAGCTACGGGTGGCGCAGTAATTGCCGGTCAGTTTATTGGAAAACAAAAAGAGGCTGAGGCATGTAAGGCAACGAATCAGCTGTTGTTATTTACGGTGAAAGCATCGGTTGTGGTTATGGCATTGGGATATCTTGGTAGAAATGTAATCCTGCATGGTATTTTTGGTAAAATCGACGCAGATGTTATGTATAACTGTAATATTTACCTTTTAATTGTGTTTGCGTCAATCCCAATGATTGCAGTATATAACGCAGGTGCAGCTATTTTTCGTTCCATGGGAAATTCAACCATTGCCATGATTACTTCATTGATTATGAATGCAGTTAATCTTGGAGGAAATGCAGTTTTAATTTATGGATGCCACAGAGGAATTGAGGGAGTAGCTATTCCAACTTTAGTATCAAGATGTGTAGCGGCAGCGATTATATTGGTTCTGTTAAATAATCAGAGTCGTCAGATTCATATCTTTCATCCATTTTCATTTCATACAGACTGGAATCTTTTGAAAAAGATTTTGTATATTGGAATCCCGAACGGTCTGGAAAACAGTATGTTTCAGCTTGGAAAAATTCTGGTACTCAGCCTGGTGACGAGCTTTGGAACTGCTTCGATTGCAGCAAATGCGGTATCTAATAATATTGCAATGTTTGCGGTACTGCCTGGAATGTCAATTGGATTTGCAATGCTCACGGTATCGGCGCAGTGTGTTGGAGCGGGAGATTTTGAACAGGTAAAATATTATACGAAAAAATTAATGAAGCTGACGTACATCTGTTTGATTTTAATGAATATTTTGGTGGTGCTTCTGCTTCCATTCATTATAAAAGTTTATGGATTATCAGCGGAAGCCAGTGAATATGCAAGAAGAATTTTGATTTATCATAGCTGCTGTGTTGTAACTATCTGGCCGTTGTCTTTCTCTCTTGCAAATACTTTGCGTGCGGCAGCCGATGTAAAATATACGATGATACTGGCGATCGTCTCCATGTGGACGTTTAGAATTGGATTCAGTTATATTTTAGGCTCGTATTTAAAATGGGGAGTATTTGGAATATGGGTTGCAATGACGATTGACTGGCTGTTTCGGTCTATCTGTTTTACTATCCGTTACCTGGGTGGAAAGTGGAAACATGCTTCTCTTGTATAAAATGATGTGAGTGCTATCTCAATCTTCGAGTTTGGGGACGATTTTGCAGCTGATTTCGCGTCATAAATGCCTGAATTTTTGAGGTTACATAAAACGAATGTTTCTATTGACTAACAGGTATTTCGTGTCATAGAATAACATAAAATCTTAAAAACGCCGAGGGCGACGTAAAACGAAACAGGCAGGAAAGAGAGAAAAATCTTTACGTGCCGGGTCACAAAAGTGACAGCAGGTGAAAATGAAAAGCATCTGTGGGACAGTAGTTTACTTATTGTTCCACAGGTGCTTTTTTCTTTATTTCATAGGAGCATCCTATGAAACAAAAAATACTCTGCACTAATCCCACTGTGACAGGTTGCGAAGTGACTGCGTTTATGAGTAAGTAGCGAAGTGGATTGCAAATGTCCGCTTTACAGAAGAAGGAGGATATAAAAATGGATGCAGAACAGTTAGAACAGCTTTCAGATGAAAAATCAAAAAAGATAGTGATGAGAGTATCCGGAGTTACAATTGCAGGAAATCTTGTTTTATCATTGCTGAAGTTATTAGCTGGTATTTTGGGACATTCCGGTGCTATGATTTCTGATGCAGTGCATTCTGCTTCAGATGTATTTAGTACAGTTGTGGCAGTGATTGGAATCAACATTTCAAGAAAAAAATCTGACAAAGATCATCAGTATGGTCATGACAGAATGGAATGTGTGGCAGCAATTATTTTGGCAGTGATTTTATTTGCAACAGGAATTGGAATAGGAATCAATGGTTTAGAACAGATTATAAAAGGAGTGGAAGGAAATAAAGCTCCTGGTTTGGTTGCGCTTGTTGCAGCAGTGGTATCAATTGCAACAAAAGAATGGATGTACTGGTACACAAGAGGAGCTGCGAGGAAAATTAATTCTGGAGCACTTATGGCAGATGCATGGCATCACCGCTCCGATGCATTATCTTCTGTTGGTGCATTTATCGGTATTTTAGGTGCTCGAATGGGATATCCGATTTTAGACCCGATTGCAAGTGTTGTGATTTGTATTTTTATTGGGAAAGCAGCCTACGATATTTTCAAAGATGCCGTGGATAAAATGGTGGATAAATCTTGTGATGAAAAGACAATTCAGAAAATGAGAGAAGTGATTGCAAGTCAGGCCGGAGTGGAAAATATTGATTTGCTCCAGACCAGATTGTTTGGTGCAAAAATTTATGTGGATATCGAAATTGCAGCAGATAAAACACTTTCTCTGGAAAATGCGCATGAAATAGCGCAGAGAGTACATGATGCAGTTGAGAAAAATTTTCCTCTTGTAAAACATTGTATGGTGCATGTGAATCCGATGTAAAAGCAAAGCTGGCTTAGGGATATTGTAAATTAAAGGTGTTTTTTTGAAAGAACTTGTAAAATCCAGATAGATGGCTTATAATATGAGCACTTAGACAATGCAAAAATTAAAATGCATACTTCTAAAACATGAAAAAGCTGATTAAAAAGATTCAAAAAAGAACAGGAGGAGAGTTTGTTGAAGAGAGAAACCGTAATTGTACTTGATTTTGGTGGTCAGTACAACCAGTTAATTGCAAGACGTGTGCGTGAATGCAACGTATATTGTGAAATTTCTTACAAAACAGATATCGAAAAAATTAAAGAAATGCAGCCGAAGGGAATTATTTTTACCGGAGGACCAAACAGCGTATATTTAGAGGATTCACCAACTTATACAAAAGAAATTTTTGAATTGGGAATCCCTGTACTCGGAATCTGCTATGGTGCACAGTTGATGATGCACTTATTAGGCGGGAAAGTAGAGACAGCGCCTGTAAGAGAATATGGTAAAATCGAAGTTACGGTTAACCAGTCAACAAAACTCTTTGAAAATGTATCCGAGAAAACAATATGCTGGATGAGTCACAATGACTATATTGCAGAAGCTGCACCAGGATTTGAAATTATTGCACATACTGATGACTGTCCGGTAGCAGCTGTTCAAAATACAGAGAAGAACCTGTATGCCGTACAGTTCCATCCGGAAGTACTCCATACAAAAGAAGGAAAGACAATGCTTTCTAACTTTGTATACAATGTATGTGAATGTTCTGGTGACTGGAAGATGGATTCTTTCGTAGAAGAAAGTATCAAAGCTATCCGTGAAAAAGTAGGCGATGGAAAAGTACTTTGCGCACTGTCTGGCGGTGTGGACTCTTCTGTAGCAGCAGTTATGTTATCAAAAGCAGTTGGAAATCAGTTAACTTGTGTATTTGTAGATCATGGTCTGCTTCGTAAAAATGAAGGAGATGAAGTAGAAGCTGTATTTGGACCGACAGGACCTTACAACTTAAACTTTATCCGTGTCAATGCTCAGGAACGTTTCTATGGTAAATTAAAAGGTGTAGAAGAACCAGAGAAAAAACGTAAAATCATCGGTGAAGAATTTATTCGTGTATTCGAAGAAGAAGCAAAGAAAATCGGAACTGTTGATTTCTTAGTACAGGGAACAATTTATCCGGACGTAGTAGAAAGTGGTGTAGGTGGCGAATCTACAGTTATTAAATCTCATCACAATGTAGGTGGTCTTCCGGAATATGTAGATTTTAAGGAAATTATTGAACCACTTCGTGACTTATTCAAAGATGAAGTGCGTAAAGCAGGTCTGGAACTTGGTATTCCGGAATATCTTGTATTCCGCCAGCCATTCCCAGGTCCGGGTCTTGGAATTCGTATTATCGGTGAAGTTACCGCTGAGAAAGTGAAAATGGTACAGGATGCAGATGCAATCTGGCGCGAAGAAATCGCAAATGCCGGGTTAGATAAAGAAATCGGACAGTATTTTGCAGCGCTTACCAATATGCGTTCTGTAGGTGTTATGGGTGATGAAAGAACTTATGATTACGCAATTGCACTGCGTGCGGTAACAACGACTGATTTCATGACAGCAGAAAGCGCAGAAATTCCGTGGGATGTAATCGGAAAAACAACAAGCAGAATTGTAAATGAAGTAAAACACATCAATCGTGTCATGTATGACTGCACTGGAAAACCACCAGCAACGATTGAGTTTGAGTAGCTTGAAAAATCGCGGAAAAGCCCATAAATAAAGGCTTTGCGGGGTGTCGAAAAGACCAAATGGAGTGCAAATGGAGTTTAAAAATTATTTTTTTCTCTTGTTTATATTCCAGATT
>ENA-OQCN01000089-OQCN01000089.1-human-gut-metagenome-genome-assembly--contig:-NODE-89-length-41024-cov-5.952173_pt1 | contig 41024 bp, 41 predicted proteins | sample MGYA00242497_ERZ504576 | MGnify/ENA primary metagenome ERZ504576 (study PRJEB26092, sample SAMD00036296) | human gut metagenome | host: Homo sapiens | study: EMG produced TPA metagenomics assembly of...
TCTTCAAACCGGCAAATATGGCGGTTCAAAACTTGTGCCCAAAATCACAATCATAAAAATAATTCATTTTACTATTGACTTTTTATTAGCAGGCTTTCATAGAGTTATATAATTCCATTTGCTTAATATCTTAATCGTTCAGCTAACATATTACACCTTTTTGGTCACACAGCGGTCACACGGGACCATAAATCTGATTTTTCTACTTTTTTTACTAAAAAAAGCTAAATATTTTTAGTCAACTTTGCCAATTTTAGACAATGGCCATATGGCAAATGTGACTCTTCCGACTACCTGTTCCTCTGAGATACAGCCTATAGCTGTATTTCTTGAGTCAAGTGATACGCTTCTGTTATCGCCCATCACGAAAATCTTGGATTCAGGAACCTGATAAGGCAGCTCTATATTACAGTCTCCTAAAGCTTTTTCATTGAGATACGGTTCATCAATTGCGATATCGTTTACATAAACCGTGCCATCCTCTGATATATTGACCCAGTCACCCGGCATCGCAATAACTCTTTTTACAAGTATCTTGTTATTGTAATAAAAAGCTATGACATCTCCTGTTTTAAAGTCATGCCCCTTTGATGCCATAAGCACCTGTCCCTCCTGTAACGTCGGTGACATGGATGTTCCGGTCACCTTCAAAATAGGGAGCCACAGGTTTGCGACCAATATTGCTGCCGCTGCCACTACCACAAGTGTTCCTACGGTATTGAAGAGTGTTGCTGCAAATTTGTTGTTATACTTCACTCTTCTCAGTTCCTGACGCAGCTCCTTTATGCCAAGATCATCGCTATAACGGTCATAGTCGTCTGTCATGATACTGCGATAGCCCGATCTATCTTCAGTCTTCTCAGCACTTTTATTCTCAACTTCTTTATTCTCAACTCTGTTTTCTTCTGAAACCTTCCTTGATATTTCCTTTTCTATATGTACAGATATATCCTCCGGCCGGTTTCCTTTTTTAGTCTGCTGATATTCCTTCTCTATTTCAATATTTTTTTCTATATCAGGAGTTATGTCTGGCGCCGGTGTTACATATTTGACCGGAATTATTTCCGCTATTTCCTGTGATATATTTTCATCAACATTTTTGATCTGCTTATGTACCTGCGTTACTTTTTCAGATGACTTAACAGATGTTTCCATCATATGTGCCAAAAGTAAATCAAGCTTATCCTCATTGGTAAGTGGTTTCTGTTCGACATCCTTCAACTCCTCATCTTTGCTTAAATCCACTACATCAATATTATTTTTGCTTTCTGCAACAGCTGCAGTATTGTTATGATTAATCTCTGCAACTACCTTTTTATTGTATTCAGCATCTGTGCAGCTTTTTGTCGAATTTGTGAGATTAGCTGATTTATTCTGCTTAATTTTCTTCTGTTCTCTTTTTTTTCTTAGCTCAATGTACTTTACAGCAACTCTTGCCAGAGCATATATTGCCTTTTTATATATTTTTTCTATCATTCTTTTGTCCAATTATCCATTCATAAACACAAAATATTGCTTCTATATTATTTTCTTGTCAGATTATTTGAAGCCATGGATATTACAGCAGCAAATTTCTGGATTTCCTCTGTTGCTGACGTGAGTTTATTAATTGCAGCATTGATATCACCCGATGTCTTTACCTCACGCTCAAGTGTCTGAATATGTTTTTTTGTCTCGTCAAGCTCTTTTCTTAAGTGTTCAACCTCTTTACTTCTGTCTAAAAGCATCTCTAGCAGCTCACTTCTGCTCAGCTTCTTTAATTCTTTTGCTTCCATATTCACAATCTCCATATATCAAAACAACCAAAGAATAGCTTACTATATCTTTGGTTGTCATTTGTCATCTATATTATATCACGAAATTTGATTTCTGATATGTTTTTTGTTACTTAATTCCTAATTTTGTATGTTTTCACAAATCTATATTCCGAAAAAACTTTATACGCTTCTTTTTAGCTTTTTTTCGTAAAATTTTTCGTCATTTCTCACAAAATTAGAATTCAAATTTCTTTGCAAAATAAGCATCAAGCTCATCAATTGCGATACGCTCCTGCTCCATTGTGTCACGGTCACGTACTGTCACACAATGGTCTTCCTCTGAGTCGAAATCATATGTCACGCAGAATGGTGTTCCGATTTCATCCTGACGACGATATCTCTTTCCGATTGTTCCTCTGTCATCATACTCACAGTTGTATGTCTTTGAAAGCTGTGCAAATACCTTTTCAGCACTCTCATTGAGCTTCTTTGACAGTGGAAGCACTCCAATCTTTACAGGTGCAAGTGCTGGATGGAAATGGAATACTGTTCTGACATCCGGCTTCTCCGGTGTACCGATATCCTCCTCATCATAAGCTGCACAAAGGAAAGCGAGCACTACACGGTCAGCACCAAGTGACGGCTCGATAACGTATGGCAGATATTTCTCATTCTTCTGGTCATCGAAGTATGTAAGATCCTGTCCTGAAACTTCCTGATGACGTCCGAGGTCATAATCTGTACGATCAGCAATGCCCCAAAGCTCGCCCCATCCGAATGGGAATAAGAACTCGATATCTGTAGTTCCCTTTGAATAGAAGGCTAACTCAGCAGGATCATGATCACGCAGTCTCATCTCATCCTCCTTGATTCCAAGGGAAATGAGCCAGTCACGGCAGAAGCCTCTCCAGTACTTAAACCACTCAAGATCTGTTCCAGGCTCGCAGAAGAACTCAAGCTCCATCTGCTCGAACTCACGTGTTCTGAAGGTGAAGTTACCAGGTGTAATCTCGTTACGGAATGACTTACCAACCTGTCCGATACCGAATGGAATCTTTTTACGTGATGTACGCTGTACATTTTTAAAGTTTACAAAGATACCCTGTGCTGTCTCAGGACGAAGATATACTGTATTCTTAGCATCCTCTGTAACACCCTGGAAGGTCTTGAACATGAGGTTGAACTGTCTGATATCTGTAAAATTGTGCTTGCCGCATGATGGACATGGAACATTGTGCTCCTTGATGAAATCTACCATCTGCTCGTTTGTCCAGCCATCAACTGATGTCTCAAGCTCAATACCATTGTCCTGCGCAAATCCTCGATGATTTTGTCGGCTCTGAATCGCTCGTGGCACTCCTTACAATCCATAAGCGGATCTGAGAAGCCGCCGAGATGTCCTGATGCAACCCATGTCTGAGGATTCATGAGGATGGCGCAGTCCACACCTACGTTATAAGGATTCTCCTGGATAAATTTCTTCCACCATGCTCTTTTTACGTTGTTTTTAAGCTCTACGCCCAGGTTTCCATAATCCCATGTATTTGCAAGACCTCCGTAAATTTCTGAGCCCGGATATACAAATCCTCTTGCTTTTGCTACCTGTACGATTTTGTCCATGGTCTTTTCCATAATTCTTGTTTCCTCTCTATCTTACTTATGATTTATTTGTATTCGTAACTGTTCAGTACCTTCACAGCTGTAAGCTGCAGGCGCATTAGAATCAGCTGTACTGAATAGTTACTTGTATTCTTAATTATAATTAAATAACAATTCACGCCTTAATCTACTTATATATAACATATGTGATATATGACACCGGCGCTGAATTGTCCTCCTCACTGTCAAAGTCAAATGTGACCTCGTTGTCTTGCTTGACCGAGTTTAATATATCATCATCACTGACACTACCATCCGCTCCGTTTTCCGTTCCTTCCGTCGCATCGGCTTTTACTGCTTCCGTGTTCTCTGTGACACTCTCTGTCCCTGTGGTTTGTGATGCAAGCAGGCTGTACTTGTCACCAATCGCAACTGTTTTGTCATCTACAAGCTTTACTTTGTCGACAGATGCATATAATATTTTCCCTTTCACGTGCAAATTTGAGCTGCCTTCGTAAACAACGACCTTGTATCCGGTTTCATCCAGAAACTCAGATGATTCACATTTCTTTGCCTTGCCATCATCTATCGCTGCGAAATCGGTCTTGAAATCATATCCGGCTGCCAGAGCCTCCGCAATCGTCCCTGAAAAAAGCTTTGTCCCATTGAAATCAGTGTATTCATCGGTTGATGCATAGCTCATGGTAAGAGATGCCTTCTTTTTCTCGACAGTCAGCTTTTTGAGTTTGACCGAACCATCATTCTTCTTATTGTAGTCGTCTATTGACTTGTCCACATAGCTTTGTAAGTCATCCTGCTTGTATGCAGCTGTATCAAAGTCCTCGACATCTGTAGATACCACACTGCCGTTTTTTGCAACAAACACCGTGCTGTCCTTGGTATAATAATCTGTACCGCACCCGGCAAGCAAACCGCATGTCGCAATAACAGGCAACAGCATTGATAGCTTTTTATTCATAGCTGCCTCCTAAAATATAATCTATGATATTATACCCTTTTGTATATATGATTTCAAGTATCATATTTTAAAGGGCAACGACATGCATAGTATCTATTAATTATTTCATGATTTAATTTCATGCTTTAATTTATCACAGAAAAGCTGCTGATTTAAAATCATGATGCACATAGATTGAAAGATATTCCTTCATTATGCTTCTCAGCTCCTCAAGCACATCGTCTGACACTGCAAACGTGTACAGCTTCGTGATATCAGCTGAAACAATATACTGCATGGTATAGAGTGTATCGCTTAGTATACGCCTGCCCTGCACCTGCGTGCCACAGTTGTCGCAAAACACCCCTCCGCGTCTTGCCGAAAAGACATTAAGTCCTTCCCTTGAATGACAGTGTATACACGAAAACAGCGATGGACCCTCGCCATTTATCGTAATAGCCTTAAGCTCAAAAACAGCCCTGACCAGCTCATTTTTATATGCCGGTGATTCAAGAGCACGGAGTGATTGATAAAGGAGCTTTAACATATCCTTCTCGTCATTGTTCTCCTGACAAAAATATCCGCAGAACTCCAGAAAGTAAAACCCGGTGTATACTGCTTCCAAATCCTGTGTAAGCTCCCTGAAATAGTTGCTGATTGTGACCTTTGAAAGAGAATATGCGCTTTTACCCTCAAACAGCTCAAACTCACCGAACGAAAATGGATTGCTTCCTGCCATAAGCTGGCTGTTTGGACGTCTTGCCCCCCTTGCAAAGGCTGTGATTTTCCCTCGTTCCTTTGTGAGAATCGTTATTCTTTTGTCAAAATCCCCTACCGGCATGGCTGAAAGCACCATACCGGTCAACACTACACTCTGTGACATCTTAATCTTACTTTCAAAATACTATTCTTCCTCTTTGTATCCAAAGTTCTTGATAAGGAAGTCGCTGTCTCTCCAATCCTTCTTTACCTTGACCCATAGCTTCAGATTCACCTTACAGTCAAGCAGTCTTTCCATCTCATAGCGCGCATTGGTACCGATTTTTTTGAGCATACTGCCCTGCTTTCCTATAATGATTCCCTTATGGGAGTCTCGCTCGCAGACAATTGTGGCATCCATATCTATAATAGAACCACTCTTTGTCTTTCTTGTCTTCATGCGGTCAATTCCTACTGCAATGCCATGCGGCACCTCGTCATTTAGAGCATGGAGCGCTTTTTCCCTGATAATCTCAGCACAGATTGCACGCTCCGGCTGATCTGTGATGGTGTCCTCATCATAGAACTGTGGACCATAAGGCAAATACTTAAATATAGAATTAATAACATCATCCGTATTCTGCCCTCTTAAGGCTGACGTAGGAATAATCTCTGCAAAGTCGTATACCTTGCGGTAGGTGTCTATATACTCAAGCACCTTTTCCTTTTCCACTGTATCCACCTTATTGATAATCAATATAACAGGTGTATTAACCTTTTTAAGTTGCTCTATGATATGCTGCTCTCCCGCCCCGATAAAGTTGGTCGGTTCCACAAGCCACAGCACAACATCCACCTCATTTAATGTCTTTTCCGCCACATTGACCATATACTCGCCCAGCTTGTTTTTGGCCTTGTGTATGCCCGGAGTATCAAGGAACACTATCTGTCCCTTTTCCATATCCGTGTATACTGTCTGGATGCGGTTTCTTGTGGTCTGAGGCTTGTTTGAGGTGATGGCAATTTTCTGACCGATAAGCCTGTTCATCAGTGTTGACTTGCCCACGTTTGGTCTACCGATTATTGTAACAAAACCCGATTTGAAATTCTGTATCATTTTTCCTCCTATGTGAATCTGTATTTATAAGGATATGAGGGTCAAAAGGTATTTTGCCCCTCATTTATGATTAATCAGATTACTACATGCTACGCATTCCCGTAATCTGACTCCACCTCGAAATCCGCTAATTTGCTGCATTTGGGCAGCAATTGCTACTTTCTCGGTGTAGTGCGGGTCACTAAGGTATACATCGAATTGCATGCAAGCATGCATCGATGATACCTTGTGACCTTTAATCATATAAGCTTTTCAACATTCTCAAAGAGCCTTGCCGACTCTTTAATCATATTTTCATTGCCGATGACACATATACTGTCCTTCTTAAGTACTGCCTCTACAAGGTCTGCAAGCCTTCTGATATCCTCTGGCTGTGCATTTAGTATCTCATTTCTCTCCTTCTGAATCTGCTCGTAGGTAATACCCTCGAGATATGCAGACAGTGATCTGCTACCCTTTGCTTCCGGATTCATAGGCGTATCAAGAGCACTGAAGGTACCGATAATATACTTGGTCATATCCCTCTCATCAGGCGAAAAGCTCTTTATATACTCAGGTATCCTGTCATAGACATCAAGTGTGTCTGAAAGGTTAGGGTCTCTATATGAGACAAAGTAGCTCTCTCCGCTTCTAAGGAATGTATTCATGCAGCCGTAAGCACCACCCTTTACCCTGACATTTATCCAGAGATAATCATAGCTTAAGATGATACGCAGCAGTCTCAGTGCTCCGGTGTATTCATAGCCCTCGCAGATGAAATCACCTGTTTTTGCCACATACTGTATCTGGGATGCATCGATAAATGCTTCCTTTGCTGTATTGAAATGAACCTCTGCCTGATTGCCTACAGCACTCATTTTATTAAATCCAGCTATAACTTTTTCCAGTGAAGGCTTTGCATTGCCATATGCCTCGTTATTTCCGGTAAAGCTGATAAGCATTCTGTTTCTTGCAAACAGCTTTTTGGCTATTGCAGCAAGCTTATCTGACACACTCTTTGGTGACTCTGAAAGCTCCTTTTCTATGCGGCATATAGAGCGGTAAAAAGCAACTCCCTTTAACTCGTCCTGATAAAGCGCGTAGCGCGAGAAGCTCGACATGCTTCGCATAGCTGCAACCAAATGACCTGAACTGCTAAGGTTAGCCTGAAGCCTTGCCTTAATCTGCGCTACAAGCTCACCCAGTCTCTTTGTATCTGTAAAATCCGATGTAAGAAGCATCTGCTCCATAAGCTCAAGTGCCTTGTCAAGATTTTTCTCCAATACCTTAAGCTTCACTTCAAACTTAAACACGAAATTATTTCTATCCTTAATATCCGGGTGACTTGCAGTACCTGTGCTGATTCCGCCGGTATATATGTTGGTAGCATTGGCTAAATCAGTATAGCTGTACTTTTCGGTGCTCACCAGCGAGTGCGTTTGTAAAGAAGCCAAGATAGCCAAGCTCACTCTGGGCAAAATCACCTGCATCAAATAAAAATGATATATAATCAATGCCGTTTGACTCTATGTCATGACGCACAACCTTTACATCCAAAAGCTCATCCTCAATGTTTGAAAAAGGCATAGCATTCTTTTTCATATCTGCTCTTGTAAGCATTGGAAGCTTGCGCAGGTCCTCATCCGACGAAGGCTCCTCCTGATATTTCTTTAAATGCTCTGTATCCTCAATCAGCTTCTTAATCTCTTCATCTGAAAGAGATGCCTTGTAATCGGAAAGCTCCTTTGCCAAAGCCTCCTCCCTCTCATTGCCAAGTCCACGCTTCGGCTTTACTGTGACAGATGAACCATGGGTATTGTCAAGCAGATACTCCTGTATAAGCTTTTCAAAATAATCGGTATCTACAGCCTTTCGAAGCTTAGCAAAGGTACCAAGACACTCCAGATGTATAAAAGGCTTCATATCATCAAACAGCCAGCTGTCTAAACAGTTTAATCCAAAAAGGAGTCCCTTAGGAAACTGTCCGAAGTCAGCCTCCCTGAATTTGAACTCGCTGCTGTTGATTCCCGCGAGGAGTGCTTCTTTATTAATTCCTGTTTTAACAACTTCTTTAAGAGTGCTTTCTATAATGCTTTCAAACTCATCTGCCTGAGATGCATTGGCATTCTTTGCCACAAACGAGAATACCGGCTGCAAAATGCCCGCATCATATGAGCCATACACATCATCACCGATTCCCGCATCTATCAATGCCTGCTTCACCGGTGCTCCCGGTGAGCTGACAAGTGCATAGTCAAGCACATCAAATGCCTGATAGAGCATCTCATCAAGCGAATCCCCTACCACACGGTTATAAGATAGATAAGTCTTATTCTCCTGTGAATCATCCATGGTAATTGAATACTGTGCCTCAACATTCTTTATTTCATCAAATGCAGGCTGTTTATTAATTTCTGAATTAACTTTTTTATAATCATACAGGCTCAGATATTCCTTATCCAGCCACTCAAGTCTCTCGACAACATCCATATCACCATACAGATAAATGTATGAATTGGATGGATGATAATACTTGTGATAGAAGTCCAGATATGCTTCATACGTAAGCTTAGGAATATACTCCGGATTACCGCCAGAATCCTTGCTGTAGGTATTGTCCGGAAACAGTGAGCGGTAAATCTGGCTTGAAAGCACCTCATCCGGCGATGAGTATGCTCCCTTCATCTCATTGTACACCACTCCATTTATCTTAAGCTCGTCATCCTTGCCTGTAAGCTCGTAGTGCCAGCCCTCCTGCTTGAAAATCTCCTCGTACTTTGTGATATTCGGATTAAACACTGCATCCAGATACACATCCATGAGATTCTTAAAATCCTGATCATTGCAGCTGGCAACAGGATAAACTGTCTTGTCAGGGTATGTCATGGCATTTAAAAATGTATTGAGTGAGCCCTTTGCCAGCTCAATAAAAGGATCCTTTACAGGGAACTTCTTTGAACCGCAGAGTGTTGTATGCTCAATAATATGCGGCACACCCGTCTCATCCTCCGGCGGAGTCCTGAAGCCTATATAAAAGACCTTGTTATCATCATTATTTGATAAAATGGCAATCCTTGCACCACTTTTTTTATGTCTCAGAATGAATCCGTCCGACTGGACATCCTCCACTCTGTGCTCATCTAAAATCTCATATTCAGCCAAATCGTGAATTGTCATCAATTATTCCTCCTAAAATGCGATGATGATAGTATACCACATTTTTACATATTATAGTTAAATTATAAGTATATTTACCACAAAAAATCTGTTAAAGTAATATTCTGCAACATCCGGCTTTAAAAGTCAGAGTCTATGCTCCTCTTTTGAATATTAACATCCATCTGCGGAAACGGAATTTCGATATTATTTTTATCAAATGCTGTTTTAATTTCTTCTGTAAGCTGCCATTTTGTGTTCCAGTAATCCTCGTTCTTCACCCAGATTCTCGCACCGAGCTCTATTGCCGAATCCTGCAGCTCACTCACAAACACATTGCTCGGCTCATCGCGAAGCATCGCATCTGCTGATGTGACAACAGATTCCAGCACACTCTTTGCAAATGCTAAATCTGTGCTGTAGGATACTGTTACTCTCAAATCAAGCATCCTCTTATCCATCATAGATACATTTGTGATACACGAATCAGCGAGCTTTCCGTTTGGTATCATAACCATCTTGTTATCTATTGTCAAAAGCCTTGTATAAAACAGATTTATATCCTTTACAGTGCCTCTGTACCACTTGAACCGTCAACTATGTAATCGCCCACACCAAACGGCTTCATCAAAAGAATAAGCACGCCTCCTGCAAAATTTGACAGGCTGCCCTGCAATGCCATACCTACAGTAAGTCCGGCAGAGCCAAGAACCGCTATAACAGAGCCGGTCGCCACTCCAAAGCCCGAAAGCAGTGCCATGACAAGGATAAAATACAAAAAGTATTTAATAACATTTGCTAGAAATGATGCCACTGCAGCATCCATTCTGCTTTTATCAAATCCTTTTTTAATTATTTTTACGACTGATTTAATCACCTTAATACCTATAAGCAGTATCACTATCGCAACAACAAGCTGCACGAGAAAGCTGATAAGCGATGGCATATACTTCTCCAGATACGTCTTTACAATGCCCGGGTTTTCAATAACCTGCTGTACCTCGGTATTTGCAATCGGCACTGATACTTCACCAAGAATTTGTCTGATCATATAATCTCCTATATATCTCTTATATATTTTCTATATTTATTATATTTGTTATTTCCTTATAACCCACTAAATCCCCCATATAAAATATGGGGGATCAGTATTTAAATCAAATATTAATTCACTATTTAATAACTCTCACTCTGAGCACTCCGTCAATGGCAGAAAGCTTCTCAACGGTAGAAGCATCAATAGCTGAATCAAGATCAAGAAGTGAATATGCATAGTCACCCTTGCCCTTGTTTGTCAGATCAGATACATTGATATCAGCCTCTGCAAGAGCTGTTGTAATCTGTCCAATCATACCCTTAACATTCTTGTGAAGGATTCCGACTCTGCCTGAAGCTGTGCATGCACCCATGCTACAGTCAGGGAAGTTTACTGAATGAACGATATTACCATTCTCTAAGTAATCTCTCAGCTCCTTGACAGCCATAACTGCACAATTGTCCTCTGACTCTGCTGTAGATGCTCCAAGATGAGGTGTTACGATGCAGCCCTTTGCTCCAACAGTTGTGTTGTTAGGGAAATCTGAAACATACTTCTTAACCTTTCCCTTGGCAAGTGCATCTACCATAGCCTCTTCGTCAACAAGAAGATCTCTGGCAAAGTTTAATACGATAGCGGTTGGCTTCATCATTGCAATAGCATCAGCGTTTACCATCTTCTTTGTTGAATCAAGAAGAGGTACATGGATTGTGATGAAATCACAGTTCTTGTAGATGTCCTCAACATTGCTGATATGCTTAACGCTTCTTGAAAGGTTCCATGCGGCATTTACTGAGATGTATGGATCATATCCGTAAACATCCATGCCCATATGTACTGCAGCATTTGCAACAAGTACACCGATGGCTCCAAGTCCAATAACACCGAGCTTCTTGCCTGAAATCTCTGTTCCTGCAAAGTTCTTTTTCTGCTTCTCGGCTGTCTTTGCAATATTCTCATCGTTCTGGTTTGCAAGACACCAGTCGATACCTCCAACGATATCTCTTGATGCATAAAGCATTCCGGCAAACACAAGCTCCTTAACACCGTTTGCATTGGCTCCCGGTGTGTTGAATACAACGATTCCCTGCTCGGCACACTTGTCAAGCGGAATATTGTTTACTCCTGCTCCTGCTCTTGCCACAGCAAGCACCTTGTCTCCAAGCTCCATGTCATGCATAGCGGCACTTCTTACAAGTGCTGCATCTGCATCCTTAATATCATCAACCTTTTTATAATCGTCAGAGAACAGGTCAAGGCCTACTCCTGCGATTGGGTTTAAGCATGTGTAATTAAACATTATGCATTCTCCTCCTCAAACTTCTTCATAAACTCTACAAGCTTCTCAACGCCCTCTTTTGGCATAGCATTGTAGATAGATGCTCTCATTCCACCAACTGTACGGTGTCCTTTAAGGTTTACAAATCCGGCTGCAGTTGCCTCCTTTACAAACTTGGCATCAAGCTCTGCATCTCCTGTTACAAACGGAACATTCATGAGTGATCTGTCCTCTTTTCTTACTGTTCCCTTAAAGAGCTTGCTCTGATCAAGGAAATCGTAGAGAATCTTGGCCTTCTCCTCATTTCTCTCCTTCATAACTGAAAGACCGCCCATCTTCTTGAGCCATTTGAATACCTTGCCACAGATATAGATGCCGTAGCATGGTGGTGTATTGTAAAGAGAATCATTATCGGCCTGAGTCTTCCACTTGAGCATGGTTGGTGTGCCCGGTAGACAATCATCTGTGATAAGGTCCTCTCTGATAATTGCTATAACTACTCCGGCAGGTCCTACATTCTTCTGTACTCCGCCATAGATAACAGCATATTTTGATACATCTACAGGCTCTGATAAGAAGCATGAAGATACATCAGCTACAAGGTTCTTTCCCTTTGTGTTTGGAAGCTTCTTATACTTTGTTCCGTAGATAGTATTGTTCTCGCAAATATATACATAATCCATATCATCTGTGATTGGTAAATCTGAGCAGTCAGGTATGTATGAGAAGGTCTCATCTGCAGATGAAGCAAGCTCTACGGCGTCTCCGTAAATCTTAGCCTCGCAAACGCCTTTTTAGCCCACTGACCTGTGATAATGTATCCTGCTTTTTTATTTTTCATAAGGTTCATCGGTACCTCAGCGAAGAACTGTGAAGCACCACCCTGAAGGAAAAGTACCTTGTAATTGTCAGGTATATTCATAAGCTCGCGGAGATCTTTCTCGGCATCCTTGATGATGTCATCAAACCATTTAGATCTGTGGCTCATCTCCATAACCGACATTCCGCTTCCCTTATAATCCATCATCTCTGCTGCTGCTTCCTGCAATACCTCCTCAGGTAAAACTGCAGGTCCTGCTGAAAAATTGTAAACTCTACTCACTCTAATTTCCTCCTTGTGTCGCATTGTAGTCCTCTTCATCGAAAGACTCGTTGATAGGCTTGCCCGGTGCAACCATAGGCCATACCTTGTCATCTGAATCAATGATACAATCGATGACAAACGGTGTCTTGCTCTTTAAGGCATCTGCAAATGCTTTTTCAAATTCTTCCTGGGTCTTAACACGTCGTGCGGTGGCTCCCATTGCTTCTGAAAGCTTTACATAATCCACCCCATCATCAAGTACGGTTGCCGAGTAATGCTTCTCGTAAAAAAGAGTCTGCCACTGGCGTACCATTCCAAGTACATGGTTGTTTATTATAACCTCGATAAGAGGAAGCTTTTCTCTTGAAGCTGTTGCAAGCTCGTTCATGTTCATTCTGAAGCATCCGTCACCTGCAATATTGACTACAGTCCTGTCAGGATTAGCTGTCTGGGCACCGATTGCAGCACCGAGACCGTATCCCATGGTACCAAGACCTCCTGATGTAAGAAGAGTTCTCGGCTTGCTGTATTTGTAATACTGGGCTGCCCACATCTGATGCTGGCCGACCTCAGTAACCATTATAGCATTTCCTTTTGTCATTTCATAGATTTTTTCAATAACAAATGGTCCGCTTAGTCCCTCTTTGTGATATGTAAGAGGAAAAGTCTTTGCATATGCAAGCACATGCTCAACCCATGAATTGTGGTCAAGCTGTGTGAGCTTTTTGTTGATGCGTGTAAGTATTTCCTTCACATCGCCTATAACACTCGATGTAACACGGATATTTTTATTAATCTCTGCTGCGTCTACATCAAACTGTAATATCTTGGCCTGGTCTGCAAACTTTTTAGGATTGCCAAGCACTCTGTCCGAAAAACGTGTACCAATCGCAATCAAAAGGTCGCACTCTGAAACTCCAAGGTTTGAGGTCTTTGTGCCATGCATACCAAGCATGCCTGTATAGTTATCACTTGTGCCGTCATATGCACCCTTGCCCATGAGCGTATCGCAAACAGGTGCATTCACCTTGTCTACAAATTCCTTAAGCTCTTTGCTTGCTCCGGAGAGAACCACTCCGCCTCCTACAAATATATATGGCTTTTTGGATGCTTTTATGAGTTCAATTGCATTATCAATGTCACTGTCTGTAATTGTTTCTGTCACACGCTCAGGAAGCTTGATTTCCTGCCTGGTGTACTCTACCAGATCAGCCGTAACATTCTTTGGAATATCCACAAGCACAGGACCCGGTCTGCCTTTTCTTGCTATATCGAAGGCTCTGCGTATTGTATCTGCAAGCTTCTCTACATCCTTTACAATAAAGCTGTATTTGGTTACAGGCGTTGTAATTCCGGCAATATCTATCTCCTGAAAGCTGTCCTTTCCAAGTAACGAGACTCCGACATTACATGTGATTGCGACAATTGGAATCGAATCCATGTATGCTGTCGAAATTCCTGTGACCAGATTTGTCGCCCCCGGTCCGCTTGTAGCCAGACAGACGCCAACCTTTCCGGTGCTTCTCGCATAGCCGTCGGCCGCATGGCTTGCTCCCTGCTCATGTGAGGTCAGCACATGCTTAATCTCCGGATGCTTGTAGAGCTCGTCATAGACATTAAGGATGGCTCCTCCCGGATAACCGAATACTGTGTCAACACCCTGTTCTTTTAAGCATTCTATAATAACCTGTGATCCTGTTAACTGCATCTTGTATTCCTCTTTTTCTTATACGAATCCTTTACGATAATAGGTAAAAATTTATTCGTACTGAATTTTCTATCAAAATATATACTACGCGTTCTGCTCGCCCGGAAGTGCAAGGATGGCTCCTCTGTTTCCTGATGTAACAAGCGCTGCGTATCTCTTCAAATAGCCTGTTGTAACCTTCGGCTCCCTTGGCTGCCACTTTGCCTTACGCTCAGCAAGCACCTCGTCTGACACATCGAGCTCAAGCTTCATGTTTGGAATATCAATCTTTATGATATCGCCCTCTTCAACCAGAGCAATCGGTCCGCCTACTGCGGCCTCAGGTGAAACATGACCTATTGAAGCTCCTCTTGAAGCTCCTGAAAAACGTCCGTCTGTGATGAGTGCTACAGAGCTTCCAAGTCCCATTCCGGCAATAGCGGATGTAGGGTTAAGCATCTCTCTCATTCCAGGGCCGCCCTTTGGTCCCTCGTATCTGATGACAACTACATCACCCTCTACGATCTTGCCGCCCTTTATTGCTGCAATTGCATCTTCCTCGCAGTCAAATACTCTTGCAGGGCCCTCATGAACCATCATCTCATCGACAACTGCTGAACGCTTTACTACAGAGCCGTCCGGAGCCAGATTTCCTTTAAGCACTGCAAGTCCTCCGGTCTTTGAATATGGATTGTCTACCGGTCTGATAACCTCAGGGTCTCTATTGACTGCATTCTTTATATTCTCTCCAACTGTCTTTCCTGTAACAGTCATACAATCTGTATTTAAAAGTCCGATATCAGCAAGCTCTTTCATGACAGCCCACACACCGCCGGCCTCGTTTAAGTCCTCCATATATGTAGGGCCTGCCGGGGCAAGGTGGCAGAGATTTGGTGTCCTCTCACTGATTGGATTTGCAAAGCTGATATCAAAATCAAAGCCTATCTCATGAGCGATAGCCGGAAGATGAAGCATAGAGTTTGTAGAGCAGCCGAGTGCCATATCAACTGTGAGTGCGTTCATTATTGCATCCTTTGTGATGATATCTCTCGCCTTGATGCCCTTGTTGTACATATCCATAACAGCCATTCCGGCATGCTTTGCAAGACGTATACGCTCTGAATATACAGCAGGTATTGTTCCGTTTCCGCGAAGTCCCATACCAAGTGCCTCTGTAAGACAGTTCATAGAGTTGGCTGTGTACATTCCCGAACATGAACCACAGGTAGGACATACCTTGTTCTCATACTCACATACATCATCCTCAGTCATAGTACCGGCAGCGTATGAGCCGACAGCCTCAAACATCGATGAAAGACTTCTCTTTCTGCTTACGTGTCCTGCGAGCATTGGTCCGCCTGATACAAATACTGTAGGCAGATTAAGACGTGCAGCCGCCATCAGAAGTCCCGGCACGTTCTTGTCACAGTTTGGAACCATTACAAGTGCATCAAACTGATGAGCGATTGCCATACACTCTGTAGAATCAGCAATCAGATCTCTTGTGACAAGGGAATATTTCATACCCACATGTCCCATTGCAATACCATCGCAGACCGCAATTGCAGGAAATACTACAGGCACTCCTCCTGCCTCTGCAACTCCAAGCTTTACAGCCTCAACGATTTTGTCTATATTCATATGGCCCGGAACAATCTCATTGAATGAGCTTACGATTCCGACCATAGGCTTTTTCATTTCCTCCGGTGTAAAACCAAGAGCATTAAATAAACTTCTTGCCGGTGCCTGCTGCATTCCGCTCTTGCGTTATCACTTATCATATTTTATCTCCTTATTTATCTCCGACTATTTCTTTGAGTACTTCATCATCATTACTACTGTATACACAACAATCTGCCTATCTATAACCTGTTAGCTGTCTATTATAAGTCATGCAGCTACACACGTTCTGCGATGAGATCCCCCATCTGTGCTGTACCTACCTGTGTGATACCCTCTGTAGTCTCACCCGGCTGTGGCATGATGTCGATTGTCCTGTAGCCCTCCTTAAGCACCTGCTTTACAGCATCCTCGATTGCCTGTGCTTCCTTGTCCAGATCAAATGAATAGCGAAGCATCATGGCTGCTGAAAGGATTGTTGCGATAGGATTTGCAATGCCCTTTCCTGCGATATCTGGAGCAGATCCGCCACTCGGCTCATAAAGTCCGAACTTTGTATCGTTAAGGCTTGCTGATGAAAGCATACCGATTGAGCCTGTCACCATACTTGCTTCATCTGATAAAATATCGCCAAACATATTCTCTGTAAGGATAACATCAAACTGCTTAGGATCCTTTACAAGCTGCATTGCACAGTTATCAACAAGCATATGCTCGTATGTAACCTCCGGATAATCCTTAGCGACCTCCTCGACGATCTTTCTCCATAATCTGGAAGAATCAAGCACATTTGCCTTGTCTACGGATGTGACCTTTTTCCTTCTCTTCATGGCTATATCGAAGCCCCGCTTTGCGATTCTTCTGATTTCATTCTCATTGTATGTCAGTGTATCTGTGGCCGTAACAACTCCATCCACCTCTTTTGTCTCTCTGGCTCCGAAGTAAAGACCTCCTGTAAGCTCACGCATAATCATCATATCAAAGCCGTCTCCGATGATATCGCTACGGAGCGGACATGCTGCAGCAAGCTCCTTGTACAGGTATGCCGGTCTAAGATTTGCAAACAGATTGAGCGACTTCTAAGCTTTAAAAGTCCTGCCTCCGGACGAAGCTCAGGTGCCAGCTTGTACCATGGTGATGTGGCTGTGTTGCCACCGATAGAACCCATCAGCACCGCATCTGAATCAAGTGCAGTCGCAATAGCCTCATCTGTAAGAGGAACACCTGTAGCATCAATTGAGCAGCCACCCATAAGGATGTCTGTGTAGTTGAAGCTGTGTCCATACTTGTCTGCTATTTTGTCCAATACCTTTTTTGCCTCAGTGACTATCTCCGGTCCGATTCCATCTCCTGAAATTACACCAACTTTATATTCCATAATTTCTTACCTCTTTTACATAAAAATACATATTCTTATATTAAAGCATTAAAGTAGTTATTTCAATATGCCGGGATATTTTACTTTTTCATGCAATTTATAACTGCAGCTTATAATAACTGCATACTATAATAACAGTTTTTTATTATCATTGCAAGAGATGCGGATAATAAGAAAACCGCCACTTATGTGACGGCTTTACAAATGTGCATTATTTAGCTGAATCCTCTGCTTTCTCAAGGTCAGCGATAGCTGCCTTCTGCATTGGAATACGGCAGTTCTTGTTGTTACCAAACTCAACGATTACAGTATCGTCCTCGATATCGATAACTGTTCCGTAGAATCCACTTGTTGTAAGAACGGTGTCTCCTGTTGCAACCTCATTAAGCATAAGCTCCTTTTTCTTCTGCTCCTTCTTCTGTGGACGGATCATAAGAAAATACATAACTGCGAAAAGTACTACTAACCAGACAACCATTCCAATTGTTCCTGCTGCCTGACCATTTGCTAAAATTGATGTCATCAATTGTTCCTCCTAAATATTCTATAATTGATGTGTTCTAAGCACTATTACCATAATACACGTTAAACGTGCTAACGGCAAGGATTTTTTATCATTTTCGAGATTTTTTATATTTATCTGCTAGCTCTGCTCTCCCTGTGTCATTCCATAGAGCTTTTCAGCCTTGTATGAGGCAAAACAGCCTGCATCAAGTGAATCCCTTATCTCCTCCATCATGTTGTTGTAGAAATACAAATTATGGAGCACGCACAATCTCATTCCGAGCATCTCCTTTGCCTTTAAAAGATGCCTGATATATGCACGCGAATATGTGCGGCAGGCAGGACAGTTACAGCCCTCCTCAATAGGGCGCATATCCTTCTGATACTTCTGGTTGAACAGATTAAGCTTGCCGTGATTCGTGTATACATGTCCGTGACGGCCATTTCTGCTTGGGTATACACAGTCAAAGAAGTCGATTCCTCTCTCTACACCCTCAAGTATATTGGCAGGAGTTCCTACTCCCATCAGGTATGTAGGTTTATTAACGGGCAGATGAGGCACTGTTTCATCAAGAATATGGTACATCTCCTCATGGCTCTCTCCTACCGCCAGTCCGCCGACAGCATATCCATCCAGCTCAAGCTCAGAAATGCGCTTTGCATGGTCAATTCTTATATCATCATAAATAGCTCCCTGATTGATGCCGAATAAAAGCTGCTCCTTGTTGATAGTATCCGGTAAACTGTTTAAGCGTGCCATCTCCTTTTTGCACCTCTCAAGCCAGCGCGCGGTCCTGTTTACAGAGTTTGTCACATACTGTCTGTCTGCAACGCTAGATGGGCACTCGTCAAATGCCATAGCTATCGTGGAGCCGAGGTTTGACTGTATCTGCATGCTCTCCTCAGGTCCCATAAAAATCTTGGCACCGTCAATATGCGAGTTGAAGTACACTCCCTCCTCCTTTATTTTGCGAAGACCTGCCAGTGAAAACACCTGGAATCCGCCGGAATCTGTAAGGATTGGTCTGTCCCACACCATGAATTTGTGCAGTCCGCCAAGCTCTTTAATGATTTTGTCTCCGGTTCTTACATGCAGGTGATATGTATTTGACAGCTCAACCTGACACTTTATCTCCTTTAAATCGTCCGTAGAGACAGCGCCCTTTATCGCACCTACTGTTCCTACATTCATAAATACAGGTGTCTGTATATCTCCATGCACAGTATGGAATGTACCTCTCTTGGCACGTCCCTCCTGTTTTAGTAACTCATATTTAGCCATATTTTCGTTTAATTCTCCTGTTTCTTTTACTTATCGCCATTGCCTACGATTTTTCTGATTAATATTCCGTTGGTCAGCAGTGTGGTATCTATGCAATGCCTCTCAAAGAGTACCTCGCCGTCCTTTGGCACCTCAATATCCTCATCAGAGCAGTTGACTATAACCTCCACATATGTATCCACCCAGCCCATCTTTCTAAACTGTATTACCCTTGGATTGTCAGCAAAATCGTCAGGGAAATGGAAGTTTCTGCCCTTTAAAAGCGGCTCACTCGCCCTTAAATGAATGAGCTTTGATACCATCTCAATGCGCTCCTTAAACCTGCCTGCCTCAATATCATCCACGGCATACATCGTCTGCAATCAGGGTCATAGCTGCCCGGCATGCAATCTCAGTGCCGTAATATATACATGGGCTGCCCGGCATGGCAAAAAGCACTGCAAGCTGTGCAAAGTACTGGTCGAGATTCTTCGTATCAGAGCGAAGGCGCTTTGTATCATGTGAATCAAGCAGATTGAAAAGCACATCATTGGTCTGCTGCATGTAGTTGGTATAACATCTGTTTATGGTATACTCAAAATCCTGATTCGTCTGGCTCTTATCTATCCAGAAATCCTTGATGCTCTCTCCAAGCGGATAGTTCATAACCGCATCGAACTCATCTCCACGCAGCCACGGAAGAGCATTATGCCATATTTCGCCCAAAATGTAAATATCCGGATTGATTTCCTTAAGCCTTGCCCTAAGCTCCTTGCAGAAGCGGTGTGACACCTCATTTGCCACATCAAGGCGCAGTCCGTCTATATGATAATTTTCTACCCAGTTGGCGCAGATATCGATAAAGTATTTTCGCACCGCCGGATTATTTGTATTGAGCTTTGGCATATTGTCAAAAAATCCAAACGTATAAAACTGACCCTTTTTAGCCGCTCCATGCTTAAAGTCAAGAGGCCATTCATTGATCATAAACCAGTCATAATACTCTGAATCTGTCCCCTTTGCTAAAACATCCTGCCACGGTGCAAAATAATAGCCACAGTGGTTGAACACTCCGTCAAGCATTATTCTCATATCACGCTTATGGGCTTCTAACACAAGCCTCTTAAAGGTATCTTCATCTCCAAAGCGCGGGTCAATCTTTGCATAATCCGTTGTATCATACTTATGATTGCTCGGTGACTCGTTTATCGGTGTCAGGTAGATTCCGTTTATTCCAAGCTCCTTTAAGTAATCAAGCTTTTTAATGATTCCGGCGAGATCTCCGCCGAAGCACTCCTCATTTTTGACCTTTCCCCTGTTTCTCCACGGAACAACATAATCAGGATCTATCGAGTGGTCTCCATTGCAGAATCTATCCGGAAATATCTGATACCATATAGTGTCATTTACCCACTTCGGTGTGACCGGAATATCACACGGATTCATCCACGGGAATACAAAGCACTGGCGGCTTCTGCCTCAAGTGCCATCTGCTCTGCACTCACGAAGCCATCCTCAAAGTAAAACCATCTCTCATCCTCTGTGATGAGCTCAAAATAATATTTAAGTCTCTTGAATGGTGGCTTTACCGTGGTGGTCCACCATATCTGGTGCTTTAATTTCTTTTTAAATATTATCGGCTGCTTATCGCCATTCCAGGTCTCACCACCGCCTAAGATACCGGCTGCGAATGGGTCACCGAGTATGATATTTACTTTCTTAACATCATAACCGGTCTTTATATTTATGATTAATTCATCCTCATTTAAAGGATAGCAGTAGTTGTCGTATGCCTGGTGAAATACCCCGTTAAATTCCATGTTTTCTCCCTCTTTTGCGGTCTTATTGTAGTTGTTTATCATCGTGGCGCTAAGGACGGCACGTAAGTCGCGGCTACCGTGAGCGTCCACGCGCTGCCCTGTTCGCTACGCTGCGCTGTTAAGATTCTGTACGAATTATGCTTATAGGCTTTCTTTTGCTGACGAAACCGTCGCTACTCGCCCTCCGTGGCTCGATAGCTCCTTGCCCCGGCGTCCCTGCCGGTGCATTTCTGTGTATCGAAGCATAATTCTACAGACTCTAAACAGCTTCGCTATTCGCTCCCAGGGCAGCACGTGTACGCCCGCGGTGGCCGCGGCTTACGTGCCTTACGTTGTGGCAAAATTGCTACAAATGATGCTGCTTAATTATACTTGCTTAAATTATGCTTCGCCTAATTTGCGCTTTGCTTATACAGGCATGCAAATATAGTTACATATATACATAATTATATACAAACATAGTTCGAAATTTATCTAAATAAAATAATATCATAGTTTTCTTGACTATTCAACTTGGTATTACTTATAATATACCTATTATTGTAACTATAGGAGCCTTCCATGAGAACAAGAAAGACCGTTGCTATTACCGTTCATCCTACCTAATAGTGTGTCCAGCAACGATTACAGCCCATTTAAAATGTCTTTTCGAGGCATGGGATGCAATCCCTCAATAATTAGCACTATGGCGCATCAGCTTTTTATTCTCTATGGTTCTAAATAGTTATGTACTATATAAAAAGGAGACCATCATGGCAGGTTCATCATACGGAAATATTTTTAGGGTAACAACATGGGGAGAATCACACGGAAAGGGCTTAGGGGTCGTTGTGGACGGCGTTCCTGCGGGGCTTGAGCTGTGTGAGGAGGATATTCAGATATTCTTAAACAGAAGAAAGCCGGGACAGTCTAAGTTCACTACTCCACGCAAGGAGGATGATGCGGTTGAAATTCTCTCCGGTGTGTTTGAGGGAAAGACTACAGGTACACCTGTTTCTATGGTTGTGTGGAATAAAAATCAGAAATCAAAGGATTACAGTGAGATTGCTTCGTACTATCGTCCGGGGCATGCTGACTTTTGCTTTGATGAGAAATACGGCTTCAGAGACTACAGAGGCGGAGGTCGTTCTTCGGGACGCGAGACAATAGGCCGTGTTGCAGCGGGTGCTATCGCTGTAAAGATGCTCTCGGGCCTTGGCATAAAATTTCTTACATACACCAGATCAATAGGTCCTGTTACAATTAATGATGTTAATTTTGATGCCCATGAGATTTACAACAATTCACTTTATATGCCTGATGCCGATGCAGCGCTAAAAGCTTCTGAATATCTGGAGGAATGCCTTAAATCACTCAATTCCTCAGGCGGTGTGTGTGAATGTGTCATCACAGGTCTTCCTGTCGGGCTCGGTGATCCTGTATTCGAGAAAATTGATGCCAATCTGGCAAAAGCTATTATGTCTATCGGAGCTGTAAAGGGCTTCGAAATCGGCGATGGTTTTGATGCAGCAAAGGCAACCGGACTTACAAACAATGATGCCTTTATTATGAGGGATGGCGCTGTTTCAAAAGAGACAAATCACTCCGGTGGTACTCTCGGCGGCATGACAGACGGCTCACCGCTTATTTTCAGAGCTGCCATAAAGCCTACTCCTTCAATCGCAGCTACACAGCACACTGTAAATAAATCCGGTGAAGATATAGAGATTTCCATCAAGGGACGTCATGACCCGATTATCGTGCCACGTGCTGTTGTTGTTGTTGAAGCTATGGCTGCAATTACTATTGCGGATGCACTGCTTATGAATATGGGAGCACGCATGGACGGCATCACAGATTTTTATAAAAAATTATAACTTTGTCCTATATTAAAAAGCATCTATCCGGTTTTTCCGGACAGATGCTTTTTATCTATTTCATTGGAACAATCTGTAATGTTTTTCCTAGTGAATTCAAAATATATTTTAGAATATATTTCCAAGAAGCAGCGGATTAAACAGAAAATACTGCGCATTCGTCACCCCAAAAGCCACAAGCGCCAGTGGCAGCACAATAAAAAGGACGCATGATATAATCACAGACATGCCGCTTCTTAAGTATTTAAACATTGCAAAAACAAACAGGCTGACCAGTAATCCCCCTATAAAGCGCATCAGCATTATGATAAGTATATACTGCCCTACCGATATGTTCTGCGAAATACGCCACAGATGCTCCATACTTGCCGCCGGAGCATTAAGCCCCTGCGTGCCATATGCCGAAAGCACATTGCACAGCCGCACAATATATACAAGTGCAAATGCTGTGACAGTGCCCAAAAAGCCAAGTATGCATTTGATTCCCATATGCTGCTTCCTGCCACGGCGGGTAGTCCTTAAAAGACGGATTTCATGGTTTGCATAATCCGCACCACATATACCGCAGGCTATTGCTATTAGGAGAATAACATACACAAATGCCTGTGCTGTATCACGGTTTTTGAAGTCTGTTCTGTCGGTAAGGATATCATAGCCCTTTTCAAAAAACAGCCAGCCCTCTTTTAACGTCTTAAGATAATCCACATGTGCTGTAAGCTTGTTGAATGCCTCCTGTCTGCTCAGTTCATCCTTGTACTTTATATTGATATAGCTTTCACTCTTCCCCTGCTCCATATCGTAAGCAATGTTATCTGACAGTCTGTCGTATTTTACTCTTTCTTCATCCAGAAGCTCATTGGTTTTGGCAGTTAAAGGTCCATAATATTTGTCCATATATTCCTTGTAATACACCTCATCAACCGAGTCATAGGAAAGCTTCTCTGCCGGATTCCACCATACCACAAAAATAGCTGCCGCAATCAAAATAAGTAACACTTTTCCCGGAACAAGTGCTTTATAGCATTCGTGCAAAAATAAAGATGTATGACAGCCTGTATTTTTACCGCAGGCAAAGCCAGGCAGTAAAAGCAGCTTCTTTTCATGCACCGAATTGAGATAATTTGTAACTGCAAAAATACATACAGCTATACACACAAGCCAGAATAAGCCATACAATACCCCGGTATTAAGCGGATATCCAAACATATTGATATTGACATAATCAGAAAAAAGTCTGCCTGTCCTGACTCCATACATGATATTTATGTACTTAAGGAAGGCTAGGAAGCTGGTTCCTGATATCGTTGTGTAGCAGATAGCCTCAATAACCACGGTCACTGCAGAAGCAACGAACACAAATATAATATTGTCAAGCGCTGCGCATATCAGCATAAAAAACATGCCAAGCAATATAAAGCTTATTATTTTCACAGGAAAATAGCATGCCAGAAATTGTCCTATACTAAGCTTAAACGGACTGCCATAGTACAGATAAACACTTTGAAGCGGACTTTTCAGATTTATCGGATTGTAAAAGCACATGCTTATGACTGCATTAATTCCATACAACAGCAAGGTGATAAGAATGACCGCCATAATCATCACAAATGACTTTGACGCCATAAGCTGCCTTCTTCCCCTTGCAGTTGTTCTAAGCAATGCAAGCTGGTTCTCGCTTTTTTCATAAAACACAAGATTGAGCGCAATGATAAAAAGCATAATCACAGCCACATAGTCGGTAAGCTCATTGTCTGTAATATTCAAAAGTCCCGATGCATCCATAACCTCAGGCACTGTGCTTCAAGCTTACTGTAGACTCTGCTCGTTTTAGCAGCATTTTTCTCTGCAAAGCCTCCATTGCCGGAAAACTTATTCATAATCGAAATCTCGTCAGCCTTTTCATTGACAGAGTCCAGATACTCATCATAAGAAAGACATGCCAATGCTTCCTTGTATACCCTGCTGCACAGACTAATCCTGCCGTAAGCTTCTGCCGTCATCTGCCTCTGTTCAATTTCCGGCAAAACATCCTCACGACTGTAATTGCTTATTTCGCCATACAGCGCGCTGTAGTCCTTACCTGTATACCCATCATCATTTACAGTATTCATGGTATACAGTCCAAGAACAGGATTCAGAACAAGCAAAAACAAAAGAATAAGCACTGTTCTTTTAGTCAATAGTTTACATATTTCGTTTTTTACTATATCCATTTTCAGTCCCCATTAAGATACAAATACAAGTCCTCAAGATTTGGCCGCACAGCTCCTTCTGCCATCTGCCATCATACGAATCGGCAATAATGCGGGCTATGACACCGTCTGCATCCCTTGAAATATTGCTCACCTTGTATCCGGTGTTTACCTCATCTATCTCATTATCCGATAAAAAGATATTCCATACCTTTCCATCCAGCTCCTTAAGCAGCTTTGACGGAGAACCACTCCTTATTATTTTGCCGTTGCTTAACATAACAATCTCTTTGGCTATAAACTCTACATCCGTAACCACATGAGTCGCAATAATAACAATCTTGTCCTTTGCAACCTCTGATATCAGATTGCGGATTCTGATTCTCTCCTTTGGGTCAAGCCCTGCCGTTGGCTCATCCAGTATAAGTATGCCGGGATTGCCTATGAGTGCCTGTGCTATCAGTGCTCTCTGCTTCATTCCGCCCGAAAAAGCTCCAAGCTTCTTTCCAAGGACATCATCAAGCTTTACCATGCGCACATAGTGATCTATATCTTCCCCGGCTTCACTCTTTTTTAATCCTTTCAGGGATGCCATAAAGTAAAGAAAACGCCTAAGACTAAGTTCCGGATAAATATTCTGCTGCTGTGGCATATATCCGAGAAGCTTCCTGTATTCACTTCCAAGCTCGTCTATGCCCCTTCCGTCAAGCAGCACACGGCCTTTTGATGGAGTCAGATTGTCAGAAATGAGATTCATCATAGTTGATTTACCGGCTCCATTAGGTCCCAAAAGCCCATATATGCCGGGTGTAAATGAAAAAGACACATCATCCAGCGCAGTTTTATCCTTATAAACTTTTGTAAGCCCCTCCAATTCAAGTGTCATTGCTTATATTCCTCCCACTGACTTCTCACGCTTTCAAGATAGCTGTCCATTCCATCTGCTGTAAGCTTTTGTACGGCACCGTCTAAAGTATCATCTACAGTGGCACCATGCAGTCCTGTCATGAAATCATCTAAATCTGTTGAAATACTGCCCATATTCTTAGTATCCGGTTCGAAGCCGATAAACGGAGACAATGTGGCATTGTCATAAAAGTCAAAAAACTCCTTCTTACGATTGTCCACATATTTCTCGTTCTTTGTCGGATAAACATTCACGAAAAGATTAAGACTAAGCTTCGTCAGATAGTCATCATCCAGACTGCCTCCATCACAAGCTTCTGCAATGCCATCTTTTAGCTTATAATCCTTATCTTTTTCACCGTACAAAAGGATATTGCCGTACTTTTCATCTCCATATAACAGACTAAGGAAATCCATCGCAGCAGAAGCATCCTTTGCTTTCTTTGCTACACCGATGGAGCCGTTTATCCTTGATGAAAGGTAAGTCTTTACTTCCTTTACCGTGATATTGTCCTTTTTGAAATTTTCATCCACGCTACCGACACATAAAGCAGCCGCAAAATTGCCTGCCTTGATATTTTTTAATATCTGAGCATCATACAGCCCCGGATTGTTGAGATATGTTATCTCATTTGTCAAATCATCAGACATATAGCCGTCTTTCTTCATCCGGTCAAGCACCCTCAGATACCCGGTAAATTTCTGTGACTCTAAAGGATTTCCAACAGACATAGTATCATAGTCGAAGCAGAGCCCGTTTCTTATCTCACAGCCAAGCATATCATCAAATTTATATCCGTTTATGAGATACTCGAACCTCGGAGTATCACTTTTATCCCATTTAACACCCTGAAGTATCTGATATATTCCGTCTATGCTGCCATCCCATGCACTTATCGCATCGTCAGAAACGTAATCCCTGTTGAAGCTGCATAAACGCCCTCATCACTTGCAAGTGCTAACGGAATCGAATAAATAGCTTATCGCATTTAACCATCTCCAAAGATTCTTTGGAAAAGCCTCATAGAGTGTTTTTCCTTTATCGCCCGATAAGATATCATCAAGATTCAGAACCAGATCAGAGCGTACCAGATCATACACCGGATTATTTCCGGCAGCATCACCAAAACCCAGGAATGCTATATCTGTTTTTCCGTTTTCCAAGGCTCCCTCAACAGCCTGTCCGTAATTGTCATAGGACAAGGTTTTGATTTCAAGCTCATAATCATGTCCGTCCGCAGCAAGTGCATCATTGAACTTCTTTAGATTATTCTTATCAATCTTACAAATATCAGGCACAGCAAACGTTATAACCTGTGCATCTGAATTTCTTTTGGTCTCTGATTCTTCTTTGTCAGCTTTATCCGATTTTTTTGTTTTATCAGCCGACTCTGTCCGACCTTCGCTGACAGCTCCGGCATTATCCGTTTTTCTGTTAAGACAGACTGCCGCCACTGCTATAACAACAATGACTGCTACTGCAACCGCTATCAAAATGCCCTTTTTCTTATTATTCTTCATCATCAAAACACCTCAATTCCTTTGGTTCAAATACTCCCTTGTTCAATTCATCAAGACTTATTACCCCAAGGCACAACTTTCCGTTATCATTTGTATATGTGACATATACCGACTGACCGCAGATGCTTGTAATACCAAATGCCTTTTCAGTAGACAGCTTCATCAGTTCTTCACTCTTATCATCCTTCAAGCGATAATATGTCACTTCACCACTTTTTTCTTCAGAAAGGGCATAATATAAAAAGTCTCCGCTCTTTTTTAATGGTCCATATTGTGTTTTTCCATCCGCATCTATCGGAAGCTGTCTTGTCTGTCTGCTTTCGGTGTCAAACACAAAATATCCATCCTTTGACGAATAATAACCATCGCCATCTAACAGGCTAAGATCGTTAATATGGTCTATTTCCGTCAGACATGTTGTCTTTTCATCTGCTATATCATATTGATATATTCCATTAAGCATATTATCATAAGCAAAAGACTCCGCATCATCTGACGCTCCCTCCTCTATCATCAGCTCTGTAACATCATCTCCAAACCGCATAGTCGAATAGTACACTGCACCGTTTTCATAATATATGTCCGTAATATTTGCCTGTTCGCTTGTTATCTTATCACTCATATACACCTTGTAATTATCGAGATCTATAACAAAAATACCGGCTTCAGGCTTATCATCATTTATAATCTGTCCTTCATCATTAAGCTCTATTCTGTTACTGTAAGCTCCTATAACATAATTATCCCTGTACAAAACAGCCAAAACATTCTGAACATTCTCTAATTTGGCTGCTTTTTTACGATTCTCACCATTAGAATCCATCACATACAGATACTGTATTGTCATGTCTTCCTCTGACATATCCCCTATAAAATAGAGATGATCATTGTAAATTACCGCTCCAGCTTTTGACAAACTATAAAAAGCTGCAGGGCATGAAGGATTCTGATTTGTTCGCGAGTATCCTTCATGTGTGCAGTTTGGCTTGTCACAATAGACAATATCCTTACCGGATGCTGTATCAATAAGATGCAATATTCCCGAGTCATCAAAATAGAATACATTATCCTCAGAGTAGTTATATTCCGGATTTACATTGGAATATGTGTACATTGTATTGGAGGTACTGCGGTTTCTATTCTTTACTATAAAAACCGCAGCCACAATACAGATGATAAGTATGAAGATGATTGATGCGATTAATATGCGTTTTTTCTTCATAGTGCCCCTCCCTTTTTGATAATATTATACATAAAACAAATTACTCCGAATACAAAAGGCGAAATTAGTACTTTTCAAGGTGAATTTATTAAATTTTCATCAATATTTTCACGGTGAACCGTTCATCTGAACACTCAAAATCCAGTGTGCTTATATATTTATCAAGCACTTTCTTTACATTCTTTAATCCATAACCATGTTCTCTTACAGATTGTTTTGTCGTAATCGGCAATCCCCCTTTAAATATCACTTTTTGTAAACACCTGTTACTAATCTCAACAACAAGTGAATCCATTAAATAATTAATTTCCAAATCTATGCTTGGATTTTTTACATCTTTTTGTGCCTCTATCGCATTCTCCAAAAGGTTTCCAAAAATAATATTCATATCATATGCCGATAATTTTAAATCACTCGGAACCACAACTTTTACATTCAACTGAATTTTCTTATCCACCGCACGCTGAAGCATATAATTTAAAACTGTATCAAGCGCCGTATTTCCCGAATCAACCAGCCGCCTTGATTCTACAAGATTATTCTCCATAGCTGACACATAATTTTTTATCTGTTCTATTTCGCCTGTTGAAGCAAGCACCGAAATCTCTGCAAAATGACGTTTCATATCATGGCGAAACGATCTTAATGCCTCCATGTTTTCATTCTGAAGCATAATCTCTCTTTCATAAGAACTAATCTGATCTCTAAGTGCCTGATTTTCCAAAGCCTTCTGAGAAGACTTAACAAGATCATCCATCAGATATGAAATAATAATATTCACAAGCAGAAATGCTCCGCACACTAACGAAAGAGAAAATGATGACACGGTTTTATCCATAAATATTACTATCGATGATATAATACATACTAATAAAGACGCAATAATAAACAACCAATAACGATTATTTAGTTCTATGCCTAAATTATTTCCAAAAAATCTTTCTGTAATCAACTGTGCAGCATGCAATAATAAAAGAGCAAATATACTTACAAAAGCTGAATATCCATCATATCCAAATGGTTTTATCAAAAATGCACTTACCACTAAATCTATGATACAGCTTACTGCCAAAATATAAAAAACAAATATGCATTTTCTTTTTATCGTCCCATTATATGATAAAGCAATTGCTGACAGCCCTAAGAAAATACTAAGGAAATTAAATATCGGTTTATAAAAAAACAAGTTTACGAATATTGCTATAAAAACACTAAATGAATATGCAAATATCTTTCGCACTCTGTTTCCATCATTATCAAAAAAAGTATGAGTAAATCTTTCTGCAATAACAGTCTGAGCTACCTTTGTAAACAAAATAACCATTGCTCTTTCAAAAGTCATATCACTTCCTTACTCCTTCCATAGTTAAAAACTGCTTGCTTAAATGAAGCCCTTTTAGACTGTGCTATACTTATTTCCATACCATTTTTCAGTAAAACAGCATCACTTTTCCATGATTTAATACATTTTATATTGACTATATATGACTTGCTTATGCAGACAAACTGAAACGGAAGATTTGGTACAATATCACTAAGTTTTCCATAATAAGATACACTTCACCATCGGTTTTACATATAGTAATAGTTTTATTTCTGCTGGAAAACAACATAATTTCCCCATATGGAATAGAATATCCTGTCTTATTATATGTATATCTGAATTCTTTTTTCTGCACATCTTCAAGTTGTAATATTTTAGTCATGGTATCATACAAAACATTATCATCTATCGGTTTTATAAGGAAATCATATGGATGAATTTGAAAAAGCTCCATAGCATAGCTTGTTTTATGAGAAATAAACACAATATTCATCCTGTCATTATGAAGCGTTTCCCTTATATATTTTCCTGCATAAACCCCATTATCACCCGGTAACTCAATATCCAAAAAAAGTATCTGCGGATTGAATTCTTTTATGTCTCTGCATAATGACATAGAATCATACCATACTTCAACCTCGCATTTTTCAGCTCTATTATTAAAATATTCAATAATTATTTTTTTCGAGTACAGCGCACTGATTAATCTCGTCATCACATATTGCCACTTTATAAATCATTTGTTATTTTTCCTTCTGTTATCTTACTCCAAAATTACTTTTTATAATTTTATCTAACATAATAGATAAAATCAACAATCCATGCACAAAACGACCATTTTTTGCAGAAAATGGACATAAACTATGGTTACATATTATAACGGGATAATTATAGAAAAACTAAATTCATTATCCTCATTTTTAATAACATATTCGCCATTGTACTTTTCTACAATTTGAATAATATTTTTTATGCCAATGCCATGCATTTCCGGTTCATCTTTTTTACTTGTTTTTATTTCATTATCACTGTAAATAATTGGATTACTGCATGTATTTTTCACTGAAAGAACTATAAGATTTTCCTCTATCACAAATTTTAGTTTTATAGTTTTCTTTTCCTCACATTTTTCACATGCTTCAATGGCATTATTTAGCAGATTTGCTAAAATCACTACCAGTTCCTCATCCTCTATTACAATTTTTGATAAATCATTTACCTTAAACACAAAAACAATATTCTTACTGATAGCCTCCTGGTACTTTGTATTAAGAATCGCATTTATTATCACATGATTTGTATTGATTACATTTTTTTCTCCAATAAAAGTATTGCTGATATTTCCTACATATTTACTTGCCTTGTCATATTCATGAGCTTTCAATAAAGATTCTATACACAATATATGATTTTTAAATTCATGTGACTTTTTCTTCTGAATTTCATAATTTTCCGAAATAGAACGGTACATATCAATTTGGTTTTTAAACTGTAGTCCCAATATTTCCTTTTCATGCAATTTAGCTTCACTGGTTACAATATCGTTAATCAGGAAATATACAAATATATTCATCACAGCCAATCCCAAAGAGATAGAATATAAAACGTTCGCCTGTACTTCATTTTTTGTATATTGAAACGTCATAATCATTGCTATAATTGTAATTATTGTAAATACAGGAAAAAACAAAAATCTTCCCCATATTTTGTCAGGTAAAGTCTCTGTTGATTTTTTTCCAAAGTGTTTTTTTAGCAGTAAGATACATAAAAATACGGTAATCTTGCTAAAAATAACAACCAAGCTTCCCTCTAACGCATATCCTTTTTGTACCTCACCCGCTTTTGAAATAATTGTGTTATTACTAATATAAGCTATATAATCAACTATGATTGATAATCCTTGATATAATAATGCAAAAATGACAGATTTTTTTATACTTATTTCAAAATAAAAACTCATAATTATAACTGCAGCCAGTACAACCAACGTCATTTTCAATATAAGCATATCAGACAAAAATAATCCGCATAAATAATAGCAGCAAATCAATGATATCATCAGCAAAACTTTTTGACTTTTTCTTAATCTCGAATTTTCTTTGCAAAAAACATCGTAAAATAAATTACAACATATCGCTTCAAATATAATAATTACTAAACTGAAAAAATATGTAAACATATATCACAATTCTCCCTTATATGAAATGAATGCGTCCTTCACATTCTTATATCTTGCCTTAGGTATGAGCAATTCCTGATTATTACATAACAGTACTTTATAGCATTTAACACTCCTAATATATTTCAAATTAGTCAAATAGCTTTGATGGATTCTAATAAAATGGAAATCTTTTAGTTCATTTTCCAGCTCATTTAATGTGCCATATAAATTATAGATTTTGATTTTATCCTCCATGATATAGAATTGCAGTTTATGTAATTTGCTTTCAATATATAGTATATTGTCTATATTAATCTCCTTTTCTCCTTCATTGAACTTGAATTTTTTCTTTTTTACTACAAAATTCATCTTATGAAGAATGGCATCCATGCATTCGCTTATGGAAGCTCCAAATTAGTATTATTTTTCAACAGATATCTTATGGCATCAACCTTGTAGCCTCCAACGAATAATTTATATAGGCTGTCACAAATACAATATATATTTCAGAACTATATTCCCTGATTTTTTGTGCCGTAACAATTCCATCAACATCATCCATATTAATATCCAAAAAAATGATGTTGTATTGTTTAATTTCAATTCCTAAATCAATTATTTCCTTACCTGATGAAAATGTATCTATTTCATAAGAAATCTCTTTTTCGTTTAAATAGGCTGCAACATATTTATTTATATTATCTCTAAATACTTTTTCATCATCACATATAGCTATTTTTAACATTTTTTCTCCATTACTATCTGTTGTATTTCAACAAATTTTTAAATAATCTGTATTTTTCACGAAAAAATCCGCAATACCATAATTTAGTATAGCGGATTCATTCCTAAAAAACAATTATTTTAATCTAAAGCGATAGCCTCATTCTCCTGACGTCTTAAAATATCAAACTCATCAGGTGTCTCTGACAGCTTTACATAGAATACCTGCTGTGGATGTGGGCAGGATTCCATCTCATTGCCGTCCTCATCAACGAGTGCAAGCACTGTTGCAAGCACATTGTCACCGTTTGGCTTCATGATTTCAATCTGCTCGCCAACTGAGAACTTGTTTCTCTGCTCCATACGGTAGAGACCTTTTTCATTTGGCGCACCAACTATTCCGAGATAGGTGTAACCCTTCTCGTAAGTATTGTTATCGTATATCTGAGTCTCCTCCGAAGGCTTTCCGTAGAAAAAGCCAGTGGTAAACTGCCTGTAGGTACAGCTCTTTATCTGCTCTAAGTACCATGGCATATTTGCCTCGTATTTTTCAGGTGACTCAAGATAATCATCTATCGCCTTGCGGTAGGTTCTTGCTACTGTTGCCACATAGAGAGCGGTCTTCATACGTCCCTCTATCTTGTAGCTGTCTATTCCTGCATCAATCAGATCCGGGATATGCTCTATCATGCACAGATCCTTTGAGTTGAAGATATATGTGCCACGCTCATTCTCGTATACCGGCAGATACTCACCCGGGCGCTTTTCCTCCACAACAGAGTATTTCCAGCGGCACGGATGTGTGCACGCGCCTTTATTCGCATCACGGCCTGTGAAATAGTTGGAAAGCAGGCATCGGCCGGAATATGAGATACACATTGCTCCGTGCACGAAGGTCTCTATCTCCATCCTGTCATCTATGTGCCCTCTTATCTCCTTTATCTCCTTAAGCGAAAGCTCTCTGGCTGTCACCACGCGGCTGGCTCCGAGATTCCACCAGAATTGATATGTGCCGTAGTTCGTGTTGTTGGCCTGTGTGCTGACATGTCTTTCTATCTCCGGGCAGACCTCCTTTGCAATCATGAAAACTGCCGGATCTGCAATGATCAGTGCATCAGGTCTATCCGGCTTCATATTGTGAAGCTCTGTAAAATATTCACGCACTCCGTCAAGGTCATAGTTGTGAGCCAAAATATTGGCTGTAACATACACTCTCACACCGTGAGCATGCGCAAAGGCAACTCCCTCCGCCATCTCCTCCATCGAGAAATTCTTAGCCTTGGCCCTTAGTCCAAATGCCTCTCCACCGATGTAAACTGCATCAGCTCCATATATAACTGCTATCTTAAGTACCTCCAGCTGCTCGCCGGACAAAGTAATTCTATTTTTCTCATTTTTTCTCCCATACAGTTTTGTATTCATCAAATCTTTGTTGACACCGTAATTCCATCACCTATAGGCATCACTGCCGTCACCAGCTCATCGGAGTGTGTAAGCTCGTAGAGATACTCCCTCATACGCTTGTAGATGGTACGGTTTCTGCGCTCAACGATATAGTGCGATTCTATGATATCGCCATCCTGCAGCACATTGTCGGACACCAGCACCCCGCCTGTCTTTAAAAGGCGAAGCACCTGCGGCATAAAGTTGATATACTGTCCCTTTGCCGCGTCCATAAATATCATGTCAAACTGTCCTTCAAGCTGTGGAAGTATCTCCGTTGCATCGCCCTCTAAGAGTGTAATCTGCTCCTGCTTCCCGGCTCTTTCAAAGTTGGCCTTTGCGATAGGTATTCTTTTTTCGTAATTTTCAATCGTCACTATCTGACAACCCTTCGGTGCATACTCTGCCATCAAAACGGCAGAAAAACCAACCGCTGTTCCCACCTCGAGAATACGCATTGGTTTTTGCATTGCAAGAAGCAGCTTTAAAAAAGCTCTGCATCTCTTTTCTGATAATCGGAACGAAGTCTCTTAAGGCTTCCTTCTCTATCTCATCTAATACAGGCGTGTTGCCTCTGTCCAAGGAATTGATATATGTGACAAGTCTCTCATCAACTATCATTCTTGTATTTCCTAATCTAATTATTGACACAAATGCGCTTAACGGATAATTACTGTGTATCCGAAGGCTCCGTAGTCTGTGTCTGTTCTTCATCGCTCTTGTCGGAGGACATGATTACCATCATATCCTTTGCCGTCATTGAAGTGTTGAGTGTGTAAATGCCCGGCTTTATATGTCCTGAGTAAGCAGACAGCTTAAGCTGGAGATAAAATAAATTGTGATCCCTTACAAGGCCCTTGTCCTCTAAAAGCTGTCCAAGCTCCTCTGCGGAGATGCCCTTTTCCACCTGAACGAGTACATCCTGACCATCGCCGTTTGTCATGGCAGGCTCCGTAAAAACTCTGTAGCCAAAATCATAGCAGATGCTGCAGATTTTTATGCCCGCAAACAGCACTAAAAGAGCAATCATTATTGAAAAAGCAACCCTTATAAAACCAAATAAAGCCTTGTTAAAATCCATAAGCTGTTCCTACACTTCCATAATTATAGGTATAATCATCGGTCTTCTCTTTGTTTCCTTCCAAACAAAGTCTCCCAATGCATCCTTTACCTCTGTCTTTATCTTGCCCCAGTCTGTCACATTGTTGTCTGTCAGACGCTCCATTGTGTCATCCAGCACGCATTTTGCCTCATCCATCAGGCTCTCAGAATTGCGCACATATACAAATCCTCTCGATACAATATCAGGGCCTGCAAGCAGCTGTCCTGAGCCTGCCTCAAGTGTCATCACAACGATGATGATTCCATCCTCAGCCAGACGCTGTCTGTCACGGAGCACGATATTTCCTACATCTCCTACACCGAGTCCATCGACCATGACATTGCCCACATGCACTCTGCCTGTCACCTTGGCACCGTCCTCATTGATTTCGAGCACATCTCCTGATGAAAGGATCTTGATGTGGTCTGTATCATATCCGAGCTGCTCGGCTATTTTGGCCTGTGCCACAAGATGCTTGTACTCTCCATGAACAGGGATTGCGTACTTTGGATTGACAAGAGAATAAATAAGCTTTATATCCTCCTGGCAGGCATGACCGGAAACATGGACATCCTGGAATATAACGTCTGCACCCTTCATCATGAGCTCATTGATGATACCTGTAACCGACTTCTCATTTCCCGGTATAGGGTTTGAGCTGAATACGATGGTATCGTTTGGCTTTATGGATACCTTTCTGTGGGTACCGTTTGCCATACGTGAAAGAGCTGCCATTGACTCTCCCTGGCTTCCTGTCGTGATGATGACAGTCTGCTCATCAGGATAGCTTCTAAGCTGTTCTACATCTATAAGAATATTGTCAGGCAGCGACAGATAACCAAGCTCTGAGCTATCGAAATGATATTTACCATGCTTCGTCCCTCGATGGCTACCTTTCTGCCATACTTCTCCGCACAGTTGATAATCTGCTGCACACGGTCTACATTTGATGCAAATGTAGCAATAATAATTCTGTTTTTCCTGTGATCCTCAAAGATGCCGTCCAATACCTTTCCGACAGACTTCTCAGACTGTGTGAAGCCCGGTCTTTCTGCATTGGTACTGTCGCACATGAGTGCGAGCACGCCCTTCTTTCCAATCTCACCAAACCTTGCAAGGTCGATTGCATCTCCAAATACAGGTGTATAGTCCACCTTGAAATCGCCTGTATGAACAACTATACCTGCCGGTGAATAGATAGCAAGCGCTGCTGCATCCTGGATACTGTGGTTAGTCTTTATAAACTCAACCCTGAAGCAGCCAAGGTTGATATGCTGTCCGTATTTTACGACTTTTCTCTTGACAGTCTTGAGCATGCCATGCTCTTCGAGCTTTCTGTCAATAATTCCGATGGTAAGCTTTGTAGCGTATATCGGTACATTTATCTCCTTAAGCACATATGGAATAGCACCGATATGATCCTCATGTCCATGAGTGATAAAGAATCCCTTGACCTTATCGATGTTCTCCTTAAGATATGTGATATCAGGGATAACCAAATCTATTCCCAGCATATCGTCCTCAGGGAATGATAATCCGCAATCAACTACAATAATACTGTCCTCATACTCAAAGGCAGTAATATTCATTCCAATCTGCTCTAATCCTCCAAGTGGATGATCTTAAGCTTACCTGTATTCTGTTTTTCTGTTTTCTTCAAAATATTACCTCCAAATTTATTTCACGTACAACTGCAATCCTAATATTCAAGTGCAGTGTCATCATCCGTAAGCTCAGAAAATACCTTAGCAATAGCCGAAAACTCAACATCGTCTTCAACCATCTGATAAAGCACCTCTTCATCCTTTGTGCTTACTTCTTTTAAAATATATGCTTCACAGTCTCCGCTTTCTTCTCCTTCGGAAACTAAAAGATATCGTGTTCCATTAAGTGTTGTCTCTTCTTCAACCGCAAACTCGACAACATCATTGGTCTGCGGGTCAGTAAATTTAATTTTCTGCATAAAAACTAAGACCGACTATTTGACAGATAATCCAAATATCCCTGCAAAATAAAAATCGCTGCAATCTCATCAACAAACTCCTTGCGATTCTCCCTGCGTATGCCGGTTTCCATCATAGAACGGTCGGCTGCGACTGTCGTAAGACGCTCATCCCAGTATATGACCTCAAGACCTGTGCGCCTTGCAAGCATATCACCGAACTCCTTCGTCTTCTCGCAGCGATCTCCTTCCGTGTTATTCATGTTTTTAGGATAGCCGAGCACAATCCTGTCCACCTTGTACTCTGCAATAATCTCCTCAATACGTGCCAAAGTCTGTCTGAGCTTGGATGGCGACTTCCTGCGCACTATCTCAACGCCCTGTGCTGTGATCAAGAGCTCGTCGCTCACCGCTACTCCGACTGTCTTTGAACCAAAATCAAGACCTAATATCCTCATATTAATCCCATGCGCTGTTCTCAATGTATGTCTTGAGAACCTCCTCCACAAGCTCGTCTCTCTCAACCTTCATGATGAGACTTCTCGCGTTATTGTGGCTTGTGATATATGTTGGATCTCCGGACATAATATATCCAACAATCTGATTAACAGGATTGTAGCCCTTTTCCTTTAATGCCTTGTACACAATCTCAAGTACATCGCTTACCTGAAGCTCAGGCTCCTTTTGAACTGTAAAAAATTGTGTGTTGTTAATATTTTTTTCCATACGTTTCGCCCTTCTTGTAATATTATTTTATTATAAATGTAATAAAATTACAACCTTTTATTATTCGAAGAGTAATATTTCGTCTGTAAGCATACCCGATATACGGCCTGAAACTATCTGATTTTCAAGGTTTTCGTCAGTTTTCTTAGCGACCTTGACATATTCCTTAGTATATCCGACAAAGTATTCTTTATCACCGATTACGGCCTTTTCCTCAAAAAGCACCTCCTCATTCTTTCCGATATAGAATTTCCTGAACTCCTTAGACATGTCATGACCGAGTGCTATGAGCTTTTCGCTTCGTGCCGCCTTAATCTGCTCATCTATCTGGTCAGGCATTACTGCTGCGCGGGTGCCTTTTCGCTTTGAGTACTTAAAGATATGCATCTCATAAAAATGTATATGCTCAAGATATGCCTTAGTCTGTTCAAACTCCTCCTCTGTCTCACCAGGAAATCCCACAATCACATCGGTTGTGATGGCCGGATGAACAAAATATTTACGCAAAAGCTCACAGCCTCTCTCGTACTCTTTAGTGGTATATTTTCTGTTCATCCTCTTAAGTGTTGCATCGCAGCCGCTCTGAAGCGACAGATGGAAATGAGGACAGATTTTATCAAGCTTTGAAAGCTCACTCGCAAAGTGCTCTGTCACAATCTTAGGCTCAAGTGACCCAAGCCTGATGCGCTCTATGCCCTTTACTGCGTTCACCGCCTGTATCAGCTCAAGAAGGCCTGTAGCTTCCTCAAAATCCACACCGTATGAGCTTAGATGGATACCTGTCAGCACAACCTCCTTGAAGCCGTTTGCCGCGAGCCTTTCAACCTCTGCTATTACATTTTCAAACCTACGGCTTCTGACACGTCCTCTGGCATACGGAATGATACAATAGCTGCAAAACTGATTACAGCCGTCCTGCACCTTGATGAAGGCTCTCGTGTGCTCCTTTGTCTGGTCTATAAAGAGCTCCTCAAAATCATGCTTTCCGTCATTTATATCGTCCACGGTATCGTTTACACTGTCCAAAGAGTATTCCTCAAGCAGCCTTACAAGGTCATGCTTTCTGTCATTTCCGATAACTATGTCCACCGATAAGTCGTTTAATACCTCTTTTTCACTTGTCTGCACATAGCAGCCGGCTGCCACAACTATTGAATCCGGATTATTTTTCTTTGCCTTGTGAAGCATCTGTCTGGATTTTCTGTCAGCCATGTTGGTGACTGAGCAGGTATTTATGACATACACATCAGCTTTTTGTGTGAATGGAACTATCTCATAGCCCGCCTCCTCAAGCAGATGCTGCATGGCCTCTGTCTCATATGCATTTACTTTACATCCTAAATTATGTAAGGCTGCTTTTTTCATTTTATTTTTTTACTCCTATTTAATTGACTTTTCCTTAAAAAACTATTACTATCTATATGACAGTAGTTATTTAAGGAGGTTTTCAATATGAAAACAGTACAGATTTCATTAAATTCCATTGGGAAAGTAAAATCATTCGTTAACGCTATTACTCAGTTTGATTTCGATTTTGATTTAATATCGGGCAGATATGTCATTGATGCTAAATCAATTATGGGTATCTTCAGCTTAGACCTTTCTAAGCCAATAGAGCTCGCTATACATACAGAAACCGGACTTGACGAGATTATGGAAGTATTAAAGCCATATATCATCGACGAAGCCAAGTAATACAGACACAATGATTTGATTAATTAGGACCTGAAGCTCAGGTCCTTTTTATTTTGCTCTAAGGTGGCACTGATTACTCAGCATCCACCATAATCACTTCTGTAGTATCTATAGCTGTCTTCATAAGCTCATCTATCACATCGTTAAGTCTTTCCTCAGACTTCTTAATCCTGTTTATATTCGGCTTTGTAACAGGATGCTTTGCTACGAAAATAGTACAGCAGTCCTCATACGGAAGAATCGATGTCTCATAGGTATCAATTTTGTTTGATATATCAATGATATCATTCTTGTCCATGGCAATGAGAGGTCTGTATACAGGCATATGGCACACCTCGTTTGTTGCAGCAAGCGACTGCATTGTCTGGCTTGCAACCTGTCCGATGCTCTCACCTGTGATAAGGCCTAAGCATTTATCCTCATCGGCAAAGTGCTCTGCTATCTTCATCATGTATCTGCGCATGATGATGGTCAGCTCATCATGCGGACATTTCTCATATATAGCAAGCTGTATATCGGTAAAATTAACAACATGCAGCTTTATCCTGCCCGAATATCTGGCAACCTTCTTTGCAAGGTCTACAACCTTCTGCTTTGCTCTCTCACTCGTATATGGCGGTGCATGGAAATATGTGGCATTGATTACCACGCCTCGCTTTGCAATCATGTATCCTGCAACCGGGCTGTCGATTCCACCTGAGAGCAGAAGCATTGCCTTTCCTGCTGTACCAAGCGGCATACCGCCCGGTCCCGGAATCTCCTCTGAATAAATATTTATCATAGGTCTGATCTCGATATTGATCATAACCTGTGGATTATGAACATCTACCCTTGTCTCAGGAAATGCCTCCAGCACCTTTTCACCGACTGCGGCATTTATCTCCATGGAGGTCATCGGATAGTTCTTTCTGGCACGTCTCGCATTTACCTTGAATGTAAAGCTCTTATCCTTGTATACATGGTTGATATGCTCGATAACTGCTTCACAGAGCTTGTCAAAGCCCTCATCCTCATGCAGCTCGACCGGACAGATACCCACGATACCAAAAATTCTTGACAATGTGGCAACTGTCTCGTCATAATCATAGTCTCCGTCTGTCTCCACGTACACACGTCCGCTTTCCTTTCTTACCTCAAAGCTTCCATCCACATTGCGAAGCTGATATTTGATATTCTTAACGAGCGCGTCTTCAAAAATGTATCTGTTTTTGCCCTTTATCGCAATCTCAGCATACTTGATCAAAATGTCTTGTACATGTAACTCTCCTGTTCTGGTT
>ENA-OQCN01000091-OQCN01000091.1-human-gut-metagenome-genome-assembly--contig:-NODE-91-length-40745-cov-2.595524_pt1 | contig 40745 bp, 45 predicted proteins | sample MGYA00242497_ERZ504576 | MGnify/ENA primary metagenome ERZ504576 (study PRJEB26092, sample SAMD00036296) | human gut metagenome | host: Homo sapiens | study: EMG produced TPA metagenomics assembly of...
GAAAAAGAAAGAAAAATAAATAAACTTTCACCACAGATTGCATAGATTTACACAGATTATTAATCATGGTTGTTAGTACCAGCAAATTCTATCTGTGTAAATCAAGGCTATTTGTGGTGAAATATATTCAATTCATTAAAACAATACTATGAGAAGAAAACCGCTTTCCCTCCCACAAATCGTAACCTTAGCCCTTTTATGGATTGCCATTTGCTATATTATTCTAACAGGGAGCGAACATATTGACGAGCCTTTAATACTATCCATTATCATTTCGGGAGCTTTAGTCTTTATTCCACTATTAAAATATCTCAAGGAAAGAGAAAAATAATCTTTTATCCGCTTTTTAGCTTACATTTTGTACAGATTGATATTTTTACATGCATTTTCTTTATAATTTGTTGCACATTTCAATTTTTATCTATAATTTTGCGCCATCAAAAGAAACAAGAAGAATTAATTAACAATTATAAAAAGAAGTAGATTATGAATGCAGCTAAGGTATTAGAAGATTTGAAAAGAAGATTCCCCAATGAGCCTGAATATCATCAAGCGGTAGAGGAAGTGCTAAGTACAATCGAAGAAGAATACAACAAACATCCCGAATTTGACAAGGTGAACCTGATTGAACGTTTGTGTATTCCTGATCGTGTGTATCAATTCCGTGTAACGTGGATGGATGACAAAGGTAACATCCAGACAAATATGGGTTACCGCGTACAACATAATAATGCCATTGGTCCTTACAAAGGTGGTATCCGTTTTCACTCTTCTGTAAACTTGGGAATTTTGAAATTCCTTGCCTTCGAGCAGACATTCAAAAATTCACTAACTACTCTTCCGATGGGTGGTGGCAAAGGAGGTTCCGACTTCTCTCCGCGTGGCAAATCAAACGCCGAAGTAATGCGTTTCTGCCAGGCATTCATGTTGGAATTATGGCGCCATATCGGTCCTGAGACTGACGTACCTGCAGGTGATATCGGTGTAGGTGGTCGCGAAGTAGGTTTCATGTTCGGCATGTACAAGAAACTCTCTCATGAATTCTCCGGTGTACTGACCGGTAAGGGCCGCGAATTCGGTGGTTCTCTGATTCGCCCTGAAGCAACCGGATATGGTAACATCTATTTCTTGATGGAAATGCTGAAAACCAAAGGCACAGACCTGAAGGGAAAAACTTGTTTGGTTTCAGGTTCAGGTAACGTAGCTCAATACACGGTAGAAAAAGTAATCGAGCTGGGTGGTAAAGTAGTTACCATGTCCGATTCAGATGGTTACATCTATGATCCGGATGGAATAGACCGCGAAAAATTGGATTTCATCATGGAACTGAAAAATTTATACCGTGGACGTATCCGTGAATATGCAGAAAAATATGGCTGCAAATATGTAGCAGGCGCTCGTCCTTGGGGTGAGAAAGGTGATATCGCATTACCCTCTGCCACTCAGAACGAATTGAACGGTGATGAAGCCAAACAATTGGTTGCCAATGGTGTCATAGCTGTCAGCGAAGGTGCAAACATGCCTTCTACCCCTGAAGCTATCCGCGTATTCCAAGAAGCCAAAATCCTGTATGCCCCGGGCAAAGCAGCCAATGCAGGCGGCGTATCTGTATCTGGATTGGAAATGACTCAAAATTCTATCAAACTGGGCTGGAGTCAAGAAGAAGTAGACGAAAAATTGAAAAGTATCATGAAAAATATTCATGAGGCTTGTGTACAATACGGTACTGAAGCCGATGGTTATGTAAACTATGTGAAAGGTGCTAATGTAGCAGGATTCATGAAGGTAGCCAAAGCTATGATGGCTCAAGGTATTGTTTAATAAAAACCATTCCTTTATTATTAAGTATATTTGCAGTTCAAGGTGCGGGAAAGACAATTTTCCGCACCTTTCTATTTTGAATGCAAACACTTTCACGGAAAATCAGTACCTTTGCAATCTGTTATGTATAAGAACAACTATTAAATTACAAATTCATGAAGCTGAAAAACTTATTCACCTGCACAGTAACAGGATTGCTCCTTTGCACCTCCTGTATCAAGGACGAAGCCCCCAATGCGGAAGCGGACATCTTGAACTGCATCCTCCTGCCGAGATGCTGACAGGTACAGACATTGACTATAACCGTCCTTACGACAAAAGCCTGAACGCTTACCCTATTTACATAGAAGTAAACAACGGTACCGACCTGACCCGACTAGCTCCCACTTTCGAGCTGACTGAAGGAGCATCTATCGAACCGGCCAACGGAAGTACACAGAATTTCACCAACCCAGTGCGCTATACCGTAACATCCGAGGACAAGAATTGGCACCGCACCTACGCCATCAATATCCATTATCCAGAAACCAAAAGCATCCCGACGGTTTTTAACTTTGAAAACGTAAAAACCGTACCTTACAATAAAAATGAATATTATGTGCTATACGAAGCAGCCTCTGGCTACTCCACACTAACATGGTCCAGTGGTAATCAGGGATTTGCCTTAACCGGAAGCGGTTACACTCCGAACGACTTCCCTACCAGCATCAGTCCAAACGGCCGCACAGGTAACTGCTTGCAACTGATTACTCGCAAAACAGGAAGTTTAGGCACTTTGGTAGGTATGCCCATTGCAGCAGGTAACCTGTTCATTGGCAGTTTCGACATAGGCTCCGCCATGAGCGATGCGTTGTCTGCAACCAAATTCGGAACAACCTTCTATTACGAACCCATTAAATTGGTCGGCTACTACAAATACAAGGCAGGACCAAAATTCTATGAGAACGGAGAATATACTAACCGAAGGAACGTTTTCAATATCTATGCCCTGTTTTACGAAAGACCAAAAGATGTGCAGATGCTGGACGGTCATATCACAAAGAACAATTACGAGCATGAAAACATGGTAGCCGCTGCTGTCATAACCGACACGCATGAAACAAGCGAATGGACCGCTTTGAACTGGAATTCGACTATGAGCATTATGGAAAAACAATAGATCCTCAAAAATTGGCAAACGGAGGATACAACGTCAGCATTGTCCTGTCGGCAAGCAAGGACGGTGATGTATTCCAAGGCGCACCGGGTAGCACCCTGCTTATTGATGACCTGGAACTGGTATGCAAACAACCACTTAGATAAAAACAGATATGAAAAAATATACATTAACCCTGATACTGGCTTTGGTAAGCCTCGGACTGTATGCGCAGACAAACAGAAACAAAACAATCATCAATGCAGCATTGCATGGTTGGGAGTACGAAATCAAAGCGGGAGTCAACCTAGGAGGTACCGCCCCACTGCCTTTCCCCGAAGAAATACGCAGCATAGACGGATATAACCCAACCCTATCTATCACTATCGAGGGAAACATGACCAAGTGGCTGGATACGAAAAAAAATGGGGAATCATCACTGGACTGCGTTTGGAGAATAAAGGCATGCGCACCAAAGCAACGGTAAAGAATTACAATATGGAAATCATAGGCTATGACGGAAACCGCCTAAAAGGAAACTGGACCGGAGGGGTACGTACCAAAGTACAGAACTCTTACATCACCATCCCCGTACTAGCAGCCTACAAACTGAATCCACGCACCACGCTGAAACTCGGTCCGTACTTTTCTTATCTGATGGACGGAGATTTCAGTGGTCATGTATATGAAGGCTATTTACGTGAAACCAATCCCACCGGAGACAAGATAAATTTCACCAACGGAGCATTGCTACTTACGACTTCTCCGGCGATCTACGCAAGTTCCAATGGGGAGTTCAGGCAGGGGTGGATTGGAAAGCGTTCAAGCACCTGAAGGTACACGCCGACCTGAATTGGGGCCTGAACGATATATTCAACAAAGATTTCAAGACCGTTACTTTTGATATGTATGCCATCTACCTGAATGTAGGATTCGGGTATGCGTTCTAATCCAAAAGTTTTCCACCACTGACTATTTGTTGTTCTACTCCCCCTTATCCTACTTCAATTTTCCGATAAACAATACATTTCTGAAGTAGATAAGGGAGTAGTGGTTATCTACAAAATCATGAGGAAAGACTTTTACTCTTAAAGGATCATTCTGTTCTCCGGCAACTTTTAGAAGTGTTCTTGACATATTAGTTTTTTCTCTAGAAAGTTGGGGACGTTTATACCCTCATGCTCTCACTACATGTATAATATGTTAATTATAAATGACTTATACATAAATGCTAATAATATATGCTCTCACTTATACTCTCATGCCCTCATTACGTTCCGAAACAGATATTCTCGTAATCTACTTGTTTTCAGCTATATATTCTTTTTCATAAGTTGTTTCGGCTTAATACAAAGTAGATATTTTCAGGATTTTTCCTCGCAATAATACGTATAAAGGCTTTGTACTTCCACAGAATGACAGCTTACAAAGTCCCAATAGTAGTAAAAAGATCAAGACTAAAAAAGCTCTTTGTCTTTTTTAAAAGCTCTTGATCTTTTTAAAAAACGTCCTTATCTTTGATGTAAAATTTTATTTGAAACATATAAGATTTCACATACGTCTATATAATTCTATGCAGATATACGTACAAAAATCCATTTTCTGATATGAGAAAAACAATGTTCCATTACACTTCTCATATTTTTACAGGTGATCCTAGTTGTAGTAGAAAATTAAAAAACTTTGCTCAGGTAATCAAAGGTGAAATACAAAAATAAAAGTAACTATGAAAAAAGGCGAAGAGAGGTACCTCTCTTCGCCTTACTACTATACAAATAATTTCAGCTTTCCTTCTTTACTTAACAAAGTTCAAACCAATCTCCACTTTAGTAGTAGATTCTATAATCTCAGGAAAAGCTTTCAACGTTGGCTCAGCTAAACCAGCCATTTCACCGAAATCAGGATCTTTTTTCATCAATTCCACCAGCATAGCAACCACTTCTTCATCTGACAGCAAAGGAACAACCAGTGTTTTCAACAAAGGCAACAGTAATTCTGTATTCAGATATACGCTTAAAGCATCGTCTGTCTGCCCAAAAGCTACCGGTACACCATTCACTAACATAGGATACAACATTTGAATGGCCTGCTGGATAACTGCCTGAACATCAACAGCTCTCCCTGCATTATTGACAGCAGCAATGATAGCGGCAGGATTCAGGAATACCTTCATCTGATTGTCATTCTCTACTACATATTGAGCCAAGTTTACAGGGGACTTCGTCCATTCTGTACCACCATTGGCAGCATCTTTATAAGTAGCTACGATGTTACCGTCTTCCATGAAAGTAACATCCTGCAAAACTGTTCCTAACATATCTGTAGCAGAAATCTTATTGTCTGCTCCTGCAGCAATCAAGTCCATACGCAATGCTATTTTCAAGACAGACTCAATCGGCATAAAACCTAGCACTTTCTTTTCTGCTTCCCATACCAAATAAATTGGATCAGTTTCGTTTGGGTTTGTCTCATCATACGGTTCCAGCTTCCAAGTCATTCCAGCCAATTTCGCATTCTTCAATTTCACTTCACTCAAATCCAACTCCATAGCTCCGGCTGAGACCTCACCTTTATAAGAGAAAGTACAATAATCTGTTTCTGATGTACCGGCAAAAGAACATTGATCACCATTGATAGTCAAATCAACCGGCAAGGTAACTACCGGACTTCCAGGTAACACCCCGGGAGCAGTAGGCATCGATACATCTTCACGAGCTGCAGCACTCTTTGCTTTCCCCAAGATGCCATTTAAGTCAAATTCCCCTTCCAAACGTAGAGTTGCCTTCTGAGCATTGGTTGCATCGGGAGTAAAAGTAACTTTCTTACCCGGCATCGGCGCACCATTGTATGTAAGTTGCAAACCATTTTCACCAGTAAAGGTTGTCTGAGGCACAGGATTTACCATTTTTTCATCATCATCATCACTACACGATGTGAACAATGTCACAGAACAAATCACTGCGAACAAATAATAAAAAAGATTCTTTTTCATTGTTTAGTTAATTTAATTTATACTCGAAAAATCGTGCAAATATAATAAAAAGTTAAGCGTATAACTGTTTTTATCGAAAATTAGGACACATTTTACGTAATTTAGAACATTATTCCGGCAACAGCACTACCCCCAGCTTCTTCTTTCCATCCATCTTCACTACCAATGGTTTATCAAACCGCACATGACGAATGAACCTGGTTTCTTCAATAGCCGGCCGGGTATCCAGTACCTCTTGGTTATAGATACCATCCTTCATATAGGCATTGATTGTGAAATAACCGACTCCGAAAGAAGTCAGATTCTGAAAGAAGTGAGTTCCCTGACTAGGGTCCACACGATAATTAGTCAGCCCCGCCTCCACAATGACACGTGCAGCCGAAATATGGGGCCACTTCACAGGAATGCCCAGCCACGAATCGCTGCTTCCCCAGCGTCCCGGACCTACCAATATATAATGTTTCCCTTCATCCAAGAATTTACGGTTCATCTTTTCTATTTCATAAGCAATGGTCGGATTATTGGAAGCAGTATAACCATCTGTCTTCACATAAATCACATCCTGAATGTCCTCCATAATGCCATGCCCCAGTGAATTATTACTCTTTAAAAGAACATCCTCATCCTTAATAAGGTTCAAATCCTCCTCAAGATTGGCTTTCACATCGACCATCGGACGAATCTGCAATAAATAGAAGTACCATTCTTCTTTTGCTGGTTCAATGTCACAGCAAACTCTATCTCAACAGGACGCCTCATCTCACTTTGCCCGTATTCCTGTACCAACTGCAAAATACGGGGCAAAGGAAATACATCGTGTTGCAACACATTGGCAAATGTTATCACCTTCCGGCCTCCCGGATAAATTCCGTCACGGATAATCATATCATACGGATCATACGTGGAAGCAATGAAAGTTAAGGCTCCATCATTATCAGCTTCTTTCACCGGAAGCTTCAACAAATTAAAACCGTCATCCAAAGAAAGTTATGCCCCGTATTCTTCAAATCAAGCGCATAAAACTGAGTCTGCGTCTCACGAAGAGCAATTTCCATCTCACTGGTCTGCAACACTTGGTTAGGATGATAAGGACACACCCTCAGAGTCAGACCTCCGTCTACAATATATTTACCCAACCCCAAAGCAAGACTTACAGTTCCCTCTTCGGCTTTTTCATCTCCTATGGGGTAATAGTTGAGCGAACGTGCCACCCCCGAAATAGAAGGATAGAAACGGTCACCATACTGTGTGCCGACTACCTGTTGTAAAATAACAGCCATCTTCTCCTGGTCTATCACATTGCTGGTTGCCTGCATATACGCCTTGCTGTCTCTGAAGAAAACAGAAGCATACACCCCTTTTATGGCATCGCTCAACATACGGAGCATCTCATATTTATCATCTAAATAAGGAATCATATAAGTAGAATATATCCCAGCAAAAGGCTGATAATGAGAATCTTCCAGCAAGCTGGAAGAACGGATGGCTATAGGCGATTTCACCACATCAAAGAAAGCAAAGAAATCTTCTACCAGACGGTCGGGCAACTTGGCACGAAGAAAAGCTTTCAATATCGTGTCATCATCCGCATCACTCAATGCTACTTGATATAGGCTATTGGTATCCATGAATTCATCAAAGATATCCGTACAAAGCACCACCGTTTTAGGAATGACCACCGTCGCATTTTCAAACTCATCAAATTCCACGTGGCGCTTTACCATATTGTCTATAAAAGCCAGACCACGTCCTTTTCCCCCCAATGACCCCTCACCGATACGGGCAAAATTAGAATAACGGTCAAAACGATCACGTTGGAACACAGCCACCACACCTTGATTCTTCATCTTACGGTACTTCACAATAGCCTCAAAGATTATACGGCGATGAGCATCAATATCCTGCAAAGAATCCCAAGTTATCTGCTTTAAGAACTCGGCAGGTGGAAACATGGCACGAGAATACAGCCAGCGGGATACGTGATTACGACTGATATGGTAAAGGAGAGATTCTTTAGGAATAGCAAAAATAACATTCTGTAATTCCTTCAAATTATGAACACGGGCCACTTCTTCCAATGTATCGGGATTACGGAAAATGAAATCCCCGAAACCAAAATCATCAGACACAATTTCACGCAAGTCTATATTCATCTTCTTGGAATTCTTATCCACAAAGCTAGCACCATACCGGGAAGCATACACCTTGTTGTCTACCTCGGCCGACTGTAAAATAAGAGGAACAAACGGATCCCTGGAACGTACCTCCGCCAGCAACTTAATACCTGCCATTGGATCCACCACACCACCACGTGGGTAACGTGCATCCGTAATCACACCTAATACATTATTCTGATATTTATTATATAAATCCATCGCCTCCTCGTAAGTACGTGCCAATACAATTTTGGGACGTCCCCGCATACGCAATGTACGCTGGTGAGCATTCAAAGCCTCTGTGGCAAATTCCTGACTTTGCTTCAACACAAATTTATATAAGTTAGGCAACACGGAAGAATAGAACCGGATGGAATCTTCCACCAATAAAATCATCTGCACTCCCACCTCTTTAATATCATGTTCCAAATTCATCTTATCTTCTATCAGCTTGATGATAGACACTAACAGGTCCGTATTCCCCAACCAGCAGAACACATATTCAAAGATGCTCAGATCCTCATGCTCCATACGTGCCGTAATACCATGCGAGAACGGGGTCAGTACCACCAGCGGAATATGAGGGTATTGTTCTTTTATGCTGCGTGCAATCTCAAATGTATCACTGTTATCAGATCCGGGCATACAAATCACCAGATCAAATGTAGTGTTCTCCAATTGCTTCCAGGCAGCTTCCTCAGTAGAAACTTGTGTGAAACGTGGCGGATAGCGAAGACTGAGGTTCATATATTCATTAAATATCTTCTCATCTATACGCCCGTCATCCTCCAACATAAAAGCATCATACGGATTTGCTACCAAAAGAACATTAAAAATCCGTTTGGTCATGAGGTTTACAAACGAGGTATCCTTGAAATACAACTGATTTAATTTTAACTTGCTGAGCATGGTTATTTGATTTACATGGATAATGTAATAGCAAAATACGTCAATAATATTGTTTTATGCAACTTATTCGCAATAAAAAAGAACTTTTGGGTAGAGTGGTCTTACCACAACGATTAACTTTTTATCACCACCAAACTAAAATTTAGCCCAAAATATTTTGCCAATTCACCAAAAAACATACCTTTGCATCAGAAATGATTTTCATTTTGTCAAAACCTTAAATGCATAATAATTATGGATATTAATCAAATCATGACCTCCCTGGAGGCAAAACACCCTGGTGAATCAGAGTACTTGCAGGCTGTAAAAGAAGTCCTGCTTTCTATTGAGGATATATACAATCAACATCCGGAATTTGAGAAAGCGTCCTTGATTGAGAGATTGGTAGAGCCCGACCGTATCTTTACATTTAAGGTGCCTTGGGTAGATGATAAAGGAAAAGTACAGGTAACTTAGGTTACCGCGTTCAATTCAATAATGCGATCGGCCCGTACAAAGGCGGTATCCGTTTTCATGCTTCTGTAAACCTCTCCATTTTGAAATTCTTAGGATTTGAGCAAACATTCAAAAATGCACTGACCACATTGCCTATGGGCGGTGGTAAAGGTGGCTCCGATTTCTCACCACGTGGTAAGAGCGATGCTGAGATCATGCGTTTCTGCCAAGCATTCATGCTTGAATTGTGGCGCCACGTAGGTCCTGATATGGATGTTCCTGCCGGTGACATCGGTGTAGGTGGCCGTGAAGTAGGATACATGTTCGGTATGTATAAAAAGTTAACCCGTGAATTTACAGGTACCTTCACTGGCAAAGGCTTGGAATTTGGAGGTTCGTTGATTCGTCCTGAAGCAACCGGTTTTGGTGGTCTTTACTTCGTAAACCAAATGCTGAAAGCAAAAGGAATTGATATTAAAGGCAAAACGGTAGCTGTTTCCGGTTTCGGTAATGTAGCTTGGGGGGCCGTGACTAAAGCAACTGAATTAGGTGCAAAAGTAGTCACAATCTCCGGACCCGACGGCTATATCTATGATCCGGACGGTGTAAGTGGTGATAAAATTGATTACATGTTGGAATTACGTGCGTCAGGCAATGATATCGTAGCTCCATACGCAGAGAAATATCCTAACTCAACATTCGTTGCCGGACGTCGTCCGTGGGAAGTTAAAGTAGATATTGCGCTTCCGTGTGCGACTCAAAACGAATTAAATGGCGAAGATGCTTGTAATTTAATAAAAAATTCCGTTCTTTGCATTGGAGAAATTTCTAATATGGGTTGTACTCCGGAAGCAATTGATGCGTTTATTGAAAACAAACTAATGTATGCACCAGGTAAAGCCGTAAATGCCGGAGGTGTAGCTACCTCAGGTTTGGAAATGAGTCAAAATGCGATGCATATGAGTTGGAGTGCACAAGAAGTAGATGATAAGTTACATCAAATTATGTATGGTATTCATGAACAATGTGTAAAATATGGTACTGAACCTGATGGATATATCAACTATGTGAAAGGAGCAAATATTGCAGGCTTTATGAAAGTAGCCCATGCCATGATGGCTCAAGGAATTGTTTAAAGGCATTCTATTAGCATAAAAATATCTCGTTTAGTTGTATTTGTATTTTGTATTGTAGCTTGCGCTGCCCGCCTGTGAAGGTATGGCAGCGTTTTTTTATGGTATATCCAATCTTTTTTATACATTTGTAGCTTCAAGTAAACGTATGTAAAAATTAAGTTATGGAAATATTACAACTAGATGGCCTTGAACCTCAATTATTTAATTTAATTGGACCATTGGCTATGAATCCTAAAGTCCTAAGGGCTAATAACAATTATCCCTTCAAAACGACCGAACGTTTTCAATGGTACATTGCCGTCGAAGATAATGACGTAACCGGTTTTGTCCCTGTAGAGCAGAAAAGTGGCGGTTATGTCATTAACAACTACTATGTCCATAACGATGATCAGGAAGTGCTGGTTGAATTGTTGGGAGCAGTAAAGCCTAAAAACAATTTATATGCAATTGTTCAAACCAAACACGAAGCTATTTTTTCCAACTGTGGTTTTCAAACCGAACACCGTTGGACTAATTATATTAAAATGATTTACAACACGAACAAAAATGAATAATAAAAGAACTAAAGGGGAAAATGTTTATCAACTCGTTCAAAAGAGACTCAAATTCTTATTCAACGAATTTGATAATATCTATGTTTCTTTTTCTGGAGGAAAAGATAGCGGTGTCTTGCTCAACTTATGTATTCAATATATCAGAGAGCATAATCTGGACAGGAAAATCGGAGTATACCACATGGACTATGAAGCACAGTATCAAATGACTACAGAATATGTGGAACAGACGTTCAGAGAAAATCAGGATATATTGGAAATCTACCATGTCTGTGTTCCTTTCAAAGTAGTGACTTGTGCTTCTATGTTTCAAACCTATTGGCGCCCTTGGGACGAAAGTATGCACGCCCACTGGGTAAGGCCTATGCCTAAAAACTGTTATAAGAAAGAAGATTTCCCATTCTACAATGAGGAAATGTGGGACTACACTTTCCAGACTTCATTTGCATCGTGGTACCATAAAAAGCATGATGCAGTACGCACTTGCTGCCTGGTCGGCATCCGAACTCAAGAGAGCCTGGACCGATGGAGAACTATTCACGGTAACAATCGCCTGAACAGCTATCACAACCTGATGTGGACCCGCAGACTAGGATACGATTTATACAATGCCTACCCTATCTATGACTGGACTACCGAAGATATATGGACAGCATACGCCCGTTTCAAATGGCCATTCAACAAATGTACGAACTTATTATAAAGCCGGAGTACCTTTGGACAGACAACGTGTAGCCAGTCCGTTCCTCAGCACAGCACAGGAAACCTTGAAATTATACAAAGCCATCGATCCCAATACTTGGGGGAGAATGCTAGGCCGAGTAAACGGAGTAAACTTTACCGGAATCTATGGTGGAACCCGTGCCATGGGATGGCAAAACATCAAATTACCAGAAGGCTACACATGGAAAGAGTATATGTATTTCCTGTTAGATACGTTACCCGAAGAAACCAAACAGTCTTACTTGGAAAAACTAAGAGTAAGCCGGGAGTTCTGGAAATACAAGGGAGGATGCCTGGATTTATCAACCATACGTAAATTAACTGATTTGGGCATAAAATTCTACGTACAAAAGAAAACAAACTACAAGACAGACAAACTTCCTGTCCAAATGGATTATCTAGACGATATAGACATCGCAGAGTTTAAAGAAATCCCCACTTATAAACGTATGTGTATTTGCATTCTGAAAAATGACCATGTATGTAAATATATGGGATTTGCCTTAACTAAAAAAGAAAAGTTAAGAAGAGACAGAGTGATGCAGAAATATAAAAACATTATCAAATGAAAGAAGAATTCGAAAGTCCTGTGTATCACGTGCACAGAGTACCGGTGGAAAAGGTACGTGCCAACAGTTATAATCCAAACCACGTAGCCGCTCCTGAAATGAAATTGCTGGAATTAAGCATTTGGGAAGATGGCTATACTATGCCTTGTGTATGTTATTATATTCCCGATGAAGATATATATGAACTGGTAGACGGATATCATCGTTATTGTGTGCTTAAAACTTCAAAACGTGTGTTTGAACGAGAAAAAGGTTTACTTCCCGTGGTCGTTATAGAAAAAGACTTTCAAACAGAATGGCAAGCACTATCCGCCACAACCGCGCCCGCGGCACTCACAGCATTGAATTGATGGTAGATATCGTGGCAGAACTGACCAAAGCCGGAATGAGTGACGAATGGATAAAAAAGAATATTGGTATGGATGCCGACGAACTTTTACGACTCAAACAGATATCCGGCCTAATGGAACTCTTTGCTGACAGGGAATTCACAATACCTGAACCATAAAGCAATTTTCATTAATACATTATTCAGTTGAAATATAACTCATTAATAATAGGATTGTCGGTCCTGGCTTTGCAAAGCTGCACCGACAATCTTGTTTATACAGGGACCGATATCGAGGTAGTACTCACAGGCAATACATACCAAGCAGCTTTCACAGAAAGCTCCCCTGTTTCCACTTTTAACTCTGGCAATCAAATCCTGCTGAATGCTTCCGGCAGTCTTCAAATAGACAACAGAATTCTGACTTATATGGACAACCAATGGAAAGCAGAAAATGAATTTAGCTGGAGTGACCTAACAGGAAAAACAAATGTTACGGCAGTATATCCTGTCTATCCCGATTTGGACTATGTCCAAGAAAATCTTTATAAAAACAATTCGTTGGAAGACATACTGTATGTCAAGGATGAATTTCCGGCCGGAAATTCCATCCATTTACAGTTCAAACATTTATTTTCTCTTCTGACACTGCATTTGGAGGGAAATTTACAAACCTATTTTCAGAAAATAGAGGTAACATGTCCTGCTGTTTCCTCTATTATCCCAAAATCCGCTGAAATAGTTCTAGCGGATAACGGAACACATACGACTACTATTGCCCAAGTTTCTCCTTCCGGAAATTATTCGTTTATAGTCCCTCCTGTCGGAAACATGGTCATCGCCATAAATATGGTAACAAATGGAAAGAAATATACAACACAACTAGAAACAAAGTCTTTTACCGGTAATAAAGAATATACTTATCACTTAAAAATATCTGAAAAAACTCCGGGAATTATGACTGCCGAAGATTGGATTGCATTCAGTCAACTTATCAATAGCAATACATTTACCCAATACAAAGGAAAAACATTGGACGATTTCGGAGAAACGATGAATGGAATAACCACTTATTATCTATTGAATGACATTGATTTTAAAGATGTGGATTGTACTGAGTTAAAACAAATAGGATACGCCCAAACAAACTATTACTTTTCCCAAACCTTTGACGGACAAAATCACACCCTTTACAATATACCTATCAATTCCAGCAATGGCACCACAGGTGTATTCGGAGCCGTCAATATCACCGGCATAGTTAAAAATCTCCATATAGAATCCAGCAAAGTATCTATCACATCAAAAAGCAAGAGCACAGCAGAAGGTACAAGTATTTTAGTCGGACGCAATAAAGGCAAAATACTAAATTGTTGCGTTAAGGAGTGCCAAATTGCAGCCAATCCAACCAAAACGAACCAATCAGCCAATACAGGAGGCATAGCAGGAACTTCAACAGGGGAAATCACCAATTGCTATGTTACCAACACCCAAATCATTTATGACGCAAATTCAAAAATAAAAGCAGGACCAGCCGGTGGAATAGCAGGTTCCAGCCAGGCCCAAGGTTGATAGCAAACTGCTATTCTGCCAACAACATAATAAAGAACAGAGAGAGTTACAATGGTGGAATATGCGGAAAAGCTTCGGATGGAGCGCACATTGAAAATTGTTATGTCTATAACATAGATCTAATTACGACCAAAGGATTATTTGCAGGTATAGCTGCCAACTCTTTCTTCATCCACAACTACTATGATAATGCAAAAATAACCTTTATCGGAAAAAATAACAGTGGGAATCAGTTGTCTAAAAATGCCCAATACACAGGTACTTTTATGAATAAGGAAAACATTCCTATCTACCAGCTTCTCAACCAATGGATAAATGAAACCGCTCCTACCCTTTATCCCGGTTACCTCTTTACCCGATGGACTGATGGAGGAGAAAATCTTCCTGCCGTTTTCATTTCAGAATCCCTGAAAATAAGTGAACTTACTTTTCAGGGATTCTGTACAAATTAAAAGCCGCTTTCTCATTTCACTGAAAAAACGGCTTTTTATATAAAATTATAGCTTGTTCTTATTAAAGAGCACCTACTTCATGCAAAGCAGCGTTAGTCTTGCGAACAGCAGCAGCACTTGCAGCAAATTTAGCTTTTTCTTCTTCATTCAAAGGCAATTCAACGATCTTTTCAATACCGTTCTTACCCAAGATTACAGGCACACCACAGCAAATATCTGATTCACCGTATTCACCTTCCAAATAAACTGAACAAGGAACCATCTTACCCTGGTTGTGGATGATAGATTCAACAACAAATGCACCAGCTGCACCCGGAGCATACCATGCAGAAGTACCCAGCAACTTAGTCAGAGTAGCACCGCCTACCATAGTAGCAGCAGCAACTTCCTGCAATTTTTCTTCAGACAAGAAGTTAGAAACAGGCATACCTTTGTAAGTAGCAAAACGAGTCAAAGGAATCATAGTAGTATCACCGTGACCACCGATAACCATACCTTCCACTTCATTAGCGTTGCAACCCAAAGCTTGAGACAAGAAATATTTGAAACGTGAGCTATCCAAAGCACCACCCATACCGATGATTCTATTCTTAGGCAAGCCCAAAGCTTTCAATGACAAATAAGTCATAGTATCCATCGGGTTAGAGATAACTACGATGATAGCATTAGGAGAGTACTTTAAGATATTCTGAGCAACTGACTTAACGATGCCTGCATTAACACCGATCAGTTCTTCACGGGTCATACCCGGCTTACGGGGAATACCTGAGGTGATAACCACAACGTCAGAGTTAGCTGTTTTTCATAATCGTTAGTGCAACCTACAATGTTTGTGTCGAAGCCCAACAACTGAGCTGTCTGCATCATATCCATTGCCTTACCTTCTGATACGCCTTCTTTAACGTCCAGCATTACTACTTCGTCTGCTACTTCGTTAAAAGCAAGAACATTTGCACATGTAGCACCTACGTTACCTGCGCCTACTACGGTTACTTTTGACATAATCTCTATATTTTGTTTAAAGTTGATAATAAAATCGCCTTCTTAAAAGCACCGCAAAGTTACAATGATATTCCGAATTAAAGAAAAATTTCCATAATATTTTTCGAGCAGTCTACATAAATTATTGTACTTTTGTCCAAAATTCAATGTAACACTATGGATAAGAGCAAAAAACTGATTATTGTCATTATTCTGCTGGTTGTGATTATCGGCGGAGTTTCTTTTTATGCTTTTCATCAAGCAAAAGAGAATAAGGAAATGAGCGAACTCTTCGCTGTGGAAAAACTGGAAATGGAAAACGAATATACCACTTTCGCCACCCAATATGATGAACTTCAGATACAGATAAACAATGATTCCTTGCGCGAAAAGCTGGAGAGTGAGAAGCTGAAAACACAGCGGCTGCTAGAAGAATTACGACAAGTAAAGACCAGTAACGCAGCTGAGATCATGCGTTTGAAGAAAGAACTGAAAACAGTACGTGCCGTACTACGCACCTATGTTATCCAAATAGATTCACTGAACAAACTCAACCAAGCACTAGCTGAAGAAAACCAAGAAGTAAAACAAAAATATACGCAGGCAACCCGTCAAATCAATAATTTATCGCAAGAGAAAAAGAATCTGAATGAAAAGGTCACCTTGCAGCCCAATTGGATGCCACAGGAATTAGCGTAGAGCCTAGAAATAAACGTGGTAAAACAGCCAAGAAAGTAAAAGATGTGAAAAAGATAGCCATCTCGTTCACCATTGTCAAGAATATTACCGCCAAAACAGGTGAACGTACTTTATATATACGTATTGCCAAACCAGACAATGACATACTAACCAAAAACGCTTCAAACACATTCCCATACGAAAACCGTAATTTGGTTTATTCCATCAAGAAATACATAGAATACACCGGAGAAGAACAAAATGTAACCGTATATTGGGACGTAGAGGAATATTTGCCTGCCGGAACTTATCATGTTTATATTTTCGCTGATGGAACCATGATAGGACAACAAGCTTTCAGCATGAAATAACAAGGAACATTCTCTCCTTCAATATATTTAATAAAAAAACAGCCGGTTGGAAACGAACCGGCTGTTTTTCTCCACCAAGCAAAAGCAGTAAACATACAGATTGCAGAATTATAAAAATATTTTAAAATAACATCCAGAATATGGCTTTCTTGAAGATTTGTCTTATTTTTGTTGCATAAACAACTTAAAAAACAACAAAACAAGAACACTATAATGAAAAAGATTGCAGCTTTTATCCTATTTATCGGTGTTTTAGATAGTATTTCAGCCCAAAGCACACTCACCTTAGATAGTTGTCGTGCTTTAGCATTATCCAACAATAAAGAGTTGCGCATTTCAGCTGAAAAGATAACAGCTGCACATTATGAAAAGAAAGCGGCTTTTACCAATTATCTTCCTAAGATTGCGGCTATAGGAACCTATATGCGCACTCAGAAAGAAATCTCTTTATTAAGTGACGAACAAAAGGGAGCTATCAGTCAGATAGGGACTACCGCCCAAGGCTCCATACAGGAAACTTTCCAACAACTGGCAGCTTCCAATCCCGAACTCGCACAAATACTGCAACCACTTGCTCCCCTCATCCTTGGAAATGCACTGAACAAGGTAGGACAAGGTTTGGTAGATGCGCTGCGCACCGACACACGCAATATGTATGCAGGAGCTGTGACCCTTACCCAACCCATCTTCATGGGAGGAAAAATCGTTGCCTACAATAAAATCACCAAATACGCTGAACAACTGGCCGAATCACAGCACGCCACCGGTATGCAGGATATCATTTTGAGTACCGACCAAGCTTACTGGCAAGTCATCTCACTGATAAACAAGAAAAAACTAGCCCAAAGCTATCTGCAACTGGTCAGCCAACTGGACAGTGATGTAGATAAAATGATAACCGAAGGTGTCGCCACCAAAGCCGACGGACTAAGTGTAAAAGTAAAAGTGAATGAAGCCGAAATGAAGCTCACACAAATAGACAACGGATTAAGCCTATCTAAAATGGTACTATGCCAATTATGCGGTCTGCCTTTAAATGATGAAATACGTTTAGCAGATGAAGACGTAGAAAGCTTAACTCTCCTTGAATATCATGTAGGTGATAATGTAGCCACCGCTTTGGCAAATCGCGAAGAATTACGAAGTTTGGATCTAGCTAATAAAATTTATGACCAAAAGTCAATATCACCCGCGCGGGATTTCTTCCTACAGTGGCTCTGACCGCCAACTACATGGTAACCAATCCCTCATTGGTAAACGGCTTTGAACGCAAATTCCGTGGCATGTGGCTGTTGGCGCTATGGTACAAATTCCAATATGGAACTGGGGCGAAGGAATGTATAAGGTAAAAGCTGCCAAAGCGGAAGCAAACATTGCCCGCTATCAACTGGCAGATGCAAAAGAAAAGGTAGAATTGCAGGTAAGCCAAGCCAGCTATAAAGTAAATGAAGCAGCCAAACGCCTGAGTATGGCTGAAAAAAATCTGGAAAAAGCAGACGAGAATCTGCGCTATGCCAAACTGGGATTCATGGAAGGAGTCATTCCTACCAGTAACGTATTGGAAGCGCAAACCGCTTGGTTATCTGCCCAGTCGGACAAAATAGACGCTCAGATTGATGTAAAACTGACTGAAGTCTATTTGCGCAAATCAATGGGAGTGCTTAAATAAAAATTAAAGATTAAAAACGAAAAGATATGGCAGAAAGATCACAACACAGCAATATTTTGCTGGCATTTATTTCACTGACAGCAGTCATTGTCATAGTGTCACTGATAGGTTTCTTTACACTGGGTAAAGGTCCGGAAATCATTCAGGGGCAAGCAGAAGCCGACGAATACCGTGTATCCAGCAAAGTGCCGGGACGCATTCTGGAATTTCGTGTAAAGGAAGGAGACAAAGTAAAAGCCGGTGACACACTGGCTATCCTTGAAGCCCCCGATGTAAAAGCCAAACTTTCTCAAGCACAAGCTGCCGAACAAGCAGCACAAGCCTTGAATGAAAAAGCACAACGAGGTACCCGCCAAGAGCAACTGCAAGCTGCCTACGAAATGTGGCAGAAAGCCAAAGCCGGAGTAGAAATTGCTGAAAAGTCATACAACCGTGTCAACCGGCTCTTTGAACAAGGCGTAATGTCCGCGCAAAAACGTGATGAAGCCAAAGCACAATTTGATGCCATGACCGCTACAGAAAAAGCAGCACGCTCCCAATACGAAATGGCAAAGAACGGTGCACAACGTGAAGACAAAGCAGCAGCCGCAGCCCAAGTAGAACGTGCCAAAGGTGCTGTAGCCGAAGTTTCCTCCTACATAGACGAAACGATACTGACCGCGTCAGCTGATGGAGAAGTGACCGAAATTTTTCCCAAAGCAGGCGAACTGGTAGGTACCGGTGCCCCCATTATGAACGTGGCCCGCTTGAATGACATGTGGGTAACATTTAATGTACGCGAAGATTTCCTAAAAGACTTTACCGTAGGAAATGAGATTAGCGCATTTATTCCTGCCTTTGACAAAGAAATAAAATTCAAGGTTACTTATATGAAAGATCTGGGTACATATGCTGCCTGGAAAGCAACCAAGACTACGGGACAATTCGACCTGAAGACCTTCGAGGTGAAAGCTGTTCCTGTAGAGAGAACAGACGGATTGCGTCCGGGAATGAGTGCCATCATCGAGAAATAACAAACAATGAACAATACTGTCCATAACCGTATATTCCGCATAGCCCGGCGTGAAGTGTTCCGCATCGCCACAAGACCGCTATATCTGTTCTGCATGATCATAGCTCCCTTGTTCTGTTACCTCTTCTTTACTACATTAATGTGGAACGGACTCCCTACGGATATGCCGGCAGGTGTGGTCGATTTGGACAACACAGCTACCACACGCAGCATCATCCGTAATCTGGACGCTTTTCAGCAGACTAAAATCATAGCACATTACCCCAGTTTCGCGGATGCCCGCAAAGCCATGCAGCAAGGAAAGATCTATGCTTTCTACTATATTCCAAAAGGAACTACCGAGAAGGCATTAGCAAGCCGTCAACCCAAGGTTTCCTTTTATACCAACTACTCCTATCTGGTAGCAGGTTCATTACTCTATAAAGACCAGCGCACCATGTCCGAGCTGGCGGGTGGAGCCATCGGCCGTGCCACCTTATATGCCAAAGGAGCTACAGAAGACCAGCCATGGCATTCCTGCAGCCCATAGTCATCGACTCTCATGTATTAAACAACCCATGGCTCAATTACTCTGTATATTTGAGTAACACCATCATACCGGGTATCCTGATGCTGCTCATCTTTATGACCACCGTCTATACCATTGGAAGTGAAATGAAAACCAACACCCAAAAAGAATGGATGGACATGGCAGACAATTCCATCACCGTAGCCCTGACCGGCAAATTGCTGCCCCAGACTGTAGTTTTCTTTGTCATGGCCACCTTCTATAATGTTTATCTATACGGTTTCCTGCACTATCCCTGTAATAGCGGTATACTGCCCATGCTGTTTGCCGGTCTGTTACTAGTACTGGCTTCACAGGCTTTCGGAGTATTTCTGTTCGGATTGTTTACAACAGTCCGCTTGGCACTGAGCACTGCCTCCCTATGGGGAGTGATTTCTTTCTCCATATCGGGTATGAGTTTTCCGGTTATGGCAATGAATCCTGTATTACAGCACTGGCCAATCTATTCCCGTTACGCCACTACTTCCTGATTTATGTAGATTTGGCACTTAACGGATATCCGCTGATTTACGCATGGCATTCAGTAGTCGCGTTGATGTTATTCATGCTGTTGCCTTTCTTTATACTGAAAAGACTGCGCACAGTACTATTACATTATGTATATATTCCCTAAAACGGCAAACAGGTATGAAAACATATAAACTCAAAGATATCATCTCACAAGGAACCAAGGACCTTTTCTACATCTGGTGGCAAGAGTTGAAAGCAGTTGTAAAGGATCAGGGTGTACTTATCTTCTTCATTCTGGTACCACTAGGCTATCCGCTTCTCTATACCTTTATATATACCAATGAAACAGTGCGTGAAGTCCCTGCTGCTGTAGTAGATAACAACCGTTCCAGCCTCAGCCGTGAATACCTGCGCCTGGTAGATGCAGGTGCCGACTTGGAAATAGTATCTCATTGCAGTGATATGGAAGAAGCAAAAACTTTATTGAAGAACGGCAAAGTGTATGGCATCATCTATATTCCTGAAAGCTTCAGCCGCGACATTACTAAAGGAGTTCAAACCCATGTTACCATCTACTGTGACATGAGCGGTATGCTATACTACAAAGCCATGCTGACAGCCAACACCAATGCCTCGCTGATGATGAACAAACAGATAAAGATAGAACGCTCCGGCAACACAACCATCCGACAAGATGAAGTGAGCACGTCTCCCATAGCGTATGAGGATATTTCCATTTTCAATCCGCAGAACGGTTTTGCCAGCTTCCTGATACCCGCCGTACTGATACTGATTATCCAACAAACTTTACTGCTAGGAGTAGGTCTATCTGCCGGAACTGCTCGTGAGAACAACCGTTTTCGGGACCTTATCCCCATGAGCCGCCATTATCATGGCACGCTGCGCATTGTTTTAGGCAAATCACTGACTTACCTTATGATATATGCTGTCATGGCTACCTATATGCTCTGCCTTGTTCCCAAAATGTTCAGCCTGGTACAAATAGCTCAAGCCGGAACCCTAGCGGCATTCATGTTTCCCTATATACTGGCATGCATCTTTTTCGCGATGACTTGTTCTATCTTTATTCACCATCGGGAAGCCTGTATGATGATTTATGTATTTACCTCAGTACCGTTGCTATTTATCTCAGGCATTTCGTGGCCAGGTACTGCCATTCCTAAATTCTGGGAGGTGGTTTCGTGGCTGTTCCCTTCCACTTTCGGCATCAACGGCTTTGTACGCATCAACAATATGGGAGCCACACTGACCGATGTGCTGACAGAGTACCGGGTATTGTGGATACAAACAGGTGTTTATTTCCTTACCACCTGCATCGTATACCGTCGTCAGATTACCTTAAGCCGCAGACATGTATACGAAAGATTAAAAGAGATTAAGAAAAGACGCAGAACAAATGTCGTCTGAATTTGTTTATAAATTAAGAACTAAATGAATTATTTATGATGAAAAAACTTTTTATTCTGGCATGCGTATGCCTGCTGATTACTTCATGTAACAGCAACTCCAAAAACACTAACGATTCTGCAATCTCCACCGAAACAACGGATATGCACAATGCAGAAAACTCATTGGATTATGACGGTACTTACACCGGAACTTTTCCGGCTGCCGACTGTCCAGGTATCAACATGACCCTGACTATTAAAAAAGACAAGACTTTTGAGTTGATATCAGAATATATTGACCGGCAGGATGCTACTTTCAAAGAATATGGAACTTACTCCGTTGAAGGTAATATTATGACTTTAATTAATGGAGAGGATAAGCAATATTATAAAGTCGGTGAGAATACCTTGACCGCTCTCAATCAAGACAAACAGGCAATAACAGGAGAGTTAGCAGACCATTATATCCTACACAAAAAATAAACTTTACTTCATCTGTCATTTTCATGCCAAAGTGAAGAGTCCGCTTCAATCTATCACAGCTGGATTCTTCACTTTGTTCTTTTATTTGTCCACAATCTGTATTCACACTAATTAACTTCCATTCCTTTTGTTTATTACGAAAATTTCGTAGATTTGCGAAAACATCGTAATCAATTCATTTTCTTATGGAAAAGCTAACGATACAAGAAGAAGAAGTGATGCTTCATATTTGGAGCATGGGAGAATGTTTCGTGAAAGACATAGTTGCTAAATTTCCCGAACCCAAGCCGCCTTATACTACGGTGGCATCCATAGTGAACAACCTGAAAAGAAAAGGGTACGTTACGGCCAAACGATTCGGCAACACTTATCAATACACCCCAGTGGTTAAACAAAGCGAATACAAACGCACATTTGTAAGTGGTGTGGTCCGGAACTATTTTGCTGACTCATACAAGGAAATGGTATCTTTCTTCGCCAAAGAGCAAAAAATCTCCGCAGCCGACTTGAAAGACATTATCAACTTGATAGAGAAAGAAGAAGATAAATAATCCTGCTAAATTCACAAATACTATGATAACTACAGCACCCGAACTCATCTACATGCTGAAAGTAAATATAGCATCGCCTTATTCTATGCTTTCTACAAGCTGTTCTGCTGTCGCGACACTTCTTCCAGTGGCGTCGTATCGCACTGCTGAGTTTCTTGCCCTCTCTTTTCTTTATCCGCTGATGGATATGCAAGCATGGGTGAAAGAACAACCTGCCATCAATGAACTGGCAGATTACTACGCACTGATGATGCTGACAGAAACAAATACTTCCACTGCCACAGTAGTCACAGCTCCTGTTGCTATTCCCACACCCGACCTGCTTGATATAATAAAGTTCGTCTATTGGATTGAAATCCTTTTATTATCCGCACGATTTATGATCCAACTAAGCAGTATTTTCCGCCTTGTCTTAAAAAGCAAGAGTATAAATGTAGACCAAATATCCATACGCAGTCTATCAGAACCTGCCAATCCATTCTCTTTCTGGCAATGGATTTTCATCTATCTGCCCGGACTGAAAGAAGATGAAAAACAAGAAATCCTGACGCACGAACAGACCCACGTCCGCCAATGGCATTCCATAGATGTCATTATCAGTGAAATAGTGAATATCATTTGCTGGATGAATCCTTTTGCATGGCTGCTGAAAACAGAGATCAGACTCAATTTGGAATACCTTGCCGATCATAAAGTAATGGAATCCGGCACAAATAAGAAAGCATATCAATATCACCTTTTGGGATTAGCCAACCAAAACAGACAAACCGGTTTATATAATAATTTCAACTTATCACACTTAAAAAACAGAATTAAAATGATGAACAAAAAAAGAACCCGCACCACAGGGCATATCAAATATGCCTTGTTTGCACCGCTGACTGCTGCTCTACTCTTGGTCAGCAACATTGAAACCGTGGCACGGACAGCCGAAAGGTTAATCTATTCCACGGAAGAAAGCACCCCACGCCCCGAAAGGGAAGAAGTGGCATCTTTTGTCAACACAACAGTACAAGGTCTGGTGACTTTCACTATTACCGTAACCAATAGTGAAGGTAAGCCTCAGCCTAATATTACTCTGCAAATCAAACCGGGTAATGAAGTAAAAACTTTCAAGACCAATGCAGAAGGAAAGGCTACCATAGAAGTGGATATGACGACTCCCAAGTATGTTTCCCTAGACGTTTCCTCTCCTAAAAGTTCCAAACACCAATCACTTCTACTTTCAGCAAACAAACCGAATGTCACTGCCATTTTCGATACCGATGATGATATTGCCGCCTACATCAAAGCCGGCAAACAAATACGGATCAAGTTACAAATATCCAATAATGATAACCAACAACTTGCAGGAGTAGAACTTATTTCTTCTTCAACAAATGCCAAAGCCACGACAAACGCTCACGGAGAAGCTCAGTTAACAGTAGGAGTAGGCGAAACCATTGCCATTAACCATAAAGGTTATCAAGAAGGAAAATTCACGGTAAAAGAACTCTGCCCCATCAAAGATATGGAAAATCCGGAACTGGTGAGATTACTTCTTGTCGGAGAAGACCCCGTATACCAGATAGCAGACAATATGCCTGAATTCCCCGGAGGTATGATAGCCTGCTTGCAATATTTGGCACGCAACATAAAATATCCCGTAACAGGGCAAAAGGAAGGAGCACAAGGTAAAGTAATCGTACAGATGGTTATTGAAAAAGATGGTTCGGTAGACCATGTAAGCATAGTACGCAGCATTACCCCCGAACTGGATGCTGAAGCAGCACGGGTTGTAAAATCCATGCCAAAATGGAAGCCGGCAACTGTAAAAGACAAAGCAGTACGTTGCAGATACACTGTTCCTGTAACTTTCAAACTGCAATAAAGAGCATAAAAACAGAAAAGAGGCTGTTCCGAACAGTCTCTTTTCATCTTAAAAATATATTCCTAAATCATTTCTTCATCTCCACAATGTGTGTCGGTGCCTGTTCCGCATTACGCTTCTCGGTCTGCTTCACAACATTTTCAGCTAACTCTATAAATGCACGCCCGGTAATGCTGTCCTCATTCAAAGCAGCCGGAGTTCCTTTATCACCATTTTCACAGATACTCTGCACAATAGGAATTTGTCCCAACAAAGGCACATTCATTTCCTCTGCCAGCTGTTTGCAACCCTCCTTTCCGAAAAGGTAATACTTATTTTCAGGAAGTTCCGCAGGAGTAAACCATGACATATTCTCCACCAATCCCAAAATAGGAACATTTACTTTATCATTGGTATACATATTGATTCCCTTGCGCGCATCAGCCAAAGCCACCTGCTGGGGTGTACTGACGATTACAGCTCCCGTAATAGCCAAAGTCTGCACCAAAGTCAGATGAATATCACTGGTGCCCGGAGGCGTATCCAATATGAAATAATCCAGTTCTCCCCATGCGGCATCTCCAATCAGTTGTTTCAAAGCATTACTAGCCATCCCTCCACGCCATAAAGTAGCTTGATCAGGGTCGACAAAGAAACCGATAGAAAGCAACTTGATACCATATTTTCAATCGGCACAATCAAATCACGACCGTCAATCTGCTCAGCATAAGGACGGGCATCTTCCACCTGGAACATTTTAGGCACAGAAGGACCGAAAATATCAGCATCCAGCAAACCTACTTTATATCCCAGTTTAGCTAGGGCCACAGCTAGATTGGCCGCCACAGTAGACTTGCCCACCCCGCCTTTTCCGGATGAAACAGCAATGACATTTTTTACCAATGGAAGCAGCTTACCCGGTTCGGGACGCGCCGCCTGACGGCTCTCTGTCGCAATAGCTACCTGTACATCAGGTGAAACATAAGTATGAATAGCTGTTTCGGCAGCCTTTATCATAGATTTCATAAACGGATCGGTCGGTTTCTCAAAAATCAACGAAAAGCTTACCGACATACCGTCAATGCGAAGATTATCGGCAACCATCTCCGCTTCCACCAAATTCTTTCCCGTTCCGGGATAACGCACTGTTGCCAAGGCGTCCAAAATCAATTTCGGATATAAAGTCATCATTCTGTTATTATTACTTGTTTTCAACCCGCTTCGTTTACTGCGGTTGTAACTGCGATACTCATCCAATTCTATTTCCACATCGGGTTCATGCAACTCCTTCTCTTGCGGCAGACGGAACTTCATATATTTTATATTCAAACCACGATCCAACCATTGTTGTTCATAATAGGTACGGATGCCTAGTATGTCATCCACCAAACCGGAATGATACAAATCTTCGGTCATAAACTCTACCGGCAATTTGTTTTCCTCTACCATATAGCGGGTGTAAGTAAACATAAAATTACTGTCGGTCTTCAAATGAATCAGTCCGTCCGGCTTCAAAAACTTACGATAACGTTCCATAAAGTATGTGGAAGTAAGACGTTTAGTCGCTTTCTTCATCTGCGGATCAGAGAAAGTCAGCCATATCTCACTCACCTCGCTCGGAGCAAAAAAACGATCGATGATTTCGATATTGGTACGCAAAAAAGCCACATTCTTCATGCCATTTTTCAGCGCTTCCGTCGCACCGGTCCACATACGGGCCCCTTTTATATCTACACCGATAAAGTTTTTATCGGAATACATACCTCCCAGCCCTACGGTATATTCACCTCGTCCACATCCCAGTTCCAGAACTATCGGATTATCGTTCTTAAAAAAGTCACGGTTCCAATTCCCCTTCATATCGAACGTAACGTTATCGGCCACCGAATAAGGGTATTCAAACACGTGCGGATACTCCCGCATATCAGCAAATTTCTCCAGTTTTCCTTTTCCCATGAAAATTAGTCTATCATTAATTTGTTTCCACAGGCAAAGGTAGGAATATCCTGTGAAAGAGAAAAAAAATAGACCCGCAATTCACTTGCAGGTCTATTTTTCTTATCTTTCTATTTTCTATATTATTCAGAAATTGCCTCAACGGACTCTCCCAATTCTTTCTTCAGATCTTCATAGAAAGCAGCATGTGATGCTTCTACATAAGGAGCCAGGAACAAGAAACCGATCCCCAAAGCAAAACAGCACAAAATAGCCCAACCAATGAAGCTCAAATCCAACAAGAACATCTTCATCTTATGACCGGACATCATCGCCATACTTTTCTCTATGGCAGCATCGTACTGCAACTCCGGATAATCTTTCAGAATAAAGAGCGTCATGGCATATGAATAGGACTTCATGATGCCCGGAATGACAAGCAGCAACGTCCACAGGAACGTATAGACTGTAGTCAGCAGCATTGTACCCAATATCCGTCCATAGTCTTTAAACCCATCGAAAAGACGGGCAAAATCCAGCTTTATTCCACGAATCACATCCAAAAAAAGGACAGTATAGCCGAATCCCAAGGGTAGGAGCAACAAAGCAATGAGACTAAAGGAGGACGAAGCCACCGACTCCATAATACGATAGGGCAGCGTAGGGGCATTCATCACCAGTCCATAGACCAAGGTAATAACCGCACCCAGTCCCCAATTACCGGTCAACGCATCGATTGCCCGATTCTTCAATTCTGAATTTGTTTTCATAAGAATCTATTTTTCTATTAGTCTAAAATTGTCACCCAATTATGTGTATCAGGTTCATCACCATACTGAATAGCACGCAGTTTGTTATACAATTTTGTACAAACAGGACCCGGCTTTCCATCTTTAGAGATAATGTACGATTTCTTGTTTTCCAAATCATCAATACGCTGGATAGGACTGATAACAGCCGCCGTACCGCAAGCCCCCGCTTCCTCGAAGGTTTCCAGTTCTTCTTCAGGAACCGGACGACATTCTACCTTTATACCCAAATCCTCGGCCAGCTGCATCAAACTCTTATTCGTTATAGAAGGCAGAATAGAAGATGATTTTGGTGTAATGTAAGTATTATTTTTGATGCCGAAGAAATTAGCCGCACCACACTCGTCAATGTACTTCTTTTCCTTGGCGTCTAGATAGAACTCACAGGAATATCCCAAATCATGGGCTTTCTTATTGGCACGCAGGCTGGCAGCATAGTTGCCGCCCACCTTAAAGCGTCCGGTTCCATAAGGTGCGGCACGGTCGAACTCACGGATAATAACATAAGGATTAGTAGAAAAACCACCTTTGAAATAAGGACCTACCGGAGTTACGAATACCACAAACAGATATTCATTGGCAGGGTGAACCCCCACCTGAGCACCTGTACCAATCAGTAACGGACGAATATAAAGAGCCGCACCACTTTCGTATGGAGGAATGAAACGCTCGTTGGCTTTCACCACCTTCTTTATAGCGGCCACAAACTTTTCTGTAGGAAGTTCCGGCATCAGAATACCGTCACAAGTACTTTGCAAACGTTCCGCATTGGCTTCAGGACGGAAAATACGGATTTTACCGTCTTTTCCACGATAAGCTTCAACCCTTCAAACGCTTCTTGCCCATAGTGCAGACAAGTGGCGGCCATGTGAATATTCAACGTTTCTTCCGAACAAAGTTCCAACTCTCCCCATGCACCGTCACGATAGTAGCAACGTACATTATAGTCTGTCTTCATATAGCCGAAGGACAGATTTGCCCAATCAATCTCTTTCATAGTGTATCTTAATTATGTTATTATTTACGAATGAGAGCAAAATTACGTTTTATATTTGCAAATTCCAATCAAAACAGCTTTTTTATTTATAGCTTTTATAATTTGCCAATATGTCAATGTGCTAAGGTACAAATATGCCATGCAGAATATAGCGCAGCCAATTGGCACATTAGCATATTGTCACATTGAAACATTATTATCCAACATTTTCTTTATCTCCTCATCGGCTTTATAAAGTTTATCCCGGCAAAACTTGATTAATTCCTGTGCCTCTTTCAGGTTCACACCTAACTGTCTATGTCCAACTCATTACTGTCTATGCGTGATACGATTTCTTCCAGACGTTTCATAGCCTGTTCATAGGTTTGTTTCTTTGCTGCCATACTTCGTTTTATTTTTTAGTTACTATACTCTTTATTTCTCCTTTGGCAAAACGGTGGTAAGTTCATCACCCGGCTGCAATACAGAAGCATCGATCACCGCCTTGCCATTTTTCAGCGTGATACTATATCCCCTTTTCAACAAATTTTCGGGAGATGCCGCCTTCAATTCCTGCTCCAAAAGTTGGAGCCGATGCTTTTCCTTTACCAGACGACGCTGTGAAACGATGCCCAACTGAGTCTCCACCATTTTCAAACAATGGGTCTCTTTTGTCAGACGGGATTGCAGGCCTACTTCCAAATGCTTCATGATTCGTTCCTGGCGATAATGTTCCTCTTTCAGCCTCATCCGCGTCTGCATGGGAATACGTTCTACCATCCGGTTCAGCCGGGTATTTTCCCGTTCCATACGGGTAGAGATAGTATGAAGTACAGCCGATGCATAATCTTCAGAACCTTGGCAGTGTCGTGCAAATGATTTATAAGATACTCGGCAGCAGCAGTAGGTGTCTTGACACGAGTATGAGAAACAAAGTCCAACACCGTATCGTCACGCTCATGCCCTATACCGGTTATAATAGGTATAGGAAACTGAGCACAATTAGCCGCCAACTCATATGTATCGAACCCCGAAAGGTCGGACGTGGCGCCTCCGCCACGGATAATAACCACGACATCCCAATCATCACGACAGGCATGGATAGCATCCAATGCGGTAATGACAGATTGTTCTACCCGTTCCCCCTGCATAATAGCAGGAAACAAACGCGGATAAAAGACAAAACCATAGGGATTCTGTTCCAGTTGATTACAAAAATCACCATAACCGGCAGCCGTAGCCGAGGAAATAACGGCTATGCGTTGCGCCAGCAAAGGAATCTCCAGTTCCTTATTCAAAGTCAGCACACCTTCTTCTTCCAATTGCTTCAAGATTTCGCGACGGCGACGCGCCATATCCCCCAATGTATAAGTAGGATCTATATCCTGCACAGTAAGCGAGTAACCATACAATTCATGAAACTCCACAGCCACTTTCACCATCACTTTAATACCTGCAACAAAAGCCTGCCCGGTTTCCTCTTCAAAATAAGGCTTCAGCAGACGGTAGACATTGCTCCAAATAGTCCCCCTTGCCTTAGCTATCAGATTATTCCCCCGTGGCTCTTTCTGTACAAATTCCAAATAGCAATGACCGGAATAATTGGAACGTACATCACTCAGCTCTGCCTGAACCCAATAAGTATCGGGCAGACAAGCATGAATGCTACGCTTAACCAACGCATTCAGTTCATATAAAGAAAGAGGATGTTCTTCCATTATTTTTCTTCTCTAATTCTATTTGACAAGCTTTCCAGATATCAGGCACACCATAACCGTAAATATTATCCGGATACTCTTTACGGTCTCCTGCATTCCGCACTGCCTCCACCACCTGCTTGGCAGTAAGCCAGGGACAAGCCTGCCAGAAACAGGCTACCAACCCGCACAATGTAGGCGATGCGAAAGAAGTACCATTGGCATGAGAAACCGTTCCATCATTACCCGCTACGGCCGAAGCAACTCCCACCGCCATCACATCCGGTTTTACACGGCCATCTGTAGTATTTCCTACAGAAGAGAAATCAGCATTAACCAGATTCCGGTCCGCCGCCCCCACTGTAATAACATTTTCCGCATCTCCCGGAGGTGTAATTTTTTTCCATGTGCCACGACCCGAATTTCCGGCACTGCATACCAACACCAATCCTTTATCGGCAGCCAAAGAAGCGGAATGAGACATCAATGAATAATGCCCGTCCAAATCACGGTACCGGTAATTCATGGTCGTATCATCAAACTCATAATATCCCAATGAAGTGTTAACCACATCCACTCCCACACTATCGGCAAATTCCAAAGCTTCCGCCCAATAATCCTCTTCCACAGGCTGTTCCGTATCATCATCCTCACTACGGAGAAGCCAATATGAAGCTTCGGGAGCCGTGCCGACCAATACATTCGGCTTATTGGCAGCCATACAAGACAACACTTTCATGCCGTGATAGTTCTCGGCATAAATATCCGAGTGAGAATTTACAAAATCGCGTGTTCCCAACAAGTCCATTCCTTTGAAAACACTGATTTCATCAGCATTATAAAAACCTGCATCAATGACCGCTATCTGCATCCCCTTCCCACGAAAACCTGCAGCGTGAAGACTGTCCCCATGATGAACAGCAATCTGCCGCCACGCATCCCCATAATAGTTATTACTCTTTGTCACCCTATTGGTCACCTCTTTTTTACGGTTGGCATTGCGGGCAGGAATACTGTCGGGAGCTGTCCACACTTTCCGGACAGCTGTCACAAAAGGCAATGCCGCCACTTTATCAATAACCGACGTGTCGGATACCTGCACTACCACTGTATTGTTCCATTTACTTTTGGATACAAGCTGTGCTCCTTTTCCAACCAGCATATCTATATAGCTCCGGCACACAGGAATATCTGTAGAATCAACGGGCAATCCCTGTTTCATGCGACGCTCCAAAGCACGTTCGGACAAATAAGCCGAAGGCTTGTCCAATGCATAGGTTGTTTCCGCCTTATCGCGAAAGTTTACACGATACTTATACGTTTTTACTTGTGCCGACATTTGTAAGGTGCATGCCAATAGCAAGCAGCCCACTATTCCTTTTTGACTATTCATTAATTCTATTCCGTTTATTTTTTTAAATGCAAAGATAAACAAACTTTTCCCTCACACTCATTTTTTGTGTACCTTTGCAGCCGAATTCAGGTTAAACAGGTAAAAAGACAGAAAATAAAGTATGGCAAAAACAGGAACCCCCACAGAATTGGGAACACAACCAATCGGAAAATTACTTTTACAATATGCAATTCCCGCCATTATCGCTATGACGGCATCTTCCCTATACAATATGGTAGACAGCATCTTCATCGGTCACGGTGTAGGTCCTTTGGCTATTTCAGGACTGGCTATTACCTTCCCACTGATGAATCTGGCGGCTGCATTCGGTTCATTGGTCGGTGTGGGTGCCTCCACATTAGTTTCCGTAAAATTAGGACAGAAAGATTATGCCACCGCCCAAAATATTTTGGGCAATGTAGTTACGCTGAACTTTATTATAGGTATAGGATTCAGTATATTAACCTTGCTTTTCCTTGATCCTATTCTCTACTTCTTCGGGGCAAGCCGGATACCATCTCCTATGCACGAGACTACATGGTCATTATCCTGCTGGGCAATGTTATAACCCACATGTATTTGGGACTGAATGCCTTACTACGCGCTTCGGGGCATCCACAAAAAGCAATGACAGCCACCATCACCACAGTAATTATCAATACCATCCTTGACCCTATCTTTATCTATCTATTCCATTGGGGTATCCAGGGTGCCGCCATTGCCACCATTCTGGCCCAAATCATCTCACTGGTGTGGCAATTCAAGACCTTCACCAACAAGAACGAGTTGCTTCATCTCCGCCGAGGCATTTACAAACTGCGCGGTACAATCGTAAAAAACACCATCGCTATCGGTATGTCTCCGTTCCTGATGAATCTGGCAGCATGCTTCATTGTAATTTTCATTAACAAAGGTTTGAAAGAATATGATGGCGATCTAGCTATTGGCGCATTTGGTATTGTAAACCGGATTGTTTTCCTGTTCGTCATGATTGTGATGGGGCTGAATCAAGGAATGCAACCCATAGCCGGTTATAACTTTGGCGCCCAACAATATCATCGTGTAAACCAGGTATTAAAACTTACCATTTATGGCGCCACCGCTGTTACAACAACCGGTTTTCTAGTAGGTGAACTGATGCCCGAATTGGCCGTATCCGCTTTTACCACTCATGAGGGACTGATACAGCTATCAGCTACCGGCTTACGCATTGTAGTCATATTTTTTCCCATTATCGGGTTTCAGATGGTAACGTCCAATTTTTTTCAAAGTATCGGCATGGCCGGTAAAGCCATCTTCCTGTCATTAACCCGACAATTATTATTCTTGCTTCCCAGCATCATCCTGCTCCCTCTTTGCTGGGGATCAGCAGGAATTTGGTGGAGTATGCCAATATCAGACTTGGCGGCAAGTGTTGTCGCAGGAATCATGCTTTACCGCCAGTTCAAGATTTTTAAGACCCACGGTAACAAATTAAAAGTTGAAAATTAAGAATTAAAAATTAGTTTCCTTATATTTGTCCACATAATCAATAGACAACGACTATGAACGAGCATTATGTTATCAACCTAGGACGCCAACTAGGCAGTGGAGGAAAAGAGATAGCGAAAAACTGGCCCAAGAGTTTGGTATCGCCTTTTACGATAAAGAATTAATCAAACTAGCTTCGGAAGAGAGCGGCCTATGCAAGGAATTCTTTGAAAAAGCAGATGAAAAAGCTTCTCAAAGCATTATCGGCGGTCTGTTCGGAACACGTTTTCCTTTTATCAGCGACGGAGCCATTCCCTATGGCAGTTGTCTGAGCAATGACGCTTTGTTCAAAATACAAAGCGACGTAATACGTGAACTGGCTGAAAAACAATCGTGTCTGTTTGTCGGCAGATGTGCCGACTACATTTTGCGTGACCATCCCCGTTGCGTCAATATATTCGTTTCTGCTTCCAAAGAAGCACGCATCGAAAGATTGATGCATATCCATCATATTTCTACAGAAGCCGCTGAAGATTGATGGAAAAAGCAGATAAAAAACGGTCAGCTTACTATAATTATTATAGTTACAAAACGTGGGGAGCTGCCGAAACTTATCACTTATGCATTGATTCGTCCGTATTGGGGATTGATGGAACAGTACAATTCATCAAACAGTTTGTAAAATTAAAGTTAGGATTTTAACTACTTTAAAAATGGTATACAGACAATTCAAAGGGTTACCCCAGCTATAATGAAGGGACATGCCTGATTTTTTATTCCGTATTTAAAATAATTCAGGCACATCCCTTTATATTATACCATGGCAGGATAAATCAGAAAACATCAATCTTCAAACTTTTCCTATAAAATCAACCAATTCATTCACTTACGCAACATATCCCATAAGATTCCTATCGCCAATAATATAGAAATGATTACTATGAGCAGTTTCAAATATGCAGGGCTAATAATTAGCATAATTATCAGTCTGATATCCTGTACACACAACAAGAACTACCCCACAGCCTTCCAACCCGAATTGGCAAAGGCAGAAGCAATGATGTACAGATATCCCGACAGCGCACTGCATATATTACAGGGCATACAACCTGACATTCCTTCTGAAAATGAACAATATGCCACATGGGCATTATTGATGACACAAGCTCAATATAAAAACCAAATTGAACAATCCGATTCTTTAATAAATATCGCTTACTCTTATTTCACCAAACATGATAATACACAAAGAAAGGCATTGGCGCTATATTATAAAGGTATCTTGCGCCATGAAAGTCATCATGCCGAAGATGCATTGTCATTTTATCTAGAAGCAGCGACTGAAATAGAGAAAACAAATGATTATCAATTAGGCTTTCTTATCAATTCAGAGGTAGGACTAATGTATCTGTATCGAAAACTAAATGATTATGCTATGGAATATTTTGAAAAAGCACATCATAATGCCGAACTATCCGACAACCAAACATACATAGCTTTCTCTTTCATCTATATCGCCAGAGCATTTTCACAGAAAAAACAATATAATAAAGCGATAGAATATTATGAAAAAGCTATAAAAATAGGACAAGTGAATAACTATCCTACCATATTGGCAAGCGCATGAACGAAACCAGTTTTTATTTCTTAAAACAGGAGAAAATAAAAAGGCTCTTCAGTATGCAAAAGATTGTATTAAAATAAAAAAGACTGATCAAAGAATATTTTCATTGGGAGATACTTATCGCTATTTAAAAATGTACGATTCTGCATATTTTTACCTAAACCAAGCTTGCCTGTCACCTAATATCCATACAGCCCGTAGCGCCTATCAAGCACTATATTATATTAGTCAAGAAGAAAAAGATTACAAAAAGGCAGTAGAATATAGTAATAAGCTATGGTTCTATCAAGATTCAATAGGTAAAACAGATCGCAATAAAGCATTAATAGAGATGCAAGAAAAATATGATCAGCAAAAAATAATCAATGAAAATAATCTGTCACAAATAAAGAAAGACCGGATCATACGCAATGTGCTCATTGCCTTAATCATTTTGTCTTTCATCATAGCAATAACAAACTATCTATACCAACGAAAAAATAGTTTCTCAAAAAACAAGAGATATCGGAGAAAAGAAGAAAAAAATTCGTTATTTTCACTATGAAAATACATGAAAAATGAGACATTGATAAACCGCAACAAAATGCGGATAGAAGAACTTACGATCCAAATGGAAGGAAGCCTAGAGATAAAAGAACAATGGAAAGAACAAAATAAAATACGACAAGAAATACAACAACAGAATGAAACGCTGAAACTGGAGAACAATAACCTGCAAAATCATATAAGCAATTATGCCCAGTCATTAAAAGAAAAATCGAAAGAACTGGAAGCTATGGAACATCTATCAAAAGAAAACCAGTATCTACATAAACGCGAGGCTTTTTTATGTAACCAACTCATTAAGCAGACAGAATTATTCAATAAGCTAAAAACAACAAAGTATATAGACAACAAACTATGGCAAGAAATAAAAGAAAAAATAGATTTATTATTCGATAACTATACTAAAAGACTATGTCATCAGATACCTTCCTTAACAGACGGTGATATACAAATATGCTGTTTGATAAAACTACGGTTCAGCAACGGTGACATCGCCAATATGTTAGCCATCTCGCCCACATCTGTGTCCAAAAGAAAATTAAGATTAAAAGAACGCATCGTACAAGAAATAGGTTCATTAGGCGAAAATCAAAGCCTTGATTTATGGCTTATGGAATACTAAAAATAAACAATTGTCTATATCGCCCTCCTATAAAAAAGGTAATAAGCTAGTTATTAACTTATTACCTTTTTCCATTTGTCCACATGATATCTGCACGTTTTTAAGATTTATCCTCTAACTTTGCCCCAAACAAAACAATTAAAACAAACATAAAGTCATGAAGTTAAAAAGTATAAAGAAAAAGATATGGAGTATAGTTATTATCATAACTACATTAATAGGTATTTTGCCTGTACAAGCCAATACAACAGAAACTCCTGTTAAAGATGTAGAATTGGATGGCAGATGGGATGATCCTATTAGAAGTGCTGCTACCAATTGCCCCATAACTGTATTTACCGATGGCTATCTCCTTACCCTCAAGAACGCGTCACCCGACCGTGATATGACCATCCGCATCACAGATATGGCAAAAGGGGGCGTCGTTTATGAAAATGATATTCCTGAAGTACAGAGCGCTTACATCACAATTTCTATTGCAAATTTCCCTGCAGAAGAATATAAACTAGAAATAACAGGTACACCTTCCGGACATTTAACGGGATATTTCACTCAAGAGTGACAGACCTGTTTCATAACCCAACTAAAGTATACTTAAACCACTAACTTGATTCATTAGAAATTGGAACATGAAAGTTCCAATTTCTAATGAATATAATTTGTCCAAAAAGTTCATTAAACAAATCCATATTAACGCAATAATATATGCTGAATTTCCTTCTTGACATAGCACCGGACAAAAGCCAGTTATTGCTAACCATCAAATTAGCAGGGATATTGCGGGAAAAGAAACAAGAGGTATACTATACCTACACCTCAAACCCTGCTTTTACGCCTGTACTATATGATAAAGGAATAAGCAACTGCGTACTTTATCCAGATGATTTCCGTTGGTTAAAGCCCGACCTAACGCTTCTGGATTGTCGGCATGCAGCACATGCCTCCCTCTATCGGCAGCTAGCCATTGACTATATTTTCATATCCATGCAGTTGCCTGACCAAAAAAACATACAGGACAAAGATATTTCTATACTTATCTGCCACCCACTCCCTACCTGTCATCCGGTTCCGGACCACGTTTGGAAACATTGACAAAGAGATTGCAGGATATTAAAAAAGACAAAGAAAGAAATATTATTGTCGGATTATTAGGAAAAGGAAATAAAAATTCAAAGATTCTAGAAGATTTTTATAGAGTTATAAAAAGAAGTTCCATCAGAAATCCCCGGTACCAATTCATATTATTGACCGACATACCAAATGTATATCAATCGTCTGAATTGCCCGACAACATGGAATTATTCCGCACGCTGAACCTTAACACCATATTACCATTATGCGATTTGGCTTTGACCGACTCACATTCTGACGCATGGCTGGATTGTACCTTTGCTCAAATACCGGTACTGAAATATTCGCCTAAAGATATGATAAACATAACTCCGATGAAATTGGAGCAACAAATAGAATATGCATTACAAAATAAAACAACACTAACACAAAAGGCGAAAGAGTTATGCGATTTCTTTGAGCGTAAGAATCGGGAAATAAACAAAATAGCGATATGTTAATAGAAAGAGCAGGACGTAACAGATATAACTCATGCAGACTCCGGCCGCACACTTATTAAAGTAATTCAGCGTTCATACCTACTTCCACGTCCAAATGAACGTTAATCGCTCCAATGAATTTCTTTTTTAAGTGATTGCGGCCGCTCCATGAGTTTTCTCTTATAAAACAAACCGGGTTATGACAGAATACGAACTTGATAAAATAAAGAAATCATTTGTCCGTTCCAATGCTAAGTGCCCTGTAGAGGTAGCTTGCCTGCTCACTGTTATAAAATATTACAACGGAAAAGAAACGGACATACATACATTGACCGAATGGTGCAAAATAAATGGAAAGCTTACCTTGGCAGGAATGAAACAAGGGGCTATATATTCCGGCATGAAAGCGAAATATGTTTGCAAAACATTCATCAATTAACACAAAGAAAACTTCCCATCATCCTTTTCACTCTCAATGATTTCAATGTACCAGGATATGTAGTCTGTTACGGCATTCATGAATCCCGATTCATTATCTGGGAACCGGAATTCGGACTCATGCAATATTGGGCGGACGAAATGAAAACATTATGGATAAAAGGAATAGCCCTGACCCTCTTTCCCACACAAGATTTTATGAATTCGGCAAATCTCCATCTAAAATGGTGGGAAATATATAGCTGGAGCAAACTATGGAAAAGAAAGGTAGAACATTGGTACGAATATATATGGTTAAACGTACCTTTATTCCGCCAAATGGTATATAAGCTGGGTAAGAACAAATGAAATGTGAAAAGTGACACTCATAATCTTTCCTTCTCACTCTCTCCGGCACCACTACCCTTATATTTATTACGCGTAGCATTAAATTTATAGCGTACCGTCAGCATCACTTTCCTACTATCATAATTATTAATTTGCAAAGAAGATGCCCGGTTATAATACATACGGTTTCCAGACTTCATACCATGGAACAAATCCGTACCACTCAGTTTCACAGACATCCTATCCCCCCAAAAGAACTTTGTAACCCCGGCATCCACATAAAAAATATTCTTGGTTTCCGAGCAATTCTCCATATCGCCTTTACTTTGATAATTCATTTCCACCGAAGCCATCCAGCCGTGATTAAAATTAAACGTATTATTAAAAGCCCCCGTAAACATCGGTTTGTTCATCTTCAGCAATCCATCGGTAGTCTCCAGATCCAGCCATTGTTTCTGTACTCCCCAATTCAATTGCGGCGACCAGATTCCAAACTTAGGCGCCAATGACAAGAATGCCGAAACAGACTTCAAGCTATGAAGATTTTTGAAAGAAATAAGCGTTACCGCCGGATTATACTCCATTTGTTCCCCCCAGTAAATAATTGCATTTCTTCTGTCATTATAATCCACACTAAACTGCATAAACTTCCATGCCCCCATCAAAGAAACGTTATGCACCACCTCATGTTCCAATAACGGATTGCCGGACTGAAGCGTGAACCTATTGGCATACGTCACATTATTGCTCAACTGCTGGTAGGACGGGCGACGCGTCTTTGCCGCATAACTAAGCTGCAACTGCACTCCGCCTATTTCAGAACCCAATGAAACACTCGGAAAGAAATTACTGAAATTCCGGCTTTGTCCTTCCATATATTTCCCATCCTCATAATAATCAAAGTTCACCCACTCATAACGTCCCCCCACGGAGAGTTGCCCTATGGGGGTATTGCGGCTATACTCTAAAAACGGACTGATATTCTGCTCTTTCAGTTCACTGAATGAAGTCGGCACATAACCTTCCGGATTCACATAATCATCCTGCCGCTCCGTATGACTGTATTCAGCCCCTATCATGACATTTCCTCCAAGCAGCGGACGGCTCAGCACCAGTTTGGCAGCAAAGAGTTCACTTCTCAATGTATTGGTAGAAGTGACAACCCTATCTTCCTTATTACTGCTTTCTTCACGTTGTATCGTATTGTCTCCGTTTTTGTCAAACAGATAATCCGCATTAAAATCAATCTCCGTTTTTCCCGCCATCCCCTTATAATAAACATTTACCGAATGCGAGGGATTATAATACGCAGTGGCATTGATATCATTCGCCAGATAGTCATAATGCATGCCATCGGCATATACATCCGAATTAAATATAGTGTGATAGCGGGCATCCGGATTGGCTTTCAATGTATATTTTACTCCGATTGAATTATTTTCATCGAATGCATAGTTCACACCTGCGATATTGGTAAATGCCTGTTGATTCGTTTTTGCGAACTGATAATTGTCCTGATGCCAAAGCGTATCAACATGCACATCTTGAGTAAACCGGCTTTCGTCAAACCCTTCACTTTTTCTATAATACACGGTGCCGAACACATCCAATTTATCACGCCGGTAATTCCAGTTCAACTGTTCCACGAAACCGGCATACTCCCACTGATTATAACCGGAACGCACATCAAATCCAAATCCTTCCCCTTTTATGGGGCGGGTAGTAATCTTCACCACTGCTTTCACAGACGCATCATATCTTGCACCGGCTGGTAATCAGTTCTACATTCTTAATATCTTCTGACTTCAGCTGGTCCAGTTCCGACAAATCACGCAGCAATCTTCCATTCACATAGATTATCGGGCTCCCTTTTCCAAATACCTCATACGCATCATTTTTCTTCTGAAGTCCCGGTATATGCTTCAACACATCCTCCGCCGTACCCATTTTGCTAAGTACTGTTCCTTGCACATGGGTCTGCAACCCTTCGGCAGTAAGTTTATATGACGGGCGATTCCCCTTTACCACGACTTCCCCCAACAGATTAACATCTTCATGCATCACAATCGTTACCGGAAATTGAGCATAGGCTTTTGTCACCGGAATAAAGCCAAGACAAGAAATTCCGAGTATATTGTTACCGCTTGTTTGGTCTATGCTGAAAATTCCTTGTTCATTGCTAATTGTACCTTGCACAAAAGATGAATCTTTGGAAGATAGCAATACCACATTAGCAAAACTGACAGGATTTCCTTTTTCATCAACTAATGAGCCGGAAACACTCTGTGCGTCAATAACAATAGAATTTAATAATAATCCGAGCAATAAAATCAGTGTCCTCATATATTCTATACTTTTTAATTATTCGTGCCTATTTCGTCATTTTTACACAAATATATAATCATTATTATTTATCAAAACAACATTTATGCAAGCGAGAGAGATTATTTCATCCACAATACTCCCATGCACTATTTGTTCCATGTCCTATATCTAATAAATGCATAATTATTATTAACAACATGAATTCCATAATTCATTCTTTCTATTTATTA
>ENA-OQCN01000093-OQCN01000093.1-human-gut-metagenome-genome-assembly--contig:-NODE-93-length-40229-cov-3.019002_pt1 | contig 40229 bp, 67 predicted proteins | sample MGYA00242497_ERZ504576 | MGnify/ENA primary metagenome ERZ504576 (study PRJEB26092, sample SAMD00036296) | human gut metagenome | host: Homo sapiens | study: EMG produced TPA metagenomics assembly of...
CGCCCGGTATGGCAAGGAAATATTTATAACCTATCATTATGGAATTGAAAGCAAAATACGAACAGCGCATTGAACAGGCTGAGGCAGAACTCCGCCAGGTAAAAAATAAGAATTCTCCGCATCAGCACGCTGAGGGTCTTGTTATTTGCAGCAGGGATTATAGGAACAATCTACTTCTATCAGGCAGGGACACCCACTATATGTCTAACCATAGCGGTCACTTTCGTTCCTTTTCTGGCATTGGTGAAGTATCACAACCGGTTGTTTTTCCGCAAAGACTGGCTGGAAACCTGCATACGGGTGAATAGTGACGAGCTTTCCGCACTGGCGGACAACTATGAGCCATTTGAGGACGGAAAGGAATTCACAAACCCGGCCCACAGGTATTCTTTTGACCTGGACTTGTTCGGAAGGCACTCCTTGTTCCAGGCCTTGAACCGTACCTGCACTTCATTCGGAAAGGAAAAACTGGCAGAATGGTTGCAAAATCATCTGGAGATAAAGGAAGAGATAATCCAACGGCAGGAGGCGACAAAGGAACTGGCTGCTTATTCCGATTTCCGGGAAACATTCCGGATCACCGGCCTGCTCTACAAAGGGGCGACAAGCGACCGCGAAGAAATTAAAGAGTGGACGGAAGCACCTGCCTATTTCAGCAAGAATGGTGGAGCCGCCCGTTATTGGGAATCGTTCCCGGAGTCAACATCGTACTGGCTATGCTGGGAGTGGCGGGGGTCATTCCGATGACATGGTTCGGACTGGCCTTCGGACTGTTCGTGATAGGTAGTTTCGGACTGATAAAGCCTGTCAGCAACCTGCAAAGAGTGTATGACAAGAAATTACGTATCCTGTCTATCTATGCCGAACTGATCAGCCTGATAGAAAACCGGGAAATGAACGCTCCGCTACTCAGACACCTGAAAGCTGAATTCGGCATGAACGGGAAATCCACCACCCATATCTTGAAAGAGCTTTCACGGGAACTGGACAAACTGGACTTGCGCAACAACCAACTGCTATATGTCTTGCTGGAAGGTTCCATGTTCTGGCAACTCCGGCAGGTAATGCGCATTGAGCAATGGAGGCACAAATATGGAAAATATCTGCTCCACTGGCTGGACGTATTGGGTGACATTGATGCTCTTTGTTCCCTGGCGACATTTGCCGGCAACCATCCCGCATACACCTATCCGACCATTGCCGGCAAGCCTTTTGTATTCCTTGCAAAGGATATGGGACATCCCCTGATGCCTGCACGGCAATGTGTGACCAATGATGCCGATATCCCCTCAAGACCGTTCTTTGTCATCATCACAGGAGCCAACATGGCAGGGAAAAGTACTTATCTGCGTACGATCGGAGTGAATTATGTATTGGCATGTACCGGCTGCCCTGTATGCTGTTCCTCCCTTGAAATATATCCTGCCAAACTAGTGACAAGCTTGCGGACTTCCGATTCGTTGACAGACAACGAATCTTACTTCTTTGCCGAACTAAAACGATTGAAACAAATTATAGACCGCCTGAATAAGGGAGAGGAGTTGTTCATCATTCTGGATGAGATTTTAAAAGGAACTAACTCGATGGACAAGCAGAAAGGCTCATTCGCCTGGTACGCCAACTGATGGAACTGAAAACGAACGGTATCATTGCCACACACGACCTGCTATTAGGGAAATTAATAGAATATTTCCCCAAAGAGATACGGAATTATTGCTTTGAAGCTGATATTACCAACGATGAACTGACTTTTTCATACAAACTCCGTGAAGGTATCGCACAAAATATGAATGCCTGCTTCCTGATGAAAAAGATGGGGCTAATCATCAACGACTAACCCCACCCGACAATTTATCACATTAACGTCTTAAGCAAATAAAGCAGACCTTCACAGGCACACCTTATTTCATAACATAAAGAGTCATAGAAAATCAAAATTCACTTGTTTCCAAGCAATGTACAAACGCACTTGCATCATCTCCCGTGAAATAAAACACAGAAGATGCAGGTTCGTATGTATAGGGGATGAAACGGAACAGCTGGGCCGCAACGAATTTCTTGTCCTGAGAAATCATATAGTCCATACGTACGTTTCCGTTTGTCTTTACTTTCACGTCATTCCTGGTTTCAAAACCTTTTTTCTCCAACGCATCCGTCAAAGCCTGTAAATCGCATACATCAAAGAAGCAGGTCCCTTCTTTAGCTACGCTGCCGGTAGGTGCATATACCCATTCCTTGCCTCGCCAGAAAAAGCGGAATACGGCCCACAGAAACAAAATGGTTCCACCGGCCATAAGCACCATGCTCATGGTGGATGAGGAATCCCCCATCTTTAAAGAGGTTGCAAATGCACCCGCACCTATCACACAAAGGATAGCGGATATGATAATAGAAGAAACACTAGTACGTTTTACGACATCAGGGTGTGTTTGTTGAAAACAAGGTTGCTTCAGTAGAAACTGTATTACTCATAATAATTTAAATTTTATTCTTTACTAATTAAAAATACAATAATTCATACCAAGGTCACATCTCGCCAATCACCCGGCAAGACAGAACCATGAAAAACAAATTGGTAAAAGAATAAAAGCTAAATAAGAATGCGCCTCATACCAAAGATATAGTGCTCGCAAGCACTATCCCAGGGAAGGGAATAGGAAGAGGCATACACATGGGTATGACAGCTTGCAAGACTGGCCATCCGGGCGGCCATCTTACGCAACAAAATTTTGATAAATTGGGTAGTCTCCATGGAGGAAAAACGGTACATACGCTCTGCAGAGGCACTGACGCGATGTGCTAAAGTATGAGCGTCCCCAAACTCCATATCTGCTATTCCCTTATTGCTATCCAAGGGAATGACACGATCTTCATTGATGGAGTGCTGCGGAGTAGTATCCGTATGCTGTACAGTACATACCGTCATTGATGCAGCTGGAACTGCATCTACATATTCTGTTCCGGCAAAAGCAAGGCAAACAGAAAAAATAATATGACTGTAACAAATCCTTTCATTGCTTACTGTTTGGTTTACAAAGATAACATAAATAGCGTTTTAGGTTTCATTTCATACAATAATTAACACATATCAAAGGTATTTTGTTTTAAGGGAGCTATGAAGGATTATCCAAAATTATGAAGGATCGGTTCTCAATTCCTTCATGGTTTCTTCCTGAAAAGCAACAGGTTACCTATCTATGACGGTTTTGAAGGAATTATTCGATGTTTCTAATTCCGACTTTAAATTAAAAGCTGTTCTTGTTCTGCATGCCTCGTCCGTATCAAAACTTTTGTAAACAGAACAAGTAATATGCATGTGGACAGAAGCCTCACAGCTTGTTTTCTCATTACTGCCGGTCAGGGCATAAAATAAAAAAAGCCACAGCTTTTATAGCTATGGCTTTTATATATATGATGATTACAGATTATTCAGCTTTAGGGGCTTCCTCTGTAGTTTCAGCTGCCGGTGCTGCAGGAGCTTCTGTAGCGGCTGCACTCTTCTTAGAACGACGAGTACGAGTTGCTTTCTTAGCAGTTGCAGTCTTAGCCATGTTTTCATCGTAATCTACCAATTCGATAAAGCACATTTCAGCATTATCACCCAAACGATGACCTGTTTTGATGATACGAGTATAACCACCCGGACGATCTGCTACTTTTACAGAGATTTCTTTGAACAACTCCGTTACAGCAAACTTATCTTGCAAGTTGCTAAATACAACACGACGTGAATTAGTTGTGTCGTCTTTAGATTTTGTAATTAAAGGCTCAACGAATTTCTTCAAAGCTTTAGCCTTTGCAACAGTCGTAGTGATTCTTTTGTGCTTGATCAAAGAACAAGCCATGTTAGATAACATAGCACTTCTATGAGAAGCAGTACGACCTAAATGATTGAATTTCTTATTATGTCTCATTTTTTATTCTTTATCTAATTTATATTTAGAGATATCGGTTCCAAACGACAGATTCAGACCCTCGAGCAAATCATCAAGCTCCGTGAGCGATTTCTTACCGAAGTTTCTGAACTTCAACAGATCTGTCTTGTTGAACTGTACCAAGTCACCCAATGTTTCCACATCGGCAGCTTTCAAGCAGTTCAAGGCACGAACTGAGAGGTCCATATCAACAAGCTTAGTCTTAAGCAGCTGGCGCATGTGCAATACTTCTTCATCAAATTCTTCATTGCCGTCCACATCGGATGTTTCAAGAGTAATCTTTTCATCAGAGAACAACATGAAATGATAAATCAATATTTTAGCGGCTTCTTTCAAAGCTTCCTTCGGGTGAATGGACCATCGGTAGTAATTTCCAATACCAGCTTTTCGTAGTCAGTCTTCTGTTCAACACGGAAGTTTTCCACCTGATATTTTACATTACGTATCGGTGTGTAAATAGAATCGATAGGAATTACATTAACATCGGTACAATATTCGCGGTTTTCGTCGGCCGGAACATACCCTCTACCTTTATTAATGGTAATGTCCATCTGCATTGTTGCTTTTGAATCTAAATGGCAAATAACCAATTCAGGATTTAACACTTCAAATCCAGTCAAATACTTACTTATATCACCTGCCTTAAATTCACTAGAATTCTCAACGGTAATGCTTACCTTTTCATTTTCGAACTCTTCTACTACTTGCTTAAATCTGACTTGCTTCAGATTTAAGATAATGTTGGTCACGTCTTCTTTAACACCGGGTACAGATGCGAACTCATGTTCTACACCTTCGATCTTAATCGTGTTGATTGCAAATCCTTCCAATGAAGAAAGAAGAATACGGCGTAAAGCATTACCTACGGTAATACCGAAACCGGGTTCGAGTGGACGGAACTCAAATTTTCCAAATCTGGAGTCCGCTTCCAACATTAATACTTTATCAGGTTTTTGAAATGCTAATATCGCCATGAAATTAATTATTATTTAGAGTACAATTCAACGATCAAGTGTTCTTTAATGTTTTCAGGAATGTCTGCTCTTTCAGGTATATGTAACAACTTACCTACCTTAGAACTTTCATCCCACTCCAACCAAGGATATTTGCTGTGATTGAATCCTGCAAGTGAATTAGCAATCACTTCCAAAGATTTAGATCTTTCGCGTACACCCACAATCTGACCGGGTTTTACAGAGAATGAAGGAATATTAACTACCTTTCCATCTACTGTAATGTGCTTGTGACTTACTAACTGACGGGCAGCAGCACGAGTCGGAGCAATACCCAAACGGAACACCACGTTGTCAAGACGAGCCTCTAAACTCTGCAACAAGATTTCACCGGTAATACCGTTAGCACTTGCAGCCTTTTCAAACAGGTTACGGAATTGTTTTTCCAATACACCGTAAGTATATTTAGCTTTTTGTTTTTCTGCCAACATGACACCATACTCAGAAGTCTTTCTTCTTCTGTTGTTACCATGTTGTCCGGGAGGATAATTCTTCTTAGATAAAACTTTATCTGCTCCAAAGATTCCTTCACCGAATTTACGGGCAATTCTTGATTTTGGTCCAGTATATCTAGCCATTTCTTTTTCTAATTTAATTGTTACTAATGAACTTAATTTGTTGCAGCCGCGATTACAGAAAGGAAGTGCAATCCATTATTAACAAAATCAAGTTACATATAAAAATAGGTTATCTATTAAACTCTTCTTCTTTTCGGAGGACGACAACCGTTGTGCGGAAGCGGAGTTACATCAATAATTTCAGTAACCTCGATACCAGCTCCGTGAACAGTTCTGATAGCAGACTCACGTCCGTTTCCAGGACCCTTTACATAAGCTTTCACCTTTCTCAGGCCAAGATCAAACGCTACCTTAGCGCAATCTTGTGCAGCCATCTGTGCTGCATAAGGAGTGTTCTTCTTAGAACCTCTAAATCCCATCTTACCTGCAGAAGACCATGAGATAATCTGACCTTCACTATTTGCCAGAGATACAATGATGTTGTTGAATGAAGAATGAACATGCAACTGTCCATTAGCGTCAACCTTCACATTTCTCTTCTTAGCTGCGACTGTTTTTTTTGCCATATCAACAATTATTATTTAGTAGCTTTTTTCTTATTTGCAACTGTTTTCTTTCTTCCCTTACGTGTACGAGCGTTGTTCTTAGTGCTCTGGCCACGAACCGGCAGACCAATACGGTGACGTACACCACGATAGCAACCAATATCCATTAATCGCTTAATGTTTAATTGCACTTCTGAACGAAGATCACCTTCTACTTTGTATTCAGCACCAATGATTTCACGAATTTTAGCAGCCTGGTCATCTGTCCAGTCTTTTACTTTCACATCTCTGTCAACACCAGCCTTATCCAAGATTTTTGCTGAACTACTGCGTCCAATACCATATACATAGGTTAACGCAATCTCGCCTCTCTTATTCTGAGGCAAATCTACACCAACTATTCTTATAGCCATATACTAAATTATTTTTTTGCAAAAATAATAAATTATCCTTGACGTTGTTTATACTTAGGATTTTTCTTGTTAATAACATACAAACGGCCATTTCGTCTAACGATTTTGCATTCCGGCGTACGTTTCTTTAATGATGCTCTTACTTTCATATCTTATTTCTTTTTTATTTATATCTAAAAACGATTCTTCTTTAGATAAGTCATAAGGAGACATCTCTACTCTGACCTTATCCCCGGGTAATATTTTAATGTAATGCATTCTCATCTTGCCAGAGATATGAGCAGTAATCTCATGCCCGTTTTCTAGCTCAACACGAAACATTGCATTAGACAATGCTTCAACTATAACTCCATCTTGTTCTATTGCGGATTGCTTTGCCATATTAAATTGCTTTATCTCCTAATACTTGTTCGACATATTCAAATGAGGACAAAATATCTGCCTTCCCAACTCCTATTGCAACTGTATGCTCAAAGTGAGCGGCACATTTCCTATCGCGTGTACGCACTGTCCATCCATCTCTTTCCATTACTATCTGGCGGGAACCCAATGTTATCATCGGTTCGATGGCAATGCACATACCTTTTCAACTGAGTGCCGTATCCTCTTTTTCCATAATTGGGTACCTGCGGATCTTCATGCATATCTTTTCCAATACCATGACCTACGAATTCTCTTACCACACCATAGGAATTAGCCTCGCAATGTTGCTGGACAGCAAAACCTATATCACCCAAACGCTTTCCATGAATGGCATTCTCTATACCTAAATATAAAGCTTCTTTTGTTGTCTTCAAAAGTTTCAAGACCTCAGGATCAACTTCTCCTACACAGAAGGTATAAGCTGAATCCCCACAAAACCCATTCATATAAGTACCACAATCAACAGAAACAATATCACCTTCTTTCAAAGGGATATCATTGGGAATACCGTGTACAACCTGATCATTTACCGAAGTACACAAGGTACTGGGAAACGGATCACCATACTGATTGGGAAAACCTTTAAAAGTAGGAACAGCTCCATTATCTCTAATAAACTCTTCAGCCACCTTGTCAAGTTCCTTAGTTGTCACACCGGGTTTTATCAATTTAGCAACTTCAGCCAGAGTCCTACCTACAAGTAGGTTACTCTGACGAAGCAGCTCTATCTCATCATCTGTCTTAAGAAATATCATCTCAGACTAATTAATATGCAGCAACATTACCAGCACGCCCCTTGATTCTTCCGGAATTTAACAATCCGTCGTAATGGCGCATCAGCAAATGACTTTCTACCTGTTGGAGTGTATCCAATACAACACCTACAAGAATCAATAAGGATGTACACCGAAGAACTGGGCGAACTCAGCTTTTACTCCAAAAATACCGGCAAATGCAGGCATGATGCTACAAGAGCCAAGAATATAGAACCCGGCAGAGTAATACGAGACATGATCGCATCTATATACTCAGCTGTATTCTTACCTGTTATTCCCGGAATAAAACCATTATTTCTCTTCATATCTTCTGCCATCTGGTTAGGATTAATTGTTATTGCAGTATAGAAGTAGGTAAACACAATAATCAATATTGCAAAAACAAAATTATACCAGAAGCTAGTATGATCTACAAATGCACGTACAATACCACTTGCTGTTGCAGCATTTGAGAAACCTACCAATGTAATAGGGATAAACATGATTGCCTGGGCAAAGATGATAGGCATTACATTCGCAGCATTCACCTTTAAAGGAATATATTGTCTTGCACCACCATATTGTTTGTTTCCTACAATACGTTTCGCATACTGTACGGGAACTTTGCGGACGCCTTGAACCAGCAAAATTGCTGCTGCAATAACGAACAACAAAAATACTATTTCCAACAAAAACATGATGATACCACCTGCACCCGGAGAAGCCAGACGAGAAACAAACTCCTGGAATAAAGATTGTGGCAGACGGGCAATAATACCAATCAAAATGATGAATGATATACCATTACCTATCCCCTTATCTGTTATTCTTTCTCCAAGCCACAGAATAAACATACTTCCAGCTGCCAAAATGATGGTAGAAGTAATTATAAAGAATGTCCAATCTAATGAAGCATTAAGTGATGGTCCGGCTTGCATCTTAAGGTTAAGCAAGTATGAGGGAGCTTGGAAAACCAAAATTGCAATTGTCAATATACGAGTATACTGATTGATTTTTCTTCTACCACTTTCACCTTCACGCTGGATTTTCTGAAAGTAGGGAACAGCAATCGCCAAAAGCTGAATTACAATTGATGCCGAGATATATGGCATGATTCCCAATGCAAAAATAGATGCATTGGAAAACGCTCCTCCAGAGAACATGTTTAACAAGGCTAACAAACCTTCACTCGTTTGTTTATGCAACTGAGTTAACATAGCAGGGTTAATACCTGGCAGAACCACGTAAGAACCAAACCTGTAAATTGCAACAAATAATATAGTAATGAGGATCCTTTGTCTCAGATCCTCAATTTTCCATATATTCTTTAATGTTTCAATAGATTTTCTCATTGAATCAGAGTTTTACTGCATTACCACCAACAGCTTCGATTGCAGCTACCGCACTCTTTGAAAAAGCATTAGCTTCCACATCAAGCTTAGTAGTCAAACTACCGTTACCTAGTACTTTTACCAATTGATTAGAAGAAATGAAACCAGCTTCAATAAAGTCATTCATACCTACCTTAGTCAGATTCTTAGCTTCAGCCAATTTCTGAATAGTTTCAAGGTTAATAGCTTTATATTCTACACGGTTAATATTCTTAAAACCAAACTTCGGAACACGACGTTGAAGAGGCATCTGTCCACCTTCAAAACCAATCTTCTTTGAATAACCTGATCTTGATTTAGCACCTTTATGACCTCTTGTAGAAGTACCACCCAAACCAGATCCCGGGCCACGGCCAATTCTTTTTCTAGTCTTTGTAGATCCTTCTGCAGGTTTTAAATTACTTAAATTCATATCGTAATTAGTTTTTTTATTAACAATGAATTACTTAACGATGGCAACCAGGTGTTTTACCTTTTCAACCATTCCCAGAATAGAAGGAGTTGCTTCGTGCTCAACCACACGATTCATCTTGCGAAGTCCCAGCGCATCGAGTACTCTCTTTTGATCAGCAGGAGCACCAATTCTACTTTTTACTTGTTTAATCTTAATAGTTGACATAATTCCTCCTTATCCTCTAAATACTTTTTCCATACTTACGCCTCTGTTCTGAGCAACCATACGGGCATCTCTCATCTCGCCCAAAGCTAAAATAGTAGCTTTTACCAAGTTGTGCGGATTAGAAGAACCTTTTGACTTAGCCAAAACGTCTGTAACACCCACACTTTCCAAAACAGCACGCATCGCACCACCTGCTACCACACCAGTACCGGTAGAAGCCGGCTTGATGAATACTTCAGCACCACCAAATTTAGCCGACTGTTCATGAGGAACTGTACCTTTCAATACAGGAACACGAGTCAAGTTCTTTTTAGCTGCTTCAACACCTTTAGCAATAGCAGCTGTTACTTCACCTGCTTTACCAAGGCCCCAACCAATAATACCGTCTTCGTTTCCAACAACGACAATTGCAGAGAAGCTGAATGTTCTACCACCCTTTGTTACCTTTGTAACACGGTTGATAGCAACCAATCTGTCTTTTAACTCTATATCGTTAGTTATCTTAACTCTATTATTAACTGCCATAATTGATTAAAATTTAAGTCCACCGTTACGAGCAGCGTCAGCTACTTCTTTTATTCTCCCATGATACAAGTAACCATTACGGTCGAATACGACAGTCGTAATACCAGCTTCCTGAGCCTTCTTGGCAATCAGTTCACCAACTTTAGCAGCCTGTTCTTTCTTAGGCATAGCTTCCATTCCCAAAGATGAAGCTGCAGCCAAAGTTCTACCAGACAAGTCATCGATAACTTGAACGTAAATCTGCTTGTTACTTCTAAACACACTCATACGCGGACGTCAGTAGTACCTGAAATCTTATTGCGTACTCTATATTTGATCTTGATTCGTCTTTCTAATTTTGTTGTCATGATAATACAATTTTATGTAAATTATTTAGCACCGGCTGACTTACCAGACTTTCTACGAATTTCTTCGCCAACAAACTTAATACCTTTACCTTTATAAGGTTCCGGCTTACGGAAAGAACGTATTTTTGAACAAACCTGACCCAGCAGTTGTTTGTCACAAGATTCCAATATAATAAGAGGGTTCTTATTTCTTTCTGACTTAGTTTCTACCTTGATTTCAGGAGGTAACTGCATAAAGATATTATGAGTATAACCCAAAGCGAAATCAATAATATTACCATTGTTTGAAGCACGGTAACCTACACCGACAAGTTCCAGTTCTTTCTTATAACCTTCAGAAACACCAATAACCATGTTGTTAACCAAAGAACGATACAAGCCATGAAAAGCATGTCTTTGTTTTACGTTATCCAACATCGCGTTTTCGTTTTCTGTCAACATCACATGTCCATCTTCAATTGCAACATTGATAGAAGGATCAACAAATTGGCTAAGTTCGCCTTTAGGACCTTTTACAGTAACTACATTATCCTTCAGAGTAACTGTTACTCCAGTGGGAATACTAATGGGTAATTTTCCTATTCTTGACATTGCTTATCCTCCTATTAATATACGTAACAAAGAACTTCACCACCGATTTTCAGTTCAGCAGCTTCTTTGTTAGTCATTACACCTTTGGAAGTAGATATTATAGCAATACCTAAACCATTAATAACTCTCGGCATGTCTTTGTAACCCGTATACTTACGTAAACCCGGAGTAGAAACTCTAATAAGCTTCTTAATAGCATTTACTTTGTTTACTGAGTCGTACTTCAAAGCCACTTTGATAGTTCCTTGAGGACCATCTTCTACAAACTTGTAGTTCAGAATGTAGCCTTTGTCGAAAAGGATCTTAGTGATTTCCTTTTTCAAATTTGAGGCAGGCACTTCTACTACTCTGTGCTTTGCACTAATTGCATTTCTCAATCTGGTGAGATAATCTGCGATTGGATCTGTCATATAATAATAAATTAAATTAATCAGGACTACCCTGACAATATTTAAAAATAAAAAGAATTACCAGCTTGCTTTCTTTACGCCCGGAATCAAACCATTAGAAGCCATTTCGCGGAACTGAATTCTTGAAATTCCGAACTGACGAATATAGCCTTTAGGACGACCGGTCAATTTACAACGGTTGTGCAAACGAATAGGATTAGCATTCTTAGGAATAGCCTGTAATTTCTGAGCAGCTTCAAAAGCTTCAGCAGGATCACCTGAGTTGACAATCTTTTTCAACGCAGCACGTTTTTCAGCATATTTGCTACAAGTTTGGCTCTTTTTACTTCACGAGCCTTCATTGATTCTTTTGCCATAATATATTAATCTTTTTTTGAGTTTTTAAACGGTAAACCAAATTCCTTCAACAAAGCATAACCTTCTTCATCTGTCGGAGCAGAAGTTACAAAGGTAATATTCATTCCGAGAATTTTAGTAATACTATCGATATTTATTTCAGGGAAAATGATTTGTTCCTGAATACCCAATGTATAATTACCTCTTCCATCGAACTTGCTTTCGATACCTTTGAAGTCACGAATACGTGGCAAAGCAACACGAACAAGTTTTTCAAGGAACTCATACATTCTTTCACGACGCAAAGTCACCATTACGCCAATCGGCATTTTCTTACGTAACTTAAAGTTAGCGATATCTTTACGTGAAACTGTTGCAACAGCTTTCTGACCAGTAATTGCTGTTAACTCATTAATAGCAACTTCAATAATCTTCTTATCAGCAACAGCCATACCCAATCCTTGATTGATAACAATCTTCTTAAGTACGGGGATCTGCATTGTTGAAGAATATTGGAACTGATTCTTCAATGCAGGCGCAATGCGCTCTGCATATTCTTTCTTAAGGCTAGCAGTATTACTCATTATTTAATCTCCTCTCCTGATTTTTTAGCATAACGAACAAATGTTCTACCATCAGAACTTTCTCTTCTTCCCACACGTGTTGGCTTGCCTGTTTTAGGATCAACCAAATTCAAGTTTGAGATATGTATAGCAGCTTCCTGCTTTACGATACCACCCTGAGGGTTCTTTGCATTAGGTTTGGTACTTTTCGATACCATATTGATACCTTCTACAAGTGCACGTCCTTCTTTAACAAGAACTTTCAGCACACGGCCAGTTTTACCTTTATCTTCACCAGAGTTTACGTAAACTGTATCGCCTTTTTTTATATGTAATTTACTCATTACTTAAATCTTTTACAAAATTAAAGTACTTCAGGTGCAAGTGATACCACTTTCATGTTTGCAGCACGCAACTCTCTTGCAACAGGGCCAAAAATACGACTTCCTCTAATTTCACCTGCATTATTCAACAATACGCAAGCATTATCATCAAAACGAATATAAGAACCATCAGCACGACGGATTTCTTTCTTAGTACGTACAATTAAAGCCTTTGATACTGCACCTTTTTTAACATCACTAGAGGGGATTACACTCTTGATAGAAACTACAATGACATCCCCTACAGAAGCGTAACGTCTCTTCGTACCGCCTAATACGCGGATACAAAGAGCTTCTTTAGCGCCACTGTTGTCACACACTGTAAGTCTGGATTCTACTTGTATCATAATTACTTAGCTCTTTCAATTATTTCAACCAATCTCCATCTCTTAGTTTTGCTCAAAGGACGAGTTTCCATGATGTGTACTGTATCACCTACATTACATTCATTCTTTTCATCATGAGCATGGTATTTTTTCGTTTTAGAAACGAACTTACCATAAATAGGGTGTTTTTCTTTAAACTTAGCAGCAACAGTAATGGTCTTATCCATCTTATTGCTTACTACAACACCTGTTCTTTCTTTTCTTAAATTTCTAGCTTCCATGAGGACCATTATTATTTGTTAAGTTCTCTCTGATGCAATTCTGCCTTCATACGCGCAATCGTTCTGCGTAACTTTTTAATCTGTGCAGGATTATCCAGCGGAGAGATAGAATGATTTAAAACCATCTGATTGTAATTGGCTACTTCAGCTTCAATTCTTTCTGCCAATTCATTGGTAGCTATTTCTCTAATTTCTGCAATCTTCATAATAAATTAAGCATTTTGATTTTGAGCATCGTAATCACGTCTAACTATAAACTTAGTAGTAACAGGAAGCTTCTGTGCTGCAAGACGCAAAGCTTCTTTAGCTACTTCATAAGGAACACCTTCTGCCTCGATGATAATACGACCCGGAGTAACCGGAGCAACGAAACCTTCAGGAGCACCTTTACCTTTACCCATACGCACATCAGCAGGCTTGCGAGTAATAGGTTTGTCCGGGAAAATACGGATCCAAATCTGTCCTTGACGTTGCATATATCTTGTTACCGCAATACGTGCAGCTTCAATTTGTCTACCTGTAATCCATTTAGTCTCCAAAGATTTAATACCAAATGAGCCGAAAGCCAATTGGTTTCCTCTTTGAGCATTTCCTTTCTGACTGCCCTTCTGCTGTCTTCTGAATTTTGTCTTTTTCGGTTGTAACATAATTCCTAAAATTCAAATCCGTTAGCGATTGTTTTTCTTTCTTTTGAAGTTCTTACCACCGTTATTGTTGCCGTTTCCACCGCGACCGCTTTCTTTAGTCTGAGTAAAGTTGGGCGCTAATTCTCTCTTACCATACACTTCACCACGGCAAATCCATACTTTAATACCCAGCAAACCAACTTTAGTCAAAGCTTCTGCATGACAGTAGTCAATATCTGCACGGAAAGTATGCAACGGAGTTCTTCCTTCTTTATACATTTCAGAACGGGCCATTTCTGCTCCATTCAAACGTCCTGAAATCAACACTTTGATACCTTCAGCGCCCATACGCATTGTGTTAGCGATAGCCATCTTGATGGCACGGCGGTAGGCAATCTTACCTTCTACCTGACGAGCGATATTATTAGCTACAATAACAGCATCCAACTCAGGTCTCTTCACCTCAAAGATATTGATCTGAATATCTTTGTCCGTGATTTTCTTCAACTCTTCTTTCAGTTTGTCAACTTCCTGACCACCTTTACCAATGATAATACCTGGACGCGCTGTACAAACTGTGATTGTCACCAATTTCAGTGTACGTTCAATAACAATTCTTGAAACGCTGGCTTTTGCAAGTCTGGCATTCAAATATTTACGGATTTTGCTGTCTTCCAACAAAGCATCACCATAATCATTGCCACCGTACCAATTAGAATCCCATCCTCTGATAATTCCTAAACGGTTGCTTATCGGATTAACTTTCTGTCCCATCTAGTCTTAATTTTGATTATCATTAGTACTCTTAGAATCAACGAACAAAGTCACGTGATTTGAACGTTTGCGAATTCTGTAACCTCTTCCCTGTGGAGCCGGACGCATTCTTTTCAGCATTGCACCACCATCAACATAAATCTTTGTTACAAATAATTCACCGTCTTCTGCTTTACGTTCGTTTTTCTGTTCCCAGTTAGCAATAGCAGAGCGCAATAGCTTTTCCACTCTTGCAGAAGCTTCTTTAGAAGAAAACTTCAAGACACCCAGTGCACGGTTCACTTCCATACCACGGATCATGTCAGCCACGAGACGCATTTTTCGCGGAGAAGTAGGAACATTGCAACTTTGCAAAATACATGGTCTTAAGGCTTCTTTTCTTTTTTCAGCCGATATTTTTTTTCTTGCTCCCATTATTTATTACTTTATTATTTCTTCAGATTATCCTGCTTATTTTTTCTTATTACCTGCATGGCCGCGGAATGTACGTGTCGGTGCAAATTCACCCAATTTGTGTCCTACCATGTTTTCTGTAACGTAAACAGGAATAAATTTATTTCCGTTATGAACTGCAACTGTGTGCCCTACAAAATCAGGCGAGATCATTGAAGCTCTAGCCCAATCTTAACGACAACCTTCTTGCCGCTTTCATTCATAGCAAGCACTTTCTTTTCAAGTTTAACGTTAATATATGGACCTTTTTTTAATGAACGACTCATAATTTACTCAATTAATCAGTTATTACTTTCTTCTCTCAATAATATACTTAGAAGACTGTTTCTTCGGAGCTCTTGTCTTCAAGCCCTTAGCATACAAGCCTGTACGTGATCTTGGATGACCTCCTGAAGCGCGTCCTTCACCACCACCCATCGGGTGATCAACAGGATTCATAACAACACCACGGTTGCGAGGACGACGCCCCATCCAACGAGTACGACCTGCCTTACCGGAAGATTCCAATCCATGATCAGAGTTACCAACGCTACCAATAGTAGCCTTACAAGCACTAAGTATTTGTCTTACCTCACCTGAAGGCAATTTAATCACACAATACTTGCCTTCTCTTGAAGTTAACTGAGCAAAATTACCAGCTGATCTTACCAAAGCTGCACCTTGACCCGGACGTAATTCTATATTATGAATTACAGTACCAACGGGGATGTTTTCAAGCGGAAGTGCGTTACCAATCTCAGGCGCTGCATTCGCTCCAGACATCAATGTGCTACCAACTTGCAATCCATTAGGAGCAATAATATATCTCTTTTCACCATCAGCATAAAACAGCAAAGCAATACGAGCCGAACGATTCGGATCGTATTCTATAGTTTTAACAACTGCGGGTACACCGTCTTTGTTTCTCTTGAAATCAATAAGTCTGTATTTTCTCTTGTGACCACCGCCCATATAGCGCATTGTCATTTTACCAACGTTGTTGCGACCACCTGTTGAGCGCTTTCCAAATACAAGAGACTTTTCTGGTACCGATGCAGTAATCTCTTCAAAAGTACCAATAATTTTATGTCTTTGCCCCGGTGTTGTGGGCTTAAATTTACGTACTGCCATCTTTATTAAATATTGCTATAAAAATCAATAGTATCGCCTTCTTTCAATGTTACGATAGCTTTCTTATAAGCATTCGTACGACCATTGATGATTCCAGACTTAGTGTAACGGCTTTTACTCTTTCCCGAGTATTTTAGCGTATTTACATCTACTACTGTAACATTATACAAAGCTTCAATCTCACTCTTAATTTCCAACTTGTTAGCTTCAGGACGTACAATAAAGCCGAATCGATTTAACTTCTCGGTAATTGCAGTCATTTTCTCAGTAACCAACGGTTTAATAATAATTCCCATTATCTAAGCCTCCTTTTTAAATTAAGATAAGATATTCTCGATAGCCTTGAGCGAGTTTTCTGTAACAACAAGAGTTTCAGCATTCAATACATTGTAAGTATTTAATGCAGAAGCAATTGCTACATTAGCACGTTCGATGTTACGAGCTGACAAATATACATTTTTATTAGCTTCCGGCAAAACAAGAAGCAACTTTTTGTCAGCAATTTTAAGATTATTTACCATAGAAACGAAATCCTTAGTCTTTGGAGCCTCAAATGTGAAGTCTTCAACAATAATGATTGCGTTTTCTTGAGCTTTATAAGACAATGCCGACTTGCGAGCCAATGTCTTAACTTTTTATTCAACTTAAACCAATAGTCACGAGGTTTAGGACCAAACACGCGAGCACCACCCACCAATACCGGAGAGTTGATATCACCACGACGAGCACCGCCACCACCTTTCTGACGACCTAATTTACGAGTAGAACCGCTGATTTCGCTTCTTTCTTTAGATTTATGAGTTCCCTGACGTTGGTTAGCCATAAACTGCTTAACGTCCAAATAGATAGCGTGGTCATTGGGTTCAATTCCGAAGATAGATTCGTTTAACGTAACCTTTCTTCCGGTGTCTTCACCTTTAATATTTAATACGTTAACTTCCATTATTTCTCAATTATTACGATTGAACCTTTGCAACCCGGTACCGAACCTTTAATCAAAAGAAGATTGTGTTCCGGAATCACTTTTAATACCTGTAAGTTATGTGTAGTAACGCGGTCACCACCCATTTGGCCACCCATACGCATTCCTTTGAATACTTTTGCAGGGTAAGAACATGCACCGATAGAACCCGGTTTACGAGCGCGGTTGTGCTGACCGTGAGTAGTCTGACCTACTCCACCAAATCCATGTCTTTTAACTACACCTTGGAAGCCTTTACCTTTAGAAGTACCAACAACGTCAACATAAGCCGCATCATTGAACAACTCCACTGTAATAGTGTCTCCCAAATTCAATTCTGTTTCAAAATCTTTGAACTCGGCCAAGTGTCTCTTTGGAGTTACACCAGCTTTTTTAAAGTGTCCCATCAAAGGTTTGGTAGTATGTTTTTCCTTTTTGTCCTGGAAACCTACCTGAACAGCTGCATAGCCATCTTTTTCGACACTCTTAATCTGAGTAACTACACAAGGACCAGCTTCGATAACAGTGCATGGTACATTTTTACCATCAGCACTGAAAACGGATGTCATTCCGATTTTCTTTCCTAATAATCCTGGCATTTCAGTTAATTTTTAAATGCATTAAACTTTAATTTCTACTTCAACTCCACTCGGTAATTCCAACTTCATCAGAGCGTCTACTGTCTTAGCTGTTGAGCTATAGATGTCGATTAATCTCTTGTAAGAAGACAATTCAAACTGTTCACGTGACTTCTTGTTAACGAAAGTCGAACGGTTTACCGTAAAAATACGCTTGTGTGTAGGCAATGGAATAGGACCGCTAACAATAGCACCTGTTGCCTTCACTGTTCTAACGATCTTTTCAGCAGACTTGTCTACCAAGTTGTGATCGTAAGATTTCAGTTTAATTCTAATTTTTTGACTCATTAAATTTTAAATTAAAAAATGATTAAATATAAAGTGGGGCCGGATTAAGAGTCATTCGCTAACCCGTAGCCCCTGCTTTTTTTATTATACTAAGTCTACGCGACCTTTCACTTCTTCAAGTACAGCCTTAGCAATAGAGCTGGAAACTTGAGCATGATGATCATAAGTCATAGACGATGTAGCACGACCCGAAGTAATAGTACGCAAAGCTGTTACGTAACCAAACATTTCTGCCAAAGGTACTTTAGCTTTTACAATACGAGCTCCAGAACGGCTTGATTCCATACCTTCTACTTGACCACGACGCTTATTCAAGTCACCAATAACATCACCCATGTTTTCTTCAGGAGTTACAACCTCCAGTTTCATAATAGGTTCAGTCAATACAGGACCTGCTTTAGCACATGCATTTTTGTAAGCCTGGATAGCACAGATCTCGAATGACAACTGGTCAGAGTCAACCGGATGGAATGAACCATCCTTCAAAACTACTTTCAGTGAATCAAGCGGATACCCTGCCAACACACCATTCTTCATTGCGGTCTGGAAACCTTTCTGACTGATGGGATAAATTCCTTAGGAACATTACCGCCCTTCACTTCATCAATAAACTGCAAACCACCTTGTGTAAAGTCTTCGTCAACCGGACCGATTGCCACAATGATATCGGCAAACTTACCACGACCACCAGACTGCTTCTTATAAACTTCACGCAATTCAACAGTCTTAGTGATAGCTTCCTTATAGTTAACCTGAGGTTTACCCTGGTTACATTCTACTTTAAACTCACGTTTCAGACGGTCGATAATAATATCCAAATGAAGCTCACCCATACCGGAAATAATAGTCTGACCGGACTGCTCATCAGTCTTAACAGTAAATGTCGGGTCTTCTTCAGCCAGTTTAGCCAAGCCATTAGACAACTTGTCCAAATCTTTCTGAGTCTTAGGTTCAACTGCAATACCAATTACAGGATCAGGAATTCCATTGATTCCAATACGATCGGTGCATCTTCATCACACAACGTATCACCTGTACGGATATCCTTGAAACCAACACCGGCACCAATATCACCAGCTCCAATCACCTCTACAGGATTCTGTTTGTTTGAGTGCATTTGGAACAAACGTGATACACGTTCTTTTTTACCCGAACGAGTGTTATAGATATATGAACCAGCCTCTACCTTACCAGAGTAAACGCGGAAGAAAGTCAAACGTCCGACATAGGGGTCAGTTGCAATCTTAAATGCCAAAGCTGATGTTTTTTCATCCTCGCTAGGTTTACGGTCTTCCTCTGCTCCTGTAGTCGGATTAGTACCTACAATAGCAGGTGTATCCAACGGAGAAGGCAAGAACGCACAAACATAGTCAAGCAATGTCTGAACTCCCTTATTCTTGAATGAAGAGCCGCAGAACATCGGAACGATATCCATTTTCAATGTACCTGCACGCAAAGCACGCAAGATTTCTTCTTCAGTGATTGTAGAAGGATCGTCAAAGAATTTCTCCATTAAAGCATCGTCAAACTCAGCTACTTTTTCGAGCATTTTTTCTCTCCATTCATTAGCTTCATCAACCAAGTTCGCCGGAATTTCTTCTACGCTATAATCTGCACCCATTGTTTCATCGTGCCACAAAATAGCTTTCATTTTGATCAAATCAACAACTCCTTTGAAGCTCTCTTCAGCACCAATAGGAATTACCACAGGGCAAGCATTTGCGCCTAATACATCCTTCATCTGGCGAACAACTTCGAAAAAGTCAGCACCAGAACGGTCCATTTTATTAACGTAACCAATACGAGGCACATTGTATTTATCAGCCTGACGCCATACGGTTTCTGACTGAGGTTCAACACCACCAACCGCACAATAAGCTGCAACAGCTCCATCCAAGACACGTAAGAACGTTCTACTTCAGCAGTAAGTCAACGTGTCCGGAGTGTCAATCAAGTTTATTTTATAAGTATTTCCCGCATATTTCCAACGAGTAGTAGTAGCAGCAGATGTAATAGTAATACCACGTTCCTGCTCCTGCTCCATCCAGTCCATTGTTGCTGCACCATCATGCACCTCACCAATTTTGTGAGTCAAGCCAGTGTAGAACAAAATACGTTCTGAAGTCGTTGTCTTACCGGCATCGATGTGAGCCATGATACCGATATTGCGGGTCAAATGCAAATCATGTTTAGCCATTTTCGTCCTTTACTTATTAATTATTACTTGATTAGAATCTAAAGTGAGCGAATGCACGGTTAGCTTCAGCCATACGGTGCATATCTTCTTTACGCTTATAAGCACCACCCTGTTCGTTGAAAGCGTCAATAATCTCAGCTGCCAGTTTATCTGCCATTGATTTACCACCGCGTTTACGAGCGAAAAGAATCAAGTTTTTCATTGAGATTGACTCTTTACGATCAGGACGAATTTCAGTAGGACCTGGAAAGTAGCGCCACCTACACGACGAGACTTTACTTCAATCTGCGGAGTTACATTATCCAAAGCTTTCTTCCAGATTTCCAAAGCTGATTTTTCTTCATTAGGAAGTTTTGTTTTCACTGTTTCCAGTGCTGCATAGAAGATCTCATAAGATGTATTCTTTTTCCCATCATACATCAAGTGATTTACGAATTTAGAAACCTTCTGATCATTAAATACTGGATCCGGAAGGATCACACGTTTTTTTGGTTTTGCTTTTCTCATTTTTTTCTCAAAATAATGTTTTTGTTTGGGGCTGCACTTTTTCCGTTTACTTCAACGCTTCCTCTGAAACATTTACTCAACCTTTATAGCTTATTCCAACAAACCAAAACTTAAATTAAATATTCTTTGTTTCAGGAATTCAGTTACGGTTTACTTCTTTCCTTTTCCTTTTGCAGGAGCTGCAGCTTGTCCTGCTTTAGGACGCTTAGCACCATATTTAGAACGTCTTTGTGTACGACCAGCTACGCCAGCTGTATCCAAAGTACCACGAACGATGTGATAACGTACACCCGGAAGGTCTTTCACACGACCACCACGAACCAACACGATTGAGTGTTCCTGCAAGTTATGACCTTCTCCCGGAATATAAGAGTTTACTTCCTTAGAGTTAGTCAGACGCACACGAGCAACTTTACGCATTGCTGAATTCGGCTTTTTCGGAGTAGTAGTATACACACGAACACAAACGCCACGTCTTTGAGGACATGAATCCAGTGCCGGAGATTTACTCTTCTCAACCAAAACCTCTCTTCCTTTTCTTACTAATTGTTGAATAGTAGGCATTTTGTTTGATTTTTAATTATTATATATTGTTTATTAATTTGCTGTACTAAGTCCAAAACTATACATTTTGGGCTGCAAAGTTACGAATAACATTTTAATAAACAATACTTTCTACTAATAAAAATAGTCTGTTTCTCAAAAAAAAGTTTTTGAAAAACAGACTACTATGTTATTTTTGCTACAAAAGCCCTTATGCTTCCCCTTTAAATCCGCTTATAGGAGGAATGAATGTTTTTCCATCCGGTCCATTATTTCCCCCATTCATTTCTTCCGGCATTCGAATAGGTCCAAAATTACGTTCGTATTTTGCAACATTCTCCTGTAATGCATACATCAAACGTTTTGCATGTTCAGGAGTCAGTACAATACGTGACTGCACTCCAGCTTTAGGTAATCCCGGCATTACACGCACAAAATCAACAATAAATTCCGAACTGGAATGGGTAATAATGGCAAGATTTGCATACGTTCCTTGAGCTACTTCTTCTTTCAACTCTATCTGCAACTGATTGTTTATTTTTTCGTTTCCATGATTTTATACTTTAGCATTAAAAAAATATTCTGAATTTCAAGGTCCCCAACTTCTATTCTTTGGTTGGAGTACAAATATAGACATTTATTTGTAATAATACAACATACTGATTATTCTATATAATTTTCCTATAGCATTTACTATAAACCTAAAGAGCTGATTTCTTAAACAGAAATCGGCCTCTTTTACAGTGTATGTATTAAAAATTACTCTACCTCACTATAATCGAGTACATTCTTACGATTAGCAAGAATGCGATCATATTCTTCCTTCGAACCAACAATAATCTTTTCGAATTCACGCTGACCGGTACCGGCAGGAATCAAGTGACCACAAATCACATTCTCCTTCATACCCTCCAATCTATCAACCTTACCATTGATGGCAGCCTCATTCAAAACTTTCGTTGTTTCCTGGAATGATGCAGCAGACATGAAACTTGAAGTTCCCAAAGCGGCACGGGTAATACCTTGCAGAATCTGAGTAGATGTAGCAGGAATAGCATCACGTACCTCAACAGGCTTCAAATCACGACGTTTCAACATACTGTTCTCATCACGCAACTTACGGGCAGTAACAATCTGACCCGGCTGTAAATTCTGAGAATCACCAGAGTCAACAACTACTTTCTTGCCCCAAATACGATCGTTTTCTTCCATGAACTCTTGCTTATCCACTACCTGCTGTTCCAAGAAGCGAGTATCGCCCGGCTCATCGATTTCTACCTTACGCATCATTTGACGAACAATAATCTCAAAGTGTTTGTCGTTAATCTTCACACCCTGCAAACGGTAAACGTCTTGCACTTCATTTACGATATATTCCTGTACAGCCGTGGGACCTTTAATGGCCAAAATGTCAGCAGGAGTAATCGCACCGTCAGACAGCGGAGTTCCGGCACGAACGTAGTCATTCTCCTGAACCAATATTTGTTTAGACAGATTCACCAAATACTTTTTCACTTCACCTGTCTTAGATGTGACAATAATTTCACGGTTACCACGCTTAATCTTACCCATAGTAATTTCACCGTCTATTTCAGAAACGACAGCAGGATTAGATGGGTTACGAGCCTCAAACAGTTCTGTAACACGAGGAAGACCACCAGTGATATCACCAGCCTTGCCTACAGCACGAGGAATCTTCACAATAATGTCACCAGCTTTCACTGCCTGACCGTTTTCAACCACAACATGCCCCCCCACGGGTAAGTTATAAGTACGGATCAAATTACCATCCTCGGTTACAATATGGGCAGAAGGTACTTTTGTCTTATCCTTAGACTCGATAATGATAATTTCACGCAAACCGGTAGCTTCATCAGACTCTACCTTATAAGTTACGTTTTCAACCACACTCTCGAATTCAATCTTACCAGTAGCCTCTGTAATAATAACAGCGTTGAACGGATCCCACTTAGCAATCAGTTTTCCCTTCTCAACAATATCACCGTCCGCAGCATATAATTTTGAACCATAAGGCACATTATGAGTTGACAGGATAATTCCTGTATTCACATCGATAAAGCGGACTTCAGCCAAACGACCGACTACCACTTTCACAGCCTCACCCATTTCATCAACCGTATCTACCGTACGCAATTCTTCGAATTCCAAACGTGCATTATTCTTGGCCACAATGCTTGCATTAGCAGCATATTACCTGCGATACCACCGGCATGGAATGTACGCAATGTCAACTGTGTACCCGGCTCACCAATAGATTGGGCAGCGATTACGCCGACTGCTTCACCTTTCTGAACCATACGACTGGATGCCAAGTTACGTCCATAACACTTAGCACATACCCCTTTCTTAGATTCACAAGTTAATACCGAACGGATTTCAACGCTTTCAATCGGAGAATCCTCGATTTCCTGCGCAATATCCTCTGTAATCTCCTCTCCACCGGCTACAATCAGTTTACCAGTAGTAGGATGGACGATATCATGTACAGAAACACGTCCTAGAATACGTTCGTACAAAGTAGCAATAACTTCATCGTTATTCTTCAAAGCCGTACAAACCAAACCACGAAGTGTTCCACAGTCTTCTTCATTGATAATCACATCATGCGACACGTCTACCAGACGGCGGGTCAAGTATCCCGCATCAGCAGTCTTCAACGCTGTATCCGCCAAACCTTTACGAGCACCGTGGGTAGAAATAAAATACTCTAACACAGACAAACCTTCTTTAAAGTTTGAAAGAATAGGGTTTTCAATAATCTGTGCGCCTTCAGCACCGGCTTCTGCGGTTTTGCCATCAAACCACGCATACCAGACAACTGACGAATCTGCTCTTTAGAACCACGGCCCCGGAATCAAGCATCATAAATACTGAATTGAAGCCTTGGTCATCATTCTTAATCGTCTTGTAAGTATATCAGACAGGTCACTGTTCACGTGAGTCCATGTATCGATAACCTGGTTATAACGTTCATTGTCAGTAATGAAACCCATATTATAGTTCATCATAATCTGTTCCACTTCCTCATTACCACGTTTTACCAGTTCTTCTTTTTCTTTCGGGATAATAATATCACCCAAGTTGAATGACAGACCACCCTTGAACGCCATATAGTAACCTAAGTTCTTAATACCATCCAAGAATTCACAAGCACGTGCAACACCGACAGCTTGATAACATCACTAATGATATCTCGCAAAGACTTTTTGGAAATAATGGTATTCAAGTACCCCACTTCCGCTGGAACGATTTCATTTACAATCACACGCCCTACGGAGGTTTCTTTCATCATCACATCTACGATTTTGCCATCTTTGTCCAAGTCCTTCACCACTACGTTGACGATAGCATGAATATCCACTTTACCTTCATTATAAGCAATCAAAGCCTCTTCCGGACCGTAGAAAGTCAAGCCTTCACCTTTAGCCCCTTTTCTCAGCTTGGTAATATAATACAAACCAAGTACCATATCCTGTGCAGGCACAGTATAGGAGCACCATTAGCAGGATTCAGAATGTTATGAGCTTGAAGCATCAACATCTGTGCTTCCAGAATCGCATCATTACTCAAAGGCAAGTGAACCGCCATCTGGTCACCATCGAAGTCGGCATTGAACGCTGTACAAGCCAACGGGTGCAATTGAATAGCTTTACCTTCAATCATATGCGGTTGGAAAGCCTGAATACCCAAACGGTGCAGAGTCGGCGCACGGTTCAGCAATACAGGATGACCTTTCATGACATGTTCCAAGATATCCCAGATCACAGGCTCCTTGCGGTCTACAATCTTCTTTGCAGATTTTACAGTCTTCACAATACCACGTTCAATCAACTTACGGATGATAAACGGCTTGTAAAGCTCTGCAGCCATCAGTTTAGGGATACCACATTCACCCATCTTCAATTCAGGACCAACAACAATAACCGAACGAGCAGAGTAGTCAACACGCTTACCCAACAAGTTCTGACGGAAACGTCCTTGCTTACCCTTCAAGCTATCGGACAGTGATTTCAATGGACGATTAGCGTCAGTCTTCACTGCACTTGATTTACGTGAGTTATCGAACAAGGAATCGACAGCCTCCTGCAACATACGTTTTTCGTTACGCAAAATCACTTCGGGAGCCTTGATTTCAATCAGTCGCTTCAAACGGTTGTTACGGATAATCACACGACGATACAAGTCATTCAAGTCAGAGGTAGCGAAACGGCCACCATCCAACGGAACCAATGGACGCAGTTCAGGAGGAATAACCGGCACAATACGTACAATCATCCATTCAGGTTTATTACGTCCGCGAGATGCACGGAACGATTCAACTACCTGCAGACGCTTCAAAGCCTCATTCTTACGTTGCTGCGAAGAATCATTACTTGCTTTATGACGTAATTCATAAGATAAAGCATCCAAATCCAAAGTTGAGAGCAGATCATAAATGGCTTCTGCTCCCATCTTAGCTATAAACTTATTCGGATCTGTATCTTCCAAATATTGGTTTTCTTTAGGAAGTGTATCCAAGATATCCAAATACTCTTCTTCAGAAAGCAAATCATATTTATTAATGCCATCTTCAGCCTTCACACCCGGCTGAATAACCACATAACGTTCATAATATACAATAGCGTCTAGTTTCTTTGTAGGCAGCCCCAACAAATAACCGATCTTGTTCGGCAATGAACGAAAATACCAAATATGCGCTACAGGCACAACTAACTGAATATGTCCCATACGTTCACGACGGACCTTCTTTTCAGTCACTTCAACGCCACATCGGTCACAAACAATACCTTTATAACGGATACGTTTGTACTTACCGCAATGACATTCGTAATCTTTCACCGGACCGAAAATACGCTCGCAGAACAAACCATCACGTTCCGGTTTGTAGGTACGGTAGTTGATCGTTTCAGGCTTCAACACCTCACCGCTCGAATTCTCAAGGATTTCTTCGGGTGAAGCCAAGCCAATTGAGATTTTCGAGAAATTACTCTTTATCTTAGTTTCTTTTCTAAAAGCCATACTTCCTTATTTATAATGTAAAGAGTTATATTTTTTTATTATTCAAGGTTGATACTCAAGCCAAGACCTCTCAGTTCGTGTAACAATACATTCAGAGATTCGGGGATACCCGGAGTTGGCATAGGTTCACCTTTCACAATAGCTTCGTAAGCCTTTGAGCGTCCTACAACGTCATCAGACTTAATGGTCAGGATTTCCTGTAAGATATGTGCTGCGCCGAATGCTTCAAGCGCCCAAACTTCCATTTCTCCGAAACGCTGACCACCGAACTGTGCCTTACCACCAAGCGGCTGCTGAGTAATAAGGGAGTACGGACCGATAGAACGGGCATGCATCTTATCTTCAACCATATGCCCTAGTTTCAACATATAAGTTACACCCACTGTTGCAGGTTGGTCAAAGCGTTCGCCTGTACCACCATCACAAAGATAAGTCTTACAATAACGAGGCAATCCAGCTTTATCTGTCCATTCATTTAAATCATCCATAGAAGCACCGTCAAAAATAGGAGTAGCAAATTTCACACCCAACTCTTTTCCGGCACGACCTAATACGGCTTCGAAAATCTGACCAATATTCATACGAGAAGGCACACCCAACGGATTCAATACGATATCTACTGGAGTACCATCTGCTAAGAACGGCATATCTTCCTGACGAACCACACGAGAAACAATACCCTTGTTACCGTGACGTCCCGCCATCTTATCACCTACACCAATCTTACGCTTCTTGGCAATATAAACCTTAGCCATCTGAATAATGCCCGCAGGAAGTTCATCACCGATAGTGATAGCAAACTTCTTACGCTTTAATTCAGCATCCAATTCTTTATATTTCTTCAAATAATTCATCACCAAGTCGCGAATCATATCATTCTTATGAGCATCAGCTGTCCACTTGCTCAACTGGATAATAGTATAATCCAATGATTCCAAATCGCGTTTGGTGAACTTCGCCCCCTTGGCAATAACTTCCGTTCCCAAATAATCTTTCACTCCTTGGGAAACCTTACCATTAGTCAAAACCAATAGTTTCTCAATCAAGATATCTTTCAGTTTTGCTGCCTTTTCTTCGAATTCATCATTCAGTTTAGGCAGAATAGCCTTATCGGCATTCTTCTCACTTCTGCTCTTGATAACACGTGAGAACAACTTCTTGTCAATAACGACACCACGTAATGACGGAGAAGCTTTCAATGAAGCATCCTTCACATCACCTGCCTTATCACCGAAAATAGCACGAAGCAATTTTTCTTCCGGAGAAGGATCTGATTCACCTTTCGGAGTAATCTTACCAATCAGGATATCACCCGGTTCGATACGTGCACCTACACGTACAATACCGTTTTCATCCAAATCTTTAGTAGCTTCTTCACTCACGTTAGGAATATCAGAAGTTAATTCTTCCATACCGCGTTTCGTTTCGCGGACCTCCAAAATATATTCATCAACGTGTACAGAAGTCAGCAAGTCCTCACGTACAACGCGTTCATTCAATACAATAGCATCCTCGTAGTTATAACCTTTCCAAGGCATATAAGCCACCAACAGGTTTTTACCCAATGCAAGCTCACCACCCTGAGTTGAATATCCTTCAGTCAGGATATCACCCTTCTTCACACGCTGTCCTTTATCACAAGTAGGACGGAGGTCAATGGTCATGCTCTGATTAGTCTTACGGAATTTAGGAATTCTGTATTCCTTCAAAGCAGGTTCAAAGCTTACAAATTCCTCATCTTCATTTCTGTCATACAAGATACGAATAGTTGTTGCATCGACATATTCTACAACACCATCACCCTCTGCTGCAATCTGAGTACGAGAGTCTTCAACCAACTGTTTTTCAATACCTGTACCTACAATAGGAGCCTCTGTACGCAACAAAGGAACTGCCTGGCGCATCATGTTTGATCCCATCAATGCACGGTTAGCATCGTCATGTTCCAAGAACGGAATCAAAGAAGCAGCGATAGAAGCAATCTGCTGTGGAGAAACATCCATCAACTCTACCTGGTCAGGAGTAACAACAGGATAATCAGCATCACGACGAGCTTTTACTTTCTCACGAACAAATTTGCCTTCATCATCCAATGGAGCATTACCCTGAGCGATTATCTTATCCTCTTCCTCTTCGGCTGTCAGATATTCAATACCTTCATCAGATATATCCACCTTACCATCAGCTACTTTACGATAAGGAGTTGAAATAAAGCCAAGTTCATTAATCTTAGCATACACACACAAAGAAGAAATCAAACCGATATTCGGACCTTCAGGAGTTTCAATCGGACACAAACGACCATAATGAGTATAGTGTACGTCACGAACCTCAAAACCAGCACGTTCACGTGACAGACCACCAGGTCCTAACGCTGACAAACGACGCTTGTGAGTGATTTCAGCCAATGGATTAGTTTGATCCATGAACTGCGACAAAGCATTTGTTCCAAAGAATGAATTGATAACAGAAGAAATAGTCTTCGCATTAATCAAATCAATCGGAGTAAACACTTCATTGTCACGCACATTCATACGCTCACGGATGGTACGAGACATACGTGCCAGACCAATCGCAAATTGATTGGACAACTGTTCTCCTACAGTACGTACACGACGGTTACTCAAGTGGTCAATATCATCAACATCCGCTTTAGAGTTAATCAGCTCAATCAGATACTTAATGATTTCAATAATATCTTGTTTTGTCAATACCTTCACATCCATGTCCGTAGTCAGTCCCAACTTTTTGTTGATTCTGTAACGTCCTACCTCGCCAAGGTCATATCTTTTTTCAGAGAAGAACAGGTTATTGATAACCTCACGAGCACTGGCATCATCAGCCGGATCTGCATTACGCAACTGACGGTAAATGTAAAGTACAGCCTCTTTTTCAGAGTTACTCGGGTCTTTCTGAAGAGTATTAAATATAATAGAATAGTCGGATGAATTCGCCTCTTCCTTGTGAACAAGGATATTCTGAACGCCTGAATCAATAATTTCATCGATATGCTCCTCTTCAATTACAGTTTCACGGTCGATGATAACCTCATTACGTTCAATAGAAACAACTTCACCTGTGTCTTCATCTACGAAATCTTCTGTCCATGTTTTTAAAACACGAGCAGCGAGTTTTCTTCCTACGACTTTCTTCAAGTTAGTCTTATTAACCTTAACGTCTTCAGCCAAATTGAAGATTTCGAGGATATCTTTATCATTTTCAAAACCTACAGCTCTTAACAGAGTAGTAACAGGCAATTTCTTTTTACGGTCGATATACGCATACATTACATTGTTAATATCTGTAGCGAATTCGATCCATGAACCTTTGAATGGAATAATACGGGCAGAGTACAATTTAGTACCGTTAGCATGCACGCTCTGACCAAAGAACACGCCCGGAGAACGGTGCAACTGAGAAACAACTACACGCTCAGCACCATTAATAACAAAAGTTCCTTTCGGAGTCATATACGGAATAGGACCCAGATAAACATCCTGAATAACCGTATCGAAATCTTCATGATCAGGATCAGTACAATACAACTTCAGTTTTGCTTTCAAAGGCACGCTGTATGTGAGCCCGCGCTCCAAACACTCGTCTATTGAATAGTGAGGCGGATCAATGTAATAGTCCAAGAATTCAAGGACAAAGTTATTACGAGTGTCAGCAATAGGGAAGTTTTCAGCGAATACCTTATACAGCCCGTCATTCTTACGCTTTTCGGGCGGGGTATCCAACTGTAAAAAGTCTTGGAATGACTTCAATTGCACTTCCAAGAAATCCGGATACTTCATCGGATTCTTGATGGAAGCAAAATTAACTCTTTGATTTTCAGTATTTGAAGACATTTGTTAATATTTTGTAGAACTTAATAATAATATAGACACAAAAAGGTTAAGAATCCTCTACCAGAGGATTCCTAACCGTATTACCTGATACTCAGGCTAATATTATTTAAGCTCAACTTCAGCTCCAGCTTCTTCCAAAGTTTTCTTCAGTGATTCAGCTTCGTCTTTAGCCAAGCCTTCTTTTACTGTGCTAGGAGCACCGTCTACCATGTCTTTAGCTTCTTTCAAGCCAAGACCACATGCTTCTTTAACGGCTTTAACAACCTGCAATTTTGCAGCACCAGCGCTCTTCAAAACTACATCAAAAGATGTTTTTTCTTCAGCAGCAGCTGCACCAGCAGCAGGACCAGCAGCAACAGCTACAGCTGCAGCAGCAGGTTCAATACCGTATTCTTCTTTAAGGATAGTTGCAAGTTCATTAACTTCTTTTACTGTCAAGTTAACTAATTGTTCTGCAAAAGCTTTCAAATCTGCCATTTTTGTATGATTTTAATTGTTTGTTACTAATTGATTATAAAATTGATTATTCGGCACGTTCGCCAGAGTCTTAAGAACTCCATGAATGGTGTTACCACCTGATTGAAGAGCAGAAATAACATTTTTCGCCGGTGATTGCAGCAATGCAATAATATCAGCAATAACTTCATTCTTACTCTTAATGTTGCAAAGAGCATCCAGTTGATTAGCACCTACATAGAAACCTTCTTCAGCATAAGCTGCTTTCAATGCAGGAATTTCCTCTTTGTATTCTTTCAACAACTTTGCAGGAGCGTTAGCTACTTCGCTAAACATTACTGAAGTTGTACCTTTTAAAGAATCGAACAACGGAGAGAAATCAACACCTTCCATGCTCATCAGAGCTTTGTGAAGCAAAGAATTCTTCACAACAACCAGCTTAATACCTGCTTTGAAACATTTTCTTCTCAGTTCACTTGTCTTAGCTGCATCCATAGCAGTTGTGTCAACCAAATAGAAATGTCCGTATTGCTTAACGGTTTCAGCCAACTGACCAATAATAACGCCTTTATCTTCCTTTCTCATGATTCCTCCTTATTGTTAGTTTTCTTCTACAGTTTTGGGATCAATCTTGATACCCTTACTCATAGTACTTGAAAGATAAATACTCTTAATATAAGTACCCTTAGCTGAACTTGGTTTCAATTTAATGATAGTAGCGATAAATTCTTTCGCATTATCACGAATCTGATCTGCAGTGAAAGAAACCTTGCCAATTGAAGTATGAACGATACCGCTCTTATCAACCTTAAAGTCAATCTTACCTTGCTTAACTTCCTTAACAGCCTTAGCTACATCCATAGTTACAGTACCACTCTTCGGATTCGGCATTAATCCACGAGGACCAAGAACACGACCCAAAGCACCGATCTTACCCATGATAGACGGCATTGTAATGATTACATCAATATCAGTCCATCCACCTTTGATCTTTTCAATATATTCATCAAGACCAACATAGTCAGCACCAGCTTCTTTTGCAGCAGCTTCAGCATCAGGTGTACACAGAACCAAAACACGCACTTGCTTACCTGTTCCGTGAGGCAATGAAACTACACCACGAACCATCTGGTTAGCTTTACGAGGGTCTACACCTAAACGTACGTCAATATCTAATGAAGCATCAAACTTAGAAAAAGTAATATCTTTAACTAACTGTGCAGCTTCTTTCAGTGAGTATGCTTTCCCTGCTTCAATTTTTTCTGCAGCCAACTTTTGATTTTTTGTCAGTTTACCCATTATAATTGAAGTTTATTAGTTATTACCCGGGAATTCCCCTTTTACAGCGATACCCATACTTCTAGCTGTACCAGCTACCATAGTCATAGCAGACTCGATAGTGAAGCAGTTCAAGTCAACCATTTTGTCCTGAGCAATCGTACGAACTTGTTCCCAAGTAATTTCGGCAACCTTCTTACGGTTAGGCTCAGCAGAACCACTCTTAATCTTAGCCAATTCAAGCAATTGAATAGCTACGGGAGGAGTCTTGATAACAAAATCAAAAGACTTATCTGCGTAGTAGGTAATGATTACAGGTAAAATCTTACCTGCTTTGTCCTGGGTTCTGGCATTGAATTGCTTGCAAAATTCCATGATATTAATACCCTTAGAACCCAAAGCAGGTCCAACGGGAGGTGATGGATTTGCAGCGCCTCCTTTAATCTGTAATTTGATTAGTCCAGCAACTTCTTTAGCCATTTTGTTTCTAATTTTTATATATTAATTATAGCGAAAGTCCAATGCACGTAACAGAATGCATTATTCTTTCTCGACATCCATAAAGCCAAGTTCCAGCGGAGTTTTACGTCCGAAGATCTTAACCATAACCTTCAACTTCCGTTTTTCGGTATTCACCTCTTCAATGAGACCACTGAAGCCACTGAACGGTCCAACGGTAACTTTCACTGTTTCTCCTATGGTATAAGGTACATTAAGTTCCTCACCACCTTCCTGAAGTTCATCCACCGTACCAAGTATACGATTCACTTCCGATTGTCTCAAAGGAACCGGATTTTCGGAACCTCCCAAGAAACCGATTACATTCGGAGTGTTTCTCAAATGATGAGCAACCTCACCGACCAAAGCGGCCTCGACTAAAACGTATCCGGGAAGATAACTTCTTTCTTTCACAATTTTCTTACCATTGCGAACCTGATACACTTTCTCGGTAGGAATCAACACCTGAGACACATACTCGCTAAGATCACTGTTCTTAATGTCAGCATCAAGATACTCCTTAACCTTGCTTTCTTTTCCACTAACAGCACGTAATACGTACCACTTTTTTTCAATCTCAGACATTTTATTCAATTAATTAGTGCGGATAGATAATATCCTCCATTACAAACTGGAAGGCTGAATCCATAAGAAAAACAACTAGCGCAATGAGTAGGGAAGCATATAAAACAACCACTGCGCTACTAGAAAGTTCTTTACGAGTAGGCCATGATACTTTATGGACTAATTCGTCATAAGATTCTTTACAATAATTTGCTACTTTCTGAAACATATTCTTTCAAGTTTAGCACGGGAGGAGAGGCTCGAACTCCCGACACCCGGTTTTGGAGACCGGTGCTCTACCAACTGAGCTACTCCCGTAAAAATCAGTTCCCGGTGTCTTACGACCGAGAACTGATCATATTAATTATCTAGTGATTAGTCAAGGAGTTCTGTAATCTGACCTGCACCTACAGTACGTCCACCTTCACGAATAGCAAAACGCAAACCTACATTCAATGCAACCGGGTAGATCAACTCAACTGTAATAGTTACGTTATCACCAGGCATTACCATTTCAGTTCCTTCCGGCAAAGTGATTTCACCTGTACAGTCCATAGTACGCAAGTAGAACTGAGGACGATACTTGTTATGGAACGGAGTATGACGACCACCTTCTTCTTTCTTCAAGATATAAACCTCAGCTTTGAACTTAGAGTGAGCCTTAACCTGACCCGGCTTACACAAAATCATACCACGTTTGATTTCGTTTTTGTCGATACCACGCAACAACAAACCAACATTATCACCAGCTTCACCTTGATCCAATAATTTACGGAACATTTCAACGCCAGTAACAACTGATTTCTTATCTTCACCCAAACCAAGAATTTCAACTTCGTCACCTACATGGATAATACCAGCTTCGATACGACCTGTAGCAACAGTACCACGACCAGTGATAGAGAACACGTCTTCAACAGGCATCAAGAAAGGTTTATCAATATCACGCGGAGGCAATGGAATCCAAGTATCAACTGCATCCATCAACTCCATTACTTTATCTTCCCATTGAGGAACACCATTCAAAGCACCTAATGCAGAACCACGAATAATAGGAGTATTATCGCCATCGAAATCATAGAATGAAAGCAATTCACGCATTTCCATTTCTACCAATTCCAACATTTCTTCATCATCAACCATATCACACTTGTTCAAGAAAACAACCAAACGAGGTACGTTTACCTGACGAGCCAACAGGATGTGTTCACGAGTCTGAGGCATCGGACCATCAGTTGCAGCACAAACAATAATTGCACCATCCATCTGAGCAGCACCTGTAACCATGTTTTTTACATAGTCGGCGTGACCCGGACAGTCAACGTGAGCATAGTGACGATTTGCAGTTTGATATTCTACGTGAGAAGTATTGATAGTAATACCTCTTTCTTTTTCTTCAGGAGCGTTGTCGATAGAATCGAAAGAACGCAATTCTGAAAGACCTTTTTTAGCCAACACAGTAGTGATAGCAGCAGTCAAAGTGGTTTTACCGTGGTCAACGTGACCGATAGTACCAATGTTAACGTGCGGTTTCGAACGTTCAAATTTCTCTTTAGCCATAGCTTTACTTGTTATTTATTTGATTAATAATCAGCAATTACGTTATCAAAGAGCTGTTAACGAGACTTGAACTCGTGACCTCTTCCTTACCAAGGAAGTGCTCTACCACTGAGCTATAACAGCAAGAAAAAAAAGAGCGGAAGACGGGGCTCAAACCCGCGACCCTCAGCTTGGAAGGCTAATGCTCTATCAACTGAGCTACTTCCGCAAAAAACCAAAGACCTTTCAAGTCTTAAGAATGTGGGCAAAGATGGATTCGAACCACCGAAGTCGAAAGACAGCAGATTTACAGTCTGCCCCATTTGGCCACTCTGGTATTTGCCCAACTTACTTTCAAAGAACAACAGCTTCTCAGCATCTTTTCTTGAGCCTCTTGTCGGATTCGAACCAACGACCCCGAGATTACAAATCACGTGCTCTGGCCAACTGAGCTAAAGAGGCTTGTCATATCTAACTTCGCAACCATTCCGCCTTGAATGGTTAAGCGGCTGCAAAGTTAGATATTTATTTTAAATCTCAAAAACTTTCGGTGTTTTTTTTTATTTACCGCGTAGTTTTTCTTTATATTTTGTCAATTGCTTAGAAAGCGCATCTACGCATACATCAACCGACTCTTCAAATGTATCACTCACCTTTTCTGCAAAAAATTCACCATTAGGCACCAGCACTTTTATACTAGCCTCCTTATTCATCGCAGTTTCAGGCTTTACAACTTTTAATGACACCTCCACTTTATTTATATCGTCACAATACTTTTCTAACTTAGCAGTTTTCTTCTGAATAAAATCCTGAAGTTTTTCTGTTGCATCGAAATGAATAGCTTGAATTCTAACTTCCATAAATACCTCCTTTTTTACGCTCTTGGATGAGCTTGTTCATAAACTTTTTAAGTTCCTCAAAAGTCGTATGCGTATAAATTCCGTTGTAGTCAGACTACTATGCCCAGTAATTCCTTCACTGCGCCCAACTCTGCCTCATTATTCAACATAGCAGTTGCAAAAGTATGTCTCAACACATGCGGACTTCTTTTTTTTAACGACACCACTTTTGACAGGTTCCGTTTCACTAAAAGATACACCTTTCCAGGATACATCCGTTTTCCGTTTTTTAGAACGAAAAACGCCTCTGCCTTTCCAGGCAACACTTCATTTCTTATTTTCAGATAAACAGACATCGCCCTTCGCAATTCTTCTCCAAAAGGAATTAAACGCTGTTTATTTCTCTTTCCCGTTACTTTTATCAGAAACGCAGAAAAATCGACATCCACATCATTCAGCCCTATCAACTCGGAAAGCCGCATGCCTGTAGCATAAAACATTTCCAACACCATTCTATCCCGACAACCTGTAAAATCCTCCTTAAAAGGAACATCATCCAAGAGTCGGTCCATTTCACGTTCTTTCAGAAATACAGGAAGAGGTTTCTTATTTTTCGGTCCAATGATTTTCAACATCGGATCCTCCTCTATCACACCTTTCTTTAGAAGGAAACGATAAAACGACCGGAGTGAACTCAGTTTTCGGTTTACAGAAGCAGATGTATATCCATTCTCCATCAGGTTCATCACCCAACCACGAACCAAATCAGCATCTACCGTTGTAAAATCGACTTTCTCGTCTTTCCCCTTGAAGTATTCTTCGAACTTGGTCAAATCTATTCCATAACTAACTATTGTTTTTTCAGAATAGTTTTTTTCAAATCGAAGATAATCCAAAAAAGAGTCTGTCATCATAAGAAACGTCGCTTATCAATTCAGCAACGAATATATGAAAAAGAATTCAATTATTCAAAGAATGTGCGAGTTTTTAATTATTCTTCTACTTGCTGAAGTTTCTGAACATAGATAGCACGTTCTCTTTTCAGCCTGTTCAATACAGACGGCTTGTCAAACTGCTGTCTAGCTCTTAGTTCTTTTACAACACCTGTTTTCTCAAATTTTCTTTTGAACTTCTTCAGCGCTTTTTCAATGTTTTCGCCTTCTTTTACTGGTACTACAATCATTGTTTTTAATTATTAAATATGTTGTTATTAATATTTTCCGATAGTCAAATTGCGGCGCAAAATTACACATACTTTTCTTTATTTACAAAACTTTCCGCAATTATTTATTTAAAATAATCTAGAAATCGTATCTTTGCTTTCTAGTACAAACCATTATAAACCTATTAAAATGAAATCGGAAATTATAAATAGAATAGCTAGTCTGCGCAATTTCATGCGTAAACACAAGCTTTCAGCCTTTATTATTCCCAGTACGGATCCCCATTCGGGAGAGTATATCCCCAAACATTGGGAAGCACGTAAATGGATATCAGGTTTCACAGGTTCGGCAGGTACGGTTGTCGTAACACTGGATAAAGCCGGACTTTGGACAGATTCACGCTATTTTCTTCAAGCGGCCGAACAATTGGAAAACACAGGTATTACTTTATTCAAGGAACGATTACCGGAAACTCCTTCCATTGTAGAGTGGTTGGGCTGTGTATTGAATGCAGAAGACAATGTGGGTATAGACGGCTGGGTGAACAGCTATCAAGAAACAAGCAACTTACAGAAAGAATTAGAAAAAAAACAGATACACTTAACCCTTGCTCCCGATCCATTCAATGAATTATGGACAGATCGGCCTGCATTGCCCGATAACAAAGTGTTTATACATGAATTGAATATGCCGGTCTCAGTTACAAGGATAAAATCACTCAAATACGAGAAGCAATCCGTCGTAACAGTTGCACAGGCATTTTAATTTCCGCACTGGATGAAGTGGCATGGACCCTAAACTTACGGGGAAGTGACGTACACTGCAATCCGGTATTTGTAAGTTACCTTCTCATCACGGAATATAGTTCTACCTTATATATAATAGAGAATAAACTGTCAGATGAAGTAAAAGACTATCTAACAGAAAACGAAATTAAAGTAAGGCCTTATTCAACAATTGAAAAAGATTTAAAAGATTTTACCGGCAAGCTCCTGTTGTCAGCTAATATCAATGCCGCTGTCCATGCAGCAGCCTGCGCCCATTCCTTAATAGAAATAGCTCCTTCGCCTGTACTTTTTTTAAAAGCGATAAAGAATGAGACAGAAATAGAAGGCTTCCATCGCGCAATGAAACGCGACGGAGTAGCCATGGTTAAATTTCTCCGCTGGCTGAAAGCAGCTGTTTCTACTGGAAATGAAACCGAAATAAGTATAGATAAGAAATTATACGAATTCCGCGCCGGACAACCCCACTTCAATGGTATCAGTTTTGACACCATTGCCGGATATAAAGCTCATGGCGCTATTGTTCACTATGAAGCAACCCCCGAAACCGATATTCCCTTAAAACCTGAAGGCATGCTGCTGCTGGACAGTGGAGCACAATATTTGGACGGAACAACTGATATTACTCGTACTATCGTTTTAGGAGCACTCACGAAAGAAGAAAAAACAGATTACACATTAGTCTTAAAAGGATTTATCCAACTCTCAATGGCTCAATTTCCACATGGAACTTGCGGAACACAACTAGATGCGCTGGCTCGCCTCCCTATGTGGAAAGCCGGAATCAATTACCTGCATGGAACAGGCCACGGTGTAGGTTGTTTTCTGAATGTACACGAAGGTCCTCACCAATTCCGCATGAACCACATGCCGGCCTTACTTGTTCCAGGCATGACAGTAACCAACGAGCCCGGTATATATAAAACCGGACGCCATGGAGTACGTACGGAAAATACCATGTTAATTGTTCCGTCACAAGAGACAGAATTCGGCACTTACTATAAATTCGAGCCACTTACCCTCTGCCCTATTGACAAAGAAGCCATCCTGACAGATATGCTGAGCGATGAAGAAATAACATGGTTCAACCAATATCATGAAAAAGTTTACAATTGTTTGAATCCGGAATTGAACAACGAGGAACGCGAGTGGTTAAAAGAAGTAACATCTCCTTTAAAACGGTAGAAATTAATTATGGCACTTATAAAATCAGTGAGAGGATTCACTCCAAAAATCGGCGAGAACTGTTATTTAGCCGATAATGCCACTATTATTGGCGATGTTGTAATTGGAAAAGATTGCAGCATTTGGTTTAACGCCGTATTACGCGGCGATGTTAATGCTATCCGCATAGGTAACCGCGTAAATATCCAGGACGGCAGTGTAGTACATACATTATATCAAAAATCAGTTGTCGAAATCGGGAATGATGTTTCTGTAGGACATAATGTAACCATACATGGTGCGACTATAAAAGACGGCGCTCTAATTGGAATGGGCTCTACCATACTAGACCATGCGGTCGTAGGTGAAGGAGCTATTGTAGCTGCCGGAGCGCTGGTACTCAGTAACACCGTCATCGAACCTGGAAGCCTATGGGCAGGAGTTCCAGCCAAATTTATCAAAAAGATTCCCGAGGCACAAAGCAAAGAACTCAATCAGAAAATAGCCAATGGATATTTAATGTATGCTTCCTGGTTTAAGGAGGAAGAAAAATAATTCTACATATAAAGAAAAGTTAGTATTCATTTAAAATGAGTGATTATGAAAAAAATTATTATTGCCGCATGCATGGCACTTTTAGGTTGTGGTTCTGTTTTTGCACAACAAGGGAAACAAGCTATTGGTGGAAATCTAAGTTATGGAACTGAAATAGAGAGCGTTGGTATTGGTCTGAAATATCAATATAATATTACTGATCAAATCAGAATAGAGCCGTCTATGAATTACTTCTTTTAAAAAATGATGGACTTAGCATGTTTTGACATCAACGCAAATATCCACTACCTTTTCCCATAGCAAGCAATATTAGTCTATATCCATTAGCAGGATTTACATACACTAACTGGCATTTGGATTTAGGGAAAGCAGGCGATTACGATGTCAGTGGAAGTGATGGAAAATTTGGAGTTAATTTAGGAGCAGGTATGGAGTTTGACTTAGACAAAAACTGGAGTTTAAACTTTGATATTAAATACCAATTAATCAGCGACCTAGACCAAGCCGTATTCAATCTTGCGTAGCCTATAATTTCTAGTTAATAGACAAAGAAGGATAAAGTCGTTTTTAAATGCACCTTTATCCTTCTTCACCTTACAAAGAACAAACCTGCTCTACCTATTTTTACACTAATCTACAATATGGCATACCATGAATAACATACGACAACTCACAAAAGATGAATACCCAAAAGCCATCGAACTATCTTGGCAAGTTTTCACCATCACCGGCAAAGAAGATTTCAACAATGAGGGATTGGAATTTTTCAAAAGCTTTATTTATAACAAAAAATGTATAAACGAAATCATATTTTATGGTAGTTTTGACAATGAAGCTCTAACAGGCATTTTAGGTATAAAAAGTAATGGTAAACATATCTCCCTATTTTTTATCAACCAGAATATCACAGGCACGGATTAGGAAAAAAACTTTTCCACTACGCCTCCACCCTCCATCCTTCCATTGAACAACGGTTAATTCTTCTACTTATGCTATTCCTTTCTACCAGAGTTTGGGACTTTGCTG
>ENA-OQCN01000094-OQCN01000094.1-human-gut-metagenome-genome-assembly--contig:-NODE-94-length-40187-cov-2.595831_pt1 | contig 40187 bp, 41 predicted proteins | sample MGYA00242497_ERZ504576 | MGnify/ENA primary metagenome ERZ504576 (study PRJEB26092, sample SAMD00036296) | human gut metagenome | host: Homo sapiens | study: EMG produced TPA metagenomics assembly of...
CAGCTTATAATTTACGAAAGAACATATAGGTATTATCCACAGTTACCGAGCAAGTGTTATCAACACCGATAACAAAATGATAACATTAGTTTGTATAGGCAGGATAATATGGATATATCAAATAATCAAAAGAACGAGAAACACTACGGAGAATGATTCCTAAACAAAATGTGTTAGTCTTTGTAGAACTGGAATAATTAAAAATAATGGCGTGTGGAAAATTGGATGTTTTCTGCACGCCTTTTTTCTTTTTGTTTTTGATTTTAAATCCTTGAAAATACGTAGTTAATGTGATACCATGATATCATGTCGTGTCTTAGGTGGCTCATTTTGGAGGTAGATTATGGAACAAATATTTATAAAGAATATCAAAATCAATAAGGTTCGCCATTTAAAAAATTTAGATCTTCCTGTTTGCGAGAATAAATGCAAACACATCATACTTACGGGACAAAAATGACTATGCCATAGGGACAGAAAAAGGATCGGCGTCCCTGTCCCAGTGAGAAAGGAGTAAGATTGTATGCTGAGTATTTTTTATGGTGATCTGAAAGAGGCCGTGTATAATACGGCAGCTTATTTTAAATATGATTATGAAGATGATTGGATTGTGGATCCATTTGTAAAAAAAATGATTGAGGATGTAGACAAATCTGCTGTTTTGGACAGTGGTGTAATTGATAGTCCTGTGTTGGGAAAAATACCACCAGTGGGTCTATCTGGTGGGGTAAAAACACTTATTCTTGTAAAGTTTGAAAAAGATAAAATATTTAATGCATCTACTTGTGGTGACAATTGTGCTAAATGGTTGTTAAAAATTGCAGAAACAGAAGACCGGACAATTAATTTACACCATTTAATGGATTTTGGAGACGAGAAGTTTAAGATTCATATCGCAAATACAGACCAAATTGTACATTCTATGGAAGAGCTTGTGTCGATAGCTGGAGAATTTGTCTGATGGAGGATTTGTGATATGAAAGGGAAATACAGAGTTGTTGTGTCTACGAAACGCTTAAAATATGATTTTGAACTGCATAGGAATCTGACAATTATTCAAGGAGATAGTGCAACTGGAAAGACGACTATGATAGATATGATTAGAGAATTTGTCAATAATCCATCTGGTACTCCAGTTGAACTTGTATGCGATAAGAAATGTTTTGTCTTGGAAGGTGCTTTGTGGAAAGAACAATTGTCAGGAATAACGGATAGCATTGTGTTTATTGATGAAGGAAATGAATTTATTAAAACAACAGAATTTGCTGATGAGATTCAAAAAACGGATAACTATTATGTAATTGTAACACGAGAGTCGTTGCCTTCATTGCCATATAGTGTTGAGGAAATTTACGGAATAAAAACATCTGGAAAATATGGGACTTTAAAGCAGAGCTATCACGAATTTTATCAATTATATGGCGCTAATACGTATGAGAGAAATATCAACCCAGAAATTGTAGTCACAGAAGACAGTAATTCAGGATATCAGTTTTTTGACAATGTATGTAGGGAAAATAAATTAGGCTGTGAATCAATGAATGGAAAATCGAATGTGTTCCATTACTTGAATAAGCATAAGGATGAAAAAATACTTGTAATTGCAGATGGGGCGGCATTTGGGTCAGAAATACATCGTGTATTACGTTTGATAGAAAACAGAAGAAATGTAGTACTGTATTTGCCAGAGTCATTTGAGTGGATGATTTTGAAAGCTGGTGTTCTTAAAAACAGTCAGGTGGAGAAGTTGGTCAATGATCCGTCTGAATTTGTAGAGAGCAGTGAATATTTCAGCTGGGAGCGCTTTTTTACGGCAGTGTTGATTGAAGCAACAAAGGATACGTATTTGGCATATGCAAAGAAAAAATTAAATCCTGTTTATCTAAATGAGCCAATTAAGAAATCAATTTTGGATCAAATGGAAAGAGTTAAATTTATAATGAAGTGCCAATGATTTTGAATCAGAAAATTAGTAAGCCAGAATAATGGTGTGCAGAAAATGAGATGTTTTCTGCACGCTGTTTTCTTTTTGTTTTTGCTTTCAAATCCTTGAAAATACGTGTTCAATGTGATACCATGATATCATGTCAGAAACATAAGAAAATCAAGAGATATAAAGGCTTTTGATACTTTTTGTGCCTGACTGCGATTGCAAAGAAAGGTCAAAAAGATGGAGTTTAAAAAAGGAAAATGGATCAGGCAAAGTAAAGCGGCAGCGATTTTTCTTTTAGCAGGGGCAATGCTGCTTGCGATATATGGAAGCTTTGCTGCGTATACTAACTTTAACAGTGTTAAACGAGTCGTATCGACAGGAACACAAAGTGATACAATGTTTGGTTCGAATTATTTGTCGCTGATGAATTTAAGCGATACAAGCATTCCGGTCAAGAGAATTTCACTTGCGGAGTCGAATGGTACATATACATTTACAGTACAGGTTTGCAATTATGTGTGGGGCGATCCGACGCTGTATAATCCGAAAGACATTACATACAAAGTGACGGCAAAGCTGATATCGATGGATGGCGGAAACCTGCCGGATAACTGCACTGGTATCGAAATGGGCGGAAAGGCTTTTAATGAAGATGGAGCATTGACTTTGGACAATAAAACTCTGGCTACAGGAAGTGCACAAACAAAGTCTTATTCGATTGTGATTCCGAAAGATCTGAAAGATAAATTAAGATCAAAATCGAGGCAGTGCCGGAGAATATTTCGGCAGATGCCGTCAACAACCAGAAATTGGGGGCGATTCTTTCCTTTGCTGATTACGAGGTGACAAAAAACTGGACAGGTCATTTTATTGACTCAAAAACAGATCGCAAACCAGATGATTATGATGCTTTTAATTATGAGATATCTGGAAATGGTGCTGGAACAGTGACTGTTACATGGAATGAGAGTTTGTTGCTTAGTAAATGGGCCACGAATGATAAGCAGCAGAATGGTTCTTATACTTTTAATGTTGATGGATCAATAACTGCGATTCAGTTTCAGTTTTATAAAAATCCAGAAAAATGGAAAGCGCTAGAAGATTGGGAGGCTCTTGAAAAATTAGTTACTGTTAAATTTAAAGAGCAAAATGAAACAGAAACAAAATAATCAGGGGAATTGGATATATGATAGACTGGCATTATTTTTACAAATATAGATAGGATAGACAAATATGAGACAACAGGTATGTAAAAATAAAAGTTGGAAAAAACGTGTGGCGGCAGCTGGAATGGCCATTTGTATGGCATGCACGATGCCTTTTTCTGTGCAGGCTGAAAATGTCACAGAGGAATATAATGTGCAGGAAAATTACAGTGCTGAGTCTGCAGCAGAGAATGTATCAGAAGAGAAATCAGAAGTTCAGTCATATGATATTGAAACTGCCAAAACAGTTAATCAGGAAGATAGTGCAGCACAAGAACCATCAAAGGAAGAGGTGCAGTTATCACTTCAATTAGTGGCAGTGGAGGAAACAGATACCACAACGCCTACTTTAACGCTTGATGCAGCAGGTGAATTATCTGATAAAATAAATGTAAAAGGTAATAAAATTGAAGTAACAGATGGAGAAGGCTTAATTTTACTGTCAAATGTAAAACCAGAATACTATGCTAATTGTGAGGTTGAGTTAATCACAACATCAGGTTGGGATCTTACGAAACCAGTAAAGGTGGGTGGAAAAACTAGTACGGATGGAACAACTGATATATCTGGAACAGAGTATAGTTTCCTAGGTCTGGGAAGTGAAAATAATCCTTACGCGGGCACGTTTAGGCTGGATCAGGGAACCGCTGCCACACAGTATTCTATAGCAACATCCCGTTCTCTCTTTAATGCGCTTTCGACAAAAGCAACCTTTAAAAGTACGATTCCATTTAGCATTGCTGAAAAAGAGTCTAGTACAAAAGAAACCGCTTTTAGCTAAAAACATTGAAGGCTAAAAGCGGTGATAGCACACAGGAAAACTCTGCTTTAATATGTAATATCGTACTGAGAGATCTGAATTCAGACAAGATATCAAATCCAGTCATCGGTGGTCTGATCGGTACAATGGAAGAAGGAACGAGTGCTGACATCACATTTACAAACCAGTTTACAGGCGATCTAAAGATAAGCGGTACAGATCATGTTGGCTTATTTTGTAATACGATGCAGGCAGGTTCTTCTCTGACGGCAACTTTTAAAAGTGGTCAAGGTGCTGGGAAAATTAGTGTGGCAGCAACTGAATCTGGCAAGGATGCAGGTGGATTTGTAGGTCATATGGAAACAGATGCCGGCTTAACTATTGCAGGTACATCTGTTTATTCAGTTGCTTCTTCATCTGGAAATGCAGGAGGTATTGTTGGATCTTCTGTAGATGGAAGTGTTGCCGTAAAGGTAAGTGAACAAGATACCAATATTTTTCAATTTGCTGATTCAATTACGCTATCAGCAGGCAGTAACAAAGCAGCAGGTGGACTTATAGGATCATATTCTATTGCAAAAGCAGAGAAAAACTTTGACCTTTCTTCATATCAATTTACGAAGAGTACGATTACTGGCGGCAAAAATGCCGGTGGTTTATTTGGTGAACTTAAAATTACAAATACAGCAGATACTGCTGGTATTTCTGTCTCTATTTCAGGCAATACAGAAAATTTTGATAACAATACAAAGACAATCACAACAGAGGTGTCTAATGCAAATGTTGTAACTAATTATGGTGGATTGATTGGAAGCTATCAGTCATCAAATATGAAAAATACACTTACAGTAGAGAAAAATGCTATTGCTACAACAGGAGGAGAAAAACTTAATGATGGCTCTTCCTACGGTGGTGTTATTGGCGAAATTAGTGACAACAGCTATGTGGAAATAGAAAATGTATATGCTTCCACCAGCGATATGAAGTCAAATGGTAAGGCAAGCTTTGGTGGCCTTGTAGGAAAATGAATGATGGTTTTCTTAATGTAGGAAGTGTGACACTTAAAACAGCTGAAGGCGTTGATCTTGCAGGAGATAGTAAAAATACAGCTAATGATGTCGAGGGACGTGGTGTCTTGTAGGACATCTTGTAAAAGGTGTGCTGCGTCTGCATGGAACGACCGATTTAAGTGAACAGAAAATTACAACTGCCTATAATCATGTTGGTCAGATAGTAGGAAACAATGGTAATGGTTTGGTGTATGCTCTTGGTGACGGAAATACTTTACCTGAGAATAAAGAAGGATGGAGTCTTATCCGTTACAATATTGCAGATAGAAGCGGTTCTGATATAGGTAACTGGGGGGCGGTTGTGCGTCTTGGTGATAAGTTGACGGAAGGTAGTGATGGTGCATTAACTTTTGATCAGAAAGAACATACAGTTACAGTAAATAATGGAACTGGTGGTGAGATAAAAGATACAAATGCTTTTGCGGCATATGCACTGGCATTTGATCTTTCAGATGCATATAATGCAAACTCAGCTTTGAAATTTAAAAATAAAGTAAATGTAGCTGATACTCAAACCGTAACTCTTACGGGAAATATTGATCTTACCAGCACTGGTATTTTAGGTATTGGTAAGGACAGTACTGAGAAAAATGAAAAAGCACAGACATTTACAGGAACTTTTAATGGCGGTAGTCACACGATTACATTAGACATAGGATCAATTTATGGTAATGGCATTTCCGAAGAAAATGGTACGCCTAACGCAGCAGGACAGCTTTACGCAAAGAGGAGTGATCAGAGAGATGCACATTATAGTCTGGCGCTGATTCCGTTCGCCGGTGATGTGATAATTCAGGATCTCACAATTGCGGGCACTGTTGCCTGCAGAGTTCCTCAGAAAGTAAATGAGGAAGAAAATTCAGGTGATATCAGATATCCGGCATTCGTCTCAGCGGCAATCGGTCTAGCAAGTGGGACTACAGCTTTTGAAAAAGTGACTGTTAATACCAAAGTATCTGTTGCAGAAGAAGCTGTTGCAGCAAAAAAGCTCCACGTCTGGCAGGCAGGATTTTTGGGAAGATGTGAAGGTAAGAAATTGACCTTTCAGAATTGTACATGGGGAAGTGAGTCCACGCTTACTGATGAACGAACTACCGGTAATCAGAGTATTGGTGGTCTGGCAGCAGAAGTGATGGGAGGCTGTGAAGTGTCGGTTGACACATGTAAATTAAGCGGTTCCATCACATCAAAATCTGATTCCAATGCTAAAGTCGGTGGTCTGATCGCAGTCAGCAGGGCGAAACACAGAATGGTACTACGTCAGCAGACACAACGATTAAGATATCAAATCTTCAGGTGAACGAAGAAAAAATTGATACTAATGGTGCAAATAACACCAGTGGCGGACTTCTTGGCTATCAGTGGAAGAATACGAATGTAGTGTTTGCAGCATCTGCGGACAATACAGCCAGCGAAAGCGGGGTTACGATTTCAGGAGCCACATTGAATGCAAATGCACAGTTTGGCGGTCTGGTATATCAGGCAACCGGATACTGGAATGCAACCGCGAAGGATAGTATTGTATTTGAAAGCAAAGAGAATGCAAAAACGAACAGCTTTACAGAAAAATCAAGCAATACTAGTCCAAGTGGTCTGCTGGTTGGAACCGGTCTAATCAAAGTGACACAAAGTGGAGAGGAAGTGGTAGAGTCTGCACTATATCTCGAGGTAGGTACATGGGGAAATGCTTCCGATGCTGCTTATAAGATTGGCAATGATGCGGTAACACTTAATATCAACTCAGACTACTTCGATGAACTGGTTGGTACGACAAAGAAGGATGATGCTGGAAACAGCAATGCAGTAGTTTCTCTGGCAGTGCGTGACGAGAAGGGGACAGCAGAGCGTATTGATACAGACGGTACAGGAAATACCTATACTGGACAGTTACGTAATTATAAAAATGGAAATACAAGATACTACTACAATCTGGACAGTTATAGGAAGAATAATCAGACTTTGAATTTGGACAGTGTCACATCACCGGAAACTCTGGTTTTATGGAGTGTAGCTCAGTATGCAGCACCAAATATCAGAGGCTATTTCAGGCAGGGAGATCGGACAGATGTCACGATCACCGGCTCAATTGACCTGACTGGATATTCCTACTATCCGGTGACACCGCTGGGAGCAGTGAATCTTGGAACGAATCAGACGACGACCAGTCTGAACTTTGATTATGATGGCATGAATGCAAAAGAGACGGGGAATAAACCACTGTCAGATTCTGACCATCAGCATTATTTGATGCAGCATGGATTATTTTATCATACAACTCACAACATAGCGGTAAAGAGTACCTCTTTTTCGGGAACGGTAGGAAAGGAAAGTACAGCAGAGAACGGTACCTATAGTTCTGGTGCATTGATTTATGGAAGAGTAATCGGTGATCCGGTCAGCAATATCGTTGAAATCAGCCTGAATAATGTGACACTAGCTGGAATTTGTGTGACAGAGATAACAAAGGATGGCGCAGCTTATGCACCGCTTCTGATTAATCAGATGGATCAGGCAGTCAAATTAACTGTAAATGCGCTTTCTACAGGAGAAGGTTATACGACAGGGGAAGAATCTGGTAAGACAACTGTTTATGCAGGAAGCAGTCTAATCGGTAAGTCGGCAGTGCGACGGCAACGAAGCTGGCTCTTTCATTTTCCAATATTGCACTGGATGGACGTCTGAAAGAGGATACATCGAAGTCTACATCCGTTTATAACAATGGGAATGTGACGGTTGATTATCATACAACACATACAATATTTACCAGGGCAACTCTTTTAGAATCCTTTATGTATTCTTCAGAAGGTACCGGTACGTATAATTTCAACAGTACGGATAATAAGGTCACATACGGTGTAGAATTGACGAATACAGGAACAAACGGACGTAATCCGGATAAACAGTATCAATATTATGACGGTGACAGCTATATCACAGATGAACAGGGGAAAAATGCCAATGAAGCATATGTGAAATCAAGATATAGCAGCTCGAATTTTATTCGCTACGTCTATACACAGCAGAATATTACAGAGAGCAAGTATGAGCTGGATATTAATCAGAAGACAACCGGTCTTCTGAAGGGATGTGGAACGTATGGAGATCCGTATATTATTGAAGATGCGCATCAGCTGAGCTCACTGGCAGCCTATATTCAGAATCCGGGCAGTGTTTCAAAATTCCAGGCAATTTTCAATTCAAAGTATTGGAAAATCAGACACAGACTGCAGAAGGATATCATCTCCAAATGGTGCGACCAGTGATGCAACAGGAACAGATATTACTTACACCTGGGAGAACGGAGTTTGGAATAACGAGAACGGGAATGCAGCTGATACGGAAAAGGCAACGAATTATCTGCTGAATGCATATTATAAGATTGATAAGGATATTACTTTGTCAGCAGAAAGCTTTAGCGGATAGGTACGGAAGAGAAGCCATTCAGCGGAGTTATTGTAGGTGCCTCTCAGAATATTACAGTTGCCTTAACAGGAACTAATGAGAATAAAGACAGTTTTGGAGGTCTGATTGCATATAGCCGGGGAAGTGTCGTAAAAGATCTGATCGTGGATTATTCACAGGCAACGATCACCATGCAGGCAGACAGTCTTCCGGGGACCAGCAAAAATCCATTTTTTGGCGGTGTAGTTGGTTACTGCATGGGCGGGGATACAATCATTGATCATGTGTCAGTAAATTATGTTATAAAATCCGTGACGTTCAGTGGAACTTATCAACAGATGATTGCAGCAGGCGGCTATGTAGGTCTGGTCGGCGGTGCAACCCATGTTACAGAAGAAACGGACTACGAAAAGACCGGTGGCGGCGTGGTGTTCCGAAATATGGATGGAACGTCCAATACCTTTACGAATGCGTGCGCAGCTGCGGCAGCGGACAATAAAACAGTGAATATGGTAAAGGCAGATGGCACAGCCGATGGAAAATCAGCATCAAACGGTGGAAATTATTTTTACCGTAATCCTTATGTGGGACGTGTACTGGATGGCTATGCCTGTGCGGAAGGATGCACTGTAAATAACACGGATAAAAACTATACCATTTCGACTTTGACAGCAGGAACAGAAGACCTTCAGGTAAGCGAAGCAAGTGGAAGCCTGAATGTTACTGTAACCTCTGCCCAGGGATTGTGGCTGCTTTCCGCGATTGTAAACAGCGGCGCAGGGGCGATGGACTCAGGTGGCAGTTACACCGATGTGGACAATCAAGTGGTAGATGCTTACCAATATGGGAAACCACGTACTGCATCCTATGAAGGAATTGGAACAGCGACAGGTGCTGCGAATCTTACGGATGAAGCTATTGGGGCGGAGTTGCAAGTGCTGCAGACAGCGATACGGCAAAGAATCGTGTGTCCTATCTGGTGAAGAATTATACCATAGGAACAGTAGCTGCTCGTCTTGCTGGGAAAAGTACTTCGGCTGATACCAATATTCCGGTTATGGTCACGTTTGCAACAGACAGCATAAATATGAGCTACTACGGAAATGGTTTTAGGGGAATTGGTTCCAGCTATGGAAATAATAAGAATGTTTGGCATAGTGACTGCAGTATTCCTGAAGTATATCGCCGCAATTTATTGATTAAGAGCATCAACACCGACAGGACAGAAGACACACTGATTACCTTAAACATGAATCAGAATGATTATCACACGGAATACAGCAATGGTGCATGGCGAAATCAGGGTGCCGGACTGTTTGTGGATTTTCACTTTACAGATGGATGTAAGGTAAGTCATCTTAAGATATCAGGAAACATTAAGCTTGGATTATTTGATGAAAAGGGTACGTTAACGTATGTGAAAAAAGGAGACAAGGATATGCATATTGGTGTGGGCGGTTTTGCTGCAAGAACGGCCAATTCCGCTGGTACGGTATCCTTTGATGGTCTTCATCTGGAAGACATAAACGTGTATGGTGGGACTATGACGGGTGGAGCCATTGGTTATATCGATGGATATAGTGAAAAGAGAAGGAATGTATCCTTTATCAACAACTGGACGATTCAGAACGAAAATGTAACAAAATGGGTTAATTACGATGGAAGTACAGGTGGATTAGTAGGCTGGAATGTAGGGCATGGTCAGTTGACGATTACTGGAAATGAAGGCGGTTCTGAAAATGTGAAAAATGTGAATCAGTTATCGGTTACTACACATGCGCAAAGCTTTTCTACAGCTGCTGCTGGTGGTCTTGTGGGTGCGAATGATTACAGTTCCGTAAAAGTAGAGAATGTAAGAGCACAGAATTTGAGTGTTTCAGGTAAGAATCTGCGAGATCTTGGTGGTTTGTTGGCATCAGGAAGAAAAGATGGTAAGTTCGAAGTGACAAAATGTTCCATTGCTTCTATGAAGATTACGCTAGAGATTAATTCCAACCAGAAATCTTTAAGTGCCTGCACGGGAGGGATTATCGGATATCACGAAAGACCACTGACGATTTCAAAAGTAGTGATTACGTCGGATTCGGTCATCAATGGTCAGCAATTTACTGGTGGTTTCGTAGGCTACTCAGCTGTCGATGTGACGATTCGTGACAGCAGTGAAGAGAATCTCAATATTAAGACAGATATGAACTGGATCGGTGGATTTATTGGATATGTCAACCCGAACAGAACAGCCACATTCCAAAATTGTAAGGAAGAAAATGTGAATATTCTTGGACGATATACAGGTGGGCTTGTCGGAGCTATGGACGGCAGTATACAGGCATCGAATATGGAATTTATCAATGTAGTAGGAGTAACTAATAATAATTCGGGATTTGCTGCATTGTTAGTTGGTAATACGGAAAACAATACTAAGAATCCGTACACTAACAAAGTCAGTGGATATAATCTGTTAGCAAAGAATTGTAAATTTGGTTATAATAACAAAGCAAAGATAGACGAGTTATCGACTGCAAATATCCAACAGATAGATACGTCAGGTTTTTGGATTGGTAAAGTAGGCGAAAAAGGCACAATCAATCTGGTAGCGGTTGCAGTTCAGGGGGAAGTCTTTCCGCTGGATGATATCGGTACAAAAAATGGAACTGCTGCGATCATTTATGCAGATGCATTCGTGGACCAGACGTATCAGCCGGTCAATTCCAAAGACAAACCATCTTCATCTGCCAGCCGTGGCTGGATGTCAATCCGAAGAGCAGTGTACCTTTTGCTGACGGCACAGTTATGACCAGTAATGGTGTCGGAATGCAAGAAGCAGTACAACAGCCGGTGCTATTTTAAAGGGCTTACAGGCAGGGACACCTGCTTCTGATGTTTATTGGAATTTACTGGAGAAAAAAGCAGAATTTGTGAATTTCTTAAATACGGCCAATGATGCCTATGTGACGACGTACAGGAAGGAAGAAAGCGCCACTACCACTGTGAACGAGAACGTTGATTTTCCGGTACTTGTGGTAAATAACACCGCAGGTGTAGATACGATGATCTGGAATTACATAGCGGCTATGACGAATGTCAGCAGCGGAGCAGGTGCAAAACAACAGATCAATAGCATTACTGCAACAACCTGGCAGTGGAATACCACAAAGAGTTCTTTCGAAGCGAAGAGCAAAGAAAATGCGAGCTTAAGTATCAGTAAAGATAGAAAAATCAGCATCGTTCCGAATGCCTACGATAATCAGAACAGCCAATTTACATTGATGGATGTCACTTATGCAAATCCGACCAATGATAAAGCAGAGCCATTTCATTTGTACATACCGGTGCTGGTGAAAAAGGTGCTCTATATCAGCTTCAAGACGAGATTCCTTGCGGGAACTGATTACTGTGCAGCAGATTATCCAATGAATGATGAAGCAGCCAATCACTATGCAACGGCTGGCTTCGATGAACCACTGACTGCTTACATAGAATACAGCTATGAGAAAGATACAAACTGGCAGTCGATGCTGGATAATGGAGAGAATCTGCTTTGGTCTTACGACAAAATCATGGATCTGGCATCGGGCAGTACGGCGGAAGCCGGGAAGACCTTGCTGCCATCAGGAACACGTCTGACACTGGTAGACAGACAGACGAAGCAGTATTATACCTATAAGACAACTGGTACAGAAGATCTGCATAAATTTGATTTTGCACAGATGACGACAGCAGATGGAAAGACTGCATTTTGCCCAGTTTATATCTGTGATTTACTGGATATGACGGTTTCAGATCCGGTTACGGAGGAAGAAGAAGGAACAACGTATTATGTAATAGAAAATGATCCGGCTAAAGCAACAGTCAGAGTAGGAACGACCTATTACCGCAGGCAGAAGAGAACGATAAGGCTGTCAGCAAGTATCGTATAACGATCACGGAAGCATCCAAATCAGAAGCTCGAAGTGAGGGATATTATCTGACTGTTCAGGTTCCGGAAACAACAGGATATTCCGTTATCAACAATCGGTTAAATTATGGAGCTATTTCCCGTAAAGAGGGAACACTTCCAGCTAAAATTAAGTCAGATGAAAAGAAGTCGGATCCGGCTATGTGGTATACAATGGCGTTGAGCAGGAATTTACGGTTTCCACGACTCGTATCCATAATGACAATATTATGGATGATACTGCAATGGAAGATAGCGACAGCATAAAAATCAATCTTGAAAGCAAATTAAAGCTGACAGAAGCTGGAAAAGACAGATTTAACAAGCTTGGTCCTTCTGAGGTACATCATCAGTTACAATCAATCTGAAAAAATATCTGCAGGGAAAAGCGGAAGAATATGATGTGATTGGCACAGAAATAGTGAACTACACTTATACGTTTAAAAAAGCTGATGGAACTTCGATTTATGAGAAAACTGGTACAATTTCAGATGCGGCAGGAAAGGATGTATTGTCACTTCAATACGGCAGCAGTGATCTGAAAAAGGAATTAGAAAAAGCTATAGATGATAACAAAGCAATAACAGTTACTGCAGAAATTACGCTTACATATGCTGGTGCAGATAAATTTCCAGTAAGAAATACAGCTGATCCTAATGATAACAGCGGTATTTGTGTTGTTGGAGTCTCACGCATTGCTAATACGCAAACACAGCTTCCGATTACAGAAAACAAACGTACTGGTGAGGATAATAGTCGCTATTATACTACTAATCCATCCAAGGCGAAGCTGACCTACTCTGCTGTAGATCAGACTGCAATGGGTGATACCACACAGCAGCTTGGAATAAATCCAAGTGACACAGTAAATCCGGCTGATATCATTTATACAAAGGCTGATTATGACTATTCTAATGTAGATGAGGCAATTTTGAATAAGGCGAAATCAATCAGTTATAAGATGGAGCTGTTTCAAAAAAATGATTCAGGCTCATATGACGAAACAAAACCATTGCCAATAGAAGACTATCTTAAGAATACCGTCAAAGAAAATGGCAGTACAGAGGCTTCTACTGCAGGATCTTCTGAAACTTCTGGAACTGGTACTGTATACCAGTGGGAAGAGAGCTTTAAATCAGATGATGGCAGACATCAGATCGCCCGTTTCCAGTATGCACCACTTACGGGAGAAGCATTTGAACGAAAAAACTATACCTACGCTAATTATAGGGTACGTCTAACTGCAGTATTGCTGGATGATAAAGGAAACGAACTGGATGGTACGAAGGCAACGGATTATATCATCTACACGAATGCACGTATCAGTCAGGAAATTATGCAGCAGCAACAGTAATAGTAACTGCAGTAACGACAGTAAACAAAGCAATTACAGCAGAATTGAGGTGAAATGGGATGCATTGGAACAAAAAGAAAGAAGATCGGACGCCTGAGGATTACCAAAAAAAGCAAATGAGCAGATACAGGAACTGAAAAATCAGTGGAAGACTTTTTTCCGAACAGGTCCCATTGTAATAGCAGCTGCTATTGTGATGATTGCTCTTAGTATTGCGTGGTTCGTCAGTAACACAAAGGTAGATGCGACAGGAGTCCAGATCAGTGCCGCAGGCAGTGAGTTTGACCTCGCTGCCGCCAAAGAAGATACCGTAGATCCTGCAGTCAGCAGTGCCGGCGCATATGCCAGTCTGCTGACTGTACCTGAGGGAAGCGAAGTGACCAAACAAGATAAGAAATTGTTGTCTACTGGGGGAAGCAATACGTCTATCATCTGGGCGATCACAAATGACAGCAACATGCAAAATAAAACAGATCAGGGAATCGAGCCGGGCTCTAGCGGAAGTATGACTTTCTATATTATTTCCCATAAGGATGGTCCGCTGAGTGTAAAATTGAATCTGACACTGACTGGATATCAGGTGGAGGGATGGGATCCATCGGCAGCGACAAAAAAAGGAGCAGACGATACGTCGACTGTGACAGTTAAGTCATTAAAGGAAGCCGATTCAACTGCCAAACAGCTATTAGAAGGTCATGTGCTGCTATTTGCCGGATGCGATAAGCCAGACTCAAATTCCACGGTTTCCTACAGTTCATACAAGGCGTGGATTTCAGAGGACGCAGAGCCTTGGACTATGACGCTGACAAATACATGTCTCAAGGACAGTACCGCAGGAAATGATACAGAAAACGCCGGAGGCAATGCAGTAAAAACTGCTTCAAATAGCGCACCTTTCCTTACGAGAAATGAGGACGGAAGCCTGACATGGCAGATTGATCAGGCGATCAAGGAGGCCGCTTATCCGGTGACGATTTACTGGATCTGGCCGGAAGTACTCGAATCCTATATCAGAACACCACAAGGCTATACCAAAAAATATCCGCTGTTGTTTCCGACAGACTCGACAGATTCAGCAAAATCGACCGCTCAGACAGCGTCTGGTTCTGCAGATACCAGTTTGAGTGCACTTCCGAAAGATCTTTTTACAAAGATGTGTAGTGTTAAGGAAACAGCTGATTCAGGCAGTGGTTCAAACCGGTATTTTCTCTGGACAGATCAGACTACGTTTAAAAGTACCGTTACAGAGGAAAGACTTTCTTTGATGCGGTCTAATTTTAATCCGGTTGTCTATGGAGCGATTGCTGCTTATTATAATTTAGCAGACCAGTATCTGGGAAGAAATGTCCAGTATGCAAAATTGACATTGGATGCACAGTAATAAAAAGGTGGTGAAAAGATGGATCAGCATACCAAAAAACTGCAGGACTGTGAAAAAGAAGCTTCACATAAATCATGGTCAGCACGAAAAAAACGTGCCATTTTAGCGGTGATTGCTGCGGCACTTGCTCTTTTAGTAATTCCTGTTTTTGCATGGCTGTACATGCAAAGAAGTATGGAAACGATAACAAAAGTAAACATGCCGTATGCCTTACTGATTGGAGCAGGAGATGCCAAACCGATCCAGCAGCTAGAGCTTAGTAATATTGATGTTTCAGGAACACAAAAATACAAGGATGTTGTATTCTGTGTGTATAGTGAAAAGCCATCAAAAGCTATTATCTGCAGCTGGCACATACAACAAATATTGGATTTAAATATGAGATTTATAAAGCATCACGGCCTGCAGCAGATGCATCCGCAGCAGATGTGGTAAGCTATCTTGGCAAACAGTATAAAAAAGAGAATCCATTGGATGGCAGTTATTTAAATAAAAAAGATGAAAGCTCAGATAATGCTACGAATACTTATCATAATATAACATATGGCGAATATAAGAATGTTCAAAAATCTGCTGAGCCTCTTTATTGGAAGACAACCAGTCAGGAAACACTTCCAGAAAAACAAGATGACACTACATACTACGTTAATTATTATATTCTTCGTATTTTATGGGATGAAAACGTACAGAACAATAAGGAGACCGATATGATCTACCTTATGGCAGGTTAATCATTCTTGACAAAGAGTAAAAAAAGTGTTAGTTTGGCTACAGGAATTGGGTAAGGAGATGATTGCGTGTGAAGAGAAAAACAATTATTCAATTGACTGCTGCGTTGGCAGCTGTTGGTTTGGTAATGATAGGCGTAGATAGAAATACATCAAAAGTGGCTTTTGCAGCATTTGAAGGTGTAGAAGGATCTTCGGAATTTATAGATACAGCAGAATATGCAGAAGAGCAGGCTGCTGCACCAGTTGTTTTGGAAACGGAGAATGTCATTTCATCAGAAGAAATGGAGGCACCACTTGAAGAAAAAACGACTGTGCCAGGCACAGAAAATATTCCAGAAGAAAGTACAGAGCAAACAGAGACTGCGCAGACAACTGAAACATTGATGCCAGAGACAGTTGAAACGTCTGCTGAAACTATACCAGAGACATTTAGTGAGGCTGAATCATCTGAATCATCTAGTGCAAGAGAAGAAGAAACTGAGCCTTCTTCAACTGAATCAGCTTTGGAATCTGCTGAACAGACAACAGAATCACAGAGCGAGACAGAGGAAGAAAGACAGATGCTTACTATGGTCAAGCTTAATATTGATCAGGATTTAGAGACAGTTCCTGTCGCATTTTTGCCATATCTTGATGAACTGAATGTGGATGGATATTCACTGACGCTTGTGTATTCAGATAATACAGAAAAAATGCTTGATAAAGCAGATACACGTTATACATGGTCGATAGAGCATGAAGATGAAACGAAAGAAGAGGGTATTATTACAAGAACATATCGTGTCAGAGTGACAGAACTTTCTACTGGAAACACGTACGAGGCCACTCAGAGTGTTGATTTTGGAAAAGAAGAACCTGTCAGCATCAAAACAGAAGAAATGACGACTGTGATAGTAGAAGGAAATAAGTGGGTTATGGTGCAGTCAACACCAAGTATTACTGGCATTTATTCCATGAATAGCAGTAAATTGATTGACTGTATGTACTATGCCTCCGATAATGAAGCAGTTGTTTGTGCAGGCGATACATTCAAGCTTGAAGAAGGTGTTACGTATCAGTTTCTGATCAAATTGAAGTAACCAGGGGGACAGGTCCGTTGGCCTTTTATCGGGGGCCGCTAGCTCAATTCGTGTCCCCAGTGGCACACACTCACAAACGTAAAAACCGCGCAGAGGGAATGGAAACCAAACAAATTTCTCTGTGCAGCAGCCCGTGAGGGTGTTTTTGAAAATATAACATACGGTCAAAAATGGGAGGTAATGAATATGAGGTTGTAATTATTGGTGCGGGAGCTATGGGATGCCTCTATGGTGCTTATTTAAGCCGACACAATGAGGTCATTATGCTTGATAGCTACCAGCCACAGGTAGACGCAATTAATAAGAATGGAATTACAGTGTCAGAAGAGGATGGAACAGAGCAGCATTTCTCATCAGTTCGTGCCTGCTTATCTGGTGAGTACAAGGAAGATGCAGATCTTGTAATTGTATTTGTCAAGTCTACGTATACGGAAGATGCGCTGAAAACAAATCGCAAGTTGTTTGGGGAACATACGCTTGTAATGACACTGCAAAATGGAGCAGGAAATGATCGCAAGATTGAACAGTATGTTGTTAAGAAAAATATTATTATTGGAACAAGCAAACATAATTCTGTTAACAATGGAAACGGTCATGTGCGTCACAGCGGAACAGGTGCAACAACTATAGGCAGCAATCTAAAAGAAAACAGCAATCTGCAGATTATTTCAAATCTGCTTGAGGAAAGTGGATTTGCAGTAGAAATTTCTGATGATATTCAGCGTATCATATGGAGCAAGCTTTTTGTAAATCTGTCTATCAATACTTTCACAGCAATCACACGTTCTCCGATTCGTTCCATGATCGATAACCATTACGCGTGGGATTTTGCTGAAAAAATGATCTGTGAGGCAGTTGATGTTGCAGAAGCAGATGGTACACATTTTTCTTACATGGAAGTGTTAAATATGGTGCATCACGTATGTGAGGATGCAGGAAAAGGATACTCGTCCATGTCACAGGATGTCATGAACTGCAGGAAAACAGAGATTGATGCAATTAACGGTGCAATTGTAGAGCAGGCAAAGCTCTATAATGTAGCAGCACCATATAATAGGCTAATTGTAGATCTGATTCACGCAATTGAAGAATCGTATAAATATCAAAAATAAAACAACAGAGGACAGGGAAAACATATCCCTGTCCTTTGTGATTATGAATGACCAGGGGACGGTTCTTTTGGCCTACAATGTCTTATCTTAATGACATTGTTTTGGCTCATTGATTGTCCCCAGTGGTTTATTCCCAAATCAATGAAACAAATTAAGCAATAGATGAGATTAGCTTTATTCGGTATAGTAGGAACATTGCAAGTACAGCACTTAGCACATCGGCAATTGCCTGAGCCATCAAAATTCCATTGTATCCAAAGAGGGCTGAAAAAATCAGAAGCACGACAAGAAAGACAACTCCCTGTCTGCTGATTGACAGTAAAAATGACGGGATGATTTTTCCGGTTGCCTGAAAAAGTACCGTACATATTAGGATAATTCCGACGAATACAGAGCTGATTGCCTGCCAGCGTAGCATTTGAGAGCCAAGTGTAATCATCTCAGAATCCTGAACGAAAATTTCATGAAAAATGCTGATTTTACGCACAAGACAATAGTTAAAATAAGGGCGATCGCAGTTAAAAAGCTCATGCAAAATCGAATCAGTTTCTTCAATTCACCATGCAGCTTTGCACCGTACAGATAGCCAAAAAGAGGAACTGCACCGAAGGCAAATCCTGTCATGACAAGCTGGACGATCATATTGATTTTCAAGACAATTCCCATTGCTGCGATTCGATCACTGCCGTAGGAGAGAAGAAATTGATTTAACACAATGACGGTGAGGCTTTGCATCAAATTGGTCAGCGCTGCTGTAATGCCAACGCCGAGGATTTGCTTTACTTCCTCAAGACTTACTTTGCAATAGCCAAAAGAGATAGACAGACAGTGGCTCTTTTTGTGAAGCAGTCCAATAAAATACAGATCACTGCACAAATAGCCGATTACAGTTGCAATTGCGGCACCAAGTGAACCCATATGGAAAACGGAAATCAAAATTGGGTCTAAAATAATGTTGATGACAGTGCCGAGTGCGCTTCCAATCATAGACTGAGAGGCAAGCCCTTCACAGCGAACCAAATTGGAATGAATGAAGCTAAGAACAACAATCGGTGCGCAGATGGCAAGCACACTGTAATAGTCTCTTGCATGGGAGAATGTGTCACTATCTGTACCCAAGAGAGTGAGTAGAGGGGAGCAAAATGCCATCATTAAAATTGCAAGAACGACACCGGTTGCAATCGCAATATAAAAGCAAAAGGAGCTGACTCGCTTGGTTCCCTCAAGATTATTTTGACCAAGAAGACGTGAGATTAGGGAGCTTCCACCCTGACCATAGATATTGCCAAATGCCATCAGTGTGGTAAAAACAGGAGAACAGACAGAGACACCGGCAATTAGTGCGGTGTCTTTTGTCTGTGCAATAAAGAAGGTGTCGGCAAGATTGTAAATGAGTGTCACAACCAAACCGAGAACGACAGGAAGCGCCATTTTAAAGTAGGTTCGGTAAAGATGTTTCGTATCAAAATCGTATCCATAAAAATATCCTTTCTAAAAAATAATTCAAAAATTCCGCAAATTAGTATAACAAATTTGCTTGCGTTTGTTTGTGACATATGGCACAATAAAGAAAAATAAGAGGTGGTAGTATGCAAGAAATTCATGATGAAAAACGAATAGAGTCTATTTTAAGGCAGGAAAGTGAGCACTTTCAAAAAAAGACCGCAATCAGTCCACTTGCTACAATATGAAAAAGGAGAATTATTGACGCAGCCTCTTATGCCGTTACGGCAGTTTCTCTTGATTGTAAGTGGGACGGTTCAGATTTTCGGGATGGATGAAACGAGTCGAACCTATAGCATCACCCTCTCAAAAGAGGGAACTTTGCTTGGCGATGTTGAATTTTGTAAGGATGAATTTAGCCCGTTTTTTACGGAAGCGACGGAATCGGTGCTTTGCCTTGCGATTCCTTTTGACAGCAATCGAACGATGTTAGAGAGAGATCACGTATTTTTAAAATTTGTCATGGCACAGATGCAGATAAATTGTCGATGATGGCAAAAATAGAGTTGGCTGTTCAGACGTTAGAGGAAAAGGTCTTGTTATATTTGAATGAGATTTGGCCGAGCCATCAGATTACTAGCGTAAATGCGGCGATGGTGAGTCTTCACTGTAGCAGAAGGCAATTACAGCGTGTATTAAAGAAACTTTGTGACGAAGGAGTGCTTGAAAAATATGGTCGCGGAAGTTATCGGCTGAATCAAGGAGGCAAGTGCCTGACACCAGGCCCTATAAGCTAACAAAAGCTGATTTAAAAAAGTTTTCGTCAAGTCTTGGAGATGTGCTTGGATATATTAAGTATTCGAAAGACAAGAAAGCGTTGTCGAAATTTTTAAATGATAGCCAGGTAATGGTTATGGATAATGATGCTGCGAGAGTAATACGCGACATTACGAATACACCAATCTATGTTCCAGATGGAAAGGGGGAAATTGACATGTGTAAAGCAGTTAGAGATATGATTGACGAAAGTAAGCAGGAAGGTATTGCTGTAGGTAAGGCAGAAGGTAAGGCAGAAGGCAAGCTCATCACTCTTATAGATTTAGTTAGAGATAATTCCTTGAACATTGAAAAGGCAGCTGCTAAGGCGAACATGACGGTAGAGCAGTTTGAAAAAATAATGAATCAACCATTGGAGTGACCACCGAGGACGATTATTTTGGCCTACAATGTCTTATTTTAATGACATTGTTTTGGCTCATTGATTGTCCACAGTAGTTTACTCCTAAATTAATGAAACAATTTAAGCAACAAAATTCCATTGTATCCAAAGAGTGCTGAAAAAATCAGAAGCGCGACAAGAAAGACAACTCCCTGTCTGCTGATTGCCTGCCAGTGTAGCATTTGAGAGCCAAAAACTGGACATTCAAAGTCTAGGAAGGAGAATACAATTAGAAATGAAGTATTATGTTGTTGCTGACGTTCATGGTTTTTTTGATGAACTTAAGTTTGCATTAACTGAAAAAGGTTTTTTCACAGACACAGAACAACATAAGTTGATTGTCTGTGGGGATCTGTTTGATCGAGGCAAACAAGCTGCAGAATTGCAAGAATTTATCCTTGATTTGCTTGCCAAGGATGAAGTGATACTGATTCGAGGTAATCATGAAGATCTGATGCTGGAATTATTAAAAGAGACGATCATACCGTCTATGTTGGACTATTATGAGACTTCTCATTATATTTTCGTCCATGGATGGATTCCATGTACAGTAAAGGGTGGTCTGTTTGATCCGGTTGAATATATTTATAATAGCAATTGGCGAGACGCTGACAAAGTAGTTTGGAATCAGGCGAGATGGCAAAATGGAATGCAAGCTGCTCATAACCATGTAGTTGAGCCTGGAAAGAAAATTGTATGTGGTCATTGGCACTGTTCGTTTGGTCATACTCATTATGAAAATAAAGGCGGAGAATTTGAAAATGATCCCGACTTTAGTCCTTACTATGGCGAGGGCATTATTGCACTGGATGCCTGCACTGCATTTTCAAAAAAAGTGAATTGTATTGTTATCGATGATGAGGCGGATTTTAATGTAACAGCAGAGAACGAAAGATAGAAACAAATATCTAGACTGTTTTATTGTGAAATCAGGAATTGATCTGGTTCGATTAGATATTCGTCAAGCAGTTGACAAATAATTGTATTGTTGTTACAATTAAAACAATAATTATGAAGGAGAGGAATTGCCCTATGAGACGATATGTTTATGCATTAGCAGCAGCTACCATTATGTCCGTAGCGATGCCAGTAATGGCAGAAGAGACTAGCACAGAAGAGGAAACTAGTATTGAGGTAGACAGCACTGAAGAAAGTGGTACAGGTGAAGACCGAGCATCTGAAATTGAAAAATTGATTCAGCAGTTGGAAAAGCAGATTGCCGAGCTGAAAGCAGAGTTAAAAACGTTACGTGGAGAAGACGCAACAGTAGAGGGTGATATTGTATATCAGGATGATTCTGTGATCGTTACATACAATGGACTCAAGGAAAATGAGTACGGAGATGGATACACGATTAATTTTATTATTGAGAATCTTACAGATAAGAAAATCAATGTAGGGTATGATGATGAATCAATCAATGGCTTTATGTGCTATACCGGATTTTATGCTGATATTGTAGCAGGCAAGAAAACAAAAGAAGTGATTGACATGTATGAGGACTCTGATGATTATTGCCCAATGGAAGAGTAGAGTCTCTGGAGTTTTGTGTTGTTGTGTCAGATGCAGACACATATGACGAGATTTCTACTTTCTGATCCGGTTGTAATCAATTTTGCAAATTATAGAGTGCTTTTGGATAATGCAACGTAGGGAGATATCATATACGTGTTTTGGTTATGTGATCGATGAAAGAACCAATGGGTCAGATTTCAAAGAGGGACAAGTGCCTGACACCCGGCCCTAGGGAGTCGCTTGTCATCTTCCGTAATGCTGCGGATCATTTTGCATGAATTGCCAGAGGCGATTGACTAGTCTGGTGTTGAGTAGAGGACAGGGAAAGTGTATCCCTGTCCTCTGTGATTTCTGTAAAAAATAATTAGAAACTCATTCTTGATATGATATCAGCCCAGGCTTCATCATCGATTTCTTCATTGTGAAACAGAAGTCGCTTGTCGTCTTCTGTAATGCTGCGGATCACTTTGCATGGATTGCCAGCAGCGATGGACCAGTCTGGAATATCTTTTGTTACAACACTTCCAGCACCGATGACAACATTATTTCCAATGTGGACACCTGGGCAGACAACGGTGTTGCCGCCGAGCCATACATTGTCACCGATTGTGACTTCTTTGCCGTACTCATAGGCGGAATTTCTGCTAACTGGGTGAATTGGATGGCCAGCTGTGTAGATTGCGACATTTGGTGCCATCTGGCAGTTGTCACCAATCTTGATCTTTGCAACATCCAAAAGAGTGCAATTATAGTTGGCAAAGAAATTTTTGCCGACTTCGATGTGGCTGCCGTAGTCGCAATAAAATGGTGGATTGACAAAGGCTCCCTCTGATTTTCCGAAAAGTTCTTTTACTATTTCGGAGATTCCAGCAAAGTCAGAACGGTCAATAAAGTTTAGTTTTTGCAGAATTTGTCTGCATTTTTTTTGTTCCTCAAAAACGGAGTCGTCTGAGATATAAGCAAGGCCGGCATCTCTTCGCTCTATTTGATTCATGTGTGCTTCCTCCTTTTTATTTATTAGGAACAGGAAAAGCAATTTTGTCCCAAGCAATTACAATTCAATCACAACTGCCTCGCAGCTGTCAAGTGTCAGTTTCGGTGCAGATGTGGTATCAATCTGTACGCTGCCGTCTGGTCTTGTGGATAACAGAATGCGTGCTGCCTGGGATTTGAGTGTCACAGAAGCAGGCTCTTTTCCAAAGTTTGCAGCAATAAGAACACACTTTGACTCATCCTTTCGATAGAAAGCCATGATACTTTCTGTATCATCGTAAACAGGCACAAACTCACCATAGGTGAAGAGACTCTTGTATTCATCTGACTTACGAAGAGCAATAAGCTTGCGATAATAGTTTAATACAGAATGTGCATCAGCTTCCTGATTCTTTACATTGATATCGGTATAATTGCTGTTTACTTTAAGCCATGGAGTACCAGTCGTAAATCCAGCATTTTCGCCGTCTGTCCACTGCATAGGTGTTCTGGCATTGTCGCGGCTCATTTTGCTGCAGGCCTCAAGTGCAGCCTCATCGCTTAGTCCTGCCTCTTTTGCAACACGGTACTGATCCTTTGTGCTGATATCATCAAACTCATCAATACTGTTCCATTTGGCATTCTGCATGCCGATCTCCTGACCCTGATATAAAAATGGTAGTCCGCGAAGCAGCACATTTATTGTTCCAAGCATTTTAGCACCTGACGGCGTGTGGGCATATTCAGGCAAAAAGCGTGATACACCGCGCGGCTCATCATGGTTTTCAATAATATTAGATTCAAAACCATAGTTCTGATTTCTAAGCTGAGAGTCGATAATAGTTTCGCGCCATTTTTTAAATTCAATTGAAGGTGAATCATACCAGCCGTGCTTGCCGTCACTTAGGCATGCGGCACTGAAATCAAATATAGAAGAAAAATGACCGTCTTCGCCTATAAATTCGCGAAGCTCATCGCCCTTCATATTGAAAACCTCACCAACAGTGAAGGCATCATATTTTTCAAATGTATGCTTTTTTAAATCCTCCAGATAGTCACCGACACCATTTACGTGCTCGACCATTTTCCAGCAGCTTACAAGTCCGTCGTCACCGTCAGGCTCATAGTCAGGGAATGCCGGATCCTTTTTAATATTGATAATGGCATCAATACGAAAACCGCCTAAGCCTTTTTCAAGCCACCAGTTGATCATATCATAAAGCTTTTGTAAGAGCGTAGGATTTTCCCAGTTTAAATCAGGCTGCTCTTTTGCAAACATATGTAAATAATATTTGTTGCTGTTTGGAACTGGTTCCCAGCAGCTGCCGCCAAAATATGAGCGATAATTGCTTGGCGGATTGCCGTTTTTGCCTTCACGGAAGAAGAAATAGTCAGCATACTCACCGTCTGGGTCTGCGAGTGCCTTTTTAAACCACTCGTGCTTGTCAGAACAGTGATTGATAACAAGATCCATAATGATTGAGATACCGCGTTTTTTTGATTCAGCAAGAAGTTCATCAAACTCTTCCATGGTGCCAAATTCTTCTGCAATCGCATAGTAGTCAGAGATATCATAGCCCTGATCAACAAAAGGTGACTTGTAGATTGGTGAGAGCCAAATAATGTCAACGCCAAGCTCCTTTAAGTAGTCAAGCTTTGAGATAATACCACGCAAGTCACCGATACCGTCACCGTTTGTATCAAGAAAGCTCTTTGGATAGATTTGGTAGGCAACCTTGTCGTGCCACCATTTTTTATTTGTTGGATGTAAGTTTTTTATTGTATTCATTTAAATTAAGCCTCCATTCTGTCAAAAATTTAAATTTGCTTGATAAAAAAGATAAATTGTATTATATTGCTATTATAGAAAACAAAAATCAATTTTTCTTGCAATATTTTTTCATCATATAACACAATCCTGCTGTATTTGAGCGTTTTAGTATAACACAGCAGAAAAAGGAAAGGAGACACTTTGAAAAAGCTGTATGTACCGTCACCAGAGCAAAAAGAGAGTGCAAAGCATGGGGAGACATTATTTCCGATGCAAAAATACATTACAAAACTGGACTTAGTCCATCCGGTAGTCACAACGCACTGGCATGAAGAGGCAGAGCTGACGCTTATTACAGAGGGAGAGGGTCTTTATCAGATTGATCTGGTAGATTATGAAGTGAAAAAAGGAGATATTTTATTTGTTTTGCCGCTTCTTCTTCATAGTGTTTCATTAGCGCAGCCGCAAAATGAAGAGATGGTTTCTGAAACATATGTATTTCATATGAATTTTCTTGGCGGAAATTCAACGGATATATGTTCAACACGATATTTTGTTCCTATTATGAATCATGAATTAATATTGCCATGCCTGATTACGCCAAAGCATCCGGCTATGTATTAATTCGAAAAATTTTTTATCAAATTGCATCACTTTACCATGAAGAGGTGCTAGGATATGAGCTTGCATTAAAGGGATTATTTTTGCAGGTGATTTTTCTGCTGCTTCAATACAAGCACAAAGCAGGTAAAAAATATGCTGCCAGAGGAGGGTACGCCATCTGATAAGCTAAAAAACGTGTTGGATTATATTGAAATTCATTATGCAAAGACAATCTCCGTAGAGGAACTTGCAAAAATCTGCTGTTTCAGTGAATATCATTTTATGCGCTTTTTTAAAAAGCATATGAACATGACTTGTGTGGAATATGTAAACAATGTCAGGCTTGAAAAGGCAGTGGAGCTATTTGAGCAGGGCAATACATCTATTTTGGAAGTCTCCTTGTCGGTAGGCTTTCACAATTTGTCTTATTTTCATCGGGCATTTAAAAATAAATATGGAATGACACCGCGCAGTTTTATAAAAGAGCTGAAATGATTCCAATAAAAAGTGTGCAAAACATGGAAAATGTCTCAAATCAAAGAAAAATAGAAAAAAACACTTACATGAACAAAAAAAATGTGGTAAAATAGCGCAGCAATGAAAAATGGTTGCAGTATAAGTGACTGCATATTGGAAACGCACAATCCCTTTCGGATGATTTGGATGATAACGAACAACACATGACGCAATTGCCGCCACGCAAGTTGTTTGTATCATTTTATCAGATGGAGGGATTTTTTATGCCAAAAAATAAGTTTCAAGATGTTATTTTCACAGCAATAATGGCGACCATTATGGTTTACGGAATGATCGTTTATAATGTCGCGCTCAATATGGGAGGTGTGAGAGGTGAAACCTTTATAGCAGCACTTCACGAGATGCCTATTATGGTTCCAATTGCATTTATTTTAGAATTCTTTGTAGTCGGAAAGATTGCAAGAATGCTTGCATTTACTGTTATGAGACCAGATGATCGTCCACAGTTTATACTTATGCGATTTCCATTTGTATTTGCTGCATCATGTGCCCGATAATGAGCTTGATCGCAACGATTCTTTTTAAGGATACAAAGGATTTCCCAACATGGATACAGACCTGGGGTATGAATTTCCCGATGGCAATTTTGTATCAGATGTTTTATTGCGGTCCGCTAGTACGATTGATTTTCCGTGCGATTTTCAGAGAAAAGAAATAATATTATAGAAAAAGAGCCTGTCATGGGTATGCATCAATTTTACGCATACTTATGGCAGGCTCTTATGTTTGAGTAAAAATATCCCTAGATTAGATATTTAACAGATCACTGTAAGCCTTTAAAGCACCGTCTGTTTCATGTGCAAGAACGCGCTTTGCAAGAACCTTTCCAAGCTGTACACCTTCCTGATCGAAGCTGTTTAAGTTCCATACGAATCCCTGGAACATGATCTTGTTCTCAAAGTGAGCAAGAAGTGCGCCTAAGGAAGCAGGAGTCAGCTCATCACCGGTGATGATACTTGATGGACGATGTCCCTTGAAGTTCTTGTTTAAGTTGTCATCTTTCTTTCCGCAAGCGAATGCAACGATCTGAGCAGCAACGTTTGCGCACAGCTTCTGCTGGCTGGTGCTGTTTTCGATGTCAACATCAACACCTAACTGGCTGTTTCTAAAGCCAATGAACTGTAGCGGAACGATGTCAGAGCCTGATGAAGCAGCTGATAGAAGGAATGCTGTCCATTTGTTCCTGGCTCACCAAAGATAACAGGACCGGTTGGGTAGTCAACTGGCTCACCGAAGCGGTTTACGGTCTTACCATTTGACTCCATGTCACACTGCTGTAAATGAGCAGGGAAGCGGCTTAATGCCTGAGAGTACGGTAAAACAGCAGTAGCCGGATAACCCTGAACGTTTCTCTCGTAAATACCAATCAGAGCATCGAGCATATCTGGGTTCTGGAAGATGTTCTTGTTTGCTGCGAGCTTGTCTTCCTCGGCAGCACCGTCAAGCAGCTGTGCGAAAACTTCTGGTCCAAATGCAAGAGACAGGATTGCACCGCCAACACCAGAAACGGAAGAGTAACGTCCGCCGATGTAGTCATCCATGAAGATAGCAGTCAGATAAGAATCACTCTTTGCAAGAGGAGATGTCTCACTTGTAACAGCTAACATATGCTTGGATGGATTTAATCCAGCCTTTACAAGTGCGTCCTTTACGAATGCCTCATTAGTTAAAGTCTCAAGTGTTGTTCCAGACTTGGATACAACGATAAATAAGGAATGTGCAAGATCAACGCTTGCTAAAACTGCTGCTGCGTCATCTGGATCAACATTGCTGATGAACTTTGCTTCCATCTTGAAGGTGTTGTTTGCCTTTGCCCAGTTCTCAAGTGCGATATAAAGAGCACGAGGACCAAGATCACTTCCGCCGATACCGATCTGAACAACGGTGGTGAACTTCTCGCCATTTTCATTGGTGATCTCACCTGCGTGAACCTTGTTTGCAAAATCAGCTGCCTTCTTCTGCTGTGCTACATAAAACTCGCGCTTGTCAACGCCGTCTGCAACAACAGCCTTTCCAAGCTGTACACGAGCAAGGTGATGAAGAACCATACGGTTTTCTCCAGTGTTGATAACGGCACCGTTGTAAAGCTCCTCAAATTTTTCAGAAAGCTCAGCCTCGTTAGCCAGCTTTTCAAGAGCGGCAAGAACAGTCTCGTCAACCTCTTTTGCAGCGTAATTGTAGCATAATCCAGCTGCCATCGGTACGCTGTATTTTGCGACACGCTCAGCTCCGTTTTCTCCAGACATTGCCTTGGCGATATCGACATGATTTTTCAGTTTGGAAAGCTCGCCATAAGAAGCAAGTGTATCCAGATTTTTCCATGCTGCCATAATAAAATCCTCCTTATATAGGTGGCACCGTACATGACGCGTTGTATGTGGTCATGCCAAAGGCCATCTCCAAGACTGATTATACATAAAAACATCAAGGATTTCAACTTGCTTTTTACTTGCGTTTTTAATTTGTGTGTGATAAGCTGAGTGCAGAGACTGGCAGCAATCCAAGAAGATCGTACAGATAAAGATTGCTCTTGGTTTTATCGGAAATTGAAAGGGAGAAAAACAATGGAGGAGAGAAAAAAAGAAGTTCTTAGGGTGTATAACAGAAAGACGGTAAAAGGACAGTATCCGAATGGGTTAGCATATAGCGTACATCTGTCGGTAAAGGAAAATGAAGAGGAGTGTCCGCTGCACAACAATTATGGTTTGGTATTTCCAAAAGCATGGGTGAATGAGGATAATGTGATTGTACCAAGCTTTGTTGGCAATTTAAAAGTAGCAGCAGTAAAAAAGGATGGGGCAGTTACCTATTTAATTACGGGAGAAGACTGGAAATCTGATGGAAGTGTGAACAGCGAAAACAAGGGATCTTTTTGGAGTTGGAGCACAGCTGATTTTCTGACTTTTGACGAATGGGGGATTTGCTCAGGGGCACAGCTGTGTGAAAAAACAGGCTTGACGCTTGAGGCAATTCGAATGACCGATCAGATTGCAATACCGGATGAAATGGCACAATGTATTAAACATCATTGGAATGCACTTCATGCAAAAAGGCAGATGACAGAGCCAAAATTAAAATTCCCACTTGCGCGGGGACTTGCTGATCCGGTGGTTTTGTTATGGAAGGATGACTATTATTTTATTGCGACGAACGACAATGAGAATGACATTGGTTTCTATGTGAGAAAAGCGCATGAGCTAGAGGATTTGTTTGCAAAAGATGTAAAGACGTATAAGATTTTGGATAAGGATACGGAAAATGGGTTTGTTCAGCTGTTTTGGGCACCGGAATTTCATGTGCTGAATGGAAGTTTGTATTTGCTGTTTACAGTCAGTGATTCTGAATGGAATCCGCAGTGCCATATTATGAAGTTAAAAGAAAATGGCGACATCTTAAATCCGAAAGATTGGGAAAAGCAATCCGTGTAAGAAGGGCAAATGGAGGCTTTTTGTCAGAAAAAGGCATTAATATTGATATGACACCTGTAAAGTCGGGAGAACGCTATTTTTACGTGTGGTCTCATCGAAAGAACATTGGAACACCGCTTGATACAGGCTCGATGTTAATGATTGCCGAATTTGATCCAGTGCATCCAGAACGGCTGATTAGCGAACCTAAGTGCTTGTCCAGACCACTGTATGGCTTTGAAAATACGGAGCATACAATTAATAATGAAGGACCGTATGCATTTTATTACCATAACAAAATTTATTTGGCCTATTCGGGAGGCGATGCGAGAGGATATCTGTATGCAATCGGCATGTTGACGGCAAATGATGGAGATGATCTTTGTGATTTGTCTGTGTGGGAAAAAGCGAAGACACCGATAGCTAGCTTTGCAACCATTCCAGGCGAGTATGGTCCGGGGCACAATTCATTTTTCTGGGATCGGGATCAAAATTTGTGGATCGCCTATCACGCGGTTACAAGCTTTGAGGAAAAGATTGTGTCAAGTGGAATGAGACGTGTCTATTTTGAACAGGATAAAACACCGAGATTTGATGTCATCGTTGAATAAGGAAACAATAAAAAGTGGAGGAGCGAATGAGCTTCTCCACTTTTTGTATGAAAAAATTAAATGCGTTTAAATACTGGCATCGAATCAAGCGGTGCGTCTGCGGTGATTATCTGACCACCATTGTAAACCTTATGGTCTCTTGTATCTTCCCACTTTCCGGATGGCAGATAAACCTCACGCTCAAACTGATTTAAGTGGAAGATTGGAGCAACCAGGTAGTCGCTTCCAAACATGTACTGATCCTGCAGCTCCCAGCACTTTGAATCCTCTGGGAACTCATAGAACATTGTACGAATTAATGGAGAGCCGTTTGATGAAGCTTCTTCGTAGAGCTGCTTGATGTAATCATGCATCTCGATACGGATATCATAATATTTCTTCATGATGCGGTAATTTTCCTCACCGTAGCTCCATAGTTCATTTGGTTGTCCCGTATGAAGGTAGCCACCGCCCCAGTCGCGTGTATCAAGCGGTGGAATGTTGTAAGGACCGCGGTCACCGTGCATACGAAGAACTGCAGAGTAAACAGCAAATTCATACCAGCGAATTAAAAGCTGCTGGAAATCTGGATCATTTACATCATCAGTCATGAAGCCGCCTACATCAGTTGTCCACCACGGGATTCCGGCAAGACCCATATTTAAGCCTGCCTGAAGCTGGTCATAGAATGCCTCAAAGGTACTTGGAACATCGCCAGACCATACAACATTGCCGTACTTCTGGCTGCCGGCCCATGCACAGCGAAGTAAATTAACAACGGTGCCGTCACCAAGATCCTTCATGTTGTCATAGAAAACGCGGCTGTATAGCTGCGGATAAATATTAGAGCAGGAGAGAGCAGGACCTGCAATGTAGCGGTAATGGTCGAAATCGTATACACCGTAATCAGGCTCGGAGTTGTCAAGCCAGAATGCGTCGATGCCAAAATCATAATAATTTTTCTTGCAGATTTCCCATACATATTTTCTTGTTTCAGGATTAAATACATCGATCTCAACACAGTCACCCTGATAGTCGTAAGTTTGTGCTGCACCGCGCTCAGTCCGGATCAAAAGACCGCGATCCATCATTGGCTGGAAGTTTTCGCTCTTTCTGTCAACTGATGGCCATACAGAAACTATTACCTTAATGCCCATGGAGTGGAGTTCATCTACCATTGCCTTAGGATCAGGCCAGTAGGTGGTATCAAATTTCCAGTCACCCTGAACAGTCCAGTGGAAGAAGTCGATTACGATCTGGTCAATATGGATGCCTTCCTTCTGGTACTGACGTGCAACGCTAAGAACTTCATCCTGTGTGCGGTAACGAAGCTTGCACTGCCAAAGTCCCATACGGTCCTCAGGAAACATCGGTGCGCGTCCTGTTACAGCTGTATAATTTTCCAAAATCTGCTTTGGTCCGTCAGCAACGGTCAGCCAATAATCCATCTGCTTGGTGGAACGTGCAGTCCATTCAGTATAGTTCTTTCCAAATGTGACCTGTCCGACAGCCGGATTGTTCCACAACATACCATAGCCGAGATTGGATACAGCAAAAGGAACACTTATCTGGGAATTTCTCTGGGCAAGCTCAAGGGTACATTCCTTTAAATCCATGTAAGCTTGCTGATACTGACCCATGCCGAAGATCTTCTCACCGTCATTGCTGTCAAATTTTAAATTCAGACTGAATTCGCTTCCGCCAATGATGCCCTTCCACTCGCGGTTTACAGTTTTTAAGCAGCGGCTTTCGCGGCTTAATGTGCCATCGTAGCTGCGATAATACTCGCGTAAAAACTGTCTGCCGTCACGGTAAAATGTGATAACACCTGCAAAGTTAACAACTGCGCATATGCGTCCATTTGTGATAGAGCAGACTCACGCTTATCAATAGTGCCATCACCAACCAGTGGTCAACTTCGTGACACTCTACATCAGCATGTGAACTTTCTGGTGTTTCTGTAAGTGCCAGTCTTGGTTTGATAATTCTGGGAGCATGGTTGCACGAACACGAAGAGAATTTTTGCCCCACTCAATACGAAGCATTTCGCCGCCGTTTCTGGCTATTAGAACGCCATTTGCTGTTTCAAATTGCATAAAAAACCTCCTTATAAATAGTGCGATAAGTATCGCAAATTTCTTCTGATTGTATTATACTAACAAAAGAAAGAAAATACTTGACCATTTTTCACAGATTCTGACACAAAATTGATTTTACAGTTCACACGTTGCGTGCGATTTTGCGAATGAGCGTCTTGTGAACTGCAACAAGAAGGAGATTTTCAATGAACAAACTAGAATTTGCTCGTATTCATGAAATGCAGTTTCACGGAGATATTCGATTTCATCTGCGTCTTCATGAAATGACAAAGGAACCTCTCTGGCCAGAGCCAGTACCGCCGCATTGGCATGAGGAGTATGAATTTCTGGTGATTACAAGAGGTACTGGAACGGCTTGTCTTAATACAAGAACAATGCATATTGAGCCTGGGGATATTTTGTTTATAAATGCAGGGATTGTACACTCCTTTAGGGGAGATGAAAAAATCCACTGGCTTTTTATGCGCTTGATTTTGGAAGAGAGCTTATAAGCAGCTATGGCAATGATGATATTCAGCAAAAATATATCAGCCGTCAGGCAAATGGTGAGCTTATTTTCAGAGACCATTTCAAAAAGGATGATGCTATGTGGCCGTATATTGAAGAACCACTAGAAGAAATACGCACTCTTTGTAGTAAGGAAATGGCAAAAATGAGCTTCTGATTAAGTCAAATCTGCTTCGTATATGGCATTATCTGTGCCTCGATGCAGAAGCAACGTCATTTACTCTAAAGAAAAAGGATGATGAACGAGTGCGTATGATCAAGCAGATTTTGCAGTATATACAGGAAAATTATGCAAGAAATTTAACTTTGTGTGGTCTTGCAGCATATTTCCATATGAGTGAGGGACAGTTTTGCCGTTTCTTTAAATCACAGATAGGAATGACTGCAATTGAATACCTCAATTATTATCGGATTGGTGTGGCGTGTGACATGTTAAAGGAAGGTGTTTTGTCAATAAGTGAGGTTGCGACAGAATGCGGTTACAACAACATCAGCTATTTTAACCGAACCTTTCGAAAATATATGCACTGTACACCGGGAGAATATCGGGTGAAAAAGTAGACTGCATATAGCAATTTTTGAGAAATTTTAAAAGAAATAAATAGAAAAGGGAGTGCATCAGATGGAATGGGTGAAGAGAAAGATCAGAAGAGTGCTGGATCTATTTGGAAGAGTGAAGCTTGTGACAGTGTATGCGTGGATTTGTATGATCTCATTTGCCATATTTGTAGGGGCGTGGTATTTTTCAAATCAGATTGCCGGAAAGTCAATTCGAAATGAATACGAGGACTATAATGAAGCCTTATTTGACCAGACAGTTTCTGATATCAACAGAGGTATTTTTTGATTTGGTACAATTGTCTTATACGATTATGTCCAGTGAGAGCTTAAATGAATTTTGACCGCAAAAAATTTTGGAGAGAGAAATAGTGCGCTTTCTGGTGTTCAATATGAATTAACCGATTAAAAACGATCCGAAATGATATAAAAGCAATTGTTTTATATGATAATGAAGGAAAAATGATGGCAAATACAGGAATTACGATTCCTTCTGAGTTATATAGTACTGTGAATAATGGATCATCTATTTCATTTTCTGGAATTTACCACATCGAAAAGAACGATTATTTTCAGGTGATCGTGCCATTATATTTGGTGGAAAAATCAGTGGTAAAAGAAAAAAATGGTTGTTGCAGTTTGTTGGTAAGTCTTGATTTTTTGGAGCAAAGACTTCCCGATGTGGTGCGTTCAGGAGAGCAGTGGTGTGCAATTATAGATGGTGATTCCCAGATTATATTGGAAAAGGGAGATCGACCATCTTACCTTCCAACGAAAAGTCAGTGGTTTTCAATGGGTGAAGAGGCAGATGAGGCTTCATTTTTATATATAGAAAAGTTTGATAAGGCGGAATGGGAAATTTTATTTAGCATTCCCCAAAATACCGTATTTCGGGATATTAATACAATCCAAAGAATTAATATAATGACCTATTTGGTGACAGGAATGTTGATTTTTGTGCTGTTTTTGGGAATTTATGCAAGCTTTTTGCGTCCGGTTAAGCGTCAGATTGCGTTTTATGAATTATTATGCGATCAATCGAAAAAAGTAGAATGAAAGTACTTTCTGATAAACGAAATGGGTATTTTGGCAAAAAATTTAAATGAGATGCTAGACGAGCTTGATCATCTAAATGATGAAAATATACAGGCAAGTAAGAAAATACTTGAGGTAGAATATCAGAAAAAACAGTCAGAACTTTTGGCGTACCGAAATCAAATCAATCCACATTTTCTGTACAACACATTTGAATGTATCAGAGGAATGGCCTTGTATTATGAAGTACCGGATATTGCAGCTATTTCAGAGTCACTTGCCAGTTTTTTTACATATAATGTTCGGGGTAAGGGGTATGCACAGATTCGAGTGATCTGTCAGCATATTGAAGATTATGCGTTGATTATTGGGTATCGTTTCATGAATCAATATCAGATCGTCTATCATGCGGATGAAGAGGCGATGGAATGTGTATTTCCCAAAATGGTTATACAGCCTCTATTAGAAAATGCGATTTTTCATGGCTTAGAAACAATAGAGTCAGATGGAATTGTTCAGGTAGAAATTAAAAAGAAAGAACAAAAGTTAATTATTTTAGTGGCTGATAATGGACATGGAATGGATCAGGCAACTCTTGATGCGATGAATACCAGATTAAAAGAATATGATCGAACCAATTTATTGCCAATTGAAAAACATGGAATTGGAATGGTGAATATTTATCGAAGGCTAAGGCTTTTTTATGGCGAGGATCTTGCGTTTTCTGTGGAAAGTGAAATTGGTGTAGGCACAAGAATCAAAATTTGTGTACCGTCAGAAGCAAATATAAGGGAGGATGAGTATGTTTCAGGTATATTTAATTGACGATGAAATATGGGCGCTGATTAGTCTTGAGAAGTTGATTCCATGGAAAGAATATGGCTTTGCATCTGTGGAAAGTCAAATAGTGCAAAAAAGCATGGGATGATATTTGTAGAAATCCGCCAGATGTAGTGATTACTGATATTCGAATGCCAGGTATGACTGGCTTAGAATTGCTAAAAAAATTGCATGACAGTAAAATGAAGACGCAGGTTGTGTTAGTTAGTGGTTTTGCAGAATTTCAATATGCGCAGGAAGCAATTAAGCATGGTGCTTTTGAGTATCTTTTAAAGCAAGTGAAAAAGGAACAATTAAAAGAGTGTATGATACGTTTGTCTGCATTTTGTCAGAGCAAAAAAGAAAATGATTAGAAACAGAAGGCATATAGTGAAAAACAATTTTGGACACAGATGCAGGATCAGCAGATCAAAAGAGTCAGCAGAATGCTTGTTTCAAATAGAAAAACAGGAGTGGATTGGCAAGTTTGTTTTGTAGCCTCATGCAAGAAAGAAAACATTGTAGATAAAAAGAATGGCAAAATGATTCAAGTGGAGAGTTTTCGGTTCTTTTTGTTAGGTGAGCGAGATAAAAATGCATATGGTTTGTGTATTGCTGATCAGGAGAAAAGTTCGAAGTCAGAGGAAATTAAGAAGTTTCTAGCACAGGTTTCAGAACAAGAAACTGTATGGGGAATTTCAAGAATAGGCGATGGAACACAGAAAGTATCAGAAATGATATGGGAAGCACAAACTGCACTTAGAGCTGCCTATTTTTCACAAAATCAAATTCTTTCTTATCATATAAAAGGAAATGGATGGAAAGAATGGGATGAGTTGAGCCGAGCTATGTATTATAAACAAAATACACAAGTGAGAATGCAGCTTGAAACATTAAAAAACGAGGTAGAAGTAGGTGCTGTATTGTTAGACGAATTATTCTCCATTTTAGAGCGAATAGATTATGAATACAAAAAGTCGCAGGGAAAAAATTTAAAGCCAAAGGAATGGATAAGAGAGTGTGATATGATTCACAGCTATCCGAGTGATAAAGAATTTTTTAAATGGTTGATGGCATTTTTTCCAGTTCAATCAGAGGTAGGAAGTGACAGTGCACAGTATATTATTCACCTTATTGAAAATCAACTTGCAAATGCACCTACGTTAGCGACGATAGGAAAAGAACTTGGGATGAGTCAAGGCGCATTGACTCAGATATTAAAACGTCAGACAGGAAAAAATTATTCAGAACTGCTTTTGGAACAGCGAATGAAGCGGGCGAAAGAATTACTTGTTTATACCAATAAGACAATCACGGAAATTGCAGAGGAGACAGGCTATACAGACTTGTTTTATTTTTCAAAAACATTTAAAAAGAATAATGGAATTTCACCAAATGAATATCGGAAAGAAAAAAGAATAGAAAATGAACAAAGTACAAATGAAAAATAAACAAATTACCAAATAAAATGCTAAATAATACATGTGAAGATGAAAATGAATTGTGTATAATGATGGCATAACAAGATGTAGAGATCCTAAAAATAGGACAAAGTAATGAAAGGGGCAAGAACATGAAAAAAGAAATGAAGCGAAAAGCAATGGCACTCACACTTACATCTGCATTAGCAACAATCGCAATTGTTCCGATAGCAGTTCAGACAAATGCAATGGCAGCAGATGATGTAACAATTGATTGGTTTTCGGATGTGTCTGGATGGGGACCAGCAAACTGGAATGGTGCAGAGACATCACCGCTTATGGATTCCATCAAGGAAAATTTTGGTGTTAATTTTGAAATTGAGCAGCCGGCAACGGATGCGGATACCAAATTAGCACTGATGATTGCAACTGATGATCTTCCGGATTTAATTTCCATTACGGATAATGAGACGATCACTCAGCTGATTGAGTCTGGTTATGTATGGACAATTGACGAGTTTATGGAAGAATATGATCCGGATTCTCATTTGCTATCAGATTTCCCAGAGGATGTTAAGGAAGCTGTTATCAATTCATATGGAGATTTCTGGTTTTTCCCAAGCCATATTGATTCTGTAGATCATAGAGAGACCTATCCTCTTTGCTCAGAAACTTATGTAACAATGTTGTTTATGGTCAGAACAGTTCCATTATGTTCAATACCAAGATTATGGAAGATCTTGGGCTTACTCAGGAAGATGTACAAACCCAAGAAGCTTTCATGGCAACCTTAGAGAAGGTAGCAAATTCTGGATATACAGTGGATGGTGAACCGATTATTGTAGCAACAATGAATGCAAATCTTTGGCTAAATTCATTGGATGGTGTAATGAGTGATAGCTTTGGTGTAGTTCCGGTAGATGCAGAAGGAATTATCGTATGAGAGAGCTAAATCCAGGCTATAAGGAAGTATTGAAATTTACAAATGATATGGTTCGAAATGGCTATATGGATTTGAACCTGCTAACATTGGACGAAAATGCACTTGTTACTTATATTGAATCTGGTCGTGTATTCTGCTGGTTTGGTAATCCGGCACAGGCTGATTTAAGCAAATCCAATATGACATCATATGGACCAATTTTATCGGATACTGGATCAGTACCGACAGTTGGAATCAATTCCTTGGCAGGAACTGGATGGATTAAGACCTTTGTATCAAAGAATTGTGAAAATCCAGAGACACTAGCAAAGGCACTTAGCTTTGCAACAAGTGAAGAAGGATTGTGGTTAAATTATTACGGTGTTGAGGGCGAGGATTATACAGTTCAGGAAAATGGAACTATGGTTCGTACAGAGGAAGGTCTTGCACGTTACAAAGATGTATATGCACAGAATATCTGGTTATGGCCGTTTAACGATACCGATTTCTTCTGGCAACAACGCCAGGACCAGAGGAGCAAGCAGATGGTGCAAATGGTTCCGATTTGGCATATTCGATTGCATGTTCTGCACTTGGTCGCTGGGATACAACCTATATTTACAACTCCGGATTGCTTACAACAGTAAATGCAAATCCGCTTGAAGCCAGCAGCGACTTGGGAATCAAATATACACAGATTAAAAATTATCTGGAAAGTCAGAAGGCAAAGATTATTTCTGCAACAAGTGATGAGGAGTTTGAAAAGGAATACCAGAATATGATTGATACTTTAAATGAGTATGATGCTGAAGCAGTAGATTCTGCATTAAATGAGTATCTTCAGACCGCATGTGAGCAATATGACCAGAGCATTGAAAATCCAAATGCAGAGGTTTATGGCGAGTAAGCTGAATAGAAATTGAAAGAAAGTCAATACGTCTGCACATTTGTGCAGACCGTGCTTTTTAAGAGGAGAGAAGGTATGGCAAAAAGAAAACACAGGTTAGGATACGGATTAGGCGTACAGTTTCAGCTGCATTCAATGATGTTACCAGGAACATTATTAATGATTTGTTTTTAATATTATTCCATTGTTTGGGTTGATATTGGCTTTTAAGAATTATAAGGTTACGCAGGGAATCGTCGGAATTTTTACTAGCCCATTTTATGGCTTTCTAAAATTTTAAATTATTTTTTCCAACCATGATTTTATGGGAATGCTTGTAAATACGCTTGGCATCAATCTGATTGGCCAATTGGTTACCATTCCGCTTACAATCATCTTTGCTTTATTTATTAATGAGATTACACATGAAAAAATGAAGAATTTGGTAAAGACAGTAACCTATATGCCACATTTTATATCTTGGGTTGTTTTTGGAAGTATTGTAATTAATTTATTGGCTTCAGATGGAGCAATCAACCAGCTTTTATTAAAGTTTGGCATTTTAAAAAATCCAGTTGTATTTATGGCAAAACCAGATTATTTTTGGGCGATCAGTATTATATCAAGTTTGATTAAGGAAATTGGATGGGGAACCATCTTATATACAGCAGCAATTGCTGGAGTAGATCAAGAAATGTATGAGGCCGCAGAAATTGATGGAGCAGGAGCTATCGCAAGATGTGGAGCATTACACTCCCATGTATAAAGGGTACAATTGTAATTATGGTAATTTTTGCAGTAGCTGGTATTATGAATAATAATTTTGATCAGATATTCGTTTTGCAAAATTCCTTTAACCTAGAGCGAAGCGAGGTAATTGATACATATATTTATAAGGTTGGTCTGCAACAGCTGCAATTTGGTATGGCATCAGCAATCAATATTTTCAAGTCAGCGATTGCACTTGTTTTACTGTTTATTGCGAATTTCGTTTCAGGAAAACTGACAGGTAGTGGATTGTTCTAGGAAGGAGGGAAAGACAATGGCAAGAGAAAAAAAGTTACATTCAAAAAAGAAAAATGAAAGATATTTCATGATTAGATTGTACATTGTGATGACATTTATTATGGTAATTACACTGTATCCGATGTGGTATTCGGTTATTAACTCATTGAATTCAGCAGCAGATCTTTCCAAGAACGGATATGCTATCTGTTACCCCGTGATTTTACATTGGATAGTTGGAAAGCAGTTGTAAAGATGGAGAAATTGTTCGAGCATTTGGCATTACTTTTAGCAGAACGATTTTGGTTACTTTTTTCAGACACTGATAACAGCAATGTTTGCATATGGTTTTTCTAGAAATAATCTGATTGGAAAAAAGTTTTATACATTGTTGGGATTTACTAGTATGTATTTAAGTGGTGGTGTAATCGCTTACTTTATTCTTTTCAATTATTTAAAACTATATAATTCCTATTGGGTTTATATAATTCCGAACTTGTTTGGTGGATTTTATAATGTTATTATTATTTTTACTGCAAACTTTAAAGGAATTCCAGATTCCCTTTTTGAGTCAGCAAGAATTGATGGATCATCTGAATATCGTGTATTCTTTAAGATTGTTTTGCCACTTTCAAAACCGGTACTTAGCGCACTTGGAATTTTCACAGCAGTGGGTGTCTGGAATGATTATACAGCCACATTGTATTATACACGATCACCAAAGCTCCAGACATTATCATATTATTTGCTTTCTGTTACGAAGTCGAGTAAGGCAGCGGAAGAACTCCAGAAGTCAATGGACGTAGGAACCGCAGCCAATATCCGAAATGTGGTAGCATCGGCATCAAACTATAAGACAATTGAGTTGGCCTGCATGGTATTTGCAGCACTGCCGCTTATTGTTATTTATCCATTTC